>OLRT01000038.1_pt1 | contig 99227 bp, 68 predicted proteins | sample 1672021 | NCBI WGS metagenome assembly OLRT01 (sample SAMEA3136637, study PRJEB25190) | human gut metagenome | reverse complement strand
ACGAAGGGCAGACACAAAGCCATGGATCTCGGCACGATGGATGGCATGATTGAGATCCGGTGATCCTGCCGGAAAAATTTTCATTTTCTGTACAACCTGCCGGGAGTTTTTTTGGCAAAGTCACAAAAGTGATAATCCATGTCATGTAAGTATCAGATTGCATAAAAAAAACGTAAAAAAAACATAAAACCATCACAAAATGACCAAACAAAATCATAAAAGTGGCAGAAGCTTCCTCCTTTTCCTGTTACAATTATGACATCAGAAAAACACGGAAACAAAACCAAAAAGGAGGAACATGTTTATGAAGAAATCAGTGAAAAGAATGCTTACCGTATGCGGCGCAGCAGCAATGATGCTCTCCGCAGCCCAGATCACCGCATTTGCAGACGGAGATGTCAAAGAGGTTTCTCTGCATCTGCCGACGGTCTATGATCTGCCGGATGCTCCGATGGTAGAGGATGCCATCAACCAGATCACCGAGGAAAAATACGGCATTCATCTGAATCTGACCTACATCACCACAGGTAACTGGCAGCAGCAGTCCAACCTTCTGTTCACCGGTGACGAGGCAGATGTGATCGCAGTTTTCATGACACCCTTAAGCACCTATGTAAAGAACGGTCAGCTCGTAGACCTGACTGATTACTACGCAAACGCTTCCGATGAGTTCAAGCAGGTATGGTCCGAGGAAGAGATGAAAGGAACCACTGTGGACGGAAAAATTTATGCGGTTCCGAACCTGAGAAACTTTGGTAACATCATCGGCCTGAACATCGATGCAGATATTGCAGCTGAGTTTGGTATCGAGAACGGACAGAAACTGACGATGGAAGAGATCGACGACTTCCTGACCAAAGCTCATGAGAAATATCCGGACCGTTACGCACTGGTTCCGCAGGGCTCCGACTCCATGGTAAACGGCTGGACCTGGGATGGTCTTGGCGATGAGAAGTACATCGGCGTTCTGGAAGACCAGGGTCAGTCCACTGAGGTGAAGAACCTTTTCGATACCGACGATTTCGTAGATTTCTGCACCTGGACCCGTAAATGGTATCAGGATGGCATCACGATGCAGGATGTATTGAGCAACACGCAGCCGTTCCAGACTCTGATCGGCAACGACCAGGCCATTGCCTGCTTCGATAACTACTCTGTAAACAATGTAGCCGGTATGATCCGTACCGAGGTTGTCAGCGCATGGGCACAGTCCAACTCCTATCAGGCTCTCTGCTACGGCATCAACATCAACTCCAAAGATACCGACGCAGCATGGGAACTGATGCAGATTCTTTACACCGATAAAGAAGTATCTACCCTTCTTTCCGATGGTATCGAGGGAACCCATTATGTGAAGAACGATGACGGCACGATCTCCTTCCCGGAGGGCAAAACCGCTTCTGATTGTGGATACGGCATGGCAGAAGGTTACTGGATCGTTCCTTATTCAGGAGATTCCTATCCTCTGGATGTAAACGGCCCGACCTTCTTTGAAGACCTGATTCAGTTCAACAAAGACACTCTGAAGACCAAAGCTTTCGGTTTCGCATTTGATACCACCAATGTGGTTGACCAGTATACCGCCTGCTCCAACATCATGGATAAATATTACAAAGCACTCCTTTCCGGTAGTGTTGATGTAGAGAGCACCATCGAGCAGGCAAACTCCGAGCTCGAGGCAGCAGGCCTTGCAGACATCATCGCTGAGAAACAGGCACAGCTGGACGCTTATCTGGCAGAGTAATCAAGTTATAATGAAAGAAAAGTGAATATCTGCCGGCGGAGAAGATCCGCCGGCGGTTTTCTTAAGAGGAAGAACGAGGAGGAAAGAACATGGCAAAGACAGGCGCAAAGCCGGCCAAACGACGGAAAAGAGGAGCGCAGACCAAGATGACGCTCGCGCTGTTTTCCATGATGGTGCCGGGACTGGTATATCTGATCATTAATAACTACATCCCCATGGCGGGCCTGGTGATCGCTTTCAAGCGTTTCAATTACGGAAAAGGAATCTGGGCCAGCGACTGGGCGGGGTTAAGCAACTTCACCTACCTTTTTAAAACTCAGGATGCCAAGAACATTATCCGGAATACCATCGGTTACAACCTGACCTTTATCCTTCTCGGAAATGTGCTGGCAGTAGCAGTAGCCGTCATGCTGAACTTCATGAAGGGCACACTGAACAAGAAAGTTTACCAGACAGTGATCCTGGTACCCTACCTGATCTCCATGGTAGTCGTTTCCTACATCGTGTTTGGTTTCCTGAGCCAGGAAAATGGTTTCTTAAACAAAATCCTGGTTGCTATGGGAAAGGATCCCGTGAGCTGGTACACCACCTCCAAATACTGGCCTTTCATCCTGGTATTTGTAAACCTCTGGAAAGGCTTCGGATACAGCAGTATCCTCTACTATGCAACGGTTATCGGTATTGACTCTTCCCTCTATGAGGCAGCTACTGTAGACGGTGCTAACCGCTGGAAACAGGTCTGGCACGTTACTCTTCCCGGACTTCGCGGAACGATCATCACCATGGTGCTTTTAAGCATCGGCCGTATGTTCTATTCCGATTTCGGTCTGTTCTATCAGGTTCCGATGCGTTCCGGTCTGATCTCTTCCGTGACCGATACGATCGACGTCTTTGTTTACAAAGGACTGACCCAGTTAAATGATGTGGGACGTGCTTCCGCAGCAGGTTTCCTGCAGTCTGTACTTGGTTTTGTTCTGGTACTCACCGCAAACTTCATTGTCCGTAAGATCGATGAAGACAATGCATTATTCTAGGAAAGGAGGAAATATAGATGGTTACAAAAAGTAAAACCGGACAGGTTGTCCTGAACATTGTGTTTATTATTTTAGCTGTCTGGGCAGTGGCACCGTTCCTGCTCCTGATCTCTTCCTCACTTTCCAGTGAGGCAGCGCTTGCAAAATATGGCTACGGCTTCTGGCCGAGAGAGTTCTCTCTGAACGCTTACACCTATCTCTTTAAGAGCAGCATGAAGATCGCCAAAGGTTATGGCATTACTCTCATCGTAACCCTGGTGGGAACCACCTTGAGCGTACTCATCACCACCCTGTTCGCTTATCCTCTTTCCAGAAAAGAGCTTCCGTTCCGCTATGGTTTTTCCTTCTTCGTATTTTTCACGATGCTGTTCAACGGCGGCCTGGTTCCGAGCTACATGATGTGGACCCAGACCTTCCATATCAAAAATACGATCTGGGCGCTGATCATGCCGAACCTTCTTCTGAATGCGTTCTACGTTATCATGATGCGTTCCTTCTTCACCTCCAGCATTCCGGACGCCCTCATCGAGGCAGCCAGAATCGACGGAGCAGGAGAGTACAAGATCCTGGCAAGAGTGGTTATCCCTCTTTCCAAACCCATGATGGCAACCATCTCCCTGATGGTAGGCTTAGGCTATTGGAATGACTGGACCAATAGCCTGTACTACATCACCGACGAGAGCCTCTTCAGTATTCAGGCGATCCTGAATACGATCATCACCAACATTCAGTTCCTGACCAGCGGCCAGAGCTCGGCAGCTTCCGCAGTGGATGTTTCCAAACTTCCCAGCGTAAGTATCCGTATGGCCATCGCAGTTATCGGTGTCCTCCCGGTTCTCTGCATCTATCCGTTCTTCCAGAAATACTTTGTCAAAGGTATCGTGGTCGGCGGTGTAAAGGGCTGATACAGAAGTTTGAAAAAACGGTTGAGGTTTTTAAAAAAAGCCTTTACAATAGAGTCGTGGCGAAAGCTGCGACTCTTTTTGTATATAACAGTTCAGAGCATAAGCAAAATGAAAAGACAGGATATGAAAATGGTTTGCAATAGGCTGGATTGTCATTTTGTGATGGGCGGAACGCCCATCAGCCTTAGACAAAAGCTACGAATGCAGCGATAGCGCATGTAATGCGCAGGTCTGGGGCCTGATGATTTGAACATTTTGAATAATTCTTTAGAAAACGAGGAATTTCAATGGGAAATTTATATGATACACTGACTGCCTGTTTGACGGATCAGCTGATTCAGGCAGTTTTAAGCGCGGCCCGGAAAAAAGACGGCCCTTCGAGGGTGAAAATCCGGCCGGTGCTTCATAAAGGAAGCCTCCTTTTTCAGACCGCTGCTCAGGTGGAAAAGCAGCAGTTTCATGAAAATCTGGAAAAAGAGGCGGCTATTTCGAAGATCACGGAATGGCTCATGAATGATTTTGGCCAGCTCCAGCTGGATCTCACAGACCGGACCGTCTCCGTTCTGACCAGCAAGAAGGGCAAGGTCACAATCAAGGAAAAACGAAAACCCATCAAGATGCGTCCGGCGGACTTAAGTCACAACCGGAAAAAACGCTACATTCTCGAGGAAGGCACGCCGGTGCCGTTTCTGGTGGACTTAGGGGTCATGACCCCCGAGGGAAAAATTGTTCATTCCAAATATGACAAATTCCGGCAGATCAACCGTTTCCTGGAATTTGTCGAGGACATCCGGGAGGAGCTTCCGAAGGATCGGGAAGTGACGATCCTCGACTTCGGCTGCGGCAAGTCTTACCTGACCTTCGCGCTGTATTATTATCTGAAGGTTCTCCACGGGTTGGATATCCGGATCATCGGTCTGGATCTGAAGGAGGACGTCATCGAGCACTGCGATGCCCTGGCCCGGGATTACGGCTACGACAAGCTGAAATTCCTGACCGGCGATATCGCCTCCTACACGGGAGAGGACCGTGTGGATATGGTGGTGACGCTCCACGCCTGCGATACGGCGACAGATTTTGCACTGGAAAAGGCCGTTCGCTGGGGAGCGAAGGTTATTTTGTCAGTGCCCTGCTGTCAGCATGAGCTGAACCGGCAGATCCATCAGGAGGTGTTGGAGCCGGTATTGAAATACGGTCTGATCCGGGAACGGATGGCTGCACTTGTGACCGATGCGCTCCGTGCAGGAGTGCTGGAGGAACAGGGGTATGAAGTGCAGATCCTGGAATTTATCGATATGGAACATACGCCGAAAAACATTCTGATCCGGGCAGTGAAGGGCTCCCGGAAAGGAAAATCACCGGAATTAAAGGCCTGCATGGAGTTTTTAGGAGTAGATCCGACGCTGAAACGGCTGTTGGATGACAAGAGAGGATAAGGGGCATGAAAAAAATCATAATACGCATTCTGACGCTGGCAGCGATTTTCGTGCTGGCAGTGGTCGGTTTTTACTGGTATCTGAACCAAGGAACCACGGACACCACCGAGACCATGGCGGAAGCCACCTTTCCGCTGGTATACATGAAAAACGGGGACAGTCTCTTAAACTGCCTCCACGGCTATACCCAGGAGATGGACGTCACCGCCATGCGGGACACTCTGACTCCTCTGGAAAATGACAGGACCTTGAATCTTCGTATCGATCCCTATAAGAAAAAGATCAGCGATATCAGCTATGAGGTCTTGAACGCCGACGGTTCCCGGACGCTGGAAAATACCAAGGTCAACAAGACGGAGGAGCAGGACGGTTATCTGAATGTCACTTTAAGCCTTCAGGACAACCTTCTCATCAATACCGAGTATGCGCTGAAATTAAAGATCACGGCGGGCGGTCAGGTGCTGTATTATTATACGCGGATCATTAACGAGGACGGCCTCCATACGGAGAGCTATCTGGATTTCGCGATGGGCTTCTATGAGAGATGCCTGAACAAAAACGATCTGGAATCCATTTCCGCCTACATTGAGCCGAGCGACGAGGGAGACAATTCGACATTTGCTTTCTCGGATATCCATTGCAGCATGGACCAGCTGAGCTGGGGCTCCTTAAGCCCCCAGGCCTACTATAAGCCCACGCCGAGCCTTAAGGAGATCAACGACAGTACGGCTACGATCGTCATGGACTATATGATCTCCGCGAAAAATGACAACAACGAGACCGAGCTTTACGCCGTATCGGAATATTACCGGATGCTCTACACCGAGGAGCGTATCCGTCTTCTGGATTTCGAGCGGACTGTGAACGAGGTCTTCAATCCGGAAAACACCGGCGTTATCACCTCCTCCGGCATCGATCTTGGTATCGCCGGCAGGGATGTGGAATATTTAAGCGATCTGAAGAACAACTGTGTGGCTTTCGTCCGCCAAGGCGCTCTCTGGGAGTATCAGACCTCCGGAAACAAGATGATGGAGGTCTTCAGTTTCCCGCAACAGAGCAATTCCGATGCCAGAGACACTTACATGCAGAACGATATTCAGATTGTGAATATCGACGAGGCGGGAAATATGTATTTCCTGGTTTCCGGTTACATGAACCGGGGACGGCACGAGGGAGAATCCGGTGTGGCGGTCTACTATTTCAATGCCACGGATTCCAGCATTACCGAGTGCCTTTTCGTGGAGGCAAAGCAGAACTATGAGCTTCTGAAAAGGGATGTGGAGGATCTCAATTATATTTCCACAGACCGGAATTACTTCTATGTCTGTGTGGACGGCAGCGTTTACGGCATTGATTTTGCGACCCACCAGGCGGAGGTTCTGGTTTCCGGCCTGAAAGAGGGCTGCTATGGTTCCTCCAGAACCGGCCGGTATTTTGCCTGGACCGAGAGCACCTACGATGCTTCCGTCCTTACGATCCTGGATCTCGATACGAGACAGAAACAGACCATTTCCTGCGGGGATTCCGAGCGGCTACGATACTTAGGCTTCCTGGATGAGGCCGCCGTTTATGGCATTGCCGATACCGAAGATATCAACACTGCTCATGCGGGCCTGGAATTTTTCCCGATGAAAAAGGTGGAGCTGGTCAACGGAAGCGGCGAGGTGGTGAAGGAATACAGCGTCGGAAATTATTATGTGACCGATACGGTCATCGAGAGTAAAATGATGACCATGACCCGGGTGGAACGGCAGGCAGACGGAAGCTTTGTGGATGCCCTGGAGGACCATATTGTCAGCAGCAGCGCCGATGAGAGCGGTCAGGCAGGCCTTACCACGAAGACCACGAGCCGGAAAGAGACTGAAACTTATCTCACCGTGGGAAGCGCTCTTTCCACGAGTTCTGCACCTAAGGTCATCCGAAGCCAGGAGAGCATTCAGGAGGGCACGGCGAGCGTGAAGCTTGAGGCCTCCGGGGAGCGGGAAGAGCTCTATTATGTCTACGCGAAGGGCAAGCTCTACGACGTCTGCACAGCCATCAATACGGCGGTGAAGACAGCGGATGAGAACCTGGGCGTGGTGGTGGACGGCAACCTCCAGAACATCTGGGAACGCGGAAACAAAGTGACGAAGCTCACGCTGGACACCAGCACCTTCCCGGATGTGATCCGGAACGGCTCCATGGATGTGGCAGCCATCGAGGAGGGAACCGGCAGGAAAGCCCTTGATTTGAGCGGCTGCACGCTGGATTCCGTTCTCTACTATGTCAGCGAGGGAACACCGGTGCTGGCTAAGACCCCGATCACAGACCAGACCCCTCAGGGCATCGTCATCATCGCAGGTTACGACGAGTATAATACAATCCTTATGAATCCCGGCGAGACCGAGACCTTCTACTATGGAATCAACGACAGCACCGCTCTTTTCGAGGAGGCAGGCAACGTCTTTATGACTTACTGGGATCCGATTTCCGATTAAAAATGATAAAATACCGGCGAATGGAACATCTTCCGTTTGCCGGTATTTTTTGTTATGGCGACGAGGAAAATGCACGCACTTGTGCAAGTGTATTTGACGACCGCTAATCAAAGCGAGATATGTGTAGCGTATCTCGCTCTCTGCCTTTTTTGGCGCAGGGCGTACAGGGTGTGGAAAATGAATCGTCAGATAATGGTGGAATTTTTCATAATGAATGAAACAATGATTTTTGCACAAAAAAGCGACGAAAAAAGGCAATTATGATAAATAGACAAAACATTTGTTTCGGTGGAAACCTATGTAAACCACCAAATTGGGGATAAAAAATGTGGATAATGTGGATAACTTGGTGTATAAGTCCACTTTTCCCACGAAAACCCGAGAATGAAAATGTGGATAACTTTCATCGAACGGATGTTTTGAAGAGGGTTTCCATGGGAGAAAATGGGAAAAAGTTGTGCATTTTGTCAAAGGAGGAGTCCGTACGGGGAAAAGAGTGAGAAAATCAGGTAAAAATAATTGGCATTTTTTATGGGAATTGACAGAAAACAGCAAAATCAACGAAGAGTTCATAAAATCTTAAAAGTTACGGCGTTGACAAGCAGAAAACGGTGACTTATGATAAAAAAGAACGCCGAAAAAGGAGAAGATTTTCCGGCGCAGAGAATGAAAGAAAAAAGAGGTGCAGGATTCAATGAAGCGATTATGGAAAGTGTGCCTGGCAGCATGGCTGTTGATACTGGGAAGTGTGATGGGCGGAGTCTTACTGGAACCTTTGCAGGTTCGGGCGGCTCAGGCAAAGAAAATACAGGTCCAGTTCCAATATACCAGACGAAAAGAATTTCGGCTTTCGGCCGGACAGATCCGTCAGGGCGATACCGGAAAGGTCACTCTGAAAGGGAAGACCGTGACAGAGGTCCGCTGGACTTCCTCGAAGCCGTCCATTGTGACGGTGGATGATACCGGAAAGGTCACAGCGAAACATACAGGTACTGCGGTGTTGACAGCGAAATACGCCTGGAAGAAGCGGGCGTACTGTTACCGGGTCAATATTCAGGTGGTGAGCCGGCTGGCAGCGGAGCAGAAGAAATTTCCCACAGGAACCTACTGGAACGACGGAGGAAACAACAATCAGGTGACACAGAGACCCTGTATTCATGATGACGATCGCTACTGTGCATATAATTCCGTGGGTTGTGAGAGCAATCTTTATCTTGGGATGGTCGCAGGAATGCAGGTGGCTGGTTATCAGTGCCACGGTTTCGCCCTGAAGGTTGCCCAGGATCTCTATGGAAGCCTGAAAAAATGGAAGTATGTGGAGAGTTACCGGACGATTCATGCGGGAGATGTGATCCGAATCAACAACAACTCCCACACGATCATTGTCACGAAGGTTTACAGCGGCAGCATTCAGTATGCGGACTGCAATTCCACCGGCGACTGTCAGATCCAGTGGGGCAAGACCATGAGCAGGCAGGCATTGAGAAAAGCTTTTACTTACATGTACACGAAATATTGAGACAAAAAAACGAACCAGCTCTTAAATGAACTGGTTCGTTTTTTCGTCATAATGATAGTCAATGCTGTCGAGCGTTGCGATCAGGGAATCTTTCCGGATTCCCCGAAGGGAACATAAGGCATCCAGGGAATCAAAATAGTCCCGGAGCTGTGTGTTTACATAGCTCAGCAGAATGACGGGATCCTTTGGAATCATCCGGCTTTCCTTTCTGCTTTCAGAGTTCCGTCCTGAAGTGTGATGAGGATGGTGTCGCCCTCATGGATCTCGCCGCTTAAGATTTCCCGGGCTGCAAGAGTCTCCACATGTTTCTGGAGGAACCGTTTTAAAGGCCGTGCTCCATAGACGGGGTCATAGCCACCATCTATGATATAGTCTTTTGCTTCCGGTGTCAACTCCAGAGAGATCTCCCGATCGGAAAGACGCTCGTTCAGATCTTTCATCATCAGGTCAACGATGTGGCCGATGTTGTCCTTGGTCAGAGGCTTGAACATGATGATCTCATCCAGACGGTTCAGAAATTCCGGACGGAAGTGACCGCGCAGGTCATTCATAACCAGGTTGGCTGCCTCTTCTTTGATGGAGCCGTCTTCCGAAATGCCGTCCAGCAGGTAGGAAGAGCCGATGTTGGATGTCATGATGAGGATCGTGTTCTTGAAGTCTACTGTCCGGCCCTGGGAATCGGTGATACGGCCATCGTCCAGTACCTGCAGAAGAACGTTGAACACATCCGGATGAGCCTTCTCGATCTCATCGAAAAGAACAACGGAATAAGGTTTCCGGCGCACGGCCTCGGTCAGCTGACCGCCTTCCTCGTAGCCTACATATCCGGGAGGAGCTCCGATCAGACGGGACACGGAATATTTCTCCATGTACTCACTCATATCGATACGCACCATGTTGTTCTCGTCGTCGAACAGACACTGGGCCAGGGCTTTCGCCAGCTCGGTCTTACCAACGCCGGTAGGTCCAAGGAACAGGAAGGAACCAATGGGCTTCGTCGGATCTTTGATGCCTGCTTTGGAACGGATGATGGCATCCGTCACTTTCTGCACGCCATCGTCCTGACCGATAACCCGTTTGTGGAGTTCTTCGTCCAGATGAAGGATCTTGGTCCGCTCGCCTTCGGTCAGTTTGGCAATGGGAATGCCAGTCCAGCGGGAGACGATACGGGCGATCTCATCCTCGGTGACGCTTTCGTGTACCAGGGAGAGATCTTCATTTTTAACCTTTTCTTCCTCGATGGAAAGCTGCTGCTGAAGTTTGGGCAGTTCGCCGTACTGGAGCTCTGCAGCCTTGTTCAGGTCGTAGTTCTGTTTTGCCTTCTCGATCTGTTTGTTCATGTCTTCGATCTGCTCACGGAGTTTGGAGAGATTTTCGACAGAATGCTTTTCATTGTCCCACTGGGCTTTCTTTGTATTGAATTCATCCCGGAGCTCTGCCAGCTCTTTCTGAAGGTCGGAGAGACGCTCGCGGCTTAAACTGTCGGTCTCTTTTTTCAGGGCTGCCTCCTCGATTTCCAGCTGCATGACACGACGGCGGAGTTCGTCCAGCTCGGTGGGCATGGAATCCAGCTCGGTCTTGATGAGAGCGCAGGCCTCATCCACTAGGTCGATGGCCTTATCCGGAAGGAAACGGTCAGAGATGTAACGGTTGGAGAGGGTAGCGGCTGCCACCAGAGCGCTGTCGGTGATTTTGACACCATGGAAAACTTCGTAACGCTCTTTCAGTCCTCTTAAGATGGAAATAGTATCTTCCACCGTGGGCTCATTGACCATGACAGGCTGGAAACGACGTTCCAGAGCGGCATCCTTCTCGATGTACTCCCGGTATTCATCCAGGGTAGTGGCACCGATACAGTGAAGTTCGCCACGGGCCAGCATGGGTTTCAGCATGTTGCCTGCATCCATGGCGCCGTCAGTTTTTCCTGCGCCTACGATCAGGTGAAGCTCATCGATGAAGAGGATGATCTTACCTTCGCTCTTCTTGACTTCTTCGAGGACGGCTTTCAGTCGTTCCTCAAATTCACCTCTGTATTTGGCGCCGGCCACCAGAGCACCCATATCCAGGGCAAAGATGGTCTTGTCTTTCAGGGTATCCGGAACATCGCCCCGGACGATACGCTGAGCCAGACCTTCTACGGCTGCGGTTTTACCAACACCGGGTTCACCGATGAGGACCGGATTGTTTTTCGTCTTACGGGAAAGGATACGGATCACGTTACGGATCTCCGTATCACGGCCGATGACCGGATCCAGTTTCTGGTTTCTGGCTTTCTCCACCAGATCCTCGCCGTATTTGTTCAGGGTATCATAAGTTACCTCCGGGTTGTCGCTGGTCACGCGCTGATTGCCGCGGACTGTTGAGAGAGCCTGAAGGAAACGGTCTCTCGTGATGCCATAATTTTTGAACAGATCGCGGATACCGGCGTTGGGATAACGGAGCAGGGAGAGGAAGAGGTGTTCCACGGAAACGTACTCGTCGCCCATGGCCTTGGCTTCATCCTCGGCGCTCACCAGCACACGGTTCAGGTCCTTGCCGATGTAAACCTGTCCGCCGGAAACCTTCGGCCGTTTGTTCAGCGCATCGATCAGGGAGCGCTGGAACTCATCCTTGTTGATCTCCATTTTCTCGATCAGCTTGAGGATCAGGCTGTCTTCCTGATTCAGAAGACAATAGAGAAGGTGTTCCTCCTCAATCTCCTGGTTTCCATATTCATATGCGATTTTCTCCAGGTCGTTGACGGCCTGAATGGATTTTTGTGTAAATTTATTGATATTCATAAGTCCTGCCTCCTTTTGGTATAGTAGGATTCATTGAGAACTATTTTGCATTTGTTCTATAACTACTATAACACAAAAAAAGGAAATTGCAAGTGTTTTTCTGAAAAAAATTGTACAAAATATTCGGGAAATTTACAGGAAATTCCGGTAAAAGCATGGATTGGGGAGTTTTGAGAATTGGGATCTGCAATTTGGTGTGTTTGACCACATTTGGAATTTTAAGAAATGCAGTCATGCATTTTTGGTACTTTCATTGACTGCATTTAGATTTTTGAGAATTGCAGTCATGCATTTTGGGCGCTTCCATTGACCACATTTGGGATTTTGGCGGTTTGCGGTCAATCCAGCACAGCGAAAGCGAAGTAACAGATACCTTGACTCGCCAGGCCTCATTTTCCGCCCAGCATATCAATGTATCAGCAACTTGATTTTCAAAACGCTGAACTTAAAAAATGTTGAAGCTGTGATTTTAAGAAAATTGACATTTTAGTTAGTCTGTGCTAATATCTGGATATGAATACAGAAAAGGAATCTTCACGAAAAGAAATTTTAAAAGCCGCCAGGGAGGAATTTCTGGAGAAAGGATATAAGGGGGCGAGCCTTCGGAGCATCTGTAAGAAGGCGGGCGTCACCACCGGAGCTTTCTATTTTCAGTTTGAAAATAAGGAAGCAGTGTTGAAAGAGATCCTAGATCCGATCCTTGCTCAGTTTCTGCTGCTCATGAACCAGAACGTCAAGAGCGAGTTTGAGGAAGAAGCTTCCAGCTCGGATGCAGACGAGTGGATGGTGGAAATGATCTGGCTGCATAAGGCGGAATTTCAGATTTTGATGACCGGGACAGCCGGGACTCCCTATGAAAAGGTGTTTGAGACCCTTCGGGAGGGCTTGACCAACGGTTTTTGCATGTTTTTTGAAAAATACGGGATCGCTAAAGTTGACCCGAAACTTCTGGATGTGCTGGTGCGGATGCGGATTGAGAGTTATTTGGCCGTCATTCAGAAAGATTACAGTCTGGAGGAGACGAAGAAATTGGCAAGGCAGATTGGCGAATACTGTGACGCCGGGTTTGAGGCGCTGGTGAAGCTCCTGAAAATGGAAGGCAGCGAAAAGCTTCCAAAAACAGAATATCAGAAAAATGGTAACTAAGGTCCGAGGCAGCTGCCCCGGACCTTTTTACATAACAAAATGTAACAAACGTTATGCTGCAAAAGCGGAAAGGAGTTCTTTATGGCAAGGAAGAAATTAACTTTATCAACGAAGGCAAATTATGGAAACTGGGTGCCGACAAATATCATGAAAATGCTGGGAGCGGCAGACTCGGTGCTGGCCGTTCTGACGTTTCTTTTTCAGCGGGTTTTCCAGCTGAAACCGGCAGCCTGGGTCACTGGCATTCTCTGCCTGATTTTCTGCGCTTATACCTTTTATATGTGGCGCTGCCGGGAAGCTTTTGATTTCAAAAAGGGCGATATCATGGGGGATGTGCATCAGTTTCTGGTGGATCACCTTAAATGGGACGGAAAAGGCACCTTTCTCGATATCGGCTGCGGCGCCGGAGCGCTGACCATGCGCTGTGCAAAGACATTTCCGAAGGCCTCCTTTGTGGGAATGGACTACTGGGGAAAGGAATGGAGCTATGCGAAAGAACAGTGCGAGCAGAATGCAAAGCTTGAGGGTGTGGCAGCCCGGGGCCGTTTTGAAAAGGGAGACGCCGCAAAGCTTGCTTTCCCGGATGAAACTTTTGATGCTGTGGTGAGCAATTTTGTCTTCCACGAGGTCCGCACAGCCAGGGATAAGCGGGATGTGGTCAGAGAGGCCCTCCGCGTCCTCAAAAAAGGCGGGGCTTTTTCCCTTCAGGACATGTTTGCCCAGAAAGCGTTGTACGGAGATATGGAAGACCTGGTGAAAGAGCTGAAAGCGGAAGGTTTCGCCGAAGTCCACTACATCGCCAATATCGAGAACCAGAACCAGCTCGTCCCGAAATTCATCCAGACCCCGTGGATGATCAAAGGCGCGGGAGTTTTGTATGGGGTGAAATAGGAGCGGCGTTGGGCATTTTTACCTCTGTAGAAACTGTAAGATTTGTACAAAACTGCCTTTGAAAATTTATGTAAATTTGTGATAAAATATTTCTAACAGATAAAGAGGAGGTAAAAAGAATGTATCAGATCGGAGAACATATCATGTACAAAAATATTGGTATCTGTGTGGTGGAAGAGATCGGAAAGCCAGGTTTTTCTGCGGATAAAGCCAAGGAATATTATACGCTGCGTCCGCTGGATGCGACGGGCAACGCACGGATTTATGTTCCTGTCGATTCTGATATCTTTATGCGGAATATCATTACAAAAAAAGAAGCCTGTACTTATTTAAAAGAGCTCGAATCCATGGAAGCGGCTCCCTTTTACGTCAGTAAACCGGCCCAGCTGAAAGCCCATTATGACGGACTTATGGAAAGGCACGATATAGCCGGCCACCTGAAACTCTTCAAAGAACTGTACCAGAAGGAAAAGAAGAGAAAAGAGAGCGGAAAAAAGTTCGGCGAAATGGAATTCAACTACAAAAAACAGGTGGAACACCTGCTGGTAGACGAGTTTTCCTATGCCCTGAACGAGACACCGGAGCTGTCGAAAGAGCGGCTGTATCGGGCGATGGCGTGAAGCCGGAAACCACCGGGAATCCCCCAAAAAAGCTTGAGCAGAATCATTGAAATCTCTGCTCAGGCTTTTTTATATACCCTTAAAAATTCAAAGAAATATAAAAGACTGCCCCTTGTGGATTGGCATGAGAGTGTGCAGACAGGGCTGTGCGCGCAGATGAGATTGACGATACGGGATACGCCGGGAGCCTTTTTCTGGCTGAGTAGAGATATCTGCATAGAAAATGTGAACCTGCGCTATCTGCATGGCTTTGGCGTTCTGGTTACAAGCAGAAAACCGATTGTCATTGAAAATAATGCATTCTGTAAATTGAGTATGGCGCCCATTTACATTTCCTGCGATGCAAACAACTGGTATGAGTCAGGCAGAGTAGAAGATGTTCTGATACGAAATAACAAATTTTACAACTGCCAGGGTGACGGTGTGATTTTTATAGATCCTGTGATTGAAAAAGCATCGGAGGAAAGAACGGTACATAAAAATATCCGGATTGAAGAAAATGAGATCCATTATTCTGAAAAAAATCAGGAATTATACGCCCTGAAGGACTGCAGGAATGTCCAGATCAGAGAGAACAAGGAAAATCTGACTTTACGCTAAAAGAGTTTCATGCTATCATGATCTCAATGAAGAGATTGGGTGGCATGAAACTCTTTTTATAACAGGAAAGAAGGTCGGCAGCATGAAATCAGTAATCTCCATAGGAAATCAGGATTTTATATCGATCAGAGAAAACTATTGTTTTTATATAGATAAGACGGATTTTATCAGAGAATGATGGGAGAATCAGGACAGTGTGACGCTGATTACCCGGCCGAGACGGTTTGGAAAAATTTTGAATATGAGTAGGGTAGAATACTTTTTTTCCGTGAAGTATTCAGGGCTTGGAACATATTTTGAAGGGCTGAATATCTGGAAAAATGACAAGCTGCGAAAGCTGCAGGAAGCGTATGTATCCGGTCACTGGGGAGAGCTTACGACTTTTATTCTCCACATTTAAAAGGGTAAGCAAAGAATCCATCTTTTCGGATCTGAATAATCTGGAAGTTGTGACAACAACCTCGGAGAAATACAGCAGTTCTTTTAGCTTTAGAGAAGGTCAACAGGGACAGGAAAAGAGCCAAAAACACCGTCCCCATTGGAAAGGAGACTCAAAATGAAAGTACAAAAACAGATTTCACTGAAAGATTTCACCACCGCCGAGGGTTTTGTCGGCCGTTATCAGCATCTCATCAAGGATGTGGTGATTCCGTATCAGTATAAGGTGCTTTGCGATGAGATGGAGGGCGTGGAAAAAAGCCATGTGATCCGGAACTTCATCAATGCAGGGAAGGCTCTCAGAGGAGAGGATGTGGGAGACGGCTTCTATGGCATGGTCTTTCAGGACAGCGACGCGGCCAAATGGCTGGAGGCTGTGGCTTATGCGCTGATTCTTTTCCCGGATACGGAGTTGGAGGCCACGGCGGACCGGGTTATCGATATCATCGCCGGAGCCCAGGACTCGGACGGCTATCTGAACACCTACTACACGATAAAGGATCGGGACAAGCGCTGGACCAACCTGCTGGAAGGCCATGAGCTTTACTGCGCGGGTCATATGATGGAGGCGGCAGTGGCCTACTATGAGGCGACCGGAAAAGACAGGCTTTTGAAGGTGATGCTGAAAAATGCCGAGTGCATTTACCATCATTTTGTGACGGAAGGCCATGAGGGCTACCCGGGGCACCCGGAGGTGGAGCTGGCGCTGCTTCGGATGTACCGCGCAACTGGGGATAAGCTTTGCCTGGATCTGGCGGAGCATTTTCTGAATATACGCGGTGCAGACACCGCTTTTTACGAAAAAGAAGTAGCTAAGAGAACCTGGAAGGTATGGGGAGCTGATCCGACGGATCACGCTTACCAGCAGAGCCAGTGCCCGGTGCGGGAGCTGGACGAAGCCACTGGCCACAGTGTCCGGGCCGTGTATCTCTATACAGCCATGGCAGATCTGGCTTCCGAAACCGATGATCAGGAGCTGAAAAAAGCCTGCGATCGGCTCTGGAAGAGCATTACGGAACGGCGGATGTATGTCACTGGTGGCATCGGTTCCACGTTTCTTGGGGAGGCTTTCACGAAGGATTATGATCTTCCCAATGATACGGCTTATGCGGAGACCTGTGCTTCCATCGGCCTGATGTTTTTCGCCTCCAGGATGCTGGAAAATGAGGTAAAGGGAACCTATGGGGACGTGATGGAGCGGGCCTTCTATAATACGGTTCTCGCAGGCATGCAGCTGGACGGCAGACGCTTTTTCTATGTGAATCCCCTGGAAGTGGTTCCGGGCATTGCCGGCGAGGCGGTGACGCATAAGCATGTGATTCCCCAGCGGCCCACCTGGTACGCCTGCGCGTGCTGCCCGCCAAATGTGGCGCGGCTCATCACTTCCATTGGAAAGTATGCTTACGGAGAAAATGGCAATACCGCTTACTGCCACCTCTATGTAGCGGGAGACACAAAGTTTGAAAATGGCCTGGAACTGAACTGCGTCACCGAATATCCCTATGCTTTTACGATCCGCTATGAGATCAGAAAGGGCGGAAAAGAGCTGGCAGTCCGTGTTCCGGGCTGGAGCAGCAGCGTGACGGTACGGCGGGGGACAGACGCCGGTTCTATGGCGGAGGTATCTGACAAAATCGAGAAGGGCTACCTCTATCTGGGAACCGTTGAGACGGGAGAGATCATTGAGCTCCAGCTGGATGACGCCCCGGAATTTCTCTATGCTTCCCCGAAAATCCCGGATATCCAGGGCTGTGTGGCTCTCCAGAGAGGTCCGCTGGTCTACTGCTTTGAGGGGGCGGACAATAACGGAGATATCCTGTCTCTGACCATCGACGATTCGGAACCGGCAGAAGCGGAAGCTTTTGGCCCGAAGCTCTTAAACGGTGTCACAAGACTGAAAGTGAAAGCTTTCCGAAAAGAGATCCCCGAGGGCCTGTATTCCGCCAGAAAGCTCAAAGAAACACCCTGCACGGCTTATGCGGTTCCCTATTACAGCTGGGGCAACCGGGGGCTGAATGAAATGCGGGTGTGGATGACGAAGCACTAACCACTGGAGACGGAGTTTTTGGCACGCTGTATGTCCCCGATGGTCTGAGAAGTCATTTGACTTTTCCCCTTGACAACCCCAACCGCCTGTGATAGCCTAAAATCTAGGGAAAACGCAGAGATGAAGAAAGTAACCCATAAGAAATATCACAGAGAGGCCTGTTTGCTGAGAGGGGTCATAGGGACGATGGGTGAAGATGGCTTCTGAGCGGCACGGGTGAGCTTTGATGGGACAGCAAGCCGGTGACAGGACCGCCTGTTACAGCGGAAGAGTGTGAAAAGCACTCAGTGAGGTCTCCTTTGTGAGAAGGAGATGAAGTGAAGTGGTAACGCGGTTTTATGCCGCCTTCTCTGGGAGATCCCCGGGAAGGCGGTTTTTTTCGCGGGAAGCAATGGATGCAGGATGTTAGGACAGCCGGGACAGATACACTGATGTGGTATGCTGTGCCTGTCCGGAATCGTCTCTGCGGAATTAAGAAGGAGGATCTACACATGTCAAAAGAAAAATATTACATCACCACGGCCATTGCCTATACTTCAGGCAAGCCGCATATCGGAAACACCTACGAGATCGTTCTCGCAGACAGCATTGCCCGTTTCAAGAGAGAGCAGGGCTATGATGTGTTTTTCCAGACCGGAACCGACGAGCACGGCCAGAAGATCGAGCTGAAGGCCGAGGAAGCCGGCATTACTCCGAAAGAGTTTGTCGATAACGTGTCTTCCGAGATCAAACGGATCTGGGATCTTATGAACACTTCCTATGATAAATTCATCCGTACCACCGATGAGTATCATGAGAAACAGGTTCAGAAAATTTTCAAAAAAATGTACGCCAAAGGCGATATCTATAAGGGCTATTACGAGGGAATGTACTGTACTCCCTGTGAGTCTTTCTTTACCGAGTCCCAGCTGGTAGACGGCAAATGCCCGGACTGCGGCCGCGAGGTACAGCCTGCCCGTGAGGAAGCTTACTTCTTCAAAATGAGCAAATATGCCCAGAGACTCATCGACTACATCAACGAGCATCCGGAGTTCATCCAGCCCGTTTCCCGTAAAAATGAGATGATGAACAACTTCCTTCTGCCGGGACTGCAGGATCTCTGCGTATCCAGAACCTCCTTCAAATGGGGAATCCCGGTAGACTTCGATCCGAAGCATGTGGTTTATGTATGGCTTGACGCCCTGACCAACTACATCACCGGAATCGGTTATGACTGCGACGGTGAGAGCAGCGACCTCTTCAAGAAAAACTGGCCCGCAGACCTTCACCTCATTGGAAAAGACATCATTCGTTTCCATACAATCTACTGGCCGATCTTCCTGATGGCTCTGGATCTGCCTCTGCCGAAGCAGGTATTTGGTCATCCCTGGCTCCTTCAGGGCGACGGAAAAATGAGTAAGTCCAAAGGAAACGTAATCTACGCAGACGATCTGGTAGAGCTCTTCGGCGTAGACGCAGTGCGTTACTTTGTGCTTCATGAGATGCCCTTCGAGAACGACGGCGTGATCACCTGGGATCTGATGGTGGAGCGTCTGAACTCCGACCTTGCCAACACCCTCGGAAACCTTCTGAACCGTACGGTTTCCATGTCAAATAAATATTTCGGCGGCGTTGTGGCTGACAAAGGCGTGAGCGACACCATGGATGAGGACCTCAAACAGGTTGTTCTCTCCACCGTGGACAAAGTAAACGCAAAGATGAACGACCTTCGTGTGGCAGATGCCATCAGCGAGATCTTTGTTCTCTTCAAACGCTGCAACAAATACATCGACGAGACCATGCCCTGGGCTCTGGCCAAGGATCCGGAGAAACAGGATCGTCTGGCAACAGTTCTCTACAACCTGGTAGAGAGCATCACGATCGGCGGTAGCCTTCTCTGCTCCTTCATGCCGGAGACTTCCGAGAAGATCCTCGCTCAGCTGAACGCCAAGAAGAGAGAGCTTTCCGATATGCATACTTTCGGTCTCTATGAGTCCGGAAACAAGGTGACAGACCAGCCGGAGATCCTTTTCGCCCGTCAGGACATCAAAGAGGTTCTGGAAAAGGTAGAGGCCAAGAAAGCCGCAACCAAAGCCGCAGCCGGTGAGACCGAGGAAGCCAAAGAGGAAGAGCCGGTGATCGACATCCCGAAAAAAGAGGAGATCACCTTCGAGGATTTCGAGAAAATGCAGTTCCAGGTAGGTGAGATCATCTCCTGCGAGGCAGTCAAGAAATCCAAAAAGCTTCTCTGCTCCCAGGTGAAGATCGGAAGCGAAGTAAAACAGATCGTGTCCGGTATCAAGGCTCACTATTCACCGGAGGAGATGGTCGGCAAGAAGGTAATGGTTCTTGTAAACCTCAAACCCGCCAAACTGGCAGGCGTTCTTTCCGAGGGAATGATCCTCTGCGCTGAGGATGAGAACGGCGAGCTGGCTCTCATGGTTCCCGAGAAAAAAATGCCCGCAGGCGCAGAAGTTTGCTAACATCAGGGGATCAAAGCCAGAAAGCTGTTCGTGCTTGCACGATAAAGCTTTTGACTTTAAGACCCGTAAAACATTCAAAAGTAGTGGGAAACGTAAGCCTGGCAGGCGGCAAAAAGCCGCCCTCGCCGGGCTTATCTTAAACAAGGAGGAAAGGAAAATGGCGAATCTGTGGAAAAAGGCAACAGCTTCTCTTCTGACGGCGGCTCTGCTTTCCGGCGGCGCGCCGGGACTGAGCGCAAATGCAGGCACACCGGTAATTTCTGAGACAATTTCAGCAGCGACTCTTGCAAAAGACACAGCGGAAACCGCCGGGAAAATTTCAGTGACTCAGAAGGGAAGTCTTCTTCTGATCTCCGGAAAAGGCGCTCTGACGGCGGCTACTCTCAAAGATACGGATTTCTCAGAGATCACGGAAGTTCAGGTGAAAGCCGGCATCACAGCCATCGGCTCCGGAGCCTTCCTGGATCAGAAAACAATAAAAAAAGTAAGCCTTCCGGACAGTGTCCTCACGATAGAAACCAATGCCTTCCGGGGCTGTGAGACCCTGGAGGAGATCCAATTCGGAAGTGCCTTAAAAACCATCGGAAGCTTTGCTTTTTACCGCTGCAAGAGCCTCGCTTCCCTTGCCCTTCCGGATTCCGTGAAGACGCTGGAGACCGGAGCCTTCCAGGAGTGTACGGCCTTAAAAACCGCAGCTCTCGGAAACGGCGTGAAAAAACTCCCGATCCAGCTTTTCCGCGGCTGCACCTCCCTGGAGACCGTGGAACTGAGCCCTTCTCTGGAAGTCATCGGGGAGCAGAGCTTCTGTCTGTGCAGCGCCCTGAAAAATATCGTGATCCCGTCCGGTGTCTATCGCATTGACAAAAACGCTTTTTCAGGCTGTTCCGCCCTGAGCCTGAACCTTCCGGAAGACCTGGAGGATCAGGGGGACGGCTCCTATCGGAAACGGGGCGGCCTCAAGATTTCCGGTACCTACCTCTATTCCGAGGCGGAAAAGGTCCTGACGCTGGTCAATCAGGAGCGGGTCAAAGCAGGTCTTGAAGCTGTCGTGATGGATCGGGAGCTTCTGGAGGGGGCGATGACTCGGAGCGCGGAGCTGAACGTCCTCTATTCCGACCGGCGCCCCAACGGGGCCAGCTTTGATTCCGTCAGCAGCAAGGCCAAAGCGGAAAACCGCCTGATCGGCGTCAGCTCCGCCCGGGAGGCCATGGAAGTCTGGATGCAGTCCGATGGCTTCAAGAGCCACATCCTGGACCCGGAGGTAAAAAGCATCGGCGTGGGCTGTTTTTCTCAGGGAAACCTCAAGTGCTGGGTACAGCTTTTCGGCACAGAGAAGGCAGAAAATCCCGGAAGCCAGGCCGACGTGAGCAAGGTCACAGATATCCGGATCACGGGAGAAAATGCCTCCTTCTATCTTGATAAAACCTCTCTGGAGCTTGAGCCCGGCAAGACGGAAACCCTCACGGTTTATCTTAAAAACACCGGTTTTTCCCAGGCCTCGGCGGCTGTGGCTCCGGAGACCTTCCAGTGGGAATCCAGTGATTCCTCGGTAGTTTCTGTGGATGAAAACGGGACTCTCACAGCGAAAAAAGGCGGCGAGGCCACGATCACCTGCACCTCCCGCTACGGCGACCGACAGAGCCTGAGCTGCAAGGTAAAGGTGGAGGTGAAACTGACCGCTATCCGGCCCGAGGCGAAGACTCTGCGGCTGGCCGTGGGCAAGAAATATGCCCCGAAAATGGTGCTTGTTCCCTCAAACGTCACAAACGCGAGTCTGACCTACAAGAGCTCCCGCCCCTCGGTGGTGACGGTGATGGCCGACGGCAAGCTCTGGGCCCGGAAAAACGGAACAGCCGTAATCACCTGCAGTTCCGGAAAAATCCAGACGAAATTCACTGTAGCCGTGCGAAATTATGTGTCGGCGGTGCGTGTGACCAATGCGCCCACCGATCTGAACGTCGGAGAAAAGCTGGTACTTCAGACCAAGATTCTTCCTACGAACGCCCTTTATAAGGGAGTAACCTTCCAGAGCTCCGATCCGAAAATCGCTTCGGTCACAAAGAACGGTATTCTGAAAGCCAACAAACCGGGCAGAGTGAAGATCACCTGCCAGGCAAAATACGGAGCCGGGGCGGTGAAGAGTTTCTATCTGACCGTTCATCCGAAGACGCCCGTGATCTATGGAAAGGCTCTCGAGGGCGGCCTGAGGCTGGCCTGGAAGATCCCCGAGGGAGCCACAAATTGTACAGTTTACTGGACCAACGCCCCAGGGCGGAGTTTCCGGAGACTCTACAGCGGAACGAACCGCTCCTACACCTGGAAAAATCTGAGAAAAGGACGCACTTACTATTTCAAGATCTGCGCTATGGCGAAAGTCGGCAAAAAGAACGTCTACAGTCCCTGGAGCAAAGTGCTGGAGGTTACTGTAAAATGATATTTGACAGTCATGCCCATTACGACGATGAGGCATTTAATGAAGACCGGGAGGCCATTCTGAATAGCCTTCCGGAAAACGGAATTTCCCCCATTGTAAACGTGTCGGCCCAGCTTTCCGGCGTGACAGCCACTGTGGAGCTTACGGAAAAATATCCTTTTATCTATGGTTCCGTGGGCGTTCATCCGGACCATGTGGGAGAGCTTTCCGAGGAAAAAATCCAGTGGATGAAGGAGCTGGCCGGCCGGGAGAAGATCGTGGCTGTGGGCGAGATCGGCCTCGACCACTACTGGGACACCGAGTCTGACGAGGTCCAGAGGAAGTGGTTTATCCGCCAGCTGGAGCTGGCCAAAGAGGTAAATCTTCCGGTCATCATTCACAGTCGGGAGGCCTCCCAGGAGACCTTTGACATCATGAAGGAGCATCACGCAGGCAGCACCGGCGGCGTGATCCACTGCTATTCCGGGTCAAAAGAGATGGCTGCGGAGTATCTGAAAATGGGTTATTATATCGGTATCGGTGGCGTTGTCACCTTCAAAAACGCCCGTGTCATGAAGGAAGTGGCAGCGGCCGTTCCCCTGGAGCGGATTCTGATCGAGACGGATTGCCCTTATCTCGCCCCCACGCCCTACCGAGGAAAACGAAATTCTTCGCTTTTTCTTCCCTATGTCATAGAAGAGATTGCGAAGCTCAAAGGAATTGCCCCCAAAACGGTGGAGGAGACCACCTGGGAAAATGCAATGAGGATGTATAAAATCAATGGATAAAATGGAAAAATTATCAAATCCCCAGAAGACTATCGAGGTCTTACAGAAATATAATTTCAGCTTTCAGAAAAAATTCGGCCAGAACTTTCTCATCGATCCCCATGTGCTGGACAAGATCATCGCTGCGGCGGAGATCACCAAAGACGATTTTGTCCTGGAGATCGGCCCCGGCATCGGTACGCTGACCCAGTATCTGGCGGAAGCGGCCCGGGAAGTTGTGGCTGTGGAGATCGACAGCACGCTGATCCCGATTCTCGAGGATACGTTGAGCGCTTACGACAACGTCAGCGTCATCAACGAGGACGTCTTAAAGGTGGATCTCAGGAAACTGGCTGAGGAGAGAAACGGCGGCAAACCCATCAAAGTAGTGGCAAATCTGCCCTACTACATCACGACCCCGATTATCATGAGCCTTTTTGAGAGCCATGTGCCCCTGAAGAGCCTGACGGTCATGGTTCAGAAAGAGGTGGCCCTCCGGATGCAGGCAGGCCCCGGCACCAAGGATTACGGCGCTCTTTCCCTGGCGGTTCAGTATTATGCGAGCCCCTATCTGGCAGCAAATGTGCCGCCCAACTGCTTTATGCCCCGACCTAACGTGGGCAGCGCGGTGATCCGTCTGACCCGTTTCGAGGAGACACCGGTGCAGGTCAAGGACGAAAAGCTCCTGTTCCGTCTCATCCGGGCTTCCTTCAACCAGCGTAGAAAAACGCTCCAGAACGGCCTGGTGAACTCCCAGGAACTGGATTTCACGAAGGAGCAGGTGGCAGCAGCCATTGCGACGCTGGGTGTTTCACCGAGTGTCCGCGGCGAGGCCCTGACGCTGGAGCAGTTCGCAGCTCTTGCCAATGCATTAAGTGAGTAAAAAGAAAGCTCTGAATCTAAGAGAAAATCTTAAGGTTCAGAGCTTTTTACATGTCGTTTTCCGTGACGGCGGGTTTCAGGCGGAGATTTTCCACCTTGAGAAATTCCTTCAGGACCACATAGATGCCGCCGAGGAGGATTGCCGTGTCCTGTAGATGGGAGGGACGGATTTTTAAGGGGCGCCCCATGCGGTTGTTGAGGGATTTTTCCAGGGTCCGTGCGATGTCCGGGAAATAGGTCGTGAAGGAGCTGTTGATGACGATGAGGTCCGGGTTCAGGGTATTCAGAACGTTGTTGAGGCCGATGCTCATATATTTGAGGAAAAGCTGATGGACGAAAAGAGCATCCGGGTCCTTGTCCCGGGAGAGGCGGATCAGCTCATCGAGGGAGACCTCATAGCCTTTCCGCTGGGAGAGTTCAAGTAGAAGAGCCCGCTCGGAAATGTACTGCTCGAGACAGCCGAGATTTCCGCAGGGACAGGGGCGGCCATCTGGCTCCACGATGGTGTGCCCCAGCTCTCCGGCGAAACCGTTGGCTCCGGTGTAAAGGTGATCGTTGATGAGGATTCCCATGCCCACGCCGGAATGAACGCTGATGTTGATCATATCCGGATAATTGAAGGCAAAAGCCCGCTCGCCGAGGACTGAGAGATTTGCTTCATTATAGAGATAGACCGGCAGGTTTAAGGCTTCCATCAGCCGCCGGGCGAGATCCTCATCCAGGGAATAATAGGGAGCGAAAATCATCCGGTTTCCGCGGGAGACGCCGTGAACGCCGAGACAGATGCCCACGACACCGTAGCGGGAGGGCGGAAGGGCCTCCATCGTATTTTTCAGAACTTCCAGAAGAAATGAAAAAAAACCCTCATCAAAGGCCCGGACCGGATATTGCCTCAGCCGACAGCCCGTTCCCAGAAGATCAGCGGACATAACCGTGATTCCTGTGGTTTCGATGTTGACGGCAAGTGCGTATCCGGCCTCCTGATGTAAGCTCAGGAGAATGGGTTTCCGGCCTTTTTCCGCCGGGGCGCTTCCCACCTCCCTTACCAGGCCGGAATCCAGAAGCTCCTGTACGATGGAGGAGACGGTGGCCTTGGTAAGTCCCAGGTGTTTGGCGAGCCCCGCACGGGAAATGGGGCCTTCATTGATGATGGCTTCTAAAATCAGATGAAAATTGATGTCACGGATCAGTTCTTTGCTTCCTGTCTGCATGTTTCACCTCGCTGGAAATAGGCAGATGCAGCAGTCAGAGGAGAAAATTACTGCTCTGTCGTGTCGTCATTTTCGGGCTCCTCATCGGCGGGAGCTGCGGTTTCGTCAGAAACGGCTTCCTCAGAATCAGTTCCCTCAGTGCTTCCCTCGAGCTCTTCACGAAGTCCCTCGATGGTCCAGTCGTCCTCATCTTTTTCTTCCTCTTCGCTCTCATCCTTCGGGATGTATTTGTCGAAGATCTTCACGAAAAAGTAGGATTTCACAAAGGCCAGGGTGGAGAAGCCTAAAAGGAAATAGGCCAGGATGCCGTAGGAGAAGATCATGGTGTTGAAGAGCATTGCAACGATGGGAGCAATGCTGATGAGCAGCATCAGGATCGTGTAGGGCAGATGTCTTAAGGACATCAGAAGTGCGTTGCGGATTGTGTTTTTCACGGTGTTGACGAATTTCGCCAGGAGCGGGAACACATACTGGAGGATCATAACCATGATAAGAGCGATGACCAGCAGGCCGTATTTGACAATGGTGTAAATGCCGCCGCTGAGTTGTTTCATGATGATGAAATCCATGAACTCAAGGATGATCAGTACCAGAGCGATGAGCCAGATGCCGAGCCCCTGCTTGAAGTTTTCCTTGAAGGATTTGAAGAAGGAACGGGCGATGTAGGCTTCCTCGTTCCGAACCATTTTCATCGTCACATAGTACATGGCGGTGATGGCCGGTCCGATGGTGACGATGGGGATGCAGCAGAGCAGGAAGAGAAGGTTCAGGATAATAAGATCCGCCACCCTGCCCATGAAGGTGAAAAATTTGTTGTCCATGTTGAAAATACGGTCCATAATAAAACTCCAATCTGTGATAAAATTTTGACACCGTGGGCAGTTTTGCTGTCCCACGCTTTTAGCTATTAGAACATTATAGTGCAAATCTGTGTAAAAATCAATTTGTAAGGCGATAAAATCAGCATTTTTTAATATTTTATACAGAAAAATATTAGAGTTTATAACAAAAAAAAGAACTGCCCTTGCATAGATCTTTTTAATAGGATATACTGTGATTACAGCGTCCAAAAGTCTAAGTCTGCTTGGACTTGCACAAAGCGGACCTAGACCTTGGGACGCGCCCCTACATGAGCATGGAAGGGGAGCGTAAGCTCCACGATATGCGAATGTAGGGAAGGATTGTGGGAGTGCGAAGCACGAAACAATCCGTGTAATCAAACATGAAAAAGGATAGGAAAGAAAAATGGAACTTACTACAGTTAGAGAAATTTTCAGAGACAGAGAAAAATATTTAAACAAAGAAATCCAGGTCGGTGGCTGGGTAAGGAGCAACCGTGATTCCAAAGCCTTCGGTTTCCTGGTACTGCACGACGGTACTTTTTTTGAGACCCTGCAGATCGTATATCACGACACCATGGCAAACTTCCAGGAGCTGACCAAGATCAACGTCGGCGCTGCCGTTATCGTCAAAGGAACTCTGGTTCCGACTCCGGAAGCAAAACAGCCCTTCGAGATCCAGGCAGAAGAGATCTCCATCGAGGGCGCTTCCACACCGGATTATCCGCTGCAGAAGAAACGTCACAGCCTGGAGTACATGCGTACCATCACCCATCTGCGTCCGAGAACCAACACCTTCCAGGCCGTATTCCGCGTGCGTTCCCTGATTGCATACGCCATCCACAAATTCTTCCAGGAGAGAGATTTCGTTTATGTACACACTCCCCTGATCACAGGAAGCGACTGTGAGGGTGCTGGCGAGATGTTCCAGGTGACGACTCTGGATCTCAACAACCCGCCGAAAAATCCGGACGGCTCCATCGATTACAGCAAGGATTTCTTCGGGAAAGAGACCAACCTGACCGTAAGCGGCCAGCTCAACGGCGAGACCTTCGCTCAGGCTTTCCGCAACATCTATACCTTCGGACCGACCTTCCGTGCAGAGAATTCCAACACCACCCGTCATGCGGCTGAGTTCTGGATGATCGAGCCGGAGATCGCTTTCGCAGACCTCAAGGACGACATGATCCTGGCTGAGTCCATGCTGAAATATGTCATCAACTATGTTCTGGAGCATGCGCCGGAAGAGATGAACTTCTTCAACTCCTTCGTGGACAAAGGACTCATCGAGCGTCTGAAACATGTGGCAAACTCCGATTTCGGCCATGTGACCTACACTGAGGCCATCGAGATTCTGGAGAAACACAACGACAAATTCGAGTACAAAGTATCCTGGGGCGTAGACCTGCAGACCGAGCACGAGCGTTACCTCACAGAGGAAGTCTTCAAGAAACCGGTATTCGTTACCGATTATCCGAAGGAGATCAAGGCCTTCTACATGAAGCTTAACGACGACGGAAAGACCGTAGCCGCTATGGACTGCCTGGTTCCGGGTATCGGAGAGATCATCGGCGGAAGCCAGAGAGAGGACAGCTATGAGAAGCTCCTCGCCAGAATGAATGAGCTGGGCCTTAAGGAAGAGGATTACGGTTTCTACCTGGATCTCCGGAAATATGGTTCCACCCGTCACGCCGGTTTCGGTCTTGGCTTTGAGCGCTGCGTGATGTACCTCACCGGTATGGGCAACATCCGCGACGTGCTGCCGTTCCCGAGAACAGTAGGTACATGTGAGTTATAATTGCGGGAGCTGCGAAGCAGCGGAGCAATTTGTTAGTACAAAGTAGTGAAAAATAAGAGAAACTGCTGCACCGGGGAGGGAACATGGCGCTGACAGACACAGAAGACTTTTTCCGGCTGTCTGTCATTGCCATGCCGAAACGGCGCAGCATTTTTGATTTCCGCGAGCAACGAGCCAAGCAGCCATGCTTGCATGGATATTTGGCGACTGCCGCGCGGAATTTAATTTAGGGAGGCATAAAAATGGGGAGTAAAATATTGGTTGTAGATGACGAGCGGGAGATCGCCGACGTAGTAGAACTCTACCTGAAAAATGAAAACTATCAGGTCGTGAAATGCTACAACGGCCGCGACGCTCTGGAAGCTGTGGAAAAAGAGAAGCCGGACCTGGCTCTTCTCGATGTGATGCTGCCGGATATCGACGGCTTCACAATCCTGCAGAAGATCCGTGAAAAATACACCTTTCCGGTGATCATGCTCACGGCCAAAACCGAATACATGGATAAAATCAACGGACTGACCCTGGGGGCCGACGATTATATCGCGAAGCCCTTCAATCCGCTGGAGCTAATGGCGAGAGTCAAGGCACAGTTAAGAAGGTCCACGAAGTACAATGAGGGAAATCGGTCTCAGGAGGACATCATCGACTTCGGTGGGCTTTTCCTGAACCGGAATACCCACGAATGTATTTATAATGAAAGAGAACTGACCCTCACGCCCATCGAGTTTGACATTCTCTGGATTCTCTGCGAGAACCGGGGGCAGGTCATCAGCTCCGAGCAGCTCTTTGAGCAGGTCTGGAAGGAAAAATACTACAAAAACAGCAACAATACGGTGATGGTCCACATCCGTCATCTCCGCGAGAAAATGAGCGGACCGACGGGAAAATCGGATTTCATCAAGACCGTCTGGGGAGTGGGATACCGCGTTGAAAAATAATTACCGGAAGTTAAAATGGAGCCTCATGCTCCGGACTGTGCTGATGGCGTTTTTTTCCCTGGCGGTGGGCTATATCATCCTGGTGGTCCTCATTGACGGCGTGCTCCAGGACAGCTTCCCGGTCATGATCATCAGCCTTCTGATGAAGTTCGGAATGAGCCAGACGGAGGCTGACCGCGTCTACGGCACGGTCTTCATGCAGAACAAAGGTCTCTTTGTGGCGGTAGGCTTTATCATTTTGTTCCTGATCTTTTTCTATCTGGCCATGTCAAAAGTCACCAGGTACCTCAACAGTATCGGTACGGAGATCGAGACTATTTTAAGTAATTCCGAGGCTCCTGTGACGTTGGAGCCGGAACTGAGGCCCATTTCCGAGAAGCTCAACACCCTGAAAATGACGCTGAAACGCCGGGAGTACGAGGCCGTGGAGAGTGAGCAGCGAAAAAATGACCTCGTGGTCTTTCTGGCCCATGACCTCAAAACGCCGCTGACCTCCATCATCGCCTATCTCACGATGCTGGACGAACAGCCGGGGCTTTCCGAGGAGGACAAGAAGAAATACATCCATATTTCCCTGGAAAAATCGATCCGGCTGGGTGAGCTCATCAGCGAATTTTTCGAGATCACGCGCTTCAATCTTCAGGATATCGTGCTTCAGAAGGAAACGTTGGATCTCTCCATGATGCTGGAGCAGCTGGCGGATGAGAGCTATGCGGTGCTGGCAGAGAAATCCCTGACCTGTTCGATCCACACGGACGACAATCTGCTGGTGGACGGGGATCCGGACAAGCTGGCCCGGGTTTTCGATAACCTCTTAAGAAATGCCATCGCCTACAGTTATCCCGGCACGAACATTGACATCCAGGCTTTCGGGGAGAAAAAGGACATCATCATCACGTTTTCCAACCAGGGCGATCAGATCCCGCCCCAGAAGCTGAATTTCATCTTTGAAAAATTCTACCGTGTGGACAATGCCCGCCAGAGCCGGACCGGAGGCGCGGGCCTGGGTCTCTCGATCGCGAAAGAGATCGTGGAGCTTCACGGCGGAGCCATCGCGGCTTCGAGCAGCCCGGTCTGCACCCGTTTTACCGTGAAACTTCCGAGGCATCAGGAGGAGCAGCAGCCCGCAGCGGCGAAAAAATGGGGCCGCATCGCAAAAAATGGAGGAAAAGAATGAAAAGATCCAGGAAAAAGAAGACCATTGGCGATTTTATCTGGAGGCTCGTCTTTCTGGCGGCGCTGGTCGTTTTCTGCTACTGCGCCTTTCAGCTGGTGACGATCTATCTGGAATATAAGAAAGGTACTGACGAATATTCCTCTCTGGAGCAGCAGTATGTGACGGAGGATACGATAAGCGGTACGACGGAAAACAACACCCCGTCAGGTACCGGCGACGGCACCCGGACTGGCAGCGACGGAAGTGAAGCCACCGACAGCACTTCTGAAACTACTGGAAAAGTCGAGGGTTCCGGCACGGCCGAAGATCCCTACACCACGGGAGAGACCGAGACGGAGATCGAGACCGACGCGGAAGGAAAGACGACCGTGAAGGCTTATCCGGTGCTCAAAAACCCTGTAGATTTTGAGAGCCTGAAAAAGGTCAACGAGGATATCATCGGCTGGATCCGCGTCAACGCGCTGGATATCAGCTACCCGATTGCCCAGAGTACGAACAACGATTATTATCTGCACCGTACCTTTGAGCGGGTGGACAACTTTGCCGGGTGTATCTTCATGGAATATCAGAACCACAGCGATTTTTCCGATAAGAACACAATTATCTACGGCCACAACATGAAGAACGGTTCCATGTTCGGCACCCTCCGGAAATTTTACGAGGACGAAGTCTACGAGAAAGCCCCCTATTTCTGGATTTACACGCCGGACAAGATTTACCGCTATGATATTTTCTCCTGCGCGGAGGTGGCGGTGGACAGCCTGGCCTACCAGATCACCTTCTCTGAGGAGGGAAGCTTTGGGAAATACATCGATGACGCTTACAGCCGTTCCGTAGTAAAGGGAAATGACATCAAGGTGACGGCGGAGGATAAAATCGTGACCCTCTCCACCTGTACAGGCAACGAGTCCACGCGGTTTATCGTCCAGGGCAAGCTCAGCAAGACCTACTGGTCGAAAAAGAAATAAAAAGGGGGTATCCGGAATGGATGAAAAGATTGAGAAGCTGAAAGAATGGATTGACGGCAGTGATAATATTGTATTTTTCGGAGGCGCGGGCGTTTCGACGGAAAGCGGAATCCCTGATTTCAGAAGCCAGGACGGCCTTTACAATCAGGAGTATGCCTATCCGCCGGAGACCATCTTAAGCCACACTTTTTTCATGCGGAATCCGAAGGAATTTTATCGTTTTTACCGCAATAAGATGCTGGTTCTGGATGCGAAGCCCAATGCGGCCCACCGGAAACTGGCCCAGTGGGAGAAGGAGGGGCGCCTCAAAGCTGTCATTACCCAGAACATCGACGGCCTCCATCAGAAGGCCGGAAGCAAGGAAGTTCTGGAGCTTCACGGCAGCATCCACCGGAATTACTGCACGCGCTGCGGCAAATTTTTCGATGCGGAATACATGCAGCGGGCTGAGGGCGTGCCGAAATGCGAATGCGGCGGCATCATCAAGCCGGACGTGGTCCTCTATGAGGAAGGGCTGGACATGCAGGTGGTTTCCAAGGCCATCCAGTACATTTCCAGGGCTGACGTCCTCATCGTGGGCGGCACTTCTCTGGTGGTTTACCCGGCGGCCGGCCTCATCGACTACTATAATGGAAAGAAACTGGTGATGGTCAATAAGTCCGTCACCCCGAAGGACGCGGGAGCAGACCTTCTGGTGCAGGGAAGCATCGGCGAGATCTTTTCCCAGATCTGAAAATGAACGGAGAGAAAACAATGGATTACCAGGTGGGAGACATCGTAAAACTGAAAAAACCCCACCCCTGCGGCAGTTATGAGTGGGAAATCCTCCGGGTCGGAGCCGATTTCCGCCTCAAATGCACCGGCTGCGGCCACCAGATCATGGTGGCCCGGAAGCTGGTGGAGAAGAACACGCGGGGGCTGAGGAAAAAAGAAGAGTAAGAGAAAGCGTCAGAAGGAAAAAGAAAAAATTTATTACGTTCAGTGAAAAAGTATCGTCTGAGAAAAAATCTCAGGCGATATTTTTTGGCAAATTCTGCTGAATTATGATGAGTAATCCGTTTACTTTTATACTAAATTGCTTTATACTCTTATAAAACAGGTCTGTGACCTGTACTGGAAGGAGAGAAGGGAGGAAAAAGTTATGTTTTGTCAGGAATGTGGACAGAAATTAGCCGATGGGACAAAATTTTGCCCATACTGCGGAGCGAAGATTCAGGCTGCTCCGCCGCCGGTGGAAGAAACGACAGGGCAGGAAGAAACTGTTGAAGTAAGGCCGGAACCCGAGGAGGAGGCTCCCCCTCCAAAGAATCCGGCTCCCAAGCCGACACCGAAAACGGCTCCGACACCGGAAGCTCCGCGCCCAGCGCCGGAGCCAGCGCCCAAGCCCGCCGGAAAGGGCGGTAAGACCGGGCTTTACGCCATTGTCGGTCTCGTGGCCGTCATCGTTCTGGCTGTGGTGCTGATCAAAGGTGTTTTCGGCGGAGGGACTACCGTATCCGTCATGGACTGCGTGAATGTGACGATCAGCGGTGTGGACGGCAATGGCCGGGCTTACTTTGATTTTGACATTCAGCCCATTTTCGACGCGGTTTCCAAAAAGATGACGCTGACGGAGCGCATGCGGGAGGAGATTCAGGATCTGACGGACGATATTTACAAGGATATCGTGCTCTCCGATGACAGTAACCTTTCCAACGGCGACAAAGTCAAAGTGAGCAGCAGCGTGGACAAGGATCTTCTCAAAGCCTATAAAGTGAAGCTGAAAAACGGCGACAAGACGATAAAAGTAGAAGATCTGGTGAAGGTTCAGGAGGTAAACGTCAAGGACTACGTTCAGGTAGAGTTTTCTGGTTTTGACGGCTTCGGAGCCGTGTATCTGAATCAGGATTATGACGGCCTGATCTCAGCGACGGCTGAACTGATCCGCAAGGCAGACAACTCCGAGGAAGCCGAGGAGTACATTTCAGACTCCCTTCCTTCTGTGATCTACAACATGTCCTGGATCTACGAGGGCGAAGATTACCAGAAGAACGGCAACGAAGTGACCTACCACTGCAGCGGACCGGATTACATCGAGAAATACGGCATTCATTTTATCTATGAGGATGTCACCGCGACGGTGGATGGACTGATTCCGGTGGAGACCCTCTCTCTTGCAGATTATATGAAGCTTTCCTGCGAGGGCATCAATGGCAGCGCCTATGCCCGGGCTGAACTGGACGAGGAAAAACTCCTTGATTACCTGACCGAGCTTTTTGAAAAAGAGCAGCGCGGAGCCTATGGAGCAGCAGGAGAGAATTTCGATGCGGCCACAGAGGCAGAATCCGCGGTCAACAGCATAAAGAATACCTGGAGAGAACAGTTTGTCACGATGGCAGATCCCAGTGAGAATCTCTCCAACGGCGATGAAGTGACCGTTACCCTCACTCCGAGCTATACGGATAATAATGAAGTAAATATGGTCGGAGCCGGCTTTACTCTTATTGGCGGAAGCGGCACCTTCACCGTGGACAGTCTGGGAGATTATCACCTGGGTATCACCTCCACGGAGGATGAGGAGCTCAAAGCGTTTCTGGCCCCCTATGAGACAAGTATCGAGGCGGCCTTCGATGAGAAGAAAGACTGGATTAATCAGGATGCTTCCCAGTATGGCTGGGTTGCCTGGGATCAGGTACCGGATGGCAAAGTGACGCCGGTGCTGGAAAAAGTCGATACCGTCACCTGGGACGAGGGCGATTACTACGATGCCGGAAATATGATGCTGGCCGTTTATCATATGAGCCTTCCGGTGCGGCAGTTTGACCGTTCCATGACAACGCTGGATATTTACTACGGAATGAAATTCAACAACGTGGTGAAGACAGATGACGGAAAACTGAATTATGATTACGATCCCGACACCAGTTTCCTGGTAGGGGACGAAAAACTGAACAGCTGGCTGAGTGACCACAAGAACAATGTGATGGAAAACGGCACCAATGTGCAGGAAGAGGAAGCGGTCGCTGATCTTACCAGCGTGCAGGAGACCGAGGGCGAGACAGAAGAAAACACCACAGAAGCGGCAGTCGAGGCCATTTCCGTGGAAACGCCCCAGGCAGGAACCATCGCGGAGGGCGCAGCCAATCAGGCAGCAGCCACCGTTGTCTACGAGGGTCACACCTACGCAAGATTCGATATCGCTTTGAATTATTCCCAGGCGGAGAAGTTCTGCGAGCAGGCAGGAGGCCATCTGGCAACCCTCACCTCCTGGAGGGAAAATCTGGCAGTACAGAGCATTCTCGATGATGCATCTTACGACGAGTACTGGCTTGGAGCCAGCGACGAAGAATGGGAGGGCAGCTGGAAATGGACCACCGGGGAAGCCTTCGACTGGACTAACTGGGATGACAGCCAGCCCGATAACTATAACGGAGACGAAGATTTCCTGACGATTTATTCCTACTACGGAAGCTGGAATGACCGTTCAGCGGACGAGGAAGACATCGGTTTCGTTCTGGAGATCGATCCCGTGTCCGAGGGAAGCCCCTCCGGAGAATATGACCTTCTCTCCGATCTGGTCGCTTCCGCTTCCCACAACTGTGATATCTGGAAACAGCTCGAAGATCCCTATGGAAATAAGCATTTTGCCAGCGTGGTTCTCGATGCTTCCGAGAATGGCTGGGTGAAATATGAGCTGGACGGAAACTACAACTTCTTCACCGCGACGTTAAGCACCTGTACCGACGCGGAGAGCGACGCTTCCTTTGAGATTGCCATCTGGGGTGACGGAAAACTTCTCTACAGCCGCTACAATTATCAGAAGACCGACGCGCCGGAGACTATCGCGCTGAATACGACGGGCATCAGTAAGCTTTCGATCAAGATGGCGAACCGGGGAGGCTATAATAACGGTTTCCTTGGCCTGAACGAGGCGAAGCTTTGGAAAAACGGCACGGCGGAGACTCTGCCGGTGCTCGTGGATGAGCTGGGCGATCTGACGCTGATTGACAGCGAGGAGTACGGCGATTACAGTGAAGGCGAGATGTACACCGATGTTTACGGAAATGTCCATGAAAACTGGTACGATTTCGAGGAGGAAGACCTGGGAGCAAGGGCTGTCTACTGGCTCGGCGGCAAATACACCACGTTTGAAGGAACAGTTCTCCCAGGAACGGGCAGTTATGACACAGGAACTCTGAAGATTTTTGCAGACGGCACAGAGGTTTATTCCATTTCTGAGCTGGATGTTTACCAGGGCGGCCAGAATTTTTCTCTGGATGTAACCGGAAAAGAAACACTGGAGATCGATGGCTATGGAGTGGTCTATGTGGCAGATACCAGACTGGTCCGGGCTGAGAGCGAGGCGCTTGCACCGGTGACAGACCGCTACACTTTCCCGGAGCTTCCAGAGGCCGTGGAAGAGCGGGCCATCGATTATCGGATCTATAAAAATAAGAAATACTACCGCTTCGACCAGGGCCTGACCTGGAGCCAGGCAGACGCCTTCTGTAAAGCAGCAGGCGGAACACTGGCAATGCCGAAGAATGCGGCGGAAAACAGCGCCATCTTTGATCTCATTGACGATGGTAATTACGAGTATTACTGGCTGGGAGGCTATAAAGCAGGAACGATCTGGAAGTGGAACGACGGAGAAACCATCAATGCCGACGGTTTCTGGGGCAGCAGCCAGCCGGATAACTATGAAGAGAATGAAAATTACCTTTGCATGTATTCTTACGATGATTCCTGGAATGATCTTTCCGATCAGAACGAGGGCTTCGTGCTGGAGCTCACGGCGGCAGAACCCGTGGATGACACGGCCGTAATGCTCACGAGCCTGGAATGGCAGGAAAATTATTCTTCTGAGATCGTCAACGGTTATGACGGAGCCAACCTTTATCCCAACAGCGTGAAGCTTCGGGCTTCCGAGAATGCTTATTTCCGGGTAGCCTTAAACGGAGCTTATCAGACCCTCAGCGGAATTCTGGACCCGGATGGCGGTTCTTCTGTAAATGCAGATTTCTCTCTGGCGATTTTCGGAGACGGAAAGCTTCTTTATAAGAAGGAGCATTTCACCAGAAAAGATCCCAGGGAAGTCTTCTCTGTCGATGTTTCCGGTGTGAAGACTCTGACCGTGGAGACGGATAACCCCGGAAGCTATGACGGCGGTTATGTCTATCTCATGGACCCGGAGCTTACCAGGGCGGAGGCGAGTGCTTCCTCCGGTATCGCGAAGCTCTCTGAGCAGGTGCTGGTGGATGGCATTGGCGAGACCTATATCGCCGGACTTTTCCGGGATTCCTACGGAGAACTCCACGACGGCTGCCTGAAGCTTGCCGCAGGAGACGGCGCGAAAGTGACCTACAATGTAGGCGGTGCCTACACAACCCTTTCAGGAAGTATCGCAGCCGGTGATAAGACGAGCTACGAGGGCGGCATTTCCGTGAAGATCTACGGAGATGGAAACCAGCTCTATGAAATCTCTGATTTTGGAAAAATGACGGGAACCCAGAGCTTTGAGGTGGATATCACAGGCTGCCAGGTAGTTGCAATTGAGGCATCAGGCGACTATGATTCCTGTGTTTATGTGACAGACGATCAGCTGAAATAGAAGGAAAGTGAAAAGTTAAGATGAAAAAAGGACTGAAAAAAATCCTGCCGGGCACAGGGGCAGTCCTGCTGGTTCTGGCAGGCGGGGTCATGGCCGGAGCAGCTGGAAAAGAGCAGGAATATATTTTTCCGGAGGTGGATAAGGAGCTTCTGACCGAGGAGGATGTAAAAGACCTCCCGGCTGAGCTCCTGGCCTACGGCCGCTATGAGATCCTGGCAAAACATGGCGAATTGTTTGAATCGGAGGAATTGAAGGAATATTTCGGAAATCAGAAATGGTATTTTGGCTTCCTCTCCGACGAGAAAGAGGTGGAAGGACTCTTAAATGACATTGAGAAAGAGAACCTGGCCTTCCTGGAAAAGAAGGAAAAAGCCGAAGGCGGGTACGAGCTGGATCAGAAGGATTTTGATTACGAGATCGTGAAAAAATGGTTGGAGGGCACTTATGTGGCGGGGGAGGAGACGACCCGGAAGACTTCTGAGAAGAAGACGAAGGAGACGGAGGCTGCAAAAACGGCGGAAACCGAAGCGCCTGCGACAGAAGCTCTGGCAACAGAACCGGCCACTGAGACACCTGCGACAGAAGCTCCGGAAACAGAACCGGTTACCGAGGCACTTGCGCCGGAGCCTGCAACAGAAGCCCCGACAGAGTCTGTGACCGAGACTCCTGAGACAGAGGAACATGTGACCGACGGAAAATTCGAAGATCTCTCCGATGTGGACCTCTTTTCCCTCTCCCAGGACGAGCTGGCAACGACAGTCCGGGAGGAACCGGAGACGGAAGCGGAGAGCGAGACAGAAAGTGAAACGGAAACAGAGAGTGAAATCGAGGCCTACACCCGCAGCGAGTACATTTTCCCGGATATGGATACCCGGTATCTGACCCAGGATGAGGTATCGAAGCTCTCCCTCCAGGCTGTCTGCTATGCCAAGAACGAACTCTACGCCCGCCATGGAAGAAAGTTCCTCTCCCAGGAACTTAAAGACTATTTTAACGATAAAACCTGGTACGAAGGTACCGTGGACCCGGACAGCTTTTCGCCCGGTGTCTTCAACACCTACGAGAACGACAATCTGCTGCTTCTCGTCAGCGCCGAGGAAAAACTCCTGCCCGGCGGCTATGTGCTGGATCAGCAGGGCTACGATATCCATAAAGTGGATACAGCCTGCAAACACACCCTCGGGGAGACAGCGAAGACGGGAGACACCTCCGGGTATGTCTTTGTGGTCATCGATTCCGACAGCATCATGCACGACGATGCCCGGCTGGTAAACGGCAAAGTCGTGGATGCCAACGGAAACGAGATCCCCGGCTGTTACGAGCGTGAGGATGGCCGGGTGGCAGATGCCCTGGGAAACATCATCAATCCCCAGGAAGGCCAGCTGGTAAAAGAAGAACTTTTTGCTGACAATCTGCTTGGCTCTGAATAGTTACAAAAAAACTGCCGCTTCGGAAAGTAAGATTTCCGGGCGGCAGTCTCTTTTTATGCGGTTTTGTGTACTTCTTCCAGCTGGGCGGTGTAGAGCTTGTAGTAGCAACCTTTTTTCGCCATAAGTTCTTCATGGCTTCCGGTCTCCATGATGCCGCCGTCATCAATGTACATGATCCGGTCGCAGCCGCGGATCGTGGAGAGACGGTGGGCGATGATGAAGGAGGTTCGTCCCTGAAGCATGGCGTTGAGGCCGGTCTGCAGGGCTTTTTCCGTCTGGACGTCGATGCTGGAGGTGGCCTCGTCGAGGATCAGGATGGAGGGATCGGAGAGCAGGGTTCTCGCAAAGGAGATGAGCTGTTTCTGGCCCTGACTCAGCATAGAGCCGCGTTCCCGGACTTCCGTATCGTACCCCTCGGGCATCCGGCTGATGAAGTCGTCGGCGCAGACGATTCTGCTGGCTTTGCGGATCTCATCCTCGGAGGCAGTCAGTTTTCCGTAACGGATGTTGTCGCCGATGGTTCCGGAGAAAATGAAACTGTCCTGCATCATGATTCCCATCTGGGAACGGAGAGAGTGGATCGTCACCTCGGAGATATCCTGGCCATCGATCAGCACCCGGCCGCTGTCCACGTTGTAGAAGCGGGAGATCAGGTTGACAATGGTACTTTTTCCGGCGCCGGTGGGGCCGACCAGGGCCACGCTCTCGCCGGGTTTCACCGTGAAGGAGACGTCTTTTAAGATCTTTTTCGTCTCGTCGTAGGAGAAGGCCACATGGTCGAAGGTGACTTCGCCGCGGATCGTGGGCATCTCTTTCGCATTTTCCTTGTCGGAAACCGTCACCGGCTCGTCCATGGTTTCAAAGATACGCTCCAGATAGGCGATGTTGTTGATGAAGTTGTTGAAAATGTTTCCCAGGTTCATGATGGGCTGCCAGAAGAAGGAAGCGTAGCTGGAGATCGCCACGATGGTTCCGAGGGATTTGTTTCCCTCTCCGAAAATCACGAGGCCGAAGAGGAAAATTGCGGCCCGGACGCAGACGGAGATCGCGTCGATGCCCGGCCACACCAGGTTGGAGTAGCGGACAGCCGTGTTCCAGGTCCGGCGGCAGTCCTGGGAAAGATCCTGGAAAATCTGGGCATTTTCGTCCTCGCGGGCGAAAATCTGGGTGATTCTGGCGCCGACAATGTTCTCCTGAAGATAAGCGTTCAGGTTGGAGTTCTTGTTGGAAACAGCCTGCCAGGCTTTTCGCTGTTTGTTTTTGATCCAGATCATGAAAACTGTGAGAATCGGCACGCCGCAGAGAACGACGAGGGCCAGCTGCACATCCACCAGGAACATGAAAATCACGATGAAAAGCAGGTTGAAGGATTCCAGCACGATGTTGATCAGTCCGTTGGAGAGCATATCCGAGACGGAGTTTACATAGTTGACCACGCGGATCAGGATTTTGCCGTGGGGGCGGTCATCGTAATACTGGAAGGGCAGCTTCTGAAGGTGCTCGAACAGGTCTTTACGGATATCATAAATGATATTCTGGCTCACCTCTACCATGATCTTGCTGCGGATCGTTACGAAGATTATGCTGCCCGTATAGAGGGCCAGCAGGGCGATTACCAGAGAAAAAAGCAGTCGGAAATTTTTGTCCGGAATGGCCACGTCCAGGGCATGCTGGGTGATCATCGGGGCTATGTAGCCGAAGGCTCCGCCAAGGCTGCTTAAGAGAATGGCGATAATCATCCGTTTCTGATATTTCTTAATATAGGAAGAAGCTCTGAGAAGATGACGTATGTCAAATGGTTCTTCGAGAATTTCATCCTGCTTGTAAGTATTTTTTGCCATATTTTTCCACCTCCTTAAAGCTCATCCAGGCCGGTCTGCAGTTTGACCAGCTCGTAATAGTAGCCTTTTTTCGCCAGCAGCTCCTCGTGGGTGCCGCTTTCCTCGATGTAGCCGTCCCGAAGCACGATGATCCGGTCGGCATCTCTGGTTGTGGAGATTCGCTGGGCGATGATCACCTTCGTGCAGGGGAAATCCAGCTCCTTAAGGGAGTGCTGGATCTGCTTTTCAGTCTCCATGTCCACGGCGGAGGTCGTGTCGTCCAGAATCAGGATGGAAGGGCGGATCGCCAGGGCCCGGGCCAGGGAAATTCGCTGTTTCTGGCCGCCCGAGAGGCCGACTCCGCGCTCACCCACGATGGTATCGTAGCCTTCCGGCATCTTGGCAATGAAATCCGAGGCGGAAGAGTAGCGGGCAAATTTTACCACGTCGTTTATCTTGATGGAACCGTCACCGTAGGCGATGTTACCCTCGATGGTGTCGGAATAGAGGAGCACATCCTGGGTGGCGAGGCCGATGTGGCGGCGCAGATCGTGGAGCTTTAAATTTTCCACGGGAGTGCCGTCAATGAGGATTTTTCCTTCTGTGGGCTCATAGAAGCGGGGAATCAGGTTGATAAGGGATGTTTTTCCGCAGCCCGTTTCACCCATGATGGCTACCGTCTCACCGGGATTTACAGTAAAGGAAATGTTATGGAGCACCGGCAGGTCGCCGTCCTCGTACTGGAAGGAAACGTTTTTGAACTCGATTTTTCCGTCGAAGCGGTCCGGATGTTCTTTGGCGTCCTCATGATCCTTGATTTTCGGCTCGGAATAGTAAAGCTCCATAACCTTTCTGGATGCGGCGGAGAAACGCTGAAACTCGTTCATGATATTTCCCATCTGACGCATCGGGTTGGCGATGGCCCAGATCAGGCCGGAGAAAGCCACATATTCGCCCATTGTGAGCAGGCCTTTGATGAGGAAAACGCCGCCCACACCCAGCATGACGAGAGGCATCAGGTTGGCGATGGTCTCCACATAGGGGAAAAATTTCAGCCAGACCATAGCGGTAGCCTTGTTTGTCTCGCAGAAATCCCGGTTGGCTTTGTCGAATTTTTCGATCTCATAATCTTCCCGGGCGAAAGCCTTCACCACGCGGTTTCCGGAGATGTTCTCCTGGGCGCAGGTGTTCATCTGGGAAAGTTTTTCACGGAGCAGTGCGTGCATGGGTGCCACTTTATTCCGGAACAGGTAGATGATCCAGAAAACGAAGGGGGCAATCACCAGCAGGCAGAGGGCCATTTTCCAGTTGGTATAGAGGAAAAAGATGGCAGCCGCCGCGAAGAGGGAGAAGGACTCGATGACCATGCGGATGATCCAGGCCACCATATGGCGGATCGCATCCAGGTCTCCCGTGAGTCTCGTCATGAGATCACCGGTGCGGTAGGTGCTGTAAAAGGTCATATCCTGGCGCTGAATTTTGTCATAGAGGTAGTTCCGGACCCGGTAAAGGACGGTCTGGGACACATGCTCGTAGATCATGCAGACGCCGTAGACGATGACACAGCGAAGGAGCGTGAAGAGCACCATCGCAAGGATGAGCTGGTAAAAAAGATCCCGGTGGGTGCTTAAGTTTTCCCGGGCGTTTTCCCCTGTGAGGAAAAGATCGACGATCTTTCCGGAAAAGTACGGCACGGTCAGCTGTAAAATGTTGTAGACCACGGTGCCGGCCATTCCCACAAAGTAAATTCCGCGGCAGCCCTTCATATTTTCCCAGAGCCACTGGAGCTTTGTTTTCGGGAATGGATTTGTCTCTTGTTTCATAACGCATGCCTCCCCAATAGGTATTTTTAATTTTTGGTCATTGTATCGTATCAATTTTTTTGCGGATGTGATATAATCCGATTATCGAAAAATGGAATATTTCTATTCTCTTGAGCGTATAAAGGAGGACTTATCTCCAATGAAAAATCTGTTTGAGTACAGCGACATCCTGCACTCCCCCATTGAAGCATTCACCTGTGCCACAGAAAATGTTCATCTTCCCGTGGAAGCCCACTGGCACTATTTTATGGAGGTCATTTATCTGCAGGAAGGGTCCGTTCTTGTGACCTGCAACGATGCCTGCAAACGGGTGGAGGCCGGAAGCGTCATGTTCTTCCCGCCCCAGGCTGTGCATGCCATCTACGCCGACGGCGGAAAAAGGTTCCGCTATTTCTGCATCAAGTTCAACATGAACCGGATTCGGCTGACAGGAAGCTACCTGCCGGATCTGAACCTTGCTTTTCGGAGAGTCGGTGCGCTGCCCTGTCCGCCGATCCTTTTTACGCCGAAAGACCTGCCGGGGGTGGACCTTGGAGGTTTTTTCGAGGATGTGGAGCGGGAATACCGGGAGAAGCAGTACGCTTATGATGCCAGCATTTACTCCTCCTTTGCCTCTCTGATGCTGAGGATCTTAAGGATTTGGCACTGCCAGGGAATTTCGCTGGATCTGGAGGCTTCCTCCGAGACCGAGGAGAACCGGATTCAGGATATCCTGGTCTATATCGACCGCCATTCACAGGAGAATATCAATATAGAAGAATTGGCTCACCATTACAACATGAGCTATTCCTATTTTGCCAAAATGTTCCTGAAATACTATGGTCAGAGCTGCAAGCAGTATATCGAGTTCATCCGGCTGAACAAGGTGGAAAATTTCCTGCTTTTCACCGATTACGACCTGAACTATATCGCCGCCGAGACTGGTTTCGCGGACTGCAGCCATCTGATCCGGACCTTTAAGAAACATTATCAGATCACGCCAAAGCAGTTCCGCCTCCGAAGCCGTACGATTGGAAACGGCCTTGTGCCAGAGGAGATGAGAGTTGCGGGAAACTAATCAGGACCACCAGCACTCCGGCAAACGGAAATGCCTACGCCCTTGTTGTGGAAGAATCTCTGGCACCTGGGAAGAGCGCTGTCATTTTCCTTTCTTTTCGAAAAAAAAGTGCTTGCCATAAAATCCTTTCTGTGTTATAGTTAGAAACTGTGATATATTATTTTCCTTGTTCCCTGCATGGGTCAGGGGGCCAGAGACCATAAGGAGGTGCGAAGAGCATGAACAAATACGAATTAGCACTGGTTCTGAACGCAAAGGTTGAAGACGACGTTAGAACAGCTACTCTCGAGAAAGTGAAAGGACTGGTTGAGCGTTTCAACGGTACCATCACCAACGTGGACGAGTGGGGCAAGAAGAAACTTGCTTACGAGATCCAGAAAATGAGAGAGGGCTACTACTACTTCATCCAGTTTGATGCTGATGCTGCATGCCCGGCAGAAGTGGAGAAACGTGTACGCATCATGGATAACGTTCTCAGATACCTGATCGTCAGACCTGAAGCATAAATCAATCTGACTGAGAGAAGGAGATTCCATGAATAAAGTTATTTTAATGGGGCGCTTGACAAGAAATCCTGAAGTTCGTTATTCCGCAGGGGACAGTTCCATGGCCATCGCCAGATACACCCTTGCTGTTGACCGCAGATTCACCAGAAGAGGTGAGGACAATAACGGAGCCACCGCAGATTTTATCCCCTGTGTGGCTTTCGGACGCAGTGCTGAGTTCGCTGAGAAGTATTTTCATCAGGGAATGAAGGTGGTAGTCACCGGCCGTATTCAGACCGGCAGCTATGTGAATAAGGACGGACAGAAGGTTTATACGACAGACGTTGTCGTAGAGGACCAGGAGTTTGCGGAGAGCAAAGCATCATCCATGGCGAATGGCAGTAACGGGGGTTACAGCGATTATCAGCCATCTGCCCCGGCACCGGCAGCAAAGCCTGCACCCAGTGCAGCAGTCGGTGATGGATTTATGAATATTCCGGACGGCATTGATGAGGAGTTACCGTTCGACTAAGAAAAGGAGGTTACCACCATGGCTTACAATAAAGCAGAGAAAAGCGATTCTCCCATGAAGAGAAGAGGCGGACGCAGAAGAAAAAAAGTTTGCGTATTCTGTGGCAAAGAGAACAACGAGATCGATTACAAGGATGTTAACAAACTGAAAAGATACGTTTCCGAGAGAGGAAAGATCCTTCCGAGAAGAATTACCGGAAACTGTGCAAAACATCAGAGAGCTCTGACTGTTTCCATTAAGAGAGCACGTCATCTTGCACTGATGCCCTACGTTCAGGACTAATTCATCTATGCATGAGCAGCGCACCATCGAAGGATGGTGCGCTTTCGTTTTATACAGGAGGTGTTTGCTATGACCCATGTCATCCACAAAACCATCAAATCCCGGGCTGACGGCCTGGAGCTCTCCGTGCTGGAAGTCGTTCCGGAAGGAACCTTACGCGGTATTGTTCAGCTGGTTCACGGCATGAGCGAGAACAAAGAGCGCTACCAGCCCTTTATGGAGTATCTCGCAGCCCAGGGCTTTCTCACCGTGATTCATGACCACAGAGGCCACGGGGCCAGTGTCCGCCACAAACGGGACTTAGGCTACATGTACGGAGGCGGCGCAGAGGCTCTTCTGGAGGACATTTATCTCATCAACGAGACCCTTCACAAAAAATATCCGGAGCTCCCGCTGATCCTTTTCGGCCACAGCATGGGTTCCCTGGCCGTACGGAGCTTTGTGAAAGAGCACGACGACTGCGTGGATGCCCTCATCGTCTGCGGTTCTCCCTCCAGAAATCCGGGCCGCCCCATGGGCGAGTTCCTGGCAAAAGCGGCGAAGCTGCTCTTTGGCGGCCGCCATGTGTGCAGTCTCATCGAGTCCATTTCCTTCGGCCCCTATGTGGCCCGCTTTGCCGATGAGAAAAACAAATTTGCCTGGGTCTGCTCCGACCGGAAGGTGGTGGAGGCCTATGCGGCTTCTGAACTCTGCGGCTTTACCTTTACTGCGGACGCTTACCTGGCGCTCTTTGAGCTGATGAAACGTACCTACGACAGGAAAGACTGGCGGGTAACGAAACCGGACCTCCCGATCCTTTTCATCGGAGGCGAGGAGGATCCCTGTATCGGCAGCCGGAAGAAATTCGGGGAGGCCATCCATACGATGGAGGCAGTCGGCTACCGGAAAGTGAAAGGCCATCTCTACCCCGGCATGCGCCACGAGATCCTCAACGAGACCGGCAAACAGCAGGTTTTCCGTGAAATCCTCCGGTATTTATCAAAAGAAGGATTTTAAGCTTCCATAACTCTCAAAAAAATGGTATGATTGGAAAGTAAGCATCCATTAACGTATCAGGCAGACGCAGGAGGCCTGGCTTTCTGCGACTGTATACAGGAGTTGGATATGAAAAAGACGAAAATCAAATATAAGGGAAAACTGAAGTCTTACATGCAGTGGCCGGTGGTCTTCCTGGTGATCATGGCAATCATGAACGTGGTGGTCTATACTGTTTCCATCAGAGCCGGGTTCGTTGTGTCAGGTTTTCTGGCACTCTTCGTGGTGCTGTCACTGCTTCTGATTTTCCGGCACAGGCCTCTGATCCTTAATGATCTGATCTCCTTTGCCACCCAGTACGGCCAGGTACAGAAGACCCTTCTGGATGAGTTCAGCATCCCTTATGCTCTTTTGGATTCCGATGGCAGGCTCATCTGGATGAACGAGGAATTTTCCCTTACCGTGGGAAAAGACAAAGACTACAGGAAAAACATCCAAACCCTTTTTCCGGAGATCCACAGCGGCACCATGCCGGGCTTAAAAGGCGTAAAAGAGATCGAGATCCACTATGAGGACAGAGATTTCTGTGCCCGCCTTCAGCGCGTTTCCGTGCAGAGCCTGGAGGAAGCGGTGAATATCATCGAGATTCCCCAGGATAGGAATTATGTCATTGCGCTGTACCTTTTTGACAATACGGAGCTGAACCACTATATTCAGGAAAATCAGGACCAGAAAATGGTTCCGGGACTGATTTATCTGGATAACTACGACGAAGCCCTGGACAGCGTGGAGGAGGTGCGCCGCTCTCTGCTGGTGGCTCTCATCGATCGAAAGATCACGAAGTATATCTCCAACTATGACGGCATTGTTAAGAAATTTGAGACGGACAAATATTTCATCGTCATCAAGAACAAATATCTGAAGGAGCTGCAGGCCAACCGTTTTTCTCTTCTGGAGGAGGTCAAGGCTGTCAATATCGGAAACGAGATGAGCGTGACCTTAAGTATCGGTATCGGCATCAACGGCGGCAGTTACCAGCAGAACTATGAATTTTCTCGAATCGCCATTGAGCTTGCTCTTGGCCGCGGCGGCGATCAGGCGGTAGTAAAAGAGAACGACAAGATCTCCTACTACGGCGGAAAATCCCAGCAGATGGAGAAAAATACCCGCGTGAAGGCCCGTGTGAAAGCTCAGGCGCTCCGGGAATTTATCGAAAACAGCGAGGAAGTCGTGGTCATGGGCCACAAGATCACCGACATCGACAGTCTCGGTTCCGCCGTCGGTATTTACCGGGCGGCAAAAATGCTGGATAAGAAAGCTCACATCGTGCTGGGTGACATCAACAGTTCTATCCGGCCCTGGGTCAACATGTTCCGCAACAGCCGGGATTTCGACGAGGATATGTTTATCACCCACGAGCAGGCAGAGGCCATTGTCAATCCGCAGACCGTTCTTGTGGTTGTGGATACGAACCGCCCGTCCCTCTGTGAGTGTGAATCCCTTCTGAATATGACGAAAGTCATCGTGATTCTCGACCACCATCGCCGTTCCAGCGATGTCATCGAGAATGCGGTACTCTCCTATATCGAGCCCTTCGCTTCCTCCGCCTGTGAGATGGTGGCAGAGATTCTCCAGTATTTCACAGACGATGTGCGGCTGAAAACCGTGGAAGCGGACTGTATTTATGCCGGTATCATCGTAGATACCAACAACTTTGTGGCAAAAACAGGCGTGCGTACCTTTGAGGCGGCAGCCTTCCTTCGCCGGAGCGGAGCCGATGTGACGAGAGTCCGCAAGCTCTTCCGGGACGATATCACCTCCTACCGGGCAAGGGCAGAGGCGGTGCGCCGGGCGGAAATTTTCATGCATGAGTATGCGATTTCCCGCTGCCCCAGCGAAAATCTGGAGAGTCCCACCGTGGTGGGCGCCCAGGCGGCCAACGAGCTTCTAAACATCGTGGGCATCAAGGCTTCCTTTGTACTGACGGAGTTTCAGGGAAAAATCTATTTCAGCGCCCGAGCCATCGATGAAGTCAACGTGCAGATCATCATGGAACGTCTCGGCGGCGGCGGCCATCAGAATATCGCCGGAGCTCAGCTTTCCGATGTGACCATGAGTGAAGCCATCAATAAATTAAAAGAAGTTCTGACAAAAATGACAGAAGAAGGAGCGATCTAACAATGAAAGTAATCTTAACAGCAGATGTAAAATCTCTTGGAAAAAAAGGCGAGATCGTCGATGTAAGTGACGGATACGCCAGAAATATGCTGCTTCCCAAGAAACTCGGCGTGGAAGCAAACGCGAAAAATATCAACGATCTGAAGCTTCAGAAGGCCAACGAGGACAAAGTGGCAAAAGAGATCCTGGAGCAGGCCAGAGCCCTGGCAGCTGATATCGCTGAGAAGTCCATCACCGTTTCCATCAAAGTCGGTGAGGGCGGCAAGACCTTCGGTTCTGTTTCCAGCAAGGAGATCGCCGAGGCAGCCAAGGCGCAGATCAATCTGGAGCTTGACAAGAAGAAAATCCAGCTTCCGAGCCCGATCCGTACTCTGGGTGTGACCATGGTTCCGATCAAGCTTCACTCGAAGGTAACTGCTGAGCTGAAGGTTCATGTAAAAGAGGCTTAAGAGAATGGAAGAAGCGCTGATCAAACGGGTTCTGCCCCATAGCGTGGAGGCTGAGCAGTCCGTCATCGGTTCCATGATCATGGACCGGGATGCGATCATGACAGCCTCGGAAGTCATTACAAGTGAAGATTTTTACCAGAGCCAGTATGGTGTCCTTTTCGACGCCATGCTGGAACTTTATAATGAGGGAAAACCGGTAGATCTGGTCACTCTGCAGGAGCGCCTGAGGGAAAAAGATGTGCCGCCGGAGATCAGCAGCCTGGAATTTGTCAGAGACCTTCTGGATGCAGTCCCCACCTCGGCCAACGTGCGCCATTACGCCACGATCGTCCAGGAAAAATCCATGCTCCGCAAGCTCATCAAGGTCAACGAGGACATCGCCAATACCTGTTATCTCGCGAGGGAGAAAACGGAGGATATTCTCGAAGAGACGGAGAAAAAGATCTTTGACCTTCTCCAGTACCGGAGCACCGGCGATTTTGTTCCGATCAAGCAGGTCGTCTTAAATGCCCTGGATAAGATCGAGAAAGCTTCCAAAAACAAGGGAACCGTCACGGGTATTCCCACCGGTTTTATCGATCTGGACTACAAGACCTCCGGTTTTCAGCCTTCGGACCTGATCCTGATCGCGGCCCGTCCTTCTATGGGAAAAACGGCTTTCGTCCTCAACGTGGCCCAGCATATGGCCTTCAAGGAAGGAAAGACCGTCGCGATCTTCAGCCTTGAGATGTCAAAGGAACAGCTCGTAAACCGTCTGTTCTCTCTGGAATCCAAGGTCGATTCCCAGGCCCTCCGAACCGGAAACCTTACCGATGAGGACTGGGCGAAGCTCATTGAGGGAGCCGCTGTGGTCGGAAAATCCAACCTGATTATCGATGATACACCGGGTATCTCGATTGCCGAGCTTCGGAGTAAATGCCGGAAATTCAAGCTGGAGCACGATCTAGGCATCATCATCATCGACTACCTGCAGTTGATGAGCGGCGGCAAACATTCCGAGTCCCGCCAGCAGGAGATCTCCGAGATTTCCCGATCCTTAAAAGCCGTGGCCCGAGAACTCAACGTCCCTGTAGTTGCCCTGTCTCAGCTTTCCCGAGCCGTAGAGCAGCGTCCCGACCACCGTCCGATGTTGTCCGACCTCCGAGAATCCGGAGCCATCGAGCAGGATGCCGACGTGGTTATGTTCCTCTACCGAGACGACTATTACAACAAAGACACCGACAAGAAAAACATCGCTGAAGTCATCATCGCCAAACAGCGAAACGGCCCTATCGGAACCGTTGAACTCGTATGGCTGCCGAATTATACGAAGTTCGCGAATATGAAAAAGTAGAGCCGTGCAAACGGACATATGAAAAATCCCCACCCTGCTTGCAGGAGTGGGGATTTTTATATGGACGTTTATAGGGCGAAGCCCGACAGCGACATGAAGCGAAGCGGAATGGAGCTGAAGCACGGCTCCCAGTAGTGAGCAGCCAGACATATGAAAATCCCCACCCTGCTTGCAGGAGTGGGGATTTTTATATGGATGGATATCACTTTAACTCTGGTCAGTAATATGCATCGTCTGATAAGCGCTGCAGCGGCGCACCTCCCCTTTCTCATCAAGGAAGACCGCCCCCATAAGTTCCGGCGACTTCAAAATACCGGAGGGCCGGAAGTGATACTCATAGCTCCAGAGATCACCGGCGCTTCTCCAGGAGTTGGGACTCTGGTAGAAATACACGCCCTGGGTATGGTGGAGCTGGCCGAAGCCATTATACCGGCTGGTATAGAGCCGAAGCTCCAGCTCATGCTCTCCGGGCTCGGTGTGAATCGTGAGAGCATAGGGCGAAAAGGCGATATTTCCGCAGTCTTCGCCATCGAGAAGCACTTTGATGACGCCGCCGCGGTAATGGGGAACGCGGAGCGTAAAGTCCGCTTCGGAGCGTATTTTTACAAAATAGCTGATGGTTCCGGTATAGAAGGGCAGGCCCTGGGCGACGATATCTCCCCAGCCAATAGCTGACACCGGCGCAGTCAGCGTCTTTTTCGTACCGTTGACCCGGACACCGAAGCTTCCGAGAAGGTAGAAATATTCGAGGTTTGTGGTTCTTCCCACGGGAAGCTTAAGTTCCAGGATATTTTCTCCCTCCTTAAAATCCGGAAGCGGAACGGTCCGGATATCCCGGTCCACATAGAAGCCGTCGGGCAGAACCTCCACCTTTTCACCGTTGAGGGAGATCTCGGCAAGAGCGGGTTCTTCCAGGGCGAGCTTGAGACCGGAGAGGGGCAGCTCGCTTGCAATGCGGAAACGGAGCCGCAGGAAGTTCTGATAGGTTTCCGGCTCTAAGAGATAGGCCTGCACGACCTCCTTTCGGCGGATGGGAATACCAAGCTCCTGCCGCACGTTGTTGTCGAGGCGGAGCAGTTCTTCCTCGGAGTAGAAATCGCCGCCGTTGAAGGAATACTCTGCCATATCGAGAAGGAGCATGTTCGGGGAGCCAAGAGAGACTCCGACGGTTCCGAAACGGTGATCGACAGAGACAGAAGCGGCCGGAGAAAGGGCGGGAACGCCTTTTTCCACAGGCTCTTTCGCCGGATGGAGCAGGAGGAGCATACTGTCGTGCATGTGCCAGCAGCGGCAGAGGGTCGTTGTTCCCTGCTGATAGGAGACGGCCTGCTCCCTGATTTCTCCGGTGAGGGTGTCGTATAAGGTGACCTCATAGGTTCCTTTCAGAACGAAGCGGAGCCATGGAGAAGGATCGACGTCCGGAGATTCCGGATTCTTTCCCGTGCAGACGAAGAGCCAGAGATCACTGTTTTCTTCCCGGCGAAGCTGGTGAAGCAGCCGGTTCTCCCGCTGGCCGTCTTTTCGGCGGACATCCAGAAAACGATCTTCCTCCAGAGCGGAGAGGAGGGCGTTTTCCGAGAAGTCCAGATGGCGGCTGATCTGGTAGAGTGGTTCCACAACTTTGGACGGGCAGGCATCGACGTAAGCGGGGCAGCTTCCGAGGAAAAACAGCTTTCCGCCCTCTTTGACAAATGCACTGAGAAGTTGAACCGTGCTGGAGCGGAGGGTGAGAACCGGTGGAACGATGATGGTATCGTAAGCCATTTTTCCGACTTTCAGAGGATTTCCGCCCTTTTCACAGAAGGAAGGAAGCTCGGCCTCGCAGAGGTAGTCAAAGTCGATGGTATGGAAGAGAAACGTCTCAGCCAGTTCTTTAAACTGCCGGTCCATTTCCTCCCGGAGAAGGGCCGTCTGATCCTGGGGGCCCCAGGCGAGCCAGTAGCTCTCAATGGGATGGACAACAGCGACGCGGACCACCGGTTTTCCGCGGGTGAGGGCCGTATTTAAGCGGGCAAAATGATCCTCGATCATGGAAAATTCTTCCGCCCAGGGGGACTGATAGCTGATGGAGGCAGGATAGTCGCGCTTGGCCTCTCCTTTCATCGTCATCCAGGCGAGATGAGGAACGCGGACCGTAACGCCGAGAGCTGCCTGCCAGTCGCCCTGGAGCTTGTAGCCGCGGAAATCGTAATCCCAGCCGGTAACGCCGTAAAGCTCACTGAGCATGCCCTCGGCTCCGTTCTGGTGTACGATGGAGGCCGTCTGTTTGGCCGTCGTGTACTCGTGGAAATCGCAGAGCATATCGATACCGGGAAGGACGAAGGCGCGGTAGCAGCGCATGGCGTCCCCCACAGCCTGGGTCTGATCGCTGAGGGAGCCCTCGCCCATGACATGGCCAGTGAGATAGAGGTTGTGCTCTCTGCACCAGTCTCCGATTTTCCGGCAGTAGGTCTTTACGAAAAGATCCGTCACCAGATTCTCAAAGCGCCAGCGGACGGCGGAAAGCTTTCCTTCGGGAAGCTCCCAGAAAAGCTCCGGAAGATGTTCGAGGAGATTTTCGTGATAGGTTTCCTCGTAGATTTCCGGGAGAGCCCTTGTCCAGGGAAGGAAAATATCGGTCTGTTCTGCGGCAAAATTTAAGGGCTGCTTGGGGGTAAACTGGGGTTCATCCGTGAAAATGGCAGGCACCGTACGGCCAAAGGAGGAACCGACGCTCTTGTAGTAGGCCTCGTGGGTCAGCTCGATAAATTCATCGATGGCCTCCGGATTCAGGGTGTCGCTGTAGGCCTGATTGTTAAACCAGGGATCGGCGGAGGCATACTCCATATAGGCGTACCAGCGGACGGCGCCTGACGGAAGAGGAGCCTTTTCCTCAGCAAAAGCGAAGTCCTTCAGCGTGCCGTCCGGGTTCAGGGTCACGTCATAGATGGCCAGCAGAACTCCATTTTCCTGGCGGATGTTATCCTGGCCACGGCCGGCTTCCGGCTCCTGGCTTTTCCGAAGACTCTCTTCCGGATAGGGAGTTGTGGTGAAAAGCAGGGATTTGCGTGCGTGCTCGGGCTTTCCGGCGGTTACGCGCCCACCGGCGGTTCCGGATGGCCAGCGGTCCTCGTCGTAGAGCCAGGCCAGCATTTGGTTGTCCTTTGCCTCATCGATGCAGTGGCGGATGTAGCCCATAAATTCTTCTGTGAGATAGGGGCTGTCCATGCCGGTGCGGACATGCATGTGAAAACCGCCAAAGCCCATTTTCTTGAAAAAATGGATCTGCTCGGAGAGCCTTTCCGGATTTAACTTTCCGTTCCAGGCCCAGAAAGGGGTGCTGCGGTATTCACTGGTGGGTGATTCAAAAAGTTCCTTCTGAAGATGGGGCGTATGACTGTTTGGATACAGCATGATAATAAAGTCCTCCTTCAAATTTGGCCAAATCGCTTCGGATTCGGCATCTTGATGAAATAGTAGCACATTTATCACGGCAAATGAAGCGAAATATTGTTTGAAAAGAGCAAAAAGATGGAACGAATAGAGCAGAACATCTAATTGCAAAGCAGAAAAAGAATAAAAATAATCGGATATTTACAAAAAAACCTGCCTGTGCTATATTCAAAAACTGTATGAAAATAAAAAAAGGGTATGGGAGGACACGATATGAAGATCACAAAACTTCGCACCAATCATCTGGAAAATCCGCTGGGTTATTATCTCGGGCAGCCCGAGCTTTCCTGGATCGTCAGTGAGGCGAAAGGAAAGACCTGCACCGGTGTGCGGATTCAGGTCAGCCAGGATCAGACCTTTGAGAAGGTGATCTATGACAGCGGCCGCATGGAAAAGGCTGACTCACTGGGTTTTCCGCTTCCGGTTCCTGTGGAGGAAGGCGGAAGGTATTACTGGCGGGTGGAAGCCTGGGACGACGCGGGCGATCACGGGATCAGCGAGACCGCTTGTTTTGAGCTGGCAGTATCAATGCACACAGGAAAGTGGATCAAGGCTCCCTTTTCCCAGAAAATTCACCCGTTATTTGAGAAAAAGCTGGTTCTGAGGGAAGGACTTAAGAAGGCCAGACTGTACATCACAGGTCTTGGCTTATATGAGGCTTATATCAACGGCGAAAAGGTGGGGGATGAATATCTGACGCCGTTCTACAACGACTACAACCTCTGGATTCAGTATCAGACCTACGATGTGACGGCCAGCCTTCACGAAGGAAAAAATGCGCTGGGCGTTATGCTGGGAGCCGGCTGGTACAAGGGAAGATTTGGTTTTGAGTATCCCTTTGGCGACCTCTACGGCGATTCCTTCTGCCTCCTGGCAGAGCTTCATATGGAATATGAGGATGGCAAAAAAGAGATCATCGGAACGGATGAGAGCTGGCTTGCAGCAGAGTCTCCGGTTCTTGAGAGCAGCATCTATGACGGCGAGGTTTATGATGGCCGAAAGGAGATCCCCGGCTGGGCCACCCCGGAGTGCGAGGAGAAGGGCTTTGTTCCAGCAGAGGTGACGGAAGGCTTTTCGGACCGTCTGACCCCGCGCTACAGCCTTCCGCTGAAGGTCATGAAGGACGTGAAGCCGGTAAGCCTGATCACGACGAAGGCCGGAGAGACTGTCATCGATTTCGGCCAGATCATGTCCGGCTGGGTGGAGTTTTACTGCCGGGAGAAAGAGGGCGGCGAGGTCTTTTTCCAGTTTGGTGAGATCCTACAGGATGGCAATTTCTACAACGAGAATCTTCGGAGCGCCAAGGAGGAATACCGCTATATCAGCAATGGAAAAGAACGCTGGGTACGGCCTCACTTTACATTTTATGGTTTTCGCTATATGAAAGTGACCGGAATCACAGAGCTCCGGCTGGAGGATTTTATTGGCCGTGTGATTTACTCCGAGATGGAGAGAACCGGAAAGATCACGACCTCAAATTGGAAGATCAATCAGCTGTTTCAGAATGCTTTCTGGGGCCAGATCGGCAACTTCCTGGATGTGCCCACCGACTGCCCCCAGCGGGATGAGCGCATGGGCTGGACCGGAGACGCGCAGATCTTTTCGGCCACGGCGAACCTCAATACCTACACGCCCGCTTTTTACCGGAAATACATCCATGACATGAATCTGGAGCAGAAAGGCCTGAGCGGTTCCGTGCCCCATGTGGTTCCGGATATTATGGGACTCCTGAGAAGCAAAGAGACGGAGAAAATCGAGCATGAAATCACGACCCACGGCTCCTGCGCCTGGGGAGACGCAGCCGTTGTGATCCCCTGGAACCTCTACAGAAGCTTTGGCGATAAGGCCCTCCTGGCAGAACAGTACGAGGGAATGAAGGGCTGGGTGGACTATATCCGGCGGGAAGATCGGGAGAAATGCGGAGGAAACTATCTCTGGACCACAGGCTTCCATTTCGCAGACTGGCTGGCTCTGGACAATTACCGCGAGAGCAATTTCGGTGCAACGGACCCGTTTTTCGTGTCCAGCGCCTATTACCACTACTGCGCGAAGCTGACGGCAAAGGCCGCCGGAGCCCTTGGAAAAGCAGAAGAGGAAGCCTATTATTCCGAGCTGGCAGAAAAAACAAAGGCTGCCATCCAGAAAGAATATTTCACACCCACCGGAAGGATCGCCGTGGACACCCAGACGGCCATGGTGCTGGCGCTCTACATGGATCTGGTGCCGGATGAGTTCCGCAAACGGCTGGTTTCCGACCTCGTGAAGAAGCTTAAGGAGCAAAAGATGCATCTCACCACCGGTTTCGTGGGAACAGCCTTCCTCTGCAGCGCTCTGGCTGAAAACGGAGAGGTCGAGGCCGCCTACACGCTGCTTTTGAATGAGGATTATCCGAGCTGGCTCTATGAGGTCAACATGGGAGCGACGACGGTGTGGGAGCGCTGGAACTCCGTGCTGCCGGACGGCCATTTGAGCGGAACGGGCATGAACAGTCTGAACCATTATGCCTACGGAGCGATTGTCGAGTGGATGTACCGCTATATGTGCGGCCTGAATCCCGTGGATGCAGCGCCGGGCTATCGGAAATTTGTGCTCAAACCCTATGTAGATGACCGTTTTGAATCGACGGCCCTGACTTACGATTCCGCCTGCGGACGGATCGCAAGCAGCTGGAAAAAGACGGAGGAGGGTTATGAATTTCAGGTGACAGTGCCCTTCGATACGGAGGCGGAGTTTGTGAGAACAATGGAGGCGGAAAAGATGACGGTGATCGGGGCAGAGAAGTCCTGTGAGACAGCAGAGAACACCATTTTCCTGGCACCCGGAACCTACCGGATTCTTGTAAAACGATGAAAAAAATAAATTTTCGGACGTTTAAGTTCCAGATTGTGCTATTATTTCTGGTGATGAGCGTCCCGGCGATGGGGCTGGCCCTTGCTGCCAGCTATACCATCACGCGGGAGGCTCAGGAGCAGATCATCGACGCCCGCCAGAATAACATGAAGATCCTGGTCAATCAGTATGATGCCAGCATGGAGAGCATCATCAACTACGTTGAACTGCTTCTTTTTCAGGACAGCAGCTATGTCGGCCTGCGGTTTGACGAGAGCACGACCAACTACCAGCAGGCCAGGATCTGGCTGAAGGATGATCTGGACAAGATCAAAGATTATTTTCCGAATATCTCCGGTTTCTATGTGCGGGTTCTTAAAAACGACGACTGCTATATGCCGAAGAAGCGCTATAAGATCGATCTGGAGACGGAAGAATTTCTGAAACAGGAGATTGTGAAACGAAAAGACGAGGAGAAACCCATTGTCGTTCAGTATGAGGACCGGCAGTATCTGATCTGCGGCTATAAAAACAGCTTTCTGGATATTGGCTTTGTGGTAAATCTGAAGGACCTGGAAGCGCTTTTCGAGGAGAGCCTCGCGGGAGGCGTGCTGGCTCTTGAGGTTCATGGAGATTCCGAGAAGGTTCTTCTAAGCAGCGGCGAGATCGAGAACAAAAATGTGCTCCGCGAGGATTTTGCCACGTTGGATATGAGTCTTCTGCTCTATTATTCCAAGGCAGATGTGGCCAACGGAATTGCAGCCTGGAAGCGGACACTCCTTCACGGCTCGATTCTGCTGTTTTGCCTGTTTCCGATCTTCTGGTTTCTGATCCACAAGTGGTTCTTAAAGCCGATGAACCGGATTTCCTGGTCGATGCAGGAGATTCTCCGGGGAAATATCGACTACCGAATCTCGAAATTTTCCAATACCCAGGAGTTTTCCAGGATTGAGGAGGCCTTCAACCGGGTGCTGGACTACAGCAGGGACTTAAAGATCAGGATCTACGAGCATGAGATTGCTATGGAAAAAGAAAAGCTGATGAATTTACGGCTTCAGATCAATCCTCATCTCCTCTTAAATTCCCTGAATACGATCAGCAGTCTGGCGGTCAATGGAAAAACCGCGGAGATCCAGGAGTTTTCCTTAAACCTTTCCAAGTATTTCCGCTATTCCCTGAGAAATACCTCAGAGCTTGTGACTGTGCGCTCCGAGATCGACTTTATTAAGGCCTACAACAAGGTGCAGAAGATCCGCTATCCCAACGCTTTCTATCTCGTCTACGACGTGGAGGAGGAGATCATGGAGGAGCGGATTCCGCCCCTGATTATCCAGAACTTTGTGGAAAACAGTACGAAATACGCCCTGAAAGCCGATACCGAGATCGAGATTCTTGTGATTGTGCGAAAAGAAGAGGAGAAACTTCGGATCTCCGTCTGCGACAACGGCAGAGGCATGGAAAAAGAGATGCTGGAGAAGATCGAGCGGGAGGAAACCATCAGGGATAGCCGCGGCGAACATGTGGGCATTTTGAACTGTCTTCATAGACTTCAGACGATCTATGGAAAAGAAGCAAAGTTTCAGATTACATCAGAGAGAGGCACGGGAACCCAGGTGTGGATCGAGATCCCGTGCAGACAGCAGAAAGGGGCAGCAGACGAGAATGAAGCTTTTGATCGTTGAAGATGAAATAGAAACCATAAACGGGATCATGGCAGGGGTCTCCTGGGACCATCTCCAGTTTGATTCCGTGCGCTGGGCCAGCCTCGTGGAAGTGGCCATGGAAAAATACCGGGAGGAACCGGCGGATATCGTCCTTTGTGACATCGAGATGCCAGACGGCTCGGGACTGGATTTCCTCGAATGGGTGGAAGAGCAGAACCAGAAAACGGTCTGCATGATTATGACCTGTCACGAGGAGTTCGATTATGCCTGGCGGGCGGTTTCCCTGCGATGCCGGGCCTACATTGTCAAGCCGCTGGTCTATGAGGAGCTGGAGCAGAAGCTTTCCGAGGCGGCAGCGGAGATCATCACCACCCAGGAAAACGACAAATATCAGGCCTTTGGCAGGCAGTGGGTGAAAAAGATCGGCCAGGAGTGCCAGAAGGAGAACATTCCGAGAAAAGATCTGGCCGAGCAGGTGAAGGCCTATATCATCGAAAACCTGAAGGAAGAGCTGCGGGTGGAGACCATCGCCAAGAAATTTTACCTTTCCTCCGATTATCTGACGAAGATCTTCAAGAAAGAGACCGGGGTCAGCATCAGCGATTTCATTCTGGAGGAGCGGATGTTTCTGGCCAAGGAGCTGATCCAGGCCGGGCAGATGTCGATCTCCCGGGTTTCCTACGAGTGCGGCTATGACAACTACAGCTATTTCACAAAGCTATTTAAGAAAAAATACGGGGTGACGCCCAGAGAATACAGTCAGAACGTCGAAAAGTAAGGAATTTTACCATTTATGTTCGGAAAAGTTCTATTTTCCAGAATCAAGTGCTTATATAATAAAAATTGTTACAGGGAGTGAGAGCTTCGGTAACAGTTTTTATTTTAGCTGACGAGAGGAGCAGGACTTTATGAAAAAGAAGAAAAAGATAAAGTGGAAAACCTTGATCCCCATTTACGCGATGATGCTTCCGGGACTGATCTATCTGCTGATCAACAACTACGCGCCGATGTTCGGTCTGGTCATTGCCTTCAAACGGATTGACTGGGGAAAAGGGATTCTGAAGAGTGACTGGGTAGGCTTCAGCAACTTCTCTTATCTGTTTTCCTCGGATGAAGCCTGGACGATGACGAGAAACACCATCGGATACAACATTCTGTTTATCGTGATCGGAACCACCGTGGCCATCATGGTGGCGATCTTTATGAACGAGATCACATCGAAATTTGCAAACAGGATTTATCAGACCCTGATCCTGCTTCCCTACATGATCTCCTGGGTTGTGTGCGGCTACCTCGTAAACGCACTCTTAAGCTCAGAGACCGGTCTTATCAACCTTGGAATTTTAAGCAAGCTGGGAATTGAGCCTATCGTCTGGTATCAGGAGAAAAAGTACTGGCCCTTCATCATCCTTCTTGTTTATATCTGGAAAAACATCGGTTTTTCGATGGTTATCTATCTGGCAAGCATTGTCGGAATCAGCAAGGAATATTACGAAGCGGCAAAAATCGATGGAGCGAAGAAGTGGAAACAGATCCGCTACATCACCCTTCCGCTCCTCAAGCCGACGATCATCACCCTGCTGATCATGAACATTGGAAGCATTTTCTACTCCGACTTCGGACTGTTTTATCAGATTCCGAGAAACTCCGGAGCCCTGTACGATGTGACCCAGACCATTGACACCTATGTATACAACGCGCTGATGCAGCAGGGAAATATCGCACTGTCAGCGGCGGCAGGCTTTTACCAGTCGATCGTAGGCTTTGTCCTGGTTGTGATCGCGAATGCAATCGTGAGAAAATACAGCAAAGAAAGCGCACTGTTTTAAAGGAGGAGAGCCAATGATTGGAAAAAGTGAAAGAAGAATGGCCAGACTGGCCCATGTGGTTCTGATCGTGTTCAGTCTGATGGCGGTTTTGCCCTTTATCCTGCTGATCTCCGCCTCTCTGACAGAAGAAAATGCGGCGCTGAAATATGGCTTTGGCTTTATCCCGAAGGTATTCAGCCTGGCGGCTTATAAGTACATCAGCTATCAGAGCAAAATGATCATCCGGGCCTACGGAATCACCATTTTTACCACAGTTATCGGAACCTCCGTGGGACTGACCATGACTTCCATGCTGGGCTACGGCCTGTCAAAAGACATTCCGGGCCGCAGAATTTTGAACTTCTTTGTGGTATTTACCATGCTGTTTAACGGCGGTCTGGTACCGACCTACCTGGTATACACGAAATACCTGCACCTGGGCAATACGATCTGGGCGCTGATTATCCCGTCTCTTCTGATGAATGCCTTCCATGTCATGCTGGTCCGGAACTATTTTTCCACCAGCATTCCGGAATCCCTCATCGAGAGCGCGAAGCTGGACGGAGCCAGTGAAATGATGATTTTCCGGGCGATCGTTCTTCCGCTGTCAAAGCCCATCATGGCGACCATCGGTCTGATGCTGGCGTTGTCCTACTGGAACAACTGGACCAACGGTCTTTATTACCTGGATGATACCTCACTCTATTCCATCCAGAACGTGCTGAACGCCATCAACAACAACATCATCGCCATCAATTCCGTATCCAATATGGGACTGGCGATCAACAAATCAGAGGTTCCGGCCCTGACAGCCCGCATGGCCATCGCGGTAATCGGAATCGTGCCGATGCTTTGCATCTATCCGTTCTTCCAGAAATACTTTGTAAAAGGTATCACGATTGGAGCGGTGAAAGGATAACGATATAATGCTTCCGAAGAGGAAGGATTATATAAAGAGCGAGCAAAAATATGTATTTTTAAAGGAGGAAAAGCTATGAAAAACAAACTTACCAAACGAGTTCTGGCAGCAGCAATGGGAACGCTTATGCTGGCAGGAAGTGTGATCCCGGGAACCCTTACCGTTCAGGCCGATGAGGCTCCTGGCGTTGTAAAAATGACCTACATCACCGGCGGAACCGAGCCGGAAGGTCTGGATCGTATCGAGGCAGCTTTAAGTGCCTATGCGATGGAGAAAATCAACTGCACCGTAGAGCTGGTGCCGGTAGCATTCGCAGATCAGGCCACAAAGTATAACATGTGGTTTGCAAACGGAAATGACAGCGATATCATCTGCACCGTTTTCCAGGATTACCTTTCCATGATCAATGCCGGCGCATTTATGGAGCTGGACGATCTCATTCAGGAATATGGCCAGGATATGATCGAGAAGGACAAAGACAAAGATTTCCTGAGCGCAGGAAAATACAACGACAAACTGTACGGCATTCCGACCATCCCTGCTGGCCCGGGTAACGGCGGCGCACTCTACATGCGTAAGGACGTTTACGATCAGCTGGATACCAGCTCCATCGACGCCGATGCTGACGGATATCTGGACTATGATGATCTGGACAGCCTGCTGGGACAGATCGCAGAGAAATGCCCGGACTACACTCCGCTGGGCGTTTCCGGAAACCGCACAAAATCCAATTTCTTCTATGTAAAGAACTATGATAACCTGGGTGTTTCCGGCGAGTCCTGCGGCGTTCTCGTTGATCCGCTGAATGACACCACCGTAGAGAACCTCTACGCAACTGATGAGTACAAAGAATATCTCGACTGGATGCGGAAATGGTATCTGGACGGCTACATTTCCAAAGACGCAGCTACCTCCGCAGAGGGCGGCGACGAACTCTTTGAGGCCGGAAGAGCAGCTACCTACATCGGCATGAGCACACCGGGAACCAGAGCAAGCGAAGAGCGTATCCTTGGTTCTGAGGTTGTTCAGCTGGATCTCTGCCCGACCTACATGACCACCAACGTATACACCGGCGTTCTGTTTTTCATCTCCAAGAATGCACAGAATCCGGAAAAAGCAATGGGCGTTCTGAATCTTCTCTTCACCGATCCGGAGTTCTCCAACATCCTTGCAAATGGTGAGGAAGGTGTGGATTACACCATGGTTGACAAAGACAACGGCGTTATCGCTTACAATGCCGGCGCTATCTACACCAACATGTACGGCGTATGGGGCGATGGAAGTGACTGGTACATCACCGAAGACAATGGCGATCCTGAGACCGTTTACCAGGAGAGAAAAGATTATCTGGCAGACGCAGTTGCTCATACCTCCAAAGCACATGGCTACAAATTCAACGCCAGCGAGCTCAGCACCGAGCAGGCAACCGTTAAGAGCGTTATCTCCAAATATCTGACACAGCTCGAGTACGGTACCGTTGATCTTGACACCACCTATCCGGAGTTCCTGGATGCCCTGGACAAAGCAGGCATCAACAAGATCATCGAGGAAAACCAGAAACAGCTGGATGCATGGCTGGCAGCTCAGCAGTAATCATATAGAAAGAAAAGGCTCCTTTGCAGGCTTTATTCCTGCAAGGGAGCTTTTTTTCTATAAAAAAACTCAAAAAACGCGCGTTGCGAAAAGAGGAGAAATAGGCTATACTGACGGCAAGTTACTCGTGTAATGAGAACTATAAATGGGGCAATAACAGTGGAGGGAAACATGAACAGAAAAAGTTGGGAAAAAATTTTTAAAGATCCTGGCGCAGACTACAGAAGCAAACCGTTCTGGTCCTGGAACGGAAAAATGGATGAGAAGGAGCTCTTTAGACAGCTCGATATTTTAAAAGAAATGGGATTCGGGGGAGCTTTTATGCATTCGAGAGTTGGCCTGGCTACCGAGTATCTGGGCGACGAGTGGATGAGGATCGTGGAGAAATGCCTGGAGTACGGCAAGAAAATCGACTTCGATCTCTGGATCTATGACGAGGACCGCTGGCCCTCAGGAAGTGCCGGAGGCATCGTGACTCAGAAGAAGGAAAACCGGAGTCACCGTCTACAGCTTCACATCCTGAAAGCTTCAGAGGGCGACGCTTTTCTGAAGGAAAATCAGGAAAAAATGATCGCTGCCTACCAGTGCATCCTGGAAGGCCATGAGTACCGGGAGCTTGCCGTTTATGAGGGCGGAGAACCGGAGGAGGGAAAAAACATTCTGGCGATCACGCTGGAGGAATCCGAACTGAATGACAACTATAACGGCGCTACCTATCTGGACACGATGAAAGCAAGTGCAGTGGATGATTATCTGGCGTCAACCCATGATAAATATCACAAAGAACTCTCCAAGGATGCGCTGGAGCGCGTCAGAGGAGTATTCACGGACGAACCCCACAGAGGCGCTTTCCTGTGCGATTTCTCAGAGGGAAATCAGAAATCCATACCCTACACGGATGAGCTTTTCAGCGCCTTCAAGGAGCGTTACGGCTATGATCTGAAGGAGCACCTTCCGGAAATTTTCCTGCGGGAACAGGGCAAAACCTTTTCCGGCGTAACGCTGGATTATCTGGAGCTGGTACAGGATTTCTTCCTGAAAAATTTCCTGAAGAAGATCCAGGACCGCTGTCAGGAGTACGGTTGGCTTTTCACCGGTCATCTTCTTCACGAGGATACGCTTTCTAACCAGACCTGTATGCTGGGTTCTCTGATGACCGGTTATGAATATATGGATATCCCCGGAATCGACCTTCTGGGCGAGAGAACCAGCTGCTGGTGGATTGCCAAACAGCTGAGTTCCGTAGCGCATCAGATGAATAAGAAAAAGATGCTCACAGAGCTTTTCGGCTGCACTGGCTGGCAGATGAAGTTTGAAAATTATAAATCCATAGGAGACTGGCAGGCGCTGATGGGAATCAACCTCTTCTGCCCGCATCTTTCCTGGTACACGATGAAGGGCGAGAATAAGAGAGATTACCCGGCAAGTATTTTCTATCAGTCCGCCTGGTATAAACAGTATCGTTACATGGAGGATTATTTTGCACGTTTCCATGTGGCTACGGACGGAACGCCCTCTGACTGTAAGCTTTTGGTCATGAATCCCATCGAATCGGTATGGGCGCGGACTTACACCGGATGCTTCCAGTGGATTCAGAGCAACGATGAGGGAATTTCAGCCATTGAGAGACAGTATGAGGAAACCTTCCGGATGCTGATGGGAGCAGGTATTGACTTTGATTATGGCGAGGAGCGGATTCTGGCCGGTCATGGCAGTGTGGAAAATGGAAAATTAAAGGTTGGTTCCTGCACCTATGACAAGGTCCTTCTTTCCGGTGTGGAGACTATGAAGGAGAGCACCTGGAAGCTTCTGAAGGAGTTCGTGGCTCAGGGCGGCAAGCTCATCGTTGCAGGAAAAGCGCCGGAGATGATTCATGCGGAACCGGATGCACGGATGACGGAGCTGATGGAGCACGCAGAGAAGATCCCCTTCACCAAAGAAGCGGTGACAGAGAGCTGTGCTTTGGAGGCGCCTCTTTACCAGCTGGAAAATCATGGCCAGCAGGTTTATATCCAGAGCTATCGGAAGGAGGATATGATTACCTTTATTCTCCTGAATATGGACAGGGATCATTCTGCAAACGACATTTCTCTTACCCTGAACGGCGAAGGAAGAGTCGAAGAATGGAACGCGAGAACCGGCGAAATCCGCGAAGTGATGGTTTCAGACGGAAAGGCAGAGCTTTGTCTCTCCTTACTGCCCGGAGAGGAGAAGATTTTTGTGCTGCAAAATGGTGAGAACCTTCTGAAGCAGAAGGAATTTTCCTACAAGCTCTCCGAGAAAAACGTGGCAGCTCTGGATCGGGCGGACGTTTACCTGGATGACGAGTGCGTAGCAAAGGACGGGGATGTCTTAAAAGAAGACCGGCTGATCCGTGATCGCCTGGGCTATCCATGGAGAGGCGGCGAAATGATGCAGCCCTGGTATATTGAGAAATACTATCAGGAAGAACTGAAACAGCGAAGAAATGTGAAAAATGTCTTCCATTTTGTGATCGAGGAGCTTCCTGAAGGATTGGAGCTGGCTGTCGAGGCGGAGGAGCATACGGAAGTCCGGCTCAACGGCACACTGCTGAAAAAAGAGGCAGATTTCTGGATCGATACGGCCTTCTCGAAGTTCCTTGCCGGGAAGTCCTGCCTGAAAGAGGGAGAAAACGAGATCACAGTCACCTATTCCTATGGAAAAGACAGCGGTCTGGAGGCCATTTACCTGCTGGGCGATTTCGGAGTGAAGCTCTCCGGAGAAGGCGTGGAGGAGAAGGTTCATCTCATCAGCCTTCCGGATAAACTTCATGCCGGTAATATTGTGCCGCAGGGTCTGCCCTTCTATTCCGGTTCGATCACCTATGAGCTGGATCAGCCCGTGGAAGGAAAGGTATCGGTCACTCTTGACGAGATGACAGCAGCCGTGTGCATGCTGCACGGAGATACGGATGAGATCATCGCCTTTGCTCCCTATGAGGCAGCCGTGACGGGCCTTAAGAGTATCGAGATGGTATTTAATAGAAGAAACACCTTCGGCCCGCTCCATGTGCCGGTTTCTTACCGGGGAAGCTATGGACCGGACACCTTCTTAAAGACCGGAGATTTATGGGAGGATGAGGTACAGCTCTATTCTCAGGGCCTGCCCGAGAAGGTTACACTCCGAAAAATCGACTGAGAACCTGCTTTTCTTAGCGAATCTTGCGATTTCTTTTCGTGTTCATGCTGCGGAAAATGTGTTACACTGATTCTGTAAGTGCAAGAATGAACATGAAGGGGAGAAAGATTTCATGGATGAAAAAAGGTATTTGATCTCTGATGCAGCCAAAGTCGTTCAGGCAGAACCTCACGTCCTCCGCTACTGGGAGGAAGAGCTGGAGCTTCCGATCCAGAGGACGGAGCTGGGGCATCGTTACTATACCGAGGAAGATATTCAGACCTTTCAGAATATTAAGGAACTAAAAGAACGGGGATTTCAGCTGAAAGCCATCAAGGTACTGCTGCCGGAGCTTAAGAAACGAAAAGCAGATTCTTCTGCCGAGATCATCGATCTGGAGCAGAAACTGGCAGAGCAGGAGAAGGAGAAAGCGGAGTCCGAGGGAAATATCACAGTCTTCCCGTTGAATCCGGATCTGGACAGGTTTCAGCAGTTTGAAACTATCATGACTTCCCTGTTTCGGCAGACCTTAAAGGAGAACAACGAGGAACTGGAAAACCGGATTTCCGATTCGGTCATCCATGGAATGGACGTGCTGATGCAGCTTAAAGAGGAAAAGGAGGAAGAACGGTTCCGCCGCCTGGACGAGACGATCCGTCTCCATCAGAAAAACGGAACCCTCGTGGCAGCGGCCAGAGAGCCAGGCCTTTTCCGGCTGTTTCGCAGGAAAAAGAAATCCGCAGTTGACATGACAGGAGCAAAAAGTTAAAATCAGTTTACCATATCAGACAGGCTTTCCGCTGTCTCTTTCAGAAGAGATATGCGAGAAGCCTGTCTGCATGATGAGCAAAAAAGAAAAGAGGATAAAACAATGGAATTTCTTCCAAATCCGAAACAGATGGAATATCATACAGGTCATTTTCTGCCGGGATCCCAGACAAAAATTGTGCTCTGCGGCACAGAGCCGGGAGCCTTTCTCTATGCACAGATGCTTCAGAAGGAGCTTAAGGAGGAGGCAGGTCTTTCTCTGGATATTTTAAGAGCGCTGTGCCCGGCGGAGAGCGGAGATATCGTCCTGTGCCTGGATCAGAAGCTCGAAAAAGATCACTATCAGCTGGCCATTGAGGAGGATAAGATCTCTTTGGTGGCAGGCAGCGACGAGGCGCTCTGCAACGGCGTACAGACCCTCTGCCAGGTAATTCAGCTTCACGGTGCGGTTCTTCCCTGCCTTTCCATCACAGACTGGCCGGATCTTCAGAACCGCGGCTACTATATGGACTGCTCCCGGGGCCGTGTGCCGAAGCTTTCCTATTTAAAAGAGGTGGCAGATCTGCTCTGCCGGTTCAAAGTGAATCAGTGGCAGCTCTACATCGAGCATACCTATCTTTTCCGGGGACTTTCTGAGGCCTGGAGAGAGGATACCCCGCTGACGGCCGAGGAGATTATGGAGCTGGATGCTTACTGCGCGGTCCGCCATATCGAGCTGGTGCCCTCCCTTTCCAGTTTCGGCCATATGTACCGGATTCTCAGCACCAAGACCTGTTGCGAGCTCTGCGAACTGCCGGATTCCGAGAAAATCCCCTACAGCTACACTTATGCGGGCCAGCACCACACGCTGAACGTTTCCCATCCGGATGCTCTGGATTTTATCAAGGGACTGATCGACGAGTACCGCCCGCTTTTCCGTACGAACAAGTTCAATATCTGCGCGGATGAGACCTTCGACCTGGGAAAAGGAAGAAGCAAGGCTCTGGCTGAGGAAAAAGGCGAGCGCCAGCTCTATGTGGAGCATGTGAAAGCTCTCTGCGAACATCTGGTGGCCCAGGGCTGTGTGCCGATGTTCTGGGGCGATATCATGTATCGTTGGCCGGAGAGCTGCGGGGAGCTTCCGAAGGAGACCATCTGCCTGAACTGGGGCTATGCGCCGGATCAGCCCGAGGACGCCATCAAGGCCATCGCCGAGAGCGGAATTACCCAGTATGCCTGCCCGGGCGTCTGCGGCTGGAATATGTGGATGCCGCTGCTCGATTTTGCCTACCGGAACAACCGGGCCATGTGCCGTCACGCCCATAAGTACGGGGCTGTGGGTCTTTTGAACACCGACTGGGGAGATTACGGTCATGTGAACGATTACCGCTTAAGTATTCCGGGCATCCTTTACGGAGCTGCTTTCAGCTGGAATGCGGAGGAGGTTCCCTTTGATGAGATCAACGAGGCGATTTCCAGACTGGCCTACGGGGATACCTCTGGAAAAATCGTGAGCGGCATTGCTCATTTTTCCGATAATGAGATGTTCCAGTGGTCTCAGGCCGTAAACTGGATGGAAGGCGATGAAAAACGCCGGGCGGAGATTCTGGAAGAACGGAAATACACGAAGGAACGGGCAGAAAAAGCCAACAGAGAGGTGAAAAAAGCCCTGGAAGAGATCTATGCCTGCACGCCTTATATGAGCGCCGGAAGAAAAGCTGTCGTACAGCTCTTTGCTGTGACCGGAGAGGGAATCTGTATCTGGAATGAGATCGGAGCCTGGCTTATGGAGCACTCTGAGGAAGAAGGTCGGAAACTGGCCGAAAGACTGGAAAACTGGCTGGAGCACTATCGCCGGGAATGGCGTGAGATCAGTAAGGAGAGTAGCTTAGCTGTGCTGACTGGAATGGTGGTACGGTACGCAGATTTGCTCAGGGGGCGCTGACGTCCAGCGCGGACCGCCCATAACCAGAAGAAAATGAGTCTATTGCAAATAAATTTGCATAGGCTCATTTTCTTCTGCTTGCGCGCTGGACTGTTGATAAAAAATAAAAGACCGCCTGGTGTCGGGAAAACACCAGGCGGTAAGGGAAAGAGAACTGCCACGCATCAGAGGCAGCTTCTATCCAAGAAACGGGAGATTACTCACCCGGATGGATAGCTTCGTTCGGGCACTCTGCCTCGCAGGTACCGCAATCCAGACATGCATCAGCATCGATTACATATTTTCCATCACCCTCGCTGATAGCGTCAGCCGGACAGACTGCTGCACAGGAACCGCAGGATACACACTCATCAGAAATTACATATGCCATAATTATTTACCTCCTTGTAAATGTACATGTATTGGTTCGCTCTGAACCTTACCGCTATTTTAATACATTTGCTCGAAATATACAAGTGAAATCTTTGTATTTCTTTCTTTTGTCCCTTGCGAAAAACAAAGAAAGAGATTATAATGAAAAATATCTGTGACAAAATCAATAAGGAGGTACACGATCATGATTAAAATCAGCAAAGAAATGATCATTGGCGATATTTTAAATGAAGCACCGGATATGGGAGCAGTACTGATGGCAGCAGGAATGCACTGCATCGGTTGCCCGTCCGCTCAGATGGAGTCTGTTGAGGAAGCTGCATACGTTCACGGCATCGAGCCGGATCTGCTCGTCACCAGAGTAAACGCTTTCGTTGAGAGCCAGGCTCAGGAAGCAAAAGCTGAGTAATTTATCTTTGAAAACAGAAACAGGAAGAAATCTTTCAGATGGAGATTTCTTCCTGTTTTTTATGTCGCTTTCGTTTCTTATGCCAGCTGCGCCAGCTTCTGCAGCGCCTCGTCTTTCACGATGATTTCCATGTGTTCCTGATAGAAGGCACGCATCGTGGGCACATATTTCCGGTTGCCTGCATACTCGGAGAGAATGTTGCAGATTTTGTTGAACTCCTCCGGTGTGTGGCCGGATTTGCTGATGATGAGATGGTACTCTCTGGTCAGCGGGTCCTTGTAGAGGCTGTTTTCTCCGTTGTAATGGCCCTCCAGAATATGGGCGGCGCGGATCACGGTATCAAGATCCCGGAACCGGTAAAGCCTTGTCAGATTAAAGGCTGCGGTGTCGGCTGGAGCGGTTTCGGGCGCTTCCTTCTCCGCAGTTTCCTCGGTGGTATTTTCAGCGTTGTACTGCTCCATTGCCTTTTTCTTGGCATTGCGGATCTTGTTGAAAAGACCCAGCACATCATCGGCGCCTTCCAGCTTGGAAGCGATGGGGGAGCTGCCAAAGGGCGTATCGCCCGGCTGCTGGGGAGAAAACTTGGCAAAACGGGTGTCCAGCTCTTCCGGGTCCTCCACCTTCGTGATGATGAGTATGATGGAATCTGAGGAAAGAGGGATTGCCTCGATCATCAGAGGAATATCGTTTGCCTCAAAACCAAATTCGTAGGCGGCCTGCTGCATCATGTCGCGGAAAAGACTCTTTGCCTTCTCTGTGCCATAAGCAAGCTCGCTCAGTTTGATCTCCCGGCTTAAAAGATCTTCTTTTGTGAGGGTGCAGCGTATCTGATTGTCGTTGATTTTTTCAATTTTCATTCTATCACATCCTGACTTTTTGAGAAAAGTTGAGACAAATAAAAATCCAGTCTATTGCAAGCAAGCTTGCATAGCCTTGCTTTTTATTTTATTTTTTTTAAACTGGTTATATCATTATATACCGTTCTGACGCTTTGTGTAAAGTAAATGAGTGGAAAAAGATTAAAAAAATCAAAAAAACGCTTGCAAAACAGAACTTTGTATTGTATAATAACCCGTAAGAGATTTGAAATGGACCTCTATTTATATTCTATTATATTCTGTGAGAGATATCCTCTCGCTTATTCCAAGATTTTTTTACAACTGAACAGACAATGACAAAATGACCTTCAGCCCCGCTCCAGCTCTGTTTTTTCTATTTTCCGTTTCATTTCTCTTGATACAAAAGAAAACCGCTTTGTATGGAAATGGAACCGTCAGCCTGCAAAAATACAAGCCATTTTTGGACTGACAACAGGAAAGTAATATATCACAGAGAGCACATCCATTTTCGGCGGTGAAAAGAAAGGGGTGAGACCGATTTCAGGAAAGCACCGTGACGAGCAGTTTAAACTGTACAGCGAACTTTCCTATTATGACGGAGCAGGTATCCAACTCTGGCTGGACGGTGTACCCAGTACGCCCGAAGAGATTGCCAGGGCATGCTGCGCCAGAGAAGGAAACAGTTACATGCGGGATTACATCAGAAACGCTTCTGATAAAGTAACAGATATCGCCTTCGACTGCATCGACAAAGACGAAAAATCCAGGTGAAAGCGTCCCCTTCGCAGACAGACTTGGTAAATTATTCTGATGAAAGTCGAATTTGGTCGTTTCGCAGCAGTCTCTAGTATGATATAATGAGAATTGCGGAAGCTGCTTTGCAGCGGAGCAATTCGTAGGTACAGATATAAAGATAACAGGGGCTGGAGGTCGAACGAATGAAGAAAAAAATACTGCCCGTAGTGGCAGCAGCGGTACTGATCGTAGTTCTTGCGGCAATTCTGATTGTCAGCAAAGTTGTAGATAAATACATTCCCACAGACGAAAAGATGGACTCTGCGGAATATTACGGAATCACCGGGGAAGGCCAGGTGCCCGTGATCCTTCAGGATAAAGTGGCAGGCGAGATGAGCATGCTGGTGGATGGTGTGCCCTATCTGAATTATAACACCGTGAAAGACAGCTTAAACAGCCGTTTTTACTGGGATTCCACGAATCAGCTCATGCTCTATACCACGCCGACGGATGTAATCAAGATCCCGGCAGGCGGAGCGGAATATACGGTTTCCGACGAGGCAGAATCCTTTGATCAGATTATTGTGAGACTGGAAGGAGAGACGCCTTACATCGAGGCAGATTTCGTGAAACAGTACACAAATATGACTTATGAGACGCTTCAGGAGCCGGATCGTATTCTCGTGACTTACAAATGGGGAACGATCCAGCAGGCGAAAGTCAAACGCGACGAGAACGTCCGCTATCAGGGCGGTGTCAAGAGCCCGATTCTGACATCAGTAGCTAAAGGCGATCTGGTGACAGTCCTGGAACAGCTGGAGAACTGGACCAAGATTGCCACGGCGGACGGTTATATTGGTTATGTGAGAAACAAAAGGCTGGGTTCTGTGACGGAGACGACGATTTCCAATGAGTTTACGGAGCCGGAATACACGAGAATTAAGAAGGATTACACGATCAATCTCGTATGGCATCAGATCAGCAATATGGATTCCAACTATGCTTTATCCTCGGACATCGAGTCCATGACCGGCGTCAACACGATTTCTCCCACCTGGTTTTCAGTATCCAGCAAGGACGGAACCGTTTCTTCCCTGGCAGACAGCAGCTATGTGGAGACAGCTCATGAGAAAGGCCTGGAAGTCTGGGGCCTGGTGGATAACTTCAACCAGGAGGTGGATATGAAGGAAGTCCTGACCAACACCACAGCCAGAGAGAAGCTGACGACGCAGCTGATTGAGGCGGCTCTGGAGTACCAGCTGGACGGCCTGAATATTGACTTTGAGAATCTGGGCGAGGAACTGGGAGACGCTTACATTGAGTTCCTCCGTGAACTCTCCATTCAGTGCAGAAAGAATAACCTGGTACTCTCCTCAGACAATACGGTTCCGAGAGACTTCAGCGCTTACTATCAGCGCTCAGAGCAGGCAGAGGTCGTGGATTACTTCATTATTATGGGCTACGACGAGCACTATGTAGGCTCCGATCCGGGTTCCGTTGCCTCCCTTTCCTTTGAAAAAGAGGGCATCGAGTCCACGATCGCGGAGGGCGTTCCGGCGGATAAGATCATCAGCGGTGTGCCTTTTTATACGAGACTCTGGAAGACGGATACCAGCGGGGAAGTTAGCAGCGAGGCTATCGGTATGAATACGGCGGATTCCACGCTGGAGGCGAACGGTGTGACAGCCAACTGGAGCGACGAGACCAGTCAGGATTATGCGGAATATCATGATCCGGACGGCGCGCTCTACCAGATCTGGTTGGAAAATGAGGCTTCCATGGAGCTCAAAGCCAAGCTCATACCGGAATATCAGCTGGCAGGAATTGCGGCTTGGAAACTGGGATTTGAGCGGTCCAGCATCTGGGATGTGATCAGTACAAATATCAAATAAATAGAAGGGGAGCGCTTCGCGCGGGATCAGAAGACTGGTTCTGCACGGAGGCTCCCCGTTTTTGTTCTAAGAAGAAAAGGCTCTCTCATACACTGGAAAGACTGGATATCGTGAAAAAGGAGCCGGAAAGCGTGAAAAAAATCAGTATGGAGACCATTCTTGGGGTGCTTCTTTTTGCCGGGCTGGGCCTTTTGTTCACCCGGGGTATACAAAAGACAGCCGGGGAGGCCGTGACGGAAGAAAAACAGGCGGCCGTGACCGCTACGGTGGTCATCGACGCCGGCCATGGCGGAAGCGATCCTGGAAAGATCGGCATTAACGGAGCCCGTGAAAAAGAGGTGAATCTGGCCATTGCGGAGGAGCTGAAAGCTTGTCTTGAGGAGGCCGGAATCCAGGTGGTCATGACCCGGTCCGATGCAGGCGGCCTTTATCAGGAATCAGATGAGAACAAAAAACAGGCGGATATGCGGGCCCGCTGCGCGATCATTGACGAGGCCGGAGCGGAGCTGACTGTCAGCGTCCATCAGAACAGCTACCCGGCAGAATCTGTCCGGGGGCCCCAGGTTTTTTATCATGCGCAGTCTTCCGAAGGCCAGAAGGCGGCGGCCTGCCTCCAGGAAGCCCTGAATCAGGAACTTTCCATCACGCGGCCCCGGGAGATCAAAGCCAACAATACCTATTACATATTGAAAAAAACAAAAACGCCGGTGGTCATCGCCGAGTGCGGTTTTCTTTCCAATTATGAGGAAGCGGAAAAGCTGACCACGAAAGACTACCAGAAACAGGTGGCCCATGCCCTTTGCAGCGGGATTCTGGCCTATCTGGAAGCCTCCGGCGGATAAAAAGGAGAAATTATTTATGAGAAAACACCTGAAAAAATACAGATTTTTCATGATTGCTTTATGGGCACTCTGTCTTTTTGCCGTCCTGCCTTTCGGAAACGTTCGTGCGGCAGCGGTAAAGCCTTCCTGCACAAAGACAAAAACGGTCTATTTCCAGAAGCAGACTTTCCATGATCCCATGACCCGGAAAAACATCGTCTCCTATGATCTTCTGGGCACGGGGGAACTTGCCCTTGGCAATCTCTCCTCCAAAGCAGTGATTACCAACCTCAAATCCAGCAACCGCCATATTGAAGCGGTGGCGGACGTTCCCTATAAGAAGATCTATCTCTCCGCCAGTTCCCTGAAAAATGGGGAAAAGACGGTCTTAAGTTTTACCGTGAGGCAGAACAGGAAGACTTACCGTCTCTCCTGCAAGGTGACTTTCCGCACGGATTTTGTGAAAAGCGCGAAGCTTGGAGCGCTTGATCTTACCAGGAAACTGAACCAGTCAACAGGGGCAGTGCGTATCAAAACCGCTCAGAAGAAGGCAAGGCTCCTGATTACCCTTCCTTCCGATTATAAGGTCGTAAGCATCCGTTACAACTACAAAGGCCAGGAGACCGGCCCCGTCTGGAAAACGGCGAAGAAGCTGCAAAATGGAGGCGTCTTTCCTATTGGAAAGGACACGGTCCTGATGGTCGAGTACGCGCCCAAAAGTGGAAAGAGCCTCTACAACCGCTCGTATATCCTTCATATCAACCGCGTCTGACTCTGTACAAACCCCTGAAATTCAGTTATACTGAAAGCTGTCACGAATAGACGAGTGAATCAGTAAGGAAAAATAGATAAAGGAGAGTTTTACATGAGTACAGTAGGTATCATCGGAGCGATGGAAGTAGAAGTAGAGACCCTCAAAAAGCACATGAAGGTGAGAAGAACCGTAAAGAAAGCCCATATGGAATTTTGTGAGGGCGTTCTCGGCGGAAAAGAGGTTGTTGTGGTAAGAAGCGGCATTGGAAAAGTTAATGCGGCTGTCTGCACCCAGATCCTGGTGGATGATTTTAAGGCAGATACCGTCATCAATACCGGTATCGCAGGTTCCCTGAAGGCAGAGATCAATATCGGAGATATTGTGGTTTCTACTGATCTGGTTCATCATGATATGGACGCCGTGAATTTCGGCTATCCGCTGGGACAGATTCCTCAGATGGACACCTTTTCTTTCAAGGCAGATGAGAGACTCGTGGAACTGGCTGAGAAAGCCTGCCATGAGGTAAATCCTGAGATTCAGGTATTCCGCGGAAGAATCGTCAGCGGCGATCAGTTTATCGCAGACAAAGCGGTAAAGAACCGCATCACCGGGAACTTCCAGGGCTACTGCACCGAGATGGAAGGTGCAGCCATCGCTCAGGCCGCTTACTTAAACGACGTTCCCTTTGTGGTACTTCGTGCCATCTCCGATAAGGCCGATGACAGCGCCAGCATGGATTATCCGACCTTCGAGGCCCAGGCCGCAGAGCATTGCGTGAAGCTGGTTGAGCATTTCCTGGAGCTCATCTAAGGTTATTCAGCCATTTCTTCAGGTACCTGAACCCCTTTTCGAGGCGCTTTTTGTCAAACGAAAATGCTTGCAAAAGTTTTGGGATGGATTATAATGGCCCTACGACCGGGGCATGATATCCGCTGCCCGCGGGGCAAGCTTCCGCATCAGAAGCAAGACCGGCTCTTCTGGTGCAGGACAATCACATTTCATATAACTGTTCAGTAGCTTCACAGTTCACAGTGGCTCCTGAACAGTTACCGCATTTCAAAAGGGGGATTCATATGTTACAGACAGTGATGCAGCAGAACTTACTGTTCTATGGAATCGGGATTCTTTGCTTTTTTGGTGTGATAAGCCAGATCTGGCTCTGGGGGATCTACAGCAGGATGACAAAAGATATGGAAAATGAGCGGGCAGCCAAAGGAAAGTTTATCCGTCAGATCCGGCAGAGGTATGGCCTCCTGAAGAGAATGGGAGACGGAAGCGTCAATACCCGGGCTTTTATTGAGAGGAGCCTTTATCAGTACCGCCATCTGGGCCGGACGTTGCATCAGTGGCGGCGGACAGGCGCTGTGGCTCTGGTTCTGAGTCTGATTCTTGGCCTTGTGGGCTATTATTATGCAGGAAATCTTCGGATGGGAGCGGCCCTGCGGCAGAATTATCTCTGGGCTATGGGCATTGCCGCGGCAGTTATGGGCCTGATCTATGGTCTTACGGACGTCCGTTACCGCCGTTCCTATCTGGAGACCGGCCTTCTTGATATGCTGGAAAACAGCGGAAACACGGCGGCAGTTGTGAAGAACGGCAAACAATCCGCTTCCCCGGAAAAAGGTCAGCCGGCCCTTTCCGAGGAGAGCAAACAGGCGAACGGCAGCCGGGAGCAGAGTTTTGCTCCTCTTGAGACGGCCGCTGCGGCAGCGGACAAGCTTCCCTTCCGAAAAAATAAAAAGGCAGCCGTCAAAATGCAGCAGGAAAAGAAGGATCTCAAGGCAGATCTCTCACGGATTCGTGCCTCCGTAGGGGAAGCAGCGGCCGGTGCGGAGGCGGAGAAAGAGCGGAAGACAGAAATCCTCAAAAACATGGACCCGGCGGAGCAGGAACGTATCATACGGGAGGTGCTGAAGGAATTCCTATCGTAACTGTTCAGTATCTTCACAGTTACGAGCGAAAATCCAATGAAAATCGCCTTTGGCGATGGGATTTTTGCGTGCAACTCTCGGGATTTTGGCATATTCATGCCAAAACACCTCGCGGGATAGTGGCTCCCGGATAGTTACTCTCTCGCTAATAAATAGACTTGAATCTGTGCGGTAAGTTTGATAAAATAAGAAAAAGTGGTAAGTATATAATTCACAAAGGAGTAGTGGACATGGAAAACAGAGTTACATTTGACTATTCAAAAGCAATGCAGTTCATTGGCGAAAATGAAATTACTTCCATTAAGGCCATCGCTGAGACCGCCAAAAATATCCTGGTGGAGAAAAGCGGCGCTGGAAACGACTTCCTCGGCTGGATCGACCTTCCGGTGAACTATGATAAAGAAGAGTTTGCAAGAATCCAGAAAGCTGCCGACAAGATCAAAAACGACAGCGATGTTCTGGTAGTGATCGGCATCGGCGGTTCTTATCTGGGAGCCAGAGCTGCCATCGAGTTCCTGCGTCATAGCTTTTATAATAACCTTCCGAAAGAGGTTCGGAAAACGCCGGAGATTTATTACTGCGGAAACAGCATCAGCAGCACCTATCTCCAGCATCTGATCGATGTGATCGGCGACCGTGATTTCTCTGTAAATATTATTTCCAAATCCGGTACCACCACAGAGCCGGCCATCGCTTTCCGTATCTTCAAGGAAATGGCTGAGAAAAAATATGGTAAGGAAGAGGCAGCAAAGAGAATTTATGCTACCACCGACAAGGCCAAGGGAGCCCTGAAGAATCTGGCAACAGAGGAAGGCTACGAGAGCTTTGTTGTTCCTGATGACGTAGGAGGCCGTTTCTCCGTACTGACCGCTGTAGGCCTTCTTCCGATCGCTGTCAGCGGCGCTGATATCACCAAACTGATGGAAGGCGCAGCAGCAGGAAGAGAGAGAGCACTGAACGCTCCCTTCGAGGAGAACGACGCAGTCCTCTACGCAGCAATCCGTAACATCCTTCACAACAAAGGAAAATCCGTTGAGATTCTGGCAAACTATGAGCCGAGCATGCATTATGTTTCCGAGTGGTGGAAACAGCTGTACGGCGAGTCCGAGGGTAAAGACCAGAAGGGTATTTTCCCCGCATCCGTAGATCTGACCACAGATCTTCATTCCATGGGTCAGTTTATCCAGGACGGCGCGCGTATCATGTTTGAGACTGTTGTAAATGTGGGCGAGCCCAAAGCCACCATCACCATCGGCAAAGAGCCGGTAGACCTTGATGGTCTGAACTATCTGGCTGGCAAAGATATGGACTTTGTCAACAAGAGTGCCATGAACGGCACGATTCTTGCCCATACGGATGGTCAGGTGCCCAACCTGATGATCAATGTCCCGAAGCAGGATGAGTACACTCTCGGTGAGCTGTTCTATTTCTTCGAGTTCGCAGTAGGCGTCAGCGGCTACATGCTGGGAGTAAATCCCTTCAACCAGCCGGGCGTTGAGAGCTACAAGAAGAATATGTTTGCTCTCCTTGGCAAACCGGGCTACGAGAAAGAAAGAGAAGAGCTCTTAAAAAGACTGTAATTGAAAAAAACAGGAGGGTGCGGCAGGGTTGTCTTGTCGTGCCCTTCTTTAAAAAACGGGAGAATTATGGAGATTGTTTTTCTGGAAAAAGGTTCTCTGGGCAATGATCTGGATCTCAGCTATTTTTCAGAGCTCGGACATGTGACCTTTTACGAACTGACAAAGCCGGAGGAGGTTCCGGAGCGGATCAGGGATGCGGATGTGATCATCGTCAACAAGATTCCGATGAATGAAGCGACTCTTTCCGGTGCATCCCATCTGAAACTGGTGGCTCTCACCGCCACCGGCATGAATAATATCGATTTTGACTATACCAATTCCCATGGAATCCAGGTAAAAAACGTGGCAGGCTATTCCACGAATGCGGTGGCGCAGCATACCTTCGCCCTGCTTTTCTATGTGCTCCACCGGCTGGCTTACTATGACAACTATGTAAAGTCAGGAGCCTACTGTACGAATCCCGGTTTTTCTCATTTTGATGAAAAATTCTCCGAGCTGGACGGGAAGACCTGGGGGATTGTCGGTATGGGAGCCATCGGTCAGCGGGTAGCGTCCATTGCCGAGGCCTTTGGCTGCCATGTGATCTATTATTCTACTTCCGGAAGAAATACGGATCAGCCCTATGAGCGGGTGGATTTTGAGGAGCTTTTGAAGCGCTCCGATGTGATTTCCCTTCATGCGCCGCTGAATCCGGACACCGAAGGAATCATGAACCGGGAAGCCTTCCGGAAAATGAAGAAAAGCGCTTTTCTGGTGAATGTAGCCAGAGGCGGCCTTGTGGTGGAACAGGATCTGGCGGACGCCCTGAAGGAGGGAGAGATCGCCGGAGCCGGATTGGATGTCCTCTGTCAGGAACCTATGCGTCCGGAAAATCCTCTCTTTGCCATCAAGGACAGCAGAAAGCTGATTATTACGCCGCACATGGCCTGGGCTCCGGTAGAAACCCGGGAAAGGCTGATGAGGTGTGTATATAGAAACATAGAAGAGATAAAATAAGGAGGATGAGACTATGGCATTTTTTGATGAACTGAGCAAGAAACTTTCCGGCGTGAGCCGTGTGGCCGTACGGAAAGCAAAGGAAGTAACTGACATCGGAAGCTTAAAACTTCAGATCGCTGACGAAAACCGCAAACTGAGCAAGATCTACGAGAACCTGGGAAGAGAATACTATGATAAATTTCAGGATGATGCAGCTGAGGAGCTGGCTGAGCTCGTGAGCCAGATTAAAGACAGCAATGACAAGATTGCAGGTCTTCAGGATGAGATCAGCAGAGTCGAGGCTGAGAGCGCTGCCCGGGCAGAAGAAGAGCGTGTTCGCAGAGAAGCAGAAGCTCAGGCGAAAAAAGAGTCTGTGGCAGAGGCAGAGATGCGCGTTGTAGATGAGGACGAGGAAGAAGAGGCTAAAAAAAACGGCGAAATGACCGAGTCCGAAGAAGAAACAACTGGCGAAACGGAAGCCGGGGAGACCGAAGACGCAGCAGAAGATGAGGAAGCTTACGAGACAGAGGATGAAGCTGTAGAAGCTGACGACGAGGCTGCCGAGGAAGTCTCCGAAGAAGAGCCTGCCGAGGAAACATACGCCGATGAGACCGAAACCACCGAAGAGCCGGAAGAGAAATCCGAGTGGTTATAAGCCGAGATAAGGATTGTATACAAGAATGAGAATTTAATCACAGATTGTATACAACATGTTTTGGGGTAACATATGCATGGATAACATGATATGAGTGTCAAAAGGTCTTTTGACACTCATTTGATACCCGGATTGCTACGCTGCTACGCAGCTTCCGCAATCCTCCAAATATTCGAAATCCGCTGATTTACTGCGTAAATCGCTACTTTCTCATATTTGGCGTGTCCCAAGTTCAAAAGCCTTATCGTGCAAGCACGAACAGCTTTTTGACCTTTTGACACTGGTATCATAACATTACTTAACACGAACAAAAAACCGGAATGACGACCAACTGCCATTCCGGTTTTTATCTTAAAGATCATAGAAATCGTCTTCCTCGATCACCTGTATCTCCAGATAATCAAAAGGAATTTCCTCGATAAAACTGTCTTTTCTGAAACGGGTTTTGCTGTGGCGCTGAAACTCCGACACATTGGAGGAGAGCCAGATGGGCTTTCCCAGATCAAAGTCATAGCAGATTTCTTCCAGAGCCTGAAAGATCTTATGGGTTCTGGTGTCTTTCGCATCATTTTCCACAACCGTATCTTTTAATAAATGATTATCCTTCCAGATCTTCCCCCACATCCGAAACATCTGAGGAACCTCCTTCCGTTTCTGATTCTGTCTCATTTTCCGTTGTCACGGTATCTGCTTCCTGAAAAAATTCATAGACCTTTCCAGAGACTGCGCGGATATTTTCCACCGCTGTGTCCTCGTCGGTGAGATCCGTGGCCATAACGCAGATGATATAATCCCGGTAGGGCGTGTATACAATCGAGACATCGTTCTGGGTGTTGTCTTTTTCACCGGTCTTATTGGCGGTCTTGATCTCGGAAGGGATACCGGCGGGAATTTTCCAGGTGATATCCTGGTTCAGAAGATAGCCCTCCAGCTGGCGGGAAGCCAGGTGACTCACCATGTCGCCATCATAGATTTCTTCCAGGAAACGGCCGCAGTCTTTGACGGAGGTGACGTTGGCCTCATCCCCGTACCAGAGGTTGGAATCCTCCAGACCGTTGTACTGATGGGTGTCCGTAAAGTCGTGTTCCTCGATAAAATCATTTACTTTTTCCATGCCATCTCTGTGGTCGTGGGAATCGCTGAGATAACGAACCAGCTCATTGGCGGCCTCGTTGTCGCTGAGGCTGATCATATCGCTCAAAAGCTGATCGATGGTGTCTGTCTCTTCCAGTTCCTGACTCTGGATTTCCTCCAGAACGGCTCCGGCTATGTAAAGTTTGATCAGGCTTGCGGAATCCTGTGGTCTGTCATTGATGGTGAGACTGATTCCACTTTTCAGATCCTTTACATAGATGGACCAGGAACCCTCGTAAGTATCGATCATCTCATTCAGATCTTTTTTCAGATTTTTGAAAGAAGGAACGAGAAGATACTGGGAGGTCAGATAATATTTTAATTCAGAATCCTTCTCCGTTGAACGGGTTTCCGTACGGATGCCCTCGGAAGCAAGTTCGGATTCCTCCTCCGGGGTGACTCCGGGAGTCTGGGACTCGGTTTCGGTTTCTGTTTTGGATTCCGTTTCTGCCGTTATCTCCGTTTCTGTTTCCGTCGCTGTCTCGCTGGAAGTTTCGCTCTCGGACTCGGTTTCCGTCTCGTTTTCTGTTTCCTTTTTCAGAGGGGTCTTTTTCGCTGTAGATTTTTCTGTGGAAAGCGTAGTCTTTTTGCTGGAATTTTTCACAGGAACTTCGGTTTCTTCTTTCGTTTCCGTCTCTGTTTCAGCAGTTGTTTCCTTATTTATAATATCTGTCTCGGGAGCTTTCTCCTTTGTATTCGGTGATGCGTCTGCCTGCAGGGAAGCGCTCGCTTCCGTTGTCCGGTCCAGGGTTACTGCCCCTTCATACATGAGGACCGCGGCCGCAGTTACCGCAGAGATCCGTATCAGTCGTTTTGCCAGATTCATAGATGCCCTTGCCTTTCTAAATGGACGTATCTGATGTTGCCTCATGCCATCATACAATAAAAGGGACAAAAAGTAAATAATTTTTGCAAACAGTGAGAAATATGAGAGAATCTTGTGGTATAATCTGTGATAAAAAGAGAATAAAAATTTCTACAGTAATACTTGTTAACTGTATAGATGTACAATGTTATTATCTGTTTAAATAACGGAGGATAATTCAATGGAAGAAGAGATTCTGAAGGTACGGATGCTGGGAGGTTTTTCAATGGTTTATCAGGAAAAAACACTGGTGTTTGACAGAAATTACATATCAAAAAGCACACAGCTTCTGCAGATTCTGTTCCTTCACCTGGAAAAGGGGATAGCGAAGGAGCGGCTTCTGGAAGAGCTGTATGGTCGGGATGATGTGGAGAACCGGAACGGCAGCCTGAACAATACGATTTTCCGGTTGAGAAAGCAGCTGGAGGCGGCAGGTCTGCCCGAAGGCAAGTATTTTTACCTGAAAAAAGGAATTTACTACTGGGATTCCGCGATCCCTGTGGAGACAGACCTCTCTGTTTTTGAAAAAAAACTGGAAGAAAGCAGAAAAGAGACCGACGAAGATAAAAAAACGGAGCTTTTAAAAGAAACCTGTGCTCTGTATACCGGAGAGCTTCTTCCGAATATGACCGGAGAAAACTGGGCAGCGGTGGCAAATATTCATTATCGGGATCTTTATTTCGAAGCACTGGAAGAACTTTGCACCATTCTCAAGGAGAAACGCTATTTTGAGACGATCTACCAGCTGACCACAACGGCGGCAGGAATGTATCCCTTTGAAGAGTGGCAGCTCTGGCGCATCGACAGCCTGATAGCCATGAACCGTTATCAGGATGCCATGGCCATTTACAAAGAAGCGACGAAACATTTTTTTGATGATCTGGGACTTCCGCCTTCCGAGGAGATGCTGGAGCGCTTCCGGCTCATGAGCGACCGGATTCAGCAGTCCGTGGGGGCACTGGAGGAGATCAAGAAAGGCCTTCGGGAAAAAGAAGAGCAGAAGGGGGCCTATTACTGCTCTTTTCCGAGTTTTATCGACATTTATCATGTGATCGACCGCATGATGGAGCGGAGCGGGATCTCTGTCTATATCATGCTCTGCACGCTGACGGACAAAAATGGAGAGATCCGTATGGGAACCGACCGGAACAAGGAGGCTTCGGAGGCCTTAAGAGTTGCGATCTGCAATTCTCTCAGGCGCGGAGATTTTTACACCAGATACAACGAAAGCCAGTTTCTGGTCATGCTTTCCGGGACGACTCTGGAGAACTGCCAGGTGCTCTCGGCCAGAATTGACCGGAATTTCAGAAAAGAGTTTAACGGTCATTTCCGGATCAATTACTATATGGCTTCTGTGGCAGAACTCCGGGAAGAGAAGGACGGGGAAACGCTTTCCTTTCATTCGGCGGCAGACTGTTGGAAGATCAGTCAGAAATAACAGGAGAGACACATTTATATGGAAGAAATTCGATTCAATCTGGCTGCACCGGATCTCCTCTGTATCTGTGTGGACGACAGACAGCATGGAGAGAACAGCGGAAGGGTGTATTGCTGTTATTCCAGGGAAGCAATGTATTTTGCCCATGAATATCAGCTGATAAAAATAATAGAAAGACTTCTGGACCGCATCGATTATCCCCAGTCTTCGGTGAAGATCCGTAGTTTTCAGGAGAAAGAAGAAAAGCGGCTTCTGAAGCCGGAAAAAGTCTTGGAGGGCCGCGAGGTGGCGAACCACAGCGGAAAACTTGATACGTTTCTTGTACATATTAAGTACCGGCAAAACGCGACCTGGCAGGGAGAGATACGCTGGGTAGAAAAAGGGAAAAATGTCTCTTTTCGCAGTGAGTTAGAGCTTTTGAAGCTCATGGATAACGCGCTGGAAATGTAGTGTACTGTCCCATTCACGTTTCGTATAATGGGACAGTACACCAGTGATACGATAAAACTCTTTCAAAAGGCACAAAAAAATATGAAAAATAGCATAGACGAAAGAGGTTAAGAAAGAGTATATTTGGTATAATTGACGAAATAGAAAAGTTTCTATAAACAGAGAACCAGATGGGAGGATGGGTGAGATGCTTGCAGGACGAAAAGAATAGAAACACACTTGGAAAAAAGGGCACATTTGTTGTACATGTGCAGTACCTGGAGAATTCCACCTGGCAGGGTGAGATCGTCTGGGCGGAAAAAAATGAATCATTGAAATTTCGAAGTGCATTGGAACTATTAAAAATCATGGACAGCGCTCTGGCAACAACAGAACAGGGTGAAGAGAAAGGAGAAAAGTTATGAATAACAGAAAATGGTCCAGAATTATTGCGATGCTTCTGGCTGTGATGTTGGTATTTTGCGATTCTAACGTGACATACGCTGTAGAATCCATGACGGAAGCACAGACAGAAGATCCGGCAGCAGCTCAGGCCGCAGCGGAAGCAGAAGCAGCAAGGCAGGCCGAAGAGGCTCAGGCTGCCGCAGAAGCAGAGGCAGCAAGGCAGGCTGCGGAAGCGCAGGCAGCAGCAGATGCAGAAGCAGCAAGGCAGGCCGCGGAAGCGCAGGCAGCAGCAGATGCAGAAGCAGCAAGACAGGCGGCAGAAGCGCAGGCAGCAGCAGACGCAGAAGCAGCAAGACAGGCCGAAGAGGCACAGGCAGCAGCAGATGCAGAAGCAGCAAGACAGGCCGAAGAGGCCCAGGCTACAGCAGATACAGCAACAGCAGACAGCGAGACAGAGCCGCAGACCACACCGTCCGCGACAGGAAGCCTGACTCTGAAAACAGAGGCAGTTTCCACCCAGAAAGAGGGAGAGGCTGCAAAGCTGAAAGTGACTTATGAGCTCAGTGCTGACAGTAGCGTGAATGCCGTTGAAACCAGACTTTATGCCTGGAATAAAAATGCCGGTTATCCGCAGTTTAAAGACGGCAAGTTTACCGATCCTGAAACCAAACGTGAGTTTCAGCTGAAAACCGACAAAGACGGTTTGGTTTATGTGGAATACATTCTGAAGAAGGGCGAGTCTTTCACAGAAGAGTTCGAGTTCATCGATACCACACTTGAGGTGGGCACTCAGATTACCTTTGATGTGGCCATCGGCGCTAATGGCGTTGTTCCGGCGAACTGCTCCATCCAGAGCACCACTGCCAAAGTGACCTATGCACTTCTGGATGGAAATGGAACAGCCACAGAAGTAGAAACCGAATCCAACGCTCCGGAGAGCGCTGCAGTAGAGAATACCGTGGCTTTTCAGAGTGCGGAAGGTGCGAGCGTAACGGTTGACGGCGCAGACGTAACCAATGGCACTGCTATGGCCAAAGACGGCAAGATCGTCTTCACCGTAACCCCGGCAGAGGGCTATGAAGTTACCAGTATCCTGGTAGACGGAACCATCCCTGCCAGAACCAACGATGAAACTCCGGAGACCAACGATTACATTATCGAAGGCATCCAGACTGACAGTACCGTGGTTGTGATCAGTACACAGGCGGTTGTAGTGGAAAGCGAAACCGAAAGTGAGACTGCAACAGAAGCAGCTACTGAGGTTGAGTCAGAATCCGAGAGTGAGACGGAAGCAGCAGAGAGCGAAACCGTTGCTGAGACAGAGAGTGAAACCGAGACAATCGCTGAAACCGAAACGGAGAGCGAAGCAGTTACTGAGGCTGAAACTGAGACAGAGACGGAAACCGAGACCGAAGTCAAATATGGAACAAACTTCAGCTATGAGGACGAAAATATCATTATCACAGCTGTAGCACAGTTGGAGGCAGAACTTCCGGAGAATGCTGTTCTGAAAGCAGATCCCATGCCGGAAGGCAGTATTGCTTATGAAGAAGCAGTAAGTATGGTAGAAGACCAAATCGGAGAAGCAGAAGAAGGCCAGGAAGCTTCTTATGTATTTTATGATGTTTATTTTGAAGTAAATGGACAGCGTGTAGAACCGGCAGATGGCCTGGTGGAAGTTTCTATGAATTTTAAGACTCCTGTGTTGGAATCTGTTGAAGATGAACAGACAGAGAATGTCACAGTTATTCATATTGATGAAAAAACGGATACCGTACAGAATGTCACAGACCAGGTTGAAATGACGGATAATGGTGGTGTAAGTTCTGTGGGTTTTACTACCGATAGCTTTTCACCGATGGGAATTCGGAAAATTGCAAAAGTAGCACCTTCAAATGCTGATCCAAATAAAAATATTGCTACAATAGCAAAAGAATGTAATGCTACGCTTCTGGTTGACGGCAAACCTTATGTTGAAGGAACAGCGATATCAAGAAATGCTGTAATTTCTCTTAGCATGACTTATTCTTATAAGGATGAAGATGGGAAAAGACCGACAAAAGACGACCCAAATGGCTGGTACTATACGTTTGAAAACTTTGATGCCTCCAAATTAGATTTGGCAGATGGCGACAAAGCTCTTGAAGGTGGAATTACGGTATCTGGAGGAGATGGAGGAACTTATGTTTTCGTACCATCTGAAAACAGAGTCTATTTTAATTATAAGCCAGATTATATAGCTAACAGACAAAACTTAAAAGGAAACTTCTCCATGGACTATAAGCTTAACAAAGAGGAGATAGCAGAGGAGAAGGAAATTACCATTAATCTTGGCAAACATACTTATAAGATTCCTTTAAAAGATACCGATGTAACAGGAAAGAAAGACTATGTTGTTGATGAAAATGGTAATATGATCTTTACTATTTCTTTGACGGCAGAGGATGCAGAAGCGAAAAATGTGGTTGTTACAGATAAATTGACAGGTGATTTGACGTTTAAGGAAGGATCTTTTAACGTTCAGCTGAAAGGTAGCACTACGAAAATTCCTCTTAAGCCGACAATTACAACAACAGAGGGGGGTCAGACTGCTGTTATTACCCTTCCTGATGATTTTAAAATTCCATATGGTCAAACAGCAGAGATTACCTATATAGTAACTCCCAAAACCGGTTCACAGGCGACAGGAGGAAGCAATGAAGCATCCTGGAGCTGGGGAAGCACAGATTCCGGAAATAGTGGAAAAACGGATGTTGACGTTAAATTTGATAAAGATCGACTGAGTAAAACGGCGGAGTCAGCCGGATCTAACCGTTTTAAGTATACAATTGATGTAAATAAATTGAATGAGACGTTGGCACCCGATAGTTCGACGGGAACTCTCACTCTTACAGATGTTATCAGATTAAGCGAGAGTGAGAATAATCAAGGAAACGCTTATATAAGCCTGGTGGAAGGGTCTGTAAAAGTTTTTGATAAGAATGGGAAAGATCTGATTTCTCAAAAGAAAGCCAGCTACAGCTACGATCAGGGAACTAATACTCTGAAATTCACGGTACCGGATGGCCAGGCTCTTAAAATTGAGTATGTAATTTCAGTAAGCGGTGTTGTGAATGATACCGTTTCCCTAGATAACACGGTTAATCTTGAGGGGAAAAATATCGAAAGAACCTGGACAGAAAAAAATTATAAAATTATAAAAACAAATGCAGAACTGTCAGGAGATAATGGTACTGTAAAGATCATAAAGAAAGAAGAAAGTGTAGGAACGTTACTAAAAGGAGCAAAATTTTCTGTCTATGAAGTGAATACAAACGCTTTCTACCATTTTGATCCTGCACAGGCAACTCCGGTTTCCAGTGGAACAACGGATGATAATGGCGAATTGATTCTGGGATCGACAGATAATACTTCTGCACAATTTTTAAAACCGGATCAGTTATATTGTCTGGTGGAAAATGAGGCTCCGGAAGGATATCTGGTGGCCAAAACTGGAAAATATCATTTCTTTGTTATGAATGCTTCGAAGGCACATCAGAAAGACTGGGGAAGTGTAGCAGAAAATGCAAAGAAAACACTTATCAATATTCCAGAAGGCGGCACTTTGACCCTGACGAATGTGGAAAAGCCAGGAAAGACGAGTGTGGCGTTCAATGCAAGCAAGAGAATAAATGAAACGGATGTGCCAGGAACTGAAAAGTTTAGTTTTTCAGCAATTTTAAGTGATTATGTAACTGGTGGTCAATACTATCCTGGAACTTCGGAATATGAAGGAATTTCCGAAAGTCTTGCTGATTATAAGAAGAGAATCATCAACCAAGAAAAGACAGCTGAAAATAGTGGTGCCACTATTAGTTTTAAAGAATTTGAATTAGAATATGAAGGCACCTATACTTTCAAAGTCAGTGAAAAAGCCGGAACGGGCAATTATGTTTATGACGATTCTGTTTATACAGCAACTGTTCAAGTAAAAAGAAATAATATCACTGGAGACCTTGAGGTTACGAAAAAGGTAATTAAAAAAGGAAATTCTGAAGTATCGAATATTGTTTTTGATAACACAAGAACTACTAGCTTTTCCTTGACGAAAAAAGTGAGTGCTCCGGTAGATGCAAAAACCGACTTTACTTTCAAGGTTGCTTGGAAGGATAAGAATGGTAAGGGATTAAAAGAACTGGACAGAATTCAGGTTACTGGTGCTACGGTCAGCAACAAAAATGCGAACGGTGCTACAGTTAAAGTCAGCCTTGCAACGGGAGAAAAGGAGAAAAAAATTACTTTTACTGGAATTCCGGTTGGAGCGCAGATTACAATTACTGAGAACGGGAAATCTGGTTGGAGCCAGGTGAATCCGCCAAAAGATAGCAAGTATTTACTGACAATCAGTGAAAATGCTTCTGAAAATGCAGTTACCGTTACCAACAGCTACAGTGCTTCTGGTCCCTGGACTCCGGATGTAACGAAGAAACTGGTTGCCGGCGGACGTACTCTGAAAGATAAAGAGTTTAACTTTGTTATAAAGGATCAGGCAGGCAGTACGGTAATGACCGGTACAAATGATAAAAACGGTAAGGTTACCTTTGTTACAGCTGATGGAGAAAAAAGAAATAGTATTTCTTATACAGAACCGGGAACATTTACTTATACCATTGAGGAAGTAAAGCCTGCGACAGAAGAAAAAGGAATGTCTTATTCGGATGTCAAATATACGGTGACAGTTACGGTGACAGATCCGAAGAAAGATGGTAAGTTGAAGGTTACTTCTGCATATGTAAGCAACAAGGAAAGTGGAAACAAAACTGCTGCAGAATTCGTAAACACCTATACGGCAGAAGGTACCTGGAAACCGACCGTTTCCAAAGAACTGACCGGTGGTGCTTCTTATGACAGCAATGGCTTTACCTATTCTGTAAAAGACAGTGCAAGAAAAGTAGTTTCTACTGGTTTAAACAAGGAAAATGGAGCAATTACCTTTACAGATATCAAGTATACACAGAAAGATATTGGTAAGAAATACACCTATACCATTGAAGAGACAAACAAGACCAGAAGCGATATTACATATGATGATACAGTGTTCACCGTTTCGGTTAAGATTGTTGATAAAGGAAATGGTGTGGTTGGTGCAGATGAGAATTCCGTTGTCTATAAGAAGGCAGAAACGGTTGTAACAGAGCCTAAGTTTGAAAACAAATACAAAGCCAGTGGCTCTGCAACAATAACAGGTACCAAGAAGCTGGAGAATCAGACCCTGACAGCAGGTGCATTTACTTTTGGCCTTTTCTATGATAAGGATGGAAAAGATCCGGTAAAAGATGCATCAGGTGAGGCAATTACTACCACCAACAAGGCAGCACGCACTGCAGATGGCAAAGGCGAGTTTGTCCTGAATACTCCGGAATACACACAGGCAGATATGGGCAAGGAATTTGTCTACTGGGTACGGGAGATTCCGGGAACAGATACACATTATACTTATGATACAAATGCATATCAGGTAACCGTATCTGTTAAAAATGGCACCACATCTGGAAAATTGACGGTTTCAGTTGATTATAACAGTGGCGCGATTAATTTCACCAATATATACAATGCCAGCGGTTCATTGAATGTGACGGCCACAAAGACAGTAGAAGGTCGAAATGACGTACTGAACATCTTCAAGTTTGATTTGTATAAGCTTGTTGGTGAAAAAGAAGAATATCTTCAGACAGCAACGAATAATGGCAGTCAGATTAGCTTTACAATTCCGTATACGGTAGCTAAGGATAAAGATAAAACCTATACCTATATTCTGAGAGAGCAGCCTGGTTCTGCAGCCGGATATGTGGGTGGCTATTCTACAGAGGAATACCGCATCACAGCCAAGATCACAGATGATGGCAAGGGAAATTTGAATGTCCAAAAAACAGTTGAAAAGAAAAATGCAAATGGTACATATGATCCTTACACTGCAAATAATGAAGTTCCTTCCTTTACCAATAAGTATACGGCAAGTGGCAAGGTGACTCTGAAAGGTAAGAAAGTTCTTGAAAACCATACGCTTGAAAAAGATCAATTTACTTTTGAACTGTATAAGATCGAGAAGTACGGAACAAAAGATCAGAGTTATAAGCTGGTTGATTCAAAGAAGAATGCCGCAGACGGTACCTTCTCCTTTGATTTCATCACCTTTAACCAGGATCAGGTAGGGGATAATTATTATGCAGTACGGGAGGTAGATGAATCTGCCAAACATCCGGGTTATACTTATGCCAAAGATGATGTGATTGTAAAGGTAACGGTAACGGACAATGGCAATGGAACTCTGAAAGTAACCGCTACTCCGAATGGAACAGACACAAAGAGTGGCAATGGACTTATCATTACCAACACCTATACAGCAGAAGGCAAGCTTCAGCTGAAAGCACATAAGAAACTGGATGGGGCCAGCCTTCGGGAAGATAATAAATTTACTTTCACATTGACTGGACCGGAAGAGATAGACCAGAAAGATCAGGCAAACCAGGCGAAAAAGACAGATCAGACGAAGGGAAATAACCTGAATGGTGAAGTAATCTTTGATGAGCTGAATTATGACCAGTCTGACATTGGGAATACCTATACCTACACGCTGAAAGAGACCAATGAAGGAAAAGCAGGTTATACCTATGACAGTAAGATTTATACCATAACGGTTACGGTAAAAGATAATCATAATGGTACGCTTTCTACTCCGTATACGATCCGGGTACAGGAGAAGGAAGGAAGCGAAAAGAAAGATTACACGAAATCTTCGGATGAAACAGTTAAGATTCCGGAATTTTCTAATATCTATGAAGCGACTGGTGAGGCAACTTTAAGCGGAACCAAAAAGCTTACAGGCGGAACGAAAAAACTGGAAGCAGGTGACTTCAGCTTTAAGATTTACGAAGTGAAACTGCAGAAAGAAGCCGAAGATTCCGACAAGCTGGTGGAAGTAGAAGTGCCGCTGAAAAATGAAGAAGGACAGGACATTACCGTATCCAATGATGCGGATGGAAACTTTACCTTCCCGGTAATTTCTTATACCCAGGATGATGTGGGTTTGCATACATACCGCATCAAAGAGGTCAATGATGGAAAATCAGGATATACCTACGATACGACGGCGGTAGAAGTAACCATCAATGTAAAAGATAACCATAATAAGACACTGGATACGTCGGAGCGTACTTATAAAAAAGGCAGCAATACCGTAAGCGCAATTAGTTTTGAAAACAAGTATGAGGCAAACGGAGAGTTTACACCGAAAGCCCAAAAAGAGCTGGCTGGACATGAACTGACGGCTGGGCAGTTCTCGTTTGAACTTTATCAGGTAACTGATGAAGAGGAAAAATATATCGAGACTAAAACAAATGATGAAAACGGTATCGTGAACTTTACAACTCTTCCTTATACACAGGAACATATTGGAAAGACCTTTGTTTATAAGATCAAAGAGGTCAATGACGGGCAGCCTGGCTATACGTATTCCAAAGAAGAGTATACGATCGCAGTGAACGTTACCGATAACAACGGTTCACTTGTAGCATCTCCTGTTTATACCAATAAAGCCGGTGAGACAGTTTCTGAGGAAAAGGTAACCTTTAAGAATAGCTATGAGGCAACTGGTTCGGCTGAGCTTAAGGGAACCAAGACTCTGACCGGTAACCGTACACTGGATCCGGAGCAGTTCTCCTTTAAGCTGACGACAGATCCGGAGGGCGAAAACCTGGTAAAGGATTCCGCTGGTAAGGACATGATCGTAACAAGTGATGCCGATGGAAAATTTGAATTCCCGACGCTGAACTATGATCAGGACGATGTCAAAGATGCAAAAGATATCTCAAAAGGAAAAGATTTCGTTTACTATGTAAGTGAGATCAAAGTTCCGGATGATCCGACCTATACTTATAGCGATAAGGTTTATAAAGTAGTGATCAATGTGAAGGATGCCGGTGGAAAACTGACAGTAGAAGAGCCGGTAATCACAGATAATGCTACAGGCAAAAAAGCTACCCTTCAGTTTGAAAACCATTACAAGGCGGAGGGATTCCTGAATCTGACAGCAGCCAAGAAACTGGAGGTACATTCAGATAAGGTAAAACTTACAGCAAATCAGTTCTCCTTTGTCCTGCTTTGTGATGGCATTAAAAAACAGGTCAAATGGAATGATGCAGAAGGAAGAGTAACCTTTGATCAGATTACCTATACAGAAGACGACATTAATAAGGACTTTACTTATACAATGACAGAGCAATATGGAAAACTCAGTGGCTTCGAGTATTCCAACGAACTGTATACGATCAAGGTTCATGTTTCAGATAACAGAGACGGAAGTCTGAAGGTAGATACGAAAGTTACCAACCTGGAGGGCAAAGAAGTTTCTCTGGATAACATGCAATTTGTAAATAAGTACGAAGCCACCGGCAGCCTGACTCTGGAAGGAACCAAAGTCCTGACAGGAAGAACACTGGAAGCTGGACTGTTTGAATTTGAAGTACGAGAAGGCAACGAAGTACTTAGAAGCACTTCTAATGAAGCAGACGGAAGCATCCACTTTGAGCCGATCGAGTATACGACCGCTGATATCGGAACCCATACCTACACGGTACAGGAGGTTACTCCGCCAACAGATGAAAATGGTTATACATATGACCGCACCATCTATACCGTAGTGGTAGAAGTAAGTGACAATGGAGACGGTACCCTGCATGTGGAAACACGGAAAGTGGATGACAAAGAGCAGGAACTGAAATTTACCAATGTTTATGAGGCAGTCGGTGATGCTCAGGTGGAAGCTAATAAAGTTCTGACCGGAAAGGCACTGGCTAAGGAGCAGTTCTCCTTTACACTGGAGAGTACTGGTTCTGCGCCGAAGTACAAAGAGACCGTTCCGAATAACGCAGACGGAAGCATTTCCTTCCCGAAGATGAATTATACGGAAAAGGATGCAGGACAGACCTATACCTACCTTCTGTATGAGGAAATCCCGACAGAAAAGGCAAAAGGCTATACTTACGATGAGACGGTTTACCATGTAGAAGCAACCATTACCGATAATGGGGGTGGACACCTGACGACAGCAACAAAGATCTATGAGGTCAGCGGTCCTGCAGGCCGTCCGGTGAAGACGGAAATTACGGGAACACCGCAGTTTACCAATGCATACCATGCAAAGGGAACTCTGAATCTTACCGCTCAGAAGAATCTGACCGGCCGTCTGCTTGCAGATGGACAATTTGCTTTTATCCTGAAGAGCAAAGAAGTGAAGGAAGGCGAAACAGCCATCAGCCAGAGAAAGACCAATGACCTGAATGGCCAGATTACCTTTGATCCGATCTCTTATACAGAACAGGATCTTGGAAAGACCTTTATCTATCTTCTGTATGAGGAAATCCCGGCAGAGAAGGCAGAAGGATACACCTATGATGAGACAACCTATGAGGTTTGGGTAACTCCGGAAGATAACGGAGATGGAACCATAAACGCAGCATATCAGATTGTGAAACCTGGCACGACTGCAGATGGGGAAATCGCACCGGTTGAAAAAGCAGTGTTCCATAATGTTTACAATGCATATGGTGAGCTGACTTTGACAGCTACCAAGCTTCTGACAGGAAGAACCATTGAAGATGGCCAGTTTACCTTTACCCTGACCGGTCCGAAGACAGAAGATCAGTCGGAGAGCAACAAAGGTACGCAGGTGACCTTTAAGACCTTGAAGTATGATGAGAGCGATGCCGGAAAAGATTACGTTTATACGATCCGTGAGGAGATTCCGACAGACAAGCAGCCTGGTTATACTTACGATGAGAGCATTTATGAAGTAACCGTAAGTGTCCGGGATCAGGGAAATGGAAAACTGAATGCAGCCGTAAGTGATATTACCAAGATCACAACGGAAAATGAGGAAAAGAAAACGGAAAAAGCAGACGCTGTTGCATTTGTAAATACCTATAAAGCGACAGGTGAAACAAGTATCAGCGCAGAGAAGATTCTGAAAGGCAGAACCATTGCAGATAAGCAGTTCAGCTTCACATTAAAGGGAGATCCGGCAAACGAAGCAAATGGTGATACCAACAAGGATCAGACCGTGAAGAACGTTGGAAAGAACGTAACTTTCGCAAATCTTACTTACACTGAGAAGAATGCAGGCAAGACCTATACCTACTATCTTCAGGAAGTGGTACCGGATATGGAAGTACCGGGCTATGGATTTGATAACACCGTTCATACAGTAGAAGTAACTGTAACAGACAATGGAGACGGAACTCTGAAGGTTGAGAAAACCATTGATGGTAAGAAGGTTGAAGCATCGAAAGATGATGAAACAAAGGCACCGGATGCTGTATTTACCAACACCTACAGTGCAAAGGGCTATATCGTTCTGACTGCATCCAAAGCCTATGCAGAAGGTGTACAGAAGTCTCTTCTGGCAAACGAGTATCAGTTTGCAGTACTGGAGAATGGAAATGAAGTTGCCACCGGAACCAACGCACTGGATGGCAAGATTACCTTCACAGAAATCCCATATGTACTGACACCGGATGACACCAGTGTTCTGGGTGAGCATACTTACACCGTAAAAGAGACCAAGGGTACTGATGGCGCAGTTCTTTATGATGGAACCGAGTATACGGTGAAAGTAAACGTAACCGACAATGGCAATGGAATCTTAAAGGCAGAAGTTGTCGGTGATACCAAAGAAGCAGATCTGAAGTTTGTCAACGATCTGACGAAGGTTAAGATTTCCAAGATTGATGCAGCCAATCAGGCAGAACTGCCGGGAGCGAAACTGGAAATCAGCGATGCAGACGGCGAATTCATTGATTCCTGGATCAGTGGAAGTGAGCCTCATTATATCGAAGGTATCCTGAAAGCCGGTCAGAAGTATACTCTGACTGAGACCGCAGTGCCGAATGGTTACAAATATGCGGAAGAGATTACTTTTGAGGTAGGCAAAGACGGTAAGGTTCAGACCGTTACCATGAAAGATGCACCCAGCAAACTGACCGTCTCCAAGAAAGACATGGCAGATCTTACCAAGAATCTTCCAGGAGCAACCTTTGAGGTACAGGATGAGAACGGTGATGTCGTAAGAACCGTTTACAATGAGACTCTGAGATGGACCACCACAGCGGATGCACTGGTGAAGACCATCACCGGTCTGAAGGACGGCAGCTATCAGTTGGTTGAGACCAAGGCTCCGACTGGTTACACGATTGCAGATCCGATTTCCTTTATCGTTGAAAAAGGAAAGATTTACAGAAGTGTAGACGGAGAACAGGCTGAGATCGATACGATTGCCATGGAGGATCAGGCAACAGAGGTTATTATCAGCAAGACCGATATCACTACCGGAAAAGAACTGCCGGGAGCAACTCTTCAGATTCTGAAGAAAGTGAAAGCAGCAACAGATGATGGTGAAGAAGTTGAGAAGGAAGAAATCGTAATCACTATTTACGGCGAAAAGCTGGAGTGGGTATCTGGTGAGACACCGAAAACCATTAAGGGTCTGCCTGCCGGAGAGTATATCCTTCGCGAGACCGCAGCACCGAATGGCTATACCATTGCGAAAGATGTGAAATTTACCGTTACCGATGAGCTGAAAGCAGCAGAAACGGTAGTGATGGAGAACGCACCGATCGAGGTAAATATCAGCAAGACCGATATCACAACAGACAAGGAACTGCCGGGAGCAACGCTTCAGATTCTGAAAAAAGCGGCCGCAGTTACTGATGACGGAGAAGAAACCGAGACAGAAGAAGTAGTAACGACCATCTACGGCGAGAAGCTGGAGTGGAAATCCACCGGCGAGCCGAAGAACATCAAGGGACTGCCTGCCGGAGAGTACATCCTCCGCGAGAGTGCAGCACCGGATGGCTACACGGTAGCAGCCGATGTAACCTTTACCGTTACCGACGAGCTGAAAGCGGTAGAAACCGTAGAGATGCAGGATGCACCGATTGAGACCGTGATCAGCAAGGTAGATATGGCTGATACGGCAAAAGAACTGCCGGGAGCAACCCTTCAGATTCTGAAGAAAGGGACGGCAGAGGACGGCACCACCAGCGAGGAGATCGCAGTCACCGTTTACGGTGAGAAACTGCAGTGGATTTCCGGTGAGGAAGCAAAAGAGATCAAGGGCCTGCCCGCAGGAGATTACATCCTCCGTGAGATCGCAGCACCGACCGGCTACACCATTGCAAAAGATGTAGAATTTACCGTAAGCAATGACCGAAAAGTAACAAACAAAGCAGTTATGGAGGATCAGGCAACCGAAGTGAAGATCAGCAAGGTGGATATCACCGATGCAGAGAAAGAGCTTCCGGGAGCAACCCTTCAGGTAATGGATAAATATGGAAACGAGATCGTGAAGACCGTTTACGGCGAAGAGCTGAAATGGGTATCCGGAAACGAGGCTAAGGTCATCAAGGGACTGCCGGCTGGCGAGTACACCTTAAGAGAGACCATCGCACCGGCTGGATACAGCATCGCGAAGGATGTGAAGTTTACCATTACCGATGAGCTGAAAGCAGCAGAAACAGTAACCATGAAAGATGCAGCCATCGAAGCAGTGATCAGCAAGGTGGATATCACCAATGCAGAGAAAGAGCTTCCTGGAGCCGAGCTTCAGATCATGGATACAGAAGGCAAAGAAGTTGTGAAGACCATCTTTGGTGAAAAACTGAAATGGACTTCCGCAGAAACCGCAAAACAGATCAAGGGCCTGCCCGCTGGAGAGTATATCCTCCGCGAGACCAAAGCTCCGACAGGTTTTGCAGTAGCAGCAGATGTGAAATTTACGATAAGCGATGACCTGACCGTTGAGAACAAAGTTGTCATGAAAGATGCGCCTACTGATGTGACTGTCAGCAAGGTTGCTCTTACCAATGAGACCAGAGAGCTGCCGGGAGCAACTCTTCAGATTCTCGATGAGAAGGGCGAGATCGCGAAGACCGTTTACGGTGAGCAGCTGTCCTGGATTTCCGATGTGACCGCAAAAGTCATCAAAGGACTTCCGGCAGGAACTTATACCTTAAGAGAGACCGCAGCTCCTGATGGATATGCCCTCGCTGAGGATGTGACCTTTACTGTAAACACAGACGGAACAACAACAAAGGTTGTCATGAAGGATGATGTGACCAGAGTTCAGATCTCCAAGATGGATGTAACGAACAACAAAGAGCTTGTAGGAGCTCATCTGGCACTGAAGGATGCTTCCGGAGAGATTATCCTGAACTGGATCTCCACCGGAGAGCCCAAGGTATTTGAAGGAAAACTGATCGCAGGTGCAACTTACACCCTGACCGAGATTTCCGCACCGTCCGGATACAGCCTGGCAAAGGATATTACCTTTACCGTAAACAGCAACAATGAGATCCAGAAGATCGTCATGGACGATAAGCTAGCATCCGGTGATGCTTCCGTCATCGTTCAGAAACTGGTGAAATATAAAGACCAGTATAAGACGATCGACGATTACACCTTCTATACTGCTCTGTTTGCCGATGAGGCATGCACACAGCGTGTCAGCAGCGTAAAGGCACTGCGGGTACAGCAGTCCTACACCACCTCCACGATCTTCACCAACCTGGAGTATGGCACCTATTATGTGGCAGAGACCGATGAATTTGGTAATCCGATCAGCGAATCCTTCGTGATCGATTCCAATGAAATCCTGGATGGAAAGGTAAGCCTGACTCCGAAGAGTCAGCTGGGCAAGAGCATGATCATCAACTATGTAAACGGAAATCTGCCGGAGAATCCCTACAACGATGGTAAGATTACGGTAAACAAACAGGTTCTGATCGGAAGCGAGCCCGGAAACGTAACTGATACCTTCTACTTTGCACTGTTCACCGATGCGGCTCATACCATCATGGCAAGTGCAGATATTCAGAAACTGGAGCTCAATGATGAGTCCAGCGGAACAGTCGTCTTCGACAGACTGCCTTACGGCGAGTATTATCTGGCAGAGACAGACGAAGATGGCGTGCCGGTTGACAGCGACTTCGGGTATACGGTAACTCTGGATGCAAGTTATTGTAAGATTTCCGCTGACAGCACAGCTGTGGAGAGAACGATAACGAACTCCAAGACAAAAGAGCCGGATACAGAGCCGGTTACACAGCCGACGACAAGTACGACGAACCGTACGACTACGACGACGACCACCACCACGACAACAACGCCGAAGACAGGAGACGATACAAACATCGCCTTCTACCTGACTCTCATGATGATGGCAGCCCTTGTCGGAACCGGTTATGGTGTCAGAAGACGTAAGAAAAAAGAACAGAGATAAATTGTTCTGAGAAATGAAAAAGGCCACCGCGAAAGCGGTGGTCTTTTTTGTAAGAAAATATTTGCTTTATTTCAGATGCCAGATATCGCGGTTGTACTCTGCGATGGTACGGTCGGATGAGAAGAAACCGGCTTTGGCGATGTTTACGAGCATCTTCTTGGCCCAGGCGGTGCGGTCCTCGTAGTCCTTGAAAGCCTGATCCTTGGTCTTTACATAGGACTTGAAGTCAAGGAAGGTCATGAACCAGTCTTTATTCAGAAGTTCGTTATAAAGGCGGGTCAGGTGCTCCTCAGAGCCAACTGCCAGCATTTCCTCGCCTACCAGGAAGTCCACAGCTGCTTTCAGCTCCGGATCAGCCTCGTAGAAGTCTTTGGAAACGTAATCGGCTTTTGCATAGTGCTCGATGACTTCCTCACTGGATTCGCCGAAGATGTAGATGTTGTCATCGCCTACCAGGTCGTGGATCTCCACGTTGGCTCCGTCCATGGTTCCCAGGGTAATGGCTCCGTTCAGCATGAACTTCATGTTTCCGGTTCCGCTGGCCTCTTTGGATGCCAGGGAGATCTGCTCGGAGATATCTGCTGCCGGGATCACCTTTGCAGCTTTTGATACGTTGTAGTTCTCAAGCATAATCACTTTGAAGTACGGGCTTACCTCAGGATCGTTATCAATCAGCTCCTGCAGGCACAGGATCAGATGGATGATATCTTTTGCGATGATATAAGCCGGTGCAGCCTTTGCACCGAATACCATGGTGATCGGGGTTTTCGGCTTGTTTCCGCTCTTGATATCCATGTATTTGTAAATAGCGTACAGGGCGTTCATCTGCTGGCGTTTGTACTCATGAAGACGTTTTATCTGTACATCGATGATGGAATTTTCATCCAGCGCGATATTCTGTGTCTCATACAGGAACTGTTTGAGATCCAGTTTACGGTTGTGTTTGATCTCCTCAAGTTTTGCAAGAACCTTCTTGTTGTCTTTGTATTTAAGCAGTTTTTCCAGCTCGTCGGCATCTTTTTTGAATCCCGGTCCGATCAGGCTCTCAATATACTGTGCCAGTTCACGGTTGCAGTGCAGCAGCCAGCGGCGGAAAGTGATTCCGTTTGTCTTGTTGTTGAATTTCTCCGGATAAATATCGTAGAACGGTTTCAGCTCGGAGTTTTTCAGGATCTCGGTGTGCAGTGCTGCAACGCCGTTAACAGAAAATCCGTAGTGGATATCCATGTGTGCCATGTGGACGCGCTGATCCTTGTCGATGATCGCTACTTTCTCATCTTTGTATTTCTTCTTTGCCTGTGCGTCCAGCTCGTGGATAATCGGCATCAGATGCGGAACAACCTCCTCGAGGTAATCGATCGGCCATTTTTCCAGTGCCTCTGCCAGGATGGTGTGGTTGGTGTAAGCACAGGTCTTGCTTACAACATCGATGGCTTCCTGCATGGTAAAGCCTCTCTCCTGCAGCAGACGGATCAGCTCCGGAATGACCATGGACGGATGGGTATCGTTGATCTGGATCACAACGTGATCATACAGCTTGTGCAGATCGTAGCCCTTCTGCTCGCACTCCATGAGGATAAACTGTGCGCCGTTGCTGACCATGAAATACTGCTGGTAGATACGAAGCAGCTGTCCGGCACGGTCGCTGTCATCCGGGTAGAGGAACAGTGTCAGGTTTTTCTGGATCTGATGCTTGTCAAAGTTGATGCTGTCTGATGGAACGATGCTCTCGTCTACCGTGTCTACATCGAACAGATGCAGACGGTTACAGCCATTGTTGTAACCCGGTACGTCGATATCATACAGGGTAGAATGCATCGTGAAGTTTTTATACGGAACTGCAAAGGATACCGGCTGTCTGACGAGCCAGCTCTCATTTGTGATCCATGGATTTTTCACTTCTTTCTGTTTGTGGTCGACCAGAAGCTGGCGGAACAGACCGAAGTGATAATTAAGGCCGATACCGTCTCCCGGCAGGCCAAGCGTTGCGATAGAATCAAGGAAGCATGCTGCCAGACGGCCGAGACCTCCGTTTCCAAGGGACGGCTCCATTTCCATCTCCTCGATCTCGGTCAGCTCTCTTCCGTGAGCTGCAAGTGCTTTTTCAACTTCCTCGTACATGCCAAGGTTAATCAGGTTATTGGACAGCAGTTTTCCGATCAGAAACTCTGCTGAAATATAATACAGCTTCTTACTTCCGGTGTTTCTTTTGCGACCTGCCATCTCCTGTTTGGTGATAACCATCAGGGCTTCAAAGATTTCGCTCTTTGTGCAGTTATCCAGATCTCTTCCAAAACGCTCTTTTAAGATTGCCTGAATTCTTTCTTCCATTTTTTTCTCCTCGTATTGCTGTGGATAAATTCCCACAGTGTCATTTAGTTGCGCTGCCATTCCGGATTTCCTGCAATTGGCAGCTTTCGCAGTTCCATTCAAAGCTTTTCCCTGAATGGGACGGTTCACTTCTGAATCACTTTTTGGGGCAGCGAAACAGCAAATATTTTACTGCTGCGCGATCCGCGACTTCGTAGATTCCCTTACGACGAGTTCCCCATCGTATA
>OLRT01000034.1_pt1 | contig 105113 bp, 119 predicted proteins | sample 1672021 | NCBI WGS metagenome assembly OLRT01 (sample SAMEA3136637, study PRJEB25190) | human gut metagenome | reverse complement strand
GACCCGAGGGTTACACCCTAAGAGCAAACCACCCCTTTTAGGGGTGGTTCTGATTCGAGATCCTTTTAAGCAGCGACGCTTCGCTTGTTTGAGTTTCACGGCGCGCATTGCTGTGATATGGGAGAAATCCACAACAATGCACTTGACCTGCTGTTGAAAAGCTGGAGTAGACCAGTAGGAACGAATGCGGCATTTCCATTCTTGTATCAAGGGAATGCAAGACATCTACCTGCGCATTGTATAAACAGCTATCTCTACCTGCTAAAATAATAAAACCAGCAAATCAAAAACGATAAAGTTACGGTAAATCGCTGGTTAAAAATGAATAAACGCAGGTCAGAGCTTTATTGTTGAAAACTCAGTAAAAGCGCAGGTATTAATTGTTGAAAACGTTGATAACCGCTATTACCGCAGGTCAAAGACGTGCCTTCAAGTTGAGCTTGAAACTTGTACGTTGCTTGTACATAAAAACGTTTAGGCATGTTTAAAACATGGGACCCGTGAAACGGGCTCGACGTGCCGTACTATTGATACGTTAAGCAACATGAGAAAAAGGAGTGCGCATGGACCTGTCTCTTGCCGAGCGCGGGACGCATCAGGGCCTTCCCAATAACCCGGACGCAGAGGCAAATGTGCTCTCGGCCATGCTTCTTTCCAGCGAGGTTGTGGAGGAGGCGCTTACCGAGCTTCTCCCCGACGATTTTTATCGTCCAATGAACAAGGCACTGTTCGAGACCATGCACGATATGTACGATCGCAGCATGCCCATCGACTCGATCACGCTTATCGATTACCTCAATTCCGAGAACAAGCTGCAAGAAGTGGGCGGCGAGGCCTACATTCTCGAGCTTATGGGCCAAACACTGTCACTCGTGAACTGGCAGCACCATGCTTCCATTGTTCGCCGTGATGCCATGCTGCGCGAGATCATCGGCGCCACCAACCAGATCAATCAGCTTGCCTATAACGCTCCGACCGATACCAAAGAGGTTGTTGAGCGCGCGGAGAGCATGCTGCTGTCTGTGACCGACCGTGAGGTCAAAAATGCATACAAGCCGCTGAACGACTTTTTGATCGAGGCCTTTAACGAGGCAAAAGAGGTTTGCGAGGCCGGCGGCGTCGCCGCGGGTGTCCCCACGGGTTACCCCAGCCTCGACCGCATGCTCATGGGCCTGCGCGAGGGCCAGCTGGTCATCATCGGCGCGCGTCCTGCTGTCGGTAAGACCTCGTTCGCACTCAACTTGGCCCTCAACGCTGCGTCTGAAGGGTATACCGTAGCGTTCTTCTCCCTGGAGATGAGCGGTAAGGAAATCGCCCAGCGCTTTATCTGCGCCCATGCGCAGGTCAGCATGTCCAATTTCCGCACGGGTAAGATTTCTCCGCAGGAGTGGGCGAATATCGGCCAAGCGGCAGAGGATCTCTCCCGCCTTGATATTTTGATCGATGACACCCCTGGAATTACGGTAACCGAGATCCGCGCCAAAGCGCGCCGTATGCTTCATAACAAGGAGAAGGCCATTATCATCCTCGACTACCTGCAGCTGGTGAGTCCCCCTGCGGGTCGTCGCGCCGAGAGCCGTACTGTCGAGGTTTCCGAGATGTCGCGTGCCCTTAAGATTATGGCCAAGGAGCTCGCCGTTCCCGTCATTTCGCTTTCGCAGCTCTCCCGTGCCGTCGAGTCTCGTACCGGCAAGCGTCCGCAGCTTTCCGACCTTCGTGAATCGGGCTCTATCGAGCAGGACGCCGACATCGTCATGTTCCTCGACCGCTCGAGCAACGAGCAGGAGGCCGGGCGCGAGGACCGTCCTCCCGAGGGCATCACGCGAATTATCGTCGCCAAGAACCGTTCGGGCCCTATTGGCGATGTGGACCTGGTCTTCCTGGCTGCCTCCACTAAGTTTTATGAGCTTAACGAGCATGCCGAGGAATAGCGCGGACGTGCGCCTATAATAGAAACGTTTGAATGCGCAAATGCGCTTGTATTCGTGAAGGAGTCAAGATGCCGTCTACCGTGTTGGTCGGAGGTCAGTGGGGCGACGAGGGCAAAGGCAAAATCGTCGACCTTATCGCAGGCGATTTTGATGGCGTTGTGCGCTACTCCGGTGGCAACAATGCTGGCCACACCATCGTGGTGGGTGACAAGAAATACGGTCTGCACCAGATTCCCTCCGGCATCATGTATGCAGATAAGAAGGCCGTTATCGCTAACGGCTGCGTCGTGAACCCTAAGGTGGTTCTCGAAGAGATCGATATGTTTGAGAAGGATGGCGTATCGACCGAGAACCTGTGCATCTCCGGTAACGCACACATCATCATGCCGTACCACATGGATCTTGACGGTGCGTTCGAGACGCTGCTGGGAAAGAACAACATTGGCACCACGAGGCGCGGTATCGGTCCTTGCTATCAGGACAAGATGGCCCGCATCGGTCTGCGCATGCAGGATATGCTGGACGAGAATCTCTTCCGCGAAAAGCTTGAGATCGCGCTCGCTCGCGTCAATCCCGAGCTGGAGCTCATCTATCACCTGCCCACCTACACGGTCGACCAGATTTGCGAGGAGTATCTGCCGTACGCCGAACGCCTGCGTCCCTACATCTGCGAGACCGGCCTTTTGCTCAACGACATGATCGACGAAGGTAAAACGCTGCTGTTCGAGGGCGCCCAGGCCACTCTTTTGGATATCGACCACGGCACCTATCCCTTTGTCACCTCTTCCAATTGCACCGCGGGCGGCGCTATCACCGGCTCCGGCGTGGGCATGAAGAACGTTGACCGCGTGATCGGCGTTATGAAGGCATACATCACCCGCGTGGGTTCCGGTCCCATGCCTACCGAGCTCGATTACGATACGGACGAGTGTGGCCACAAGCTCACCGAGCTGGGCTACGAGTACGGTGTCACTACCGGTCGCCGTCGTCGCTGCGGTTGGTTCGACGGTCCCATCGCCAACTTCTCATCGCGCGTGAACGGCCTGACCGACCTGGCGCTCACCAAACTCGATGTTCTCTCGGCGTTCGATACCATCAAGGTGTGCGTCGCCTACGATTGCGACGGTACGCGTTATACGTCCGTGCCCGAGCATCAGGAACTGTTCGCACACGCCAAGCCCATCTATGAGGAGCTCCCTGGCTGGAACTGCGACATCACTGGTTGCCGCACGTTTGAAGACCTGCCGGCTGAGGCCCGCAGCTACGTCGAGTTTATCGAGGACCTGGCGCACACGCGCGTCTCGATTATCGGCGTAGGCGCAGAACGCGAGCAGATTATCAACCGTTTTTGGAAGTAGCGCATAGGCGTATGGTTCCTACCCCTCCGCGGATAATTCCCACGGAGGGGTATATTCGTTTTTGTGAGTATCGCTGCGCTGCGCGCGGCAGGTAACAAGGAGGATCAATGAACGCAGAGTCCCAGGCCATCGACATCCTGCTTTTGGGTTCGGGCGGCCGCGAGCATGCAATCGCCAAGAAGCTTGCCGCTTCTCCCCGCTGCGGCAAACTCTACATCGCGCCGGGTAACGGTGGTACCTCTCAGGAGGGCGAGAATATCTCTCTCGACGAGAACGACCCCACCGCCGTCGCGGCGTTTGCCAAAGACCGTGGCTGCGGCATGGTTGTCATCGGTCCCGAGGCTCCGCTTGTTGTGGGCGTGGCCGATGCCGTGCGCGAGGCGGGCATTCCGTGCTTTGGCCCGGGTGCCGAGGGTGCGCAGATGGAGGGCTCCAAGCTTTTTTCCAAGCAGCTGATGGAGCGCGCCGGTGTTCCCACCGCCGCCTATGGCTCTTTTACCGATGAACAGTCGGCCCTCGACTACGTGAACGCTCAGGGCGCTCCGCTGGTGGTTAAGGCCGATGGCCTTGCTGCGGGCAAGGGCGTTATCGTTGCCACCGAACTCGAGCAAGCTCTCGATGCCGTGCATGAGTGCTTCTCCGGTGCCTTTGGCGATGCTGGCAACACTGTGGTTGTCGAGGAGATGCTCACCGGCCCCGAGTGCTCGCTGCTGGCATTCACCGATGGCATCACGGTGCGCCCCATGGCCACTTCTCAAGATCACAAGCGTGCTCTTGAGGGCGACCTCGGTCCCAATACGGGTGGCATGGGCGTGTACAGCCCGGTGCCCATCGTGACGCCCGAGGAGCATGAGACCATGGTCGCCATCATGCATCAGACCGTCGAGCAGCTTCATCGCGAGGGCATCGATTACCGCGGCTGCCTGTATGGCGGTTTTATGCTTACCCCTGCTGGCCCCAAGGTCTTGGAGTTCAACGCACGCTTTGGCGATCCCGAGACGCAGGTTATTTTGCCCCGTCTGCAAAACGATCTGGTCGATGTGATGCTTGCCTGCGCCGAGCAGCGCTTGGATGAGGTCGAGCTTTCTTGGTGCGACGACTGGGCTGTCTCGGTTGTGCTCACCTCTGCCGGCTACCCCGGATCGTACGAGAAGGGTAAGGTCATCACGGGCATCGAGGATGCAGAGGCTCTGGATGGTGTTACCGTCTATCATGCCGGTACGCGCGAGCAGGATGGTCAGATTCTTACCAACGGCGGTCGTGTGATCGACGTCACCGCGTTGGGGGCTACGTTCGAAGAGGCCCGCAACCTGGCGTATGCTGCCTGCGAGAAGATCGATTTTGAGGGGAAGACCCTTCGTCATGACATCGGCCTGCGCGCCCTTAAGGGTCGCAGCGCATGGGACGCATAACCAGCTAGGGAGGGTAAACGCATACGATGGCGGAAGAGATTTCGAATAACGCGACGATCGTCGATGAGATGGAGCCTGAGGAGGAGTCGCTTGTTTTGGGCGATGACGACCCCCGTGACGCCGCCCTGCACGAGCATATTCTTTCTGAGGAATGCGCATGGCACGGCCGTATCATCGATGTGAACCGTCTGGAGGTCGAGCTCCCCAATGGGCGCCGGACCAGTCGTGATATCGTGCGCCATCCGGGCGCTGCCGCCGTTGTTGCTCTTACCGATTCGGGCAAGATCGCGCTCGTTCGCCAGTATCGAACGGCCCTCGATCGCGTGACGGTCGAGATTCCCGCTGGCAAGCTCGATCCGAGTGAGGACCCACTTGAGTGCGCCAAGCGTGAATTGCGCGAGGAGACTGGCTTTGTCGCCGGCCGCATGCGTTATCTCACGACGATTGCCTCGTCTGCCGGTTTTGCAGACGAGCTGATTCGCATCTACATGGCGACGCATCTTGAACTTGATGAGGCTTGTCCTGACGAGGACGAGTTTCTCAACGTGGACCTCGTTCCTTTGTCCGAGCTTATTGACGCTGTCTTGGATGGCAAGATTGAGGATGCCAAGACCGTTGTGGGCGCTCTTGCTTGCGATGCGATTGCGCACCGTCTCGCCTCCGACGCCGAGGTTGCAGTGGAACAGTAGGTACGCGGCCTGCGCGTTTTGACGATCTGGAATCAATCGAAGCCATCGATGTGCGATTGATTTTTAAAAGTCACGCAGAATCGTTCGTTTTTTCCTCTTTGTAGGCAGAAGTTGACGATTGTGCGTGACTTTTCGGCGTCTCGGTACCGTTTTGAAGGGCGGGCGCCGCATGTTGTATAGGAAGGAGCCATTCGTGGCTAAAAATAGTATGTTTGGCCGTTTTCTAGGCTACTACAAACCGCAGATGCACCTGTTTATTGCCGACACCATCTGCGCGCTTGTACTCGCGGGCATCGACCTGGCGTTTCCGATTATCCTGCGCAGCCTGACGGGAGGCCTCTTTACGCAGGGACAGGCCGCCATCATGCAGTCACTTGGCCTTATCGCCATCGGCCTTGTTGTCATGTACGCCGTGCGCTGTGGTTGCCGCTATTTTGTCTCGGCTCAAGGCCATGTGATGGGTGCGCGCATGGAATCCAAGATGCGCGAGGATCTGTTCGATCAGTATGAGCGCTTTAGCTTCGCCTATTTTGACAGCCATAGCTCTGGAGACATGATGAGTCGTGTGGTCAACGACTTGTTTGATATCTGCGAGGGCGCTCACCACCTGCCCGAGTGGCTCATTATCTGCGGCGTCGAGGTCATTGGTGCGTTTGTGATTTTGTTTACCATCAGCCCTGCTCTTTCGGGCGCGATGGCTGTGGTGACTGCCGTTCTCGTGGTGGTTATGGTGCGCCAGAATCTCAACATGAAGGCTGTCTTTAGTGATAATCGCAAGAAGATCTCTGAGGTGAATTCGCAGTTGCAGGATTCGCTCTCGGGTATTCGCGTGGTTAAGTCGTTTGCAAATGAGCGCACCGAGCGCGCCAAATTCCGTCATGCCAATGACCGCTACCTAGATTCTAAGGTCAATCAGTACCATGCTATGGGAACGTATACGGCTACCTACGGGCTCATGAGCGGCGTGCTGTACTTCGTTGTGATCGTTTTGGGCGGCTGGCTGGTGGCCCAAGGCGAGCTGAGCCCCGTTGACATGGCGACCTTTGCCCTCTATATCTCCTTGTTCTGCACGCCCATCGAGACGCTTGTCAATTCGACCGAGATGTTCCAAAAAGCCCTCGCCGGATTCATGCGCATGGACGAGGTGCTTCAGACGGCACCCGACGTGCAGGACAAGCCCGGCGCGACAGAGCTGCGCGTGGAAGAGGGCGCCATCGAGTATCGCGATGTGTGCTTTAGCTACGATGACTGCGAACTGGGTGACGATGGGCAAAACCGAGTTCGCCCCGTTATCGATCACATGAATCTCTCCATCAAGCCGGGCGAAACCATCGCGCTCGTTGGCCCTTCGGGCGGTGGCAAGTCAACCACGTGCTCGCTGCTGCCGCGCTTTTACGACGTACAATCCGGTTCCATCAGCATCGATGGGCAGGACGTGCGCGATGTGACGCAGGAGAGTCTGCGCCGCGCCATTGGCATCGTGCAGCAGGACGTGTATCTGTTTGACGGCACTATTCGCGACAACATCTCCTATGGCCGTCCCGACGCGAGCGATGAGGATATCGCCGCTGCTGCCCAGCAGGCGAACATCCTCGAGTTTATCGAGAGCTTGCCCGAGGGGTTTGACACGGTGGTGGGCGAGCGCGGCAGCCGTCTTTCGGGAGGTCAGAAGCAACGTATCGCTATTGCGCGTGTGTTTCTCAAAAACCCCGCCATCCTTATTTTGGATGAGGCGACGAGTGCCCTTGATAACGAGAGCGAGGAGGCTGTCCAGGAGTCGCTCGAGCGCTTGGCAGCCAATCGCACCACGATCATCATCGCGCATCGTCTGTCCACCATTAAGGATGCCGACGAGATTGCTACGGTGGAACGTGGGCAGGTCGTGGAGCGTGGTACACATGAGGAGCTTCTCGCTCGCGGCGGCACGTATGCTCGCTACTATCGAATGCAGTTCGAAGGCGTGCGCGCGGCGCGCACCGAGTAATACCCGAGGACATTGATGGCTAAGAACGCACCCCTAACAGAAGATGAGGCACAAGAGCTCTTTTCTGAGCTCGACGATTCGGGCGTTATCGACCCGCTGCTGGCGCATCGCCGCGTGCGCGGTGACGATGCGACTAAGGCCGACGACGAGGCAAGACGTGAGGACGTTCAGGTTGGTCTTAACCTGCGTCGCGCTCGTCGTGCCAAAGTAGACCCCCTGTCCGAGCAGGACCCTTCTGGATCCAAGGCGGGCGAGGCGATCTCGCGCACGGCGATCTTGTGTATCGTCGGTGTCTTGCTGTTTGTGGTTGGTATGCAGATTGTCTACGGCGTGAGTCGCCGTTTGAATACGGCGAACCTCTCGGAGTGCGCGGACTATGAAACCGTGACCAATGCCATGCAGTCTGGTGTGGAGTGGGGCAACGGATTCACGCAGTTTCCGGAGCAGTTTACGGTAGACGAGGCGGACGAGCGCACGGGCGTCGTCGAGGTCTCGGTGGTGGACACTCAGTCAAAAAATGAGCTGGAGCTGCTTTCAAACTCCCAGATTCAGGCATCGGCTCTCTCCACCAACGCCTTGCTTAACGAGAAGATCAACCGCGTGGTGTACAAGGTGTACGCCCTCACAGACGATAAGGGCAACTTTGCCCATGACCAGCTGTTTGGCTTTGTGCCTGCAACGGGTACCCGCCGCGCGATGCTTACGTTTGTGTGGACCAAGGAGAAATCTGCCAACACGACGTATATCGATTGGAACCTCAAGATCATCGGCATGAACGACAAGCTCACCGATAAGATTCAAACCCAGGTAAACTCCGTGTCCTCGCTTACCGATGACACGCAGGTTAAGCAGTCTCAAATCGATGAAGAGGCCGTTGAGCGCCAGATGGAACACATGCTGCATGGCCGCGAAATCTTTCGTGGCGGCGCTGCCGAGAAGAAGCCTTCCGACGTCTTACCGCAGCCTTCCGAATAGGGGAGTATCGCGCCAACAGACGTACAAGACCGTTTACGTAATGTGTCGATATGTGTCTGTTGGCGTACTTTTTTAAATTGTCGTGCCACAGTCGCCTTAGATGACTAAAATACCTCCAGGCCTAAATGACCTTTAAGCCGGTACCGAGAGACCGAAAAGGAGAGAACATGGGCACGAACCTTTCGGCGGGCATCATGTCTGCCAAGGCTGCGCCAAGCGATTTGGCTCAGCGAATCATGTCCCGCACCAGCAAAGGGTGCGCAAACGCCGCGATCCTCATGCTCGCAGATGGAACGGTCTTTTACGGCCGCGCCTGCGGAGCTGCAGGTACGGCATGTGGCGAAGTGTGCTTTAACACTTCGCTCGAGGGATACTTCGAAGTTCTGACCGATCCCTCGTATGCAGGTCAGATCGTCACCATGACATACCCTCAGATTGGCAACTACGGCATCGATCCGGACGACGTTCAAAGTGCGTATCCCGGCTCAACAGAGCGCGGTGCCGCAACTCCCGCTCTTCGCGGCATGATCGTGCACGATATGTGCCATACCCCTTCCAATTGGCGTAGCTCCATAAGCCTGCCCGAATACCTTAAAGACAACGGCATCGTGGCCGTAGAGGGTATCGACACCCGTGCACTCGTGCGCCACCTGCGTGACCATGGTGCTCAGCAGGGCATTATTTCGACCGAGGTCTTTGACCTGGCAGAGCTCGCGGCAAAGCTTGCCGAGGCGCCTGCGCTGGTGGGCGAGAACCTGGTCAAGACCGTGAGCTGTGCGGACGAGTATCCTTACGCGGCTGCGGACCTGCCTGTCGCCCACGCATTTGCCGATGCTGCCCCCGCACCCGCCAAGTACCGCGTGGTCGTTTACGACTGCGGCATCAAGCGTGGCATCCTCGAGGGTCTGGTGCGCGTTGGCTGCGAACTTACGGTTGTGCCATGGAATACGCCGGCTTCCCATGTGCTGGAAATGAATCCCGATGGCGTCTTTCTTTCCAATGGCCCGGGTGACCCGGATGCCGTGGAAGAGACGTACGCGCAGGTGCAGCAGCTCATTGGCAAGGTGCCGCTGTTTGGCATCTGCCTGGGCCACCAGATGATCAGTCTTGCCTGCGGTGCCCAGATGGAAAAGCTTAAGTTTGGCCATCGCGGCGGAAACCAGCCGGTTATGAACCTTATCTCGCATCGCGTGGAGATCACGGCGCAAAATCACGGCTTCGGCCTTGTGTTCCCGAGCCTAGGCAAGCTTATTCCCGAGCTCTCTGGTGGCGAGACCGAGCATCCTGCCGACGGCGACCTGCGCGTATGGGCGCAGCGCGGAATTGCGCCCGTGGTGCAAAACGAGCGTTTTGGACGCATTCGCCTTACACATATCAACCTTAATGACGGTACGGCTGAGGGCATCCAGCTGCTGGACAGCCCGGCTTTCTCCGTGCAGTACCACCCCGAAGCAGCTCCCGGTCCCACCGACGCGCATTACCTCTTTACGGCTTTCGCGCGTCTGATGGATGGAGATGTCGACTACCTGGACATCGATATTTCCAAGGACCGCCTTGCCGGTTGGGTTTTTGATTCCGAGGATGCTTCCGCGACGGCAAAAACGCAGGCATAGGCCTGTGTGACCGCGCCCGCGGCGCTTCGATGCATCAGCTGCACGCTCACCGGCGCGGCCTGCAAGCTTCGCCGGTTTATCTAGGAGGTTTTCATGCCTAAACGTACCGATATCAAGCGTATCCTCGTCATCGGCTCCGGTCCTATCGTCATTGGTCAAGCTTGCGAGTTTGACTACTCTGGCGCTCAAGCCTGTAAGGTCCTCAAGGAAGACGGCTACGAGGTCGTACTGCTCAACTCCAATCCCGCGACGATCATGACCGACCCTGGCCTGGCCGACCGCACCTATGTTGAACCCATTACCCCCGAGTTTTTGGAAAAGGTTATCGTCCGCGAGCATCCGGACGCGCTGCTGCCCACCCTTGGTGGCCAGACTGGACTCAACGCTGCTGTTGACCTGGCAAAAGCTGGAGTTCTCGACAAGTATGGCGTCGAGATGATCGGTTGCGACCTGGCCGCCATCGAGCGCGGCGAGGATCGCAAGCTCTTTAATGAAGCTATGGCCGAGATTGGCCTTGAGGTGGCACGCTCCGGCTATGCCTACTCGGTGGAAGACGCCCTTGCCATTGTCGAGCGCGTGGGGTACCCGTGCGTCTTGCGCCCCAGCTTTACGCTTGGCGGCGCCGGCGGCGGCATCGCGCATACCGAGGAAGAGCTCATCTCCATTGTGAGTCAGGGCATCGAGCTTTCGCCTGCTCACGAGGTGCTGGTGGAAGAATCCATCGAGGGCTGGAAAGAGTATGAGATGGAGGTCATGCGCGACCACGCTGGCAACGGCATCATCGTGTGCTCCATCGAGAACCTCGACCCCATGGGCGTGCACACCGGCGACTCCATCACCGTGGCGCCGGCGCAGACGCTTTCCGACCTTGAATATCAGCGTATGCGCGTGGCATCGCTTGCCATTCTCGAGAAGGTTGGCGTGGAGACCGGCGGCTCCAACGTGCAGTTTGCCGTGAACCCCAAGAACGGCCGCCTTATTGTCATCGAAATGAATCCGCGCGTTTCGCGTTCCTCGGCACTGGCTTCGAAGGCTACGGGATTCCCCATCGCCAAGTTTGCCGCACAGCTTGCCGTGGGCTATACCCTCGACGAGATCACCAACGACATCACCAAGGCCACCCCGGCGTGCTTCGAACCCACCATCGACTACTGCGTGGTCAAGGTTCCGCGCTTCGCTTTCGAGAAATTCAAGGGAACCGACACCACGCTTACCACCCGCATGAAGGCCGTGGGCGAGATCATGTCCATCGGCCGCACGTTTGAGGAAGCCTTCGGCAAGGCGATGCGCTCGCTGGAAGACGGTCATGTGGGTCTTTCTGCCGGTGGCAAGGAGGGTGCCTCCGAGCTGAACTATGACGAGCTTACGCAGGCTATCGCTACGCCTACCGAGAATCGCATCTTCTATGTGGTCGAGGCCTTCCGCCGCGGCTGGACCGTCGAGCGCGTGCACGACATCTGCAAGATCGACTCGTGGTATCTCAACCGCATCAACGATATGGTTCAGGTGCAGGAGGCCGTGCGCGGTATGCGCGTGGAGGATATCGATGCCGACGCCATGCGCTTGCTCAAGCAGTATGGTACGAGCGATGCCGAGATTGCGTATCTCACTGGATCCGATGAGCGATTTGTGCGCGCCTATCGCAAGGGCCTGGGTGTGGTTCCCAGCATGAAGACGGTCGATACCTGCGCCGCCGAGTTCGCAAGTGCCACCGAGTACCATTACAAGACGTACGAGAACCTCATGCGCGCCGATGCCTGCTCGCGCAAAACGGTTGCCGCCGACGAGGTGACGCCTTGCGATAAGCCCAAGGCGATGATTTTGGGCGCGGGCCCCAACCGTATTGGCCAGGGCATTGAGTTTGACTATTGCTGCGTGCACGCGAGTTATGCGCTGGCGAGCCGCGGCTTTGAGACCATCATGGTCAACTGCAACCCCGAGACGGTCTCGACCGATTACGACACATCCGACCGTCTGTACTTCGAACCACTTACGTACGAGGACGTCATGGACGTCATCGATGTGGAGCGCCCCGACGGTGTCGTGGTTACGCTGGGCGGTCAAACTCCGCTCAAGCTTGCGAGCATGCTGGAGGATTCCGGTGTGAACATCATGGGCACCAAGCCCGATTCCATCGACTTCGCCGAGGACCGCGAGCGCTTTGCCGCACTGCTCGACCGCTTGCAGATCATGTATCCGCCGGCGGGCCAGGCCACCTCGTTTGAGGAGGCCGAGGCTGTAGCGGCGCGCATTGGCTATCCGCTGCTCGTTCGCCCCAGCTATGTGCTGGGAGGTCGTGGCATGATGATTGCGTACGACTCCGAGCATCTGCGCACCTATATGGCGGAGGCCACGCGCATCAGCCCCGACTATCCTGTCTATCTCGATCGCTTCTTGGAGGGCGCGATCGAGTCCGACGTCGATGCCCTGTGCGATGGCGAGGAAGTCTATATCGGCGGCGTTTTGGAGCACATTGAGGAGGCGGGTATTCACTCTGGTGACTCTGCTACATGCATCCCGCCGTTTAGCTTTAGCGATAGCCTGGTGGAGAGGCTGCGCGAGACCACGCGCCGCATCGCGCTTGCACTGGGCGTGCGTGGCCTGGTAAACGTGCAGTATGCCATCAAGGGCGAGACGATCTACGTGATCGAGGCCAACCCTCGTGCCAGCCGCACCGTACCCTTTATCTCCAAGGCCACCGGTGTGCCGCTTGCCAAGTGCGCCGCACGCATCATGGCGGGGGAGAAGATCGCCGACCTTCATTTGCCTCGCGATAGCCGTCGCCTGGATTGGTTCTGCATGAAGGAAGCGGTTATGCCATGGGGCCGCTTCCCAGGTGCTGAGGTTATCCTGGGGCCCGAAATGAAGTCGACGGGCGAGGTGATGGGTATCGCCAAGAGCTATCCCGAGGCCTATGCCAAGACGCAGCTCGCTATCGACTACGACATGCCCAATCCAAGCAAGGGGAAAGTCTTTATCTCGGTGTGCGATCGTGACAAGCGCCATATTCTCTCGGTTGCGCGTATCCTGCGCTATCTGGGCTTCGATATCGTGAGCACAGAGGGTACGGCGCGTGTGCTGCGCGGTGGCAACGTGACGTGCGAGACCGTCAACAAGATTGGCGGCGCGCATCCCAACATTGGCGACATGATTGCCGATGGCGAGATTTCGCTTATCATCAACACTCCGTATGGCCCGGGCTCGCGCGGCGACGGATACCTGTTGCGCACCGAGGCGGTTCGCCGCGGCGTGACCTGCGTCACGGCGCTTTCGGGAGCAAACGCCTACGTGAGTGCCATCGAAGCGGTGCGCGAAGAGCGCGCCGGCGTGGGTTCCAACAACGAGGTGGGTATGTCTGCCATCGCGCTGCAGGATCTGCCGCAGTACAACGTGTAAGGTATCGGTCGGCGCATCTGAGATTGACCGATGCCGGCGTCGATGATCGCATTGTGACTCAATACGTAAGGTGCCCTTGCTGGGCGCTACGATGACGGCGAGGACTCGTGCACAAACGCGGGTTCTCGCCGTTGCATAACAGACGCTTTTGCGAGGACGATTGGGGAAAAGCTACGGCAATCTGCCCGACATCGCTTGGCGCGTCTATACTGAACACGTTGTAGTTAAGGGGCGCGGATATTCGCGCGGCCGCTCTCAATCTGGAGGCATGTATATGGCAGAGAAAACGCCCGTTGTCGGTATCATCATGGGTTCTAAGTCCGATCTTCCTACCATGGAGGGATGCACCGCGGAGCTTGAACGCCTGGGCGTTCCGTACGAGCTGGTTATCGCTTCGGCGCATCGCACTCCCGACAAGGTGCATGAGTGGGCTGCTACCGCGGCCGATCGCGGTATCAAGGTGATTATCGCTGCTGCCGGTAAGGCCGCTCATCTGGGTGGCGTTGTTGCCGCCTTCACGCCGTTGCCCGTCATCGGTGTGCCCATGAAGACCTCCGATCTTGGCGGTCTTGACTCGCTCCTCTCGATGGTGCAGATGCCCTCTGGCGTGCCAGTTGCCTGCGTTGCCATCAACGGTTCCAAGAATGCGGCGATTTTTGCCACCCAGATTCTGGGTGCCACGATGCCCGAGTATCGTACGGTGATCGAGAACATGAAGCGCGAGATGGCCGAGGCCTAAACTCGACATCTTAAGAAATGGGGAAGAGCATGGCCGATATGGCACATACCGATAGAGGAGGCGCTATGCCGGGTGGTCGTCATGTGGCGGGACAGTCGCGTGTGCGCATGGTAAAGGCCGGCTCGCATTTCGCATCCGCCCCGGCTGCTTCTTCGGCCACGCCCGATCCAAAGGCTGCGGCAGACGCCTTCGAGCCTGCATGGACGCCCCGTCCTGTGGGCGCGCGCTTTGCGACGTCGCCCAAGGCCGAGCAGCCCTCTGCCACGCAGGTGGCGGCGCAGATCGCGCCCAAGCCCGTGACACTTCCGACGCGCTCATCCACATCGGCGAGTAACCCTTCTGCTTGGGAGACGGCTGAGTTCATGCGCATCGCGGCATCGCGCGGTGCGTCCGGTGCAACGTCTTCCGGAGCGGTAGCGGCAAACGCGGCCTCTGCCACGCGTGCCATGCGGCCAATCGCTTCGCCCACGGCGGCTCCGGCTACGGTATCCCGCGCTGCAAAGCAACCCGCTCCGCGCACGATGGCGCCGGCTTCTTCGGCACGTGCTGCCTCGCAGCCTCCGCAGGTAAAGCCCCCGGCATCCGCTCCTGCAGAGGCCCCGGCTTTTGACCCCTTTGCGTATCATCCCGAGATTGCCGAGCCAGAAGAGATGCCGGCGCATGTCGCGCCCGCCGTGCGTTCCGCGTCTCCCGCCACCGCGTCGGCTCCCCATGGCGCCGCAGCTGTTACTGCTCGAATTCCGGTACAGGAACCGCGGGCTTCTCAAAATCAAATGACATCCCCGAAGGGAGTTGCCCCCGTGGCTGTCGCTTCCACGCATCGCTCTTCCGCAAAGCAGCCGCGCCCGGTCCGCGCCGGCGGTTCTGTGCCGCCTCGCACTCCGGAGCGTGGAGTCAAAGGCGGTCGCGGTGATAATCGTCCCCCGCGCAAGCAAAAGCAGATACTGCCTCTCATCTTCATTATTGTGGGTATAGTCCTTTTGCTGGTTGCCGGAGGCCTGTTCATCAAGGCTCAGCTGGGCTATCAAGAGGCGCAATCATGCTATAAGCAGCTTGAGCAGTATGCCGTCAAGGGTGATGAGGGCGATGAGGTGCCCAGCGTGGACTTCAACGCCTTGGCGCAGATCAATCCGGATATTGTGGGCTGGATTTATGTCCCGGGCACGGTGATCAATTACCCCGTGGTTCAGACCAGCAACAATACAACGTATCTGAGCAGGCTTTTCGATGCTTCGGGCAATGGTTCGGGCACCATCTTCATGGACATGGACGATACGGCTCCGGGCTTGGTGGACGAGCAAACCACCATTTACGGCCATCATATGAACGACGGCTCTATGTTCAAGGCAATTGACAATACGCTCAATCAGGCTGATTTCGACAAAATCGGCAAGGTGTACTACATCACGCGTGATACCACCTATGTGCTCAAGCCGATGTTCACCGCGCAGGTTGAGGACACCTATGTCGACGCCCGCTGCACTAACTTCGACGCGTCCGATAAGACGCTCACCGCGTATCTTGAAGATATGCTTGGCCAGGCAAAGGCGAAGTCGAGCACCGCGGGGGAGGATGTCAAGAAGGCAAAACAGGTTCTTACGCTCGTGACCTGTGCGGGCGAGATTATCCCGCGTACCACGCGAGCCGCCATGGTGTGCACGGTTGTGGAGGCACAGCCGCGCGCCGAGGGACAGAGCTCTGCGAACTAAGGCACTTTGCTGCCGCGCCTCCTCACGCGCAAGCCGTCGGCACGGCGAACTGGGATTTTAAATCGAGAGCGCTTGCGTTTTGGGCTACTCGTCTACTGTCGGAGATGTGCTGCAAAGCGCATCTCCGTTTTTTGAACGTTTGCCGAGTGATGATCATGAACAATGTTGGGTGATGGGCGGCGTGGTGCGATAGGCGATACGTGACGAGGGCAATGTGGGGCGCGTTCGTTTTCCGGAACTGCCTAGATTGCGAAATGAGTGGCGGTAAATCGTGCATTTTGAAATGAGTGGCGGAAGAACGTGCATTTGGACGCTGCATGGAGCCCAAAAACGATTCAAAAGCCGCCATTCCTTTGCAAACGAATGAATAACCGCCACTCGTCTGGTCCGGCTCCCGAGCCAAACCAGCGCGATGGACCCTGCGCCATCGACACATGTGACAAAACAAACCTGAGGACTTTTGTCACATGGACCATTGTCGCACGTGCGTCCTGGGGACTAGGCAGCACTGTCTTCGGCACTGAGCACGCGACTGGTATCCTGCGGCGTGATCGTCATGCTTTGGAAGCGATGCTGCATGTAATCGTCGTCAAAATGAGCGGCATAGAACTGTTCGACATGCGTTTGCGGGGTGAGGCCGCTTACGCGCTCGAACCAGCAGTCGAGCGATTGCAGGGTCATGACGCCGTCGATAAGCATGAGAAGCGTGCAGATGGACGTAAGTGAATAACGCCAGGTCCAGGGGATGCGGTTGATAAGCTTGAGCAGGCGCGGCAAGAGCACGCGAATCCATGCGAGGCCCAGGCAGCCCCAGATGCCAGCGAACATCGTGCAGGTGCGGCCGCCAAAGAGCACGGCGATGGGGTCGGGCATGCCAAAGAGGCGCATGTGGTTGTAGTCCCAGGCAACAACACCAAACGATATCTGCAAGAACCAGGCGACGGCCACTTCGAAAAGCGCTCCGATGCATGCGCTCACCATAAAGATGATGATCGGGTTCTTTTTATAAAAGCGGTTGAGCGCCACCGTCATGAGCAGGGCGCCAAAACCGTAGATAGGCGAGAACGGGCCAAAGAGGAGACCTGCTCGATCTTGATAAACACCCGGCTCCACCACAACCATATGCCAGATGGTCTCAAGCACCAGGCCAATAACGCTACATGCGACAAATACCCAGAACAGATTGAAGAAGTTGAGGCGAATGAACCCCTCGCCTGTCTCGTCACGGCCGAGCATGGCATCGCGTGCGGCCTCGCGATTGATCATGTTGCGCAGGCGACGCTGCAGCTCGCGTTCCTGGCGAAGCGATGGATCGACGGTGATTGAGAGGGCGATGAGAATCGCAAGCTGTACGGCAGGTCGGATGAGATGCGACCCGATACCGCTAAGCATCATATCGATGATGATCTGAATGATGGTGACGACGATAAGCGCGTATGACCAGCGTGCAGCGTGGCGTCTGTGATTCTTGATGAGCGAGATGCCAAAAACGATAAGGCCCACGGTATCGAGTACGGCAAACGAGATACCGACGATGGCGATGACAAGGGCTACAAGTGGGTTTGCACCGATGGTCACGGTGTCGGGGCTTTGAATGAGTTGCTGGGCAATGTAGCCAAAGAACATCAGGTAGACCGGAATCGAGATGACGCCGGAGGCGATGCAGAGGCCGCCGTAGATTTTAATGAAGAGGGGAAGCTCTCGAATTTCCGATTCGGTGACGATTTTTGGATCAAGCATGTTGCGCGCCATAAGCGCTCCTTTTGTTTCAATCAAACCTGAATCATATGGTAGCTCATCTAAGGTAGCGCTCCGCGCGGTGTGCGCGGGTTGCATAAGGGTAGTGTACCGATTGCTATTATATGAAGATTATGTGCCAATTGCGACTGGGGGATGCTAAATAAATGCCGCCGTGTCCGTTTGATATTGCGGCCTAATTGCATGTGCGCTAGCGATGAAGTGGCATTTTGCAAATCGGTACAAAACCAGCAGCCCTCTAAAGGGGATAACGCCCCTTTGCATTTTTACCGAGGCGTTTACCGAGGCGGCGTCGCGACTCGCCGACTAGAAATCGAAAAGCGTACATCAGTGTACTAAAATCACAAAAGGCGACACAGGAATGTTACATAAAACGTGCATACAAGTACGTTGGGCGAGAAGGGTCGGTGGTCGGCCGCATGATAACCGTCGAATTAAATAACGGGGGGGGGGTCTTCAAAATCGACCTGTAGCTCAACGATTTCTCTAGACCAATTGCTTTTTATGGGTCGATTGGCAGACGCCACCTTGAATCGTCCTCTCGCTCCTCGGGGTTTTGCAGCATGTTGGATGGCGGCCAAAACGCAGCTGAGGAGTGACGCATGTCTAGGAAAGTAACGCTTACGGTACCCGTCGATATCGTAGTTCGTGATCGGGACGTTCATGTGCTGGCACTGGTAAAAAAGCGCAGTGGGGCATCGAGCCATGGCGTTAGCGCGTCGATTCGTTCGTTTGCAGACGAGCTGGACGTGAGCCTCGACACCGCGCGTCGTGCCCTTGCTTCGTGCGAAGAGGCGGGCTATCTGACGGTGAGAGCCAACCGCATGAAGAACGGTGGTCAGCTTGAAAACACCTATTGCGTTACCAAGAGCGGCGATGGGGTCATCGAAGCCGCACGCAGGGCGGGGCTCATCTCCTAGGTTCTGTCATTTGCTGCGGCTCTTAAGGTGATTGCAGAGTTTAGAGGGCTTCGGCCGTTATTTGCATCATTGCCGGTGTCGCTGTGTTCAAGGGCCGTAAGAACTAACAAGCCACGATTTCGAGCAAGCATTCACATCGAATTATTGGTCTGCATCCTCGTTTGAGGGTGCGGACTTTTTTCTAAGCTTCTCGAGAGGCTCCGTTGCCGTCCGTTTGCCGTCGTACCTGTGCGTATAATGAGTTGATATACCGTAATTAGTAAAACAGCATGTAAAACGCTTGCATAAAGCTATTCAGTCCCAATTCGTCCCTATTTGGGAATCTTCGTGTGTTCAAACGCGTTGGCCACAGTATCGACGAGCATCTCTTTACTGGGGCGCGTGTAATACTTTGCCGATACGGTTTTACCGACGTGCCCCATGAGGATCTCCAGCGTGTCGGACGGCACCCCTGCCTCATACTCCCATGACGTGCGCCATGAGTTCCTGAGGTTTCTGAACGGGTGGTGCTCTATACCGATGCCATCGAGTTCTGACTTCCAAATAGCGGAGAGCGTGCTTGATGACACCGGGTTTCCGCTTGAGCCCTCAAGCATGTATGCGTGCCCGTCTCTTTGTCGTCTGCCTGCTAGCTCCATGAGCCGATCTCCCTACGGTGCTGGAATAACCACGATTCGGTTGCTCTGTTCGGTCTTGAGCGATTCAGTCGTACCACCAGATGCGTCACGCTGCTTGCCGATAGACACGACGGCGCACCTCATGCCGTTCGATGCCGTAACGACCTCCATGTCTTCGCGCGTGACGGCCACGGCCTCGCCGACTCGGCATGAGCCGAAAGCCGATAGCAGGAAAGCAGCCTCGATGCTTTTGTCCCGCAGCGCGTCGGCCATTACCGCGAGTTCCGATAGCGACCATACTCCCTTGTCGTGCTCGTATCCCTGAGTCGGCATTCTGTAACGGACCCTGCATGGGTTCGAGTCCAAGAATTCATACCTAACCGCATATTCGAGTATCGGGCTGAGCACGCGCATGGACATGCCGGCGGCGCCTACTGTCATGCCGTCGAGCCATTCCTGTATCGCTATGGGCTTCACTCCGGTAACGGCAACATCTGCCCAGCGAGGCTCGATGTGCTTGCGCCATGTCGAGATGTACTGCTTCTGTGTGTTGGAGCTCAGCCTTGACTCTACGTCCGGCCAGTACCAGCGATCGAAGACTTCCCTGACGGTAGGTACCGGGGCGGCGTCGTCGTGCGCGAGCCTCTGCTCAGCCAGGAACTTTGTCGCGTCCCGTCTGCTGCCGCGTATCGTCTTTGAGATCCTGCGGTAGCCCTTCCCGTCGTGAGAGTCTCCCCACCAGCGGATTCTGTATGTCCCTGAGTCGATGCGCGTTATCGAGCCGTATGAGCTTCTTTTAGACATATCAACCCCAATCTAGCGCCGGTCAAGATGCCCGCCGTCAAGCACAGTTAGTCTCGACCTGTTCGTCTGCTTGACTAACGGATGCCAGTGCACTGTTCTTCGCGACCATCAAGATGCTCGCCTTTGTGGCTTCGTCACATTTGTTGTAGGAGCTTATTAGCGCCCTCTCGCCCGATGACATCTCTTCTATTGGTCTTTGGTGGTTGTCGTACCAGCCGAGAAGATCGTTTGGCGTGCAGCCGAACAGGCTGCACATATCAAGGATTGATTCTGCGTTCGGATATGACGTCCCCTTTTCCCATGACTGGATCGTTACATAACTCTTGTTTACAGCCTTAGCCAGCTCTTTTTGCGTCATTCGGCATTCTGTCCTGAGTCTCTTTATATGAAGCATCTGGCACCCCTCTCTGCCATTGAGTATACCCGGCAAAACAGAAAAGCAAAAAAAATTTAGTTGAAAGTGTTGACGTACAAAGTTAAGCATGTATCATATGAGCCGTTACAAAGAAAACTTAGCAAACTACGGAGGTGAGCATGAACTACAGCGAAGGAGACTTCGCGAAAGTCGTTCAGAAGAGATTGATCGACATGGAGATGACACAAGCAGAGTTCGCTGCAAAGTGCGGAGTCGCACCGTCTACGGTTTCCGCTTGGTATCAGGGCAAATCTACTCCGCGAGCTGACGCGCTCATTAAAGCAGCGGAAGCACTCAATCTCACCCCGAACGATCTTCTCGGGTTTAACTAACCGAACGAGCCACGCCGAGCTGGCCGTACATCCGCATCACACCACCTTCTCGCCTTACAACACACTGGTGTGCGGTCAACAGGGCGTGGCCCTCGTACATTGATAGCCGCATATGAAACGAAAGTTATCCGCCTTCGGGCGGACGGCTAGCCGTGAGAGCCGAGAGCTCACCAGGCGGAAGTCTGGAAAGCATTCACGGCAACGTCCCGCTACAGAGCAGCACGTGTCGGCATAAGCGTGCGTGATTAAGCCTTATCGGAAGCGTGCTGCTCTGTAGCGGGACGAACAACTTGCCCGCTTAGCTCAGCTGGACAGAGCGCCGGTTTCCTAAACCGGGCGTCGCAGGTTCGAGTCCTGCAGCGGGCGCCAATCAAAAAAACGACCCTTCTCCGTCATCGCTGCACCACCAGCTAGGAGAAGGGTCTTTCGTATCACCTCTAGGGAGGTAACCAATTGAGTATACCAAACGATGGCGAGCGGTCTCCATACGATGAGCTGCTTAGCGACATCGAGGAAGCTGTAGACAAGTTCAAGAAGTCCTCAGTGGACTTCAAGCCGGTGTGCGGCTCCATGACGGTAGAGACTGCGGTCGCATACGGATTGCCGCCGCGCATGAGCTACACGGTCGCCGAGGTCGGCGCAATAACCGGCATGGGCGAGGACAAGGTTCGACGTGCCAACCAGCGCGGGGACCTCAGCTTCATCGAGCCTGACGGGGAGCGCGGGGCGCGCGTCCTCGCCAAGGAGGTCGACAGGTGGATGGAGGCGATCGCGTGACGACGTTCCGCGTCGATTTCGTCCAAGGGAAGGACAGACCGCGATTCACGGGCCAAGGCAGGACGTACACGACAAAGAAGACTCGTGACGCGGAGAAGGCCATCAGAGAGGCTTTCGTGGCCGCAGAGATCGATGCCCACGGTTCGTGTCCGGAGCCGGATGACCCGCGAGCGTCATACAGCGTGTACATCGAGACGCACAGGGTCCTGCCGAAAAGCAGGCCGAAGAAGACGCTGCTCGAACTCGACACGTACAAGCCTGATGCGGACAACATCGCGAAGCTCGTATGCGATGCCTTAAACGGGGTCGCATACGTCGATGACTCGCAGGTCACCGACTGCAACGTGACGAAGTATCCGCGCCTACGCGGCCTTGAGCAGGAATACATGCAAGTAACTGTATTGAAGAACTGGAATGGTGGAGAACACATTGGATAAGGTCAAGAGCTACTACAAGGAATTTGAAGATGTCAGCGATCTCGAGATGGTGCACAAGGCCATCTGTGAGCTGTCCTGCGACACACTCAGCTGCATCGCTGCTGGCATGTCTGTGGGTGATGGAAAGAGCGTTATCGCGGCGTGCCTGTACAACCTCGCTCACGTCGCAGCGGCCCTGTACAACTCTGAGACGTTCTCCGACTCCCAGCGCGAGGACGCTGAGATGCTGATGAAAGTAAAGATCGCCCGCATCGAGGACACGGAGAAGTCTAGCGCCGTCGACGAGATGCTAAATGCCGTTCTGGCCTACATGACGGAGGACGGAGAGTAATGGCTGTCAGCGGAGAAGGCGAGCTCTTCAAGCTCCTCAGAGTTCCCGATGGGGACCGAGACGCTTGGCTGGAGCAGAGGCGCAAGGGCGTCGGCGGCTCGGACGTGGCGCCGATCATGGACCTGTCCAAGTGGCGCTCGTGCTACGAGGTGTGGGCTGAGAAGGTGGGCCTTATGCAGCCTGCCGACCTGTCCGACAAGGAGAGCGTCCAATGGGGCAATATCCTCGAGCCTGTCGTCGGAGCGCACTATTCCGAGCTTCATCCCGACCGTACCGTCAGGCGTGTCAACGCCGTGTGCCAGAGCATCAGCAGGCCGTGGGCGCAGGCATCGCTCGACTACGAGGTGAAGGACCCAGAACTCGGGTGGGGAGTTCTCGAAATCAAGACCGCCGGGCTTCGCTCGGAGGGAGATTGGTCTGAGGGCGTTCCCGTCTACTACCAGACGCAGGTCGCGCACTACCTCAGCGTCACTGGCCGCAAGTTCGCGGACGTGGCCGTCCTGATCGGCGGGCAGGAGTACCGAGAGTACCGAATCATGCGAGACGAGGAGGACATCGCCGCCGTCAACAAGGCTGTCGATGACTTCTGGTCGATGGTCGAGGATCATGTCGAACCGCCTGTAGAGCCTGCCGGGCAGGCGCTCAAGGCGTTCGCGAAGGAGCACCCGTCCGACGGCGCCATCGTAGAGCTTGACCGGGAACCCGGGGAGTTCAACAAGTGGTACGGCTCGAAGCTCGACCTCGACGCCATGAAGAAGATGAACGACAGGTACGCCGCGAAGCTCATGGAGCGAATCGGAGACAAGAAGGGCCTCTCGTTCCCGGAGGGCCGCGTCGTGTGGGTCCGCTCTGAGTCATCGCGCTTCGACTCCAAGAGGTTCAAGGAGGAGCATCCGGAACTCTGGGCCGAGTACCAGACCACATCCATCAGGAACGGCGGGTTGAGGTTCTATCCCGCCAAGAATAAGGAGGAATAGCCTTGGGAGCTATCACTAAAGCGCAGCAGCAGGTGCAGCGTGCCGGAGAGGTCGACAACAGCTTCGCCGGACTCATCAAGCGGTGTGCACCGCAGCTGCAGTCGGTCATGCCTAAGGGCTTCACGCCCGAGCGCCTGACGCAACTCGCGATCGCGACGTACAAGCAGACTCCGAAGCTTGCGGAGTGCTCGGTCCAGTCCATCCTCGCGTGCTGCATGAAGTGCGCAGAGCTCGGCGTAGAGCCGAACGACATCATGGGCAACGCATACGTCCTGCCTTACTTCAACAACAAGACAAAGCGCATGGAAGCGCAGTTCCAGCTCGGCAAGAACGGCATGCTCGAACTCGTGCGCCGCTCCGGCCAGGTGAAGACCGTGCGCACGCAGTGCGTCTACGAGGGAGACGACTTCACCTATTACGAGGACGAGGAGGGAATCCACTTCTCGTACCAGCCGAACCTGGAGGCAGAGCACGGCAAGGATCAGCTCAAGCTCGTGTACCTGACCGCTCACCTCAAGGACGGCGGCTTCGTCTTCTTGGCCATGAGCCGCAAGGAGATCGATGCGATCAAGGAGCGCTCCAAGACCTCGAAGTTTGGCCCGTGGGTAACCGACTACGAGGCCATGGCGGAGAAGACCGTCATCCGCCGCGCGTTCAACCGAGGCATGCTCCCGCGCTCCGTCGAGGTCGCGAAGGTCGTCGCGAACGATGAGGAGACCCCGGTCATCCTCGACGCCGACGGCTATCAGGTTTTCGCGGACCAGTCCGATGACGTGTCCGAAGAGGTGCCGATGGAGGTGCCGGATAACGTCGACCCAGAGACGGGCGAGGTTGTCGAATCCAGCGATAAGAAGGAGAACAAGTAATGGCATTGCCGCAGCTTACAGACGAGCAGAGGCGAGAAGCCCTCGCCAAGGCCATGGAGACCAGGAAGGCCAGGGCGATGTTCATGGCCAAGGTTAAGTCCGGTGAGTACACGGTGGAATCCGCCCTCGACGCGCCCCTCGCTCAGCGCATCCGCGTCAAGAGCTTCATCATCGCCCTCCCCGGCTACGGCAAGGGAAAGGCCGCTAGCCTCATGACGTTCCTCGGCATCCCCGAGAACCGCCGAATCGGAGGTCTTGGGTGCAAGCAGAAGCTCCGCCTTATCGAGGAGCTGCATATCGGAGGTGTCAAGTAATGAGCATCAATCGCGTTTGCATTTCCGGCAACCTGACGCGAGACGCAGAACTCAGGGCCACGACATCAGGCACGCCGGTCCTCAGCCTGTCCGTCGCGGTGAACGACCGCCGCAAGAATCCGCAGACGGGCGACTGGGAGGATTACCCAAACTTCGTGGACTGCACGATGTTCGGCACCCGTGCAGAGAAGATCGCCCAGTACCTGACCAAGGGGACCAAGGTTACGGTCGAGGGCAAGCTCCACTACAGCTCATGGGAGCGCGACGGCCAGCGTCGCAGCAAGCTCGACGTCACCGTCGATGAGATCGAGTTCATGAGCCGACAGAGCGCGGAGCAGGGCAATCCTCCCTACGTCTCCGATCGCCAGCAGGCACCCGCCCATCGCGATGCGGTGCAGGCGCCGGCGGCGGTCCAGAACGCAGTCAACCAAGCGTTCTCGCAGAACTCAGCAGCGGCGGTGTACGACGAGGACATCCCGTTCTAAGGAATAGCAGATGGTCAGGGATGGCGACACTTGGCGTGACGTTATCAGGAAGCTGGCCAAGGCAGGATACGAGCTAAAGCGCAACAGTGGCGGGCATGCCGTCTATTCAGACGGACGGCATTCCGTCACCGTCGTCATCCACAAGCCGAAGCAGCGCGTCGCGCCCAACACGGTAAAAAACATCAACAAGCAGATGAGGGGCGAGCAGCCCTTCTCTTGGGGGAGTCAACTTTGAAAACAGCGGATTACGAACCAGCTGCAGGATTCAACATGCCCGCCGGGTGCTTTGATGTTCCCGACGTGCCTGTATACCGCGAGTGCGGAGAGTGCGAGCACTTCAAGGAGATCTCGGACAACGGGTGCGGCGTGTGCGCACAGAGGTTCTGGGAGTTCATGGGCTCTGAATACTACGCGACATCGCGATTCAAAGGATTCGCTTCGCTTGATTTCATATGCGATAACGCCATATGCGAGGGAGACGAGGCGTGCAGCGACTTTAAAGAGTATGGAACGAAGCATGGCAGATAGCGTAAATCCCATGGAAGAGGCTGTGGCAAAGCTCGCCAACGTGTCGAGCCTGCTGAGCGATTACGCGAACGTCACAGTGCGACTTGGCAAGAAGGATGCCGACTGGGTGGCAATCGCCCTCGACCTAGCAGAAGAGGGCCTTGAGAAAGAGACGGAGCAAAGTTGAAAGTAGAAGTAGCAACGACAGCGCTCCTGGGGTTCGTCCCAGAGCGCAAGCACGACAGCGATGCCGGATATGACATGAGGGCCGCTATTCCGCGACCGATAACCATCGACCCAGGCGACTCCGCGTGGGTTCCAACCGGAGTCAAGGCGGCCATCCCTGACGGGTACTTCGGACTGCAGTGCGCACGCTCCGGTCTGTCCTGCAATCACGGTATCACGCTCGCCAACGGCGTCGGCGTCATCGATTCCGGCTACAGGGGCGAGATTAAGGCCAAGCTCGTGAACCTCGGCAAGAGGCCGTACACGATCTTCCCCGATGACCGCGTGTGCCAGCTCGTCATTCTTCCATACGCGAAAGTCGATTTCGTCGAGGTGGACGAGCTTGAGGACAGCGATCGCGGGAGCAATGGCTACGGAAGCACCGGGACGAGGTAGAGATGGCCAACAGCGCGTATGACCGCGCCATAGATGAGCGTCTCCTGGACACGGTGGACAGCCCGGAGACGCTGTGCGCATCGCTCATGAAGCTGTTCGGACTCAGCGACTTATACACATGGAAAGAGATCCACGTGATTATCCTGAGGTCGCTCAAAGGCATTCTCGGCGGAGTCGAAGCACCCTCCGGTAAGCCTGTAGACAAAAAGACGGAAATGCCCGTAGATGCTGTCTCAGAGCCTTGCAGCCCCATAAGCCCGGCGCACTACAAGGCTGGAGGCATGGAGACTGCCGAGAAGGTAGAGGCAGTGGCCGACGAGCTGTCGGCTCGCGGAGGGATAGACGCCGTCCTACTGATCAGGCTGTCCCATGCCCTCAAGTACTTCGACCGCGCCGGCCTAAAGGGCGACGCCTCCGAGGACCTTGAGAAGTGCGCCAATTATCTGTATCGGATGTTTACAGGAAAATGGATTGAATAATGAGGGGGTCAGACAATGGCTGAACGCAGAATGTTCGCAAAGACGATAGTCAACTCTGACGCGTTCACGGACATGCCTCTCAGCGCCCAGGCCCTTTACCTCCACATCGCCATCGAGGCGGACGACTGGGGCTTCGTGAACAACCCGAAGGCCATCAGGCGCTCGATCGGTGCGTCGGAGGACGACTTGCGGCTGCTGGTGGCGAAGAGGTTCCTCATCGCCTTCGACAGCGGGGTGGTTGTCGTGAAGCACTGGTTGGTCAACAACTACATCCAAGCCGACAGAAGGCACCAGACGAAGTACCAAGACGAGCTGTCGATGCTCTTCGTCGATGAGAACAAATCGTATACGTTCTCAGACACAGGCCGTCTAGCTGCGGAAACGTTTTCTCGTGTATCCAAAATGGATACAAAGCGTATCCAGAACGTATCCAAAGTGGATACAAACTGTATCCAACCTGTATCCAAAATGGATACTGAGGTTAGGTTAGGTAAGGATAGGTTAGGAGAGAGTAGTAACTCCTCTAGGGTTGATACTCAACCTAATCCCAAAGGGTTATCCGGTGGAGGGGTTTCAGGGGAGGAGGGCGCTAAAGCGCCCAAGACAAAACGGGCGAGTTTCGTCAAGCCGACAATCGATGAGGTCAGGGCCTACATCGCCGAGAAGGGCTACTCCGTCGATGCCGAGAAGTTCTGGAACTTCTACGAGGCCAAGGACTGGTACATCGGCAAGAACAAGATGAAGCGCTGGCACAACGCTGTCGCCACGTGGGCGCGGAGCGGGCCCGACTCCAGGCAGACAGCACGCGTCGACCAGCAGTCGCTCGACGCGTTCGACTACGCGGTCGGCCTCGGGAAGGGGATCGCATGACGGAGCCGAAGAGGTGCCCGAGGTGCGGCCACGCCGTCGAGATGACGGTCTACGACAGGGGCGAGCCGGTGCTAGTCCCGTGCTTCTGCCGATGCCACACGCTCGAATCCCGCAGGTTGGAGTGCTTCACCGTCCCCGAGATGGGGCTGCAGACATTCGAGGCAGACGACGGGAAGTTCGGCTCAGACGTGGTCGAGAAGTGCCGGAAGTACGCCGAGAAGCTGCCGGACCTGAGGACCGGCCTGCTGCTGTTCGGCCCGCCCGACAGTGGAAAGACGTTCCTGAGCTGCTGCATCGCGAACGCGGCGCTCGACAAGGGCATGAGGGTCCTCGTGCGCTCCATGCCATGGGTGCTCAGCCGAGGGTACGACGAGGTGGCGTCCACCATCGAGCAGCTGAACCGCGCCGAGCTGCTCGTGCTCGACGACCTCGGAGCGGAGCGCGCCACCGACTACGGCAGGGAGATCGTCTACAGCGTCATCGACTCGCGCTACCAGAGCCGCAGGCCCACCGTCGTCAGCACGAACCTGACGCGCATCGAGCTGGCGAACCCAGCCGAGATGTCGAACCGCAGGACCTACAACCGAGTCCTGGAGATGTGCCTCCCGCTGGAGGTCGATACGGGCCGCAAGCGCTCCACTGCCGGGCGCTATTCGGACATGGCTCGCGAATACGGTTGGCAAGACTAATCAGAAATAACCGAATAAAGGACTGTGATGCCGTTTTTCGGGCATTTGGAAGCTCGTCACTAGCGAGTACCCATAACGCATACCGCAACGTCTTAAAACGGCTCTGAATCATTCAATGGAGGTCTGACTTGGAAAACGGGAACTGCGCGGCGAAGTTCGTCTCGACGCTCGTGGCGATCGGGGTGTTCGTCCTGTGCTTGAAGATCGCCGCGCTCGTCTTCGCCTGGCTCGTCTACGAGGCGTTCGGAGTCGGGTGCCAGAACACGTGGGCGCTTGCCGGTCTCATCGCCTTCCTGCTGTGGGTCGAATCATGCAGAGGGTAGGCGAGATGAGCGACGCGCTCCACAGGTTCCGCAGCTACATGTGGAGCGCCGAGTCGCTGGAGAAGGCGAAGGCGGAGCTCAGGTTGCCGAGGCTGAACGCCGAGCGGAGAAAGCGGCTGATGTACGTCATCTCGCAATGCGAGAGGTCGCTGGACGCCGGGTGGCGAGAGGTCGGGACGATAGCCGAGAGGGACGGCGACGCAGCCGCAGAGCTGGTGGCCGGCCACTTCCTCTTCGGGGAGGACTGGCACGACCTGACGGCGGGCCTCGGAATCAGCTACGACAAGGGCAAGAAGGTCGCATATGCGGCAATCAAAGCGCTCGACCGATTTTAATGACGGGGTGATAGGGGGTAGCTAATGGAGAATCGCGCAGGGGCAGAGTATCGCCTCCTGCTCTTATTGCCCGGAAAGAGGAGCCGGGTGCTCGAATCCATGTGCAAGAGCGGGTGGGAACCCATCTCGTGCAGCGCGGATGCGGAGCGGTGCTCGGTCCTCATGGAGCGCTTGGAATCGAGGGAAGAGGTTCGATATGGGAGAGGATAGCCATCTGACGGATAGCGCCGCACGGTCGATTGTCAGTGCATTCAATCCGGGGAAGCCCGGCAGCATCGGCTTGTGCGGAATATGCAGCAGGCGCGACCGATGCCGACGCAGGTGGACGCGAAGGGCGTGCCGCTTCCCAGCGTGGGCCGTGGCGGTCGCGCTACTCAAGTGGGATCGCGAGAGAAGGGAGCGCAGATGATGGAGGAAGAAATGAAAGCGAAGAAGAAGGCGATGATCTCCCAGCCCATGGCGGGCAGGACCGATGTCGAGATCGTCGAGGCAAGGGAGAAGGCCGTCGCGGAACTCGAGGGCATGGGCTACGAGGTCGTGAACACGCTGTTCACCGACGAGTGGTACAGCGACGAGGCCATGGATGGGCGCGGCGTCGTGCAGATTCCGCTCTGCTACCTCGCCAAGTCGCTCGAGAACATGAGCCTGTGCCACGTCGCCTATTTCTGCCCGGGCTGGGAGGACGCCCGCGGCTGCAAGATCGAGCGCGATGCGGCGCTGGCTTACGGGCTGGAGGTCATCTATGGCGATTAGTGATTCCGAGCGCCGCAAGTACGAGGACAAGCTCGCGAGCCTGTCATGGGCCGATGGCGTCCCAGCCCCAGTGGATGCGGACGGCGAGGTCGTACCGCTCGCGACGAAGGTTGTGTACGACAAGGACGACACAGAGCTAAGCGTCAGCAGTTTTGACTTCAAAAGCGATGGCTATAACAACGGATGGACGGTGTTCTGTGCTTTAGGCCCAAATTTCATGGCCCAGCCTTATGGCTCGCAGGAACTTCATCTCCACCGCCCAGACAGCTGGGAAAAGCTGCTGGATGACCTGGACAACGCGGTCAAAGGCGGGGACAACGCGGAGTGCCTTTACATGCGCAGGGAGGACATCGAGGTAGGCGAGCAATGCTCAGGATGCAGGCTGTACAACGCCGATGATGTTTTCAGCGATTGCTCTTGCCTTGCCTACGCCGACATCGCCGACCGCATCCGCAAATTGAGGGGTGAGGACTAATGGCGAACATCGAGCTGCCGAAAGACGCCGAGGGCCGAGACATTCCGTTGGACACCGAGGTGCTGTACGACAAGGACGGTAGCCGCAAGGAAGTCGATTGGTACGCGTTCTACCCCGGCGAAGGCATGTGGAAGGTTGTTTTTACAGATAGCCTTGTACGTTTTCCACCGCACAACCTGAGCCTCACCCCGCCCGACAGCTGGGAGAAGCTGTTTGAGGATTTGGACAAGTGCATTAAGGGAAGCAGCCTTTGCATGTACTACAGCCCATCAGGAAGCTGCTCTTGCTGCACCATCTTCGGCGACCATTCAGAAGGATGCGACGCTAGAGCACTTAGGACCATCAAGGACCGTATCCGCAAGCTGAGGGGCGAGGACCAATGCACCGTCGACGAGAAGGATGAATAACGATGAGCGGTAACAGACTGCTGTGGATGCTCTGGCTCATCATCACGGCCGCTCACGCCTTGCGCAACGTCGTGGCGCTCGCCGCAGGGCAGAACGCGTCGGTGGAAGTGGAGCCGATGCTCTTGGCGCTCGTGCTCGCGAAGCTCTACGAGAAGGACGGTGAGGACGAATGAAGCTAGAGAAAACCGTGCCAGCGCACACCTTGACCATGTATACCTGCGACTGCTGCGGCGATGTGATTAAAGACAGGGCAAGCGCGTACATCACAATGAGATTCAACAGTGAGATTTGGTACGAATGGTGGGTGTGCGGAGACTACTGCAAAGAGTGCGGTGAGCTTTTTGCAAACGCAATCATCAGGTCAATCCAGCTGCCCGAGCGCTGCGAGGACGCCTTCCGCGATAAGGAAGCGCGAGTCAAGGCAGAGGTCGAGATGATTGAAGAGCAGTGCGAGAGGACATGGTGAGGACGATTCCTAGACAAGAGCTGAAACCCTGCCCCTTCTGCGGAATCTCGGACCAGTACATAACGAAGAAGATATTGGTCGGCGGCACCTCGCTTTACCGCGTCGAGTGCGGATACTGCCTGGCGTGCGGGCCCTGGTCATGTCGCGATGATTGGGCAGCCGCCGAATGGAACGAGAGGAGCGGTGAAGACGATGCCTAAGTACTTAGTCCAAATGAACTACCTCCTCGACATTCCCGACGAGGAGCTTGAAGACGTGATGGAAGACACTGTGGAAATCGCCGATGACGCTCAATCATTTATCGATGAGTTTGCATACGAATCCTACTGTTCGTGGGTTGAAAGGGTTGGTGAAGACTAATGGAGAAGGGACACCGAGCCATATTCAAGCACTGTCCTTTCTGCTGGAGCACAGACACGGCATTTGTCATCGCCCCGGTGCCGCACAGCGACTTAATCGAGTATTACGTCGAGTGCCATTCCTGCAAAGCGACCGGGCCTTTGGTGACCAGCAGCAAGCGCGCTGTGGAACTGTGGAACGAGAGGAGCGGCAATGCCCTATAGAGATGATTCCGCGACCGCGTACACGCGTCGCAAGCCTACTGGGGAACCTTACTGTGGAACTAGGGAACTGGCTGGCCGAGTACATGACCGAGTAAGCGATCGCGAGCGCAGGGACATCGTGACGGCGCTACGGAACATCGCGTTTTTCGAGGACGACGAGACGGGAGAGGAGCGCTGCGATCTCTTCGACGTCCTTAACGACGCCCTCGACGTGCACCCCGACGACAATTGGACTCTTGGCCGCGATGAAGTCGAGCGCCTTATCGACATAGTGCGCGTGCCTCAGGCCGGGCCGAAGAAGTACAGGCTCAACGCCGAGGCGCTGCGCGAATGGATGGCAAGGACGCACACGACGCAGGCCGAGCTGGCCAAGATGGTCGGCGTCACTGGTTGCATGCCGAGCCAATGGCTCCACGGCGCGAAAGAGCCGCGTATGAGTACGATGCTCAACCTCGCGGACGCAACCGGGATGAGCATTTACGACCTGATGGAGGTTGACGATGCCTAAGACGCTGACGCTGAGTGAGCCTGAGCTATTTACACATTACGGCAAAGTATATTCAGTCAAGTGGGAATTGCTCGACGAAGAGGGCGAGGGATACCGCATCTCATGGATTGAGTGCGCGTTCGACACCAACAGGCCCGAGTGCATGGCCTTCCCTTACAAGCACAAAAAGCGCGGCATACGCTATATAAGCTGGAACGAGAAGGCCGTGAGCCATAACCCCGACGCGGCCCTGGCGTTGAGAGATGTGATGAAGCAGCTCAAGGAAAAGTACGGCTACACATACGACACAGAGGTGGAAATTCAACTTCTGCCTGGAGAGGTGGTTGCAGATGACTAGCAGAGATCACATCAAACCTGGTGACGTGTACGAGTACACCTGCGGCAATGACCAGGGCTACGGCTACATGGTTCCAGTCAAAACGTCAAAGGGATGGGATTTCATCGACACGTACCAGCTTGGTGCCCCATGGCGTAATGACGGCGAGACCGGCGATGACGCATCCATCAGGCGAATTATCGAGCTGGGCCACGGCGAGCATGACGGATACGTCAATAGAGCAACATCGTCATTCTACTACCGCAACGCGCGTTTTGGACAAACCGAGGTGCCTTACGGCCTGCGGCTATTGCTTAACCTCAACGACTATAACGTTGCGTCACACCGCGAATGCGCTGACTACAACGCTTGCGACACTGCGTCTTACATCCCGCTTTACAGAGAGCAACACTATAGCTGGAGCTATGGCAAGGCATTCGGCCTATGTTTTGTCAGAAAGGACGCAGAGAAGAACCCAGTCGCTGTGTTCCGAAGTCTGCTGGTAGAAGCCTCCAACTCGATCATCAAACCGAGCGTGAATGTGGCGGCTCACCTATTGGGCGAAATCGAGAAGAAGCTCTGCGTGCTTGAGGACTTTGGTCTATCCACTCAGGAAGACGAGGACGCCGTTTTCCGTCTCGCAAAACGCATCGAGATAATCAACAAATGCGTTGAAGACCTCAGAGAAATCGACAGGGAGCGCATGATGCAGCGCCGTGATTCTGACAGCACGGGCGAGGAAAGGACGGTAGACGATGATCAGTAACGAAGAACGCCGCAAGGTGGCGGAGCGGCTGAGACAGATGGCTGATGCGCACTATGCGGTCGAAGCAAGCCGCGTGGCCCGTGCCCTCGGGCTTGAGTATGAGGTGCATGGGACTGTCGTGGCATTTAACGGCGCTGCCGCGCAGGCCCTTGCCGACCTAATCGACCGCCCGACCGCAACGGCGTCGATGGACTACGAGGCCATGGAGGACGGCGTGCCCGATTGCCGCATATGGACTTGCCACAGGTGCAACGAGAGCTTTCCTGTGTACCGAGGTTTTAGCCCAGCATACTGCCAGAACTGCGGAGCGGAGGTAGCCAATGCTTGAGCTAGACGAGGTCCTGCGCATCGCTGGGCGGCTCGAGGCGATGGCGGACGAGGGTAAGGTGCGCATATCGCCGATGGAGGCGCGCGCCCTGGCGCTCGACCTGCGGACCGTGGCGAGGGGCTGCGTGCCTCGCCGGACGTGCAAGAACGTCGCGGACCCATACGACGGAAGCAGCTTCGAGTGCTCGAGGTGCGGCGAGAAATGGGAGCTGACATGCGGCAGTCTAGCCGACAATCATCTCAACTACTGTCCAAATTGTCGCGCGGAGGTGGTCGAATGAAAACGGCGTCAATCAAATGGCGCGGGACCTATGAGCTGCGCTACGACAAGGTACACCATGGTTACCAGTGCACATGCTGCGGAACGTGGTTCAAAGATGATTTCGTATATATCGTGGACGAGAACAACGCTACTTGGGCGCGAGGCATGAGCTATTGCCCTGATTGCGGGGCTGAATTTACGCAGCAGGAGGGAGTGATTTAGCGATGGCGAGAAAATCATACGTCATCGACGGCAAGGCCATCGGCCATTGGCTAATCGACAACGATATGACGCTCAATCAGCTCGCGGAGGAGGCCGGGATAAGCGGCTCGACCCTGAGACACGCGATCAACGACGGCCGCAACTGCGGCATCGACATCTTGTTGAACCTGTCTCGCGCCATGGACGTTCGCCCGTGGGACCTCGTGAGGGAGATGGGTCCTGTTGGAGGTAATCGATAGGTGAGATACGTAAGCCTTTTCAGCGGCATCGAGGCCGCATCGGTGGCGTGTGACGGCATGGGATGGGAGCCGCTCGCGTTCGCGGAGATAGATCAGTTCCCGTCTGCCGTCCTTAAACAGCATTTCCCGCGGGTGCCGAACCTGGGGGATGTGACGAAAGTCGATTGGAGGAGATTTGTCAAAGATTTCGGAAAGCCGGACCTCATCGTCGGAGGTAGCCCGTGCCAGTCTTTTTCCATTGCCGGGACCCGCACCGGACTCGAGGGAGCGTCTGGACTCATGTGGGAATATGTTCGAGCGATTCGCGATGTCCGGCCTGAGTGGGTTCTTTGGGAGAACGTCCCGGGAGCGCTCTCAAGCACGCATGGGGAGGATTTCGGATGCCTGCTCCGAAGCCTGGATGACATCGGGTATGGTCTGGCATGGAGGGTACTTGACGCGCAGTTCTTCGGAGTACCCCAGCGACGCCGACGTGTCTTTCTTGTCGGACGTCTTGGAGCCTGCCCCCCCCCTCGAGGTTCTGTTTGAGCCCGAGGGCATGCGCCGGGATTATCAGCCGAGCCGAGAGAAGAGGCAAGAGCTTGCCTCCGCAGCTGGACGCGGCCCTTCGTGCGCAGGCTTCAAATACAGCGCTGGAAGCGGCGCCAGCTCTGTAGGCTACGAGGAGGAGAACTCCAACACCCTCACGGCGGACTGGCACGCGCCCGCAGTGATCGGGTTCGCGCAGAACACCAGAGACGAGGTCCGAATCCAGGGAGACGGTACGCTCAGTGGGGCGCTGTCGGCCCAGCCAGGGATGAAACAGCAGACGTATGTCGCCGAGGTGTGCGGGTCTCCCTGTGCGGCGGACGGCCACGGCGCCGGCAACCAACTTGTGGACAGGGGCAAGGCGGTGGCCACCGGCGAACCCGTTGTCTGCATGACGAGCACCACGAGCAACGCGGCGGTGGACGTCGAGTGCGCCGGAACTCTCCTTGTTGCGGGTGACCATCCGATAATCTCCGCCGGTAGGGAGTAAGCACATGAGCTGCACGTTGCTTGTCAGGTGCGGCTGCGCGGGTGGCGGAAAGGGTGCGCTCGTCAGCGATGAGCTGTCGCTCACCCTCGCCACCTCAAACACGCAGACGCTCTTCGACGACACGAACAAGGAGGAAGAGATGACCGTGAGAAGGCTGACCCCTCGCGAGTGCGAGAGGCTGCAGGGGTTCCCGGACGACTGGACTCTCATCCCGTACAGAGGGAAGCCAGCCGAGGACTGCCCGGACGGCCCCAGGTACAAGGCGATCGGCAACTCGATGGCGGTGCCGGTGATGAAGTGGATATTCGAGAGGATGGAGGCCGCGAGCAATCGCGTGGGCGCGTTATGAGGACGAACATCTGGCTTAAGCCCGGCAAGGCCGTGATACCCGTCGCCGTGGAAGAGCTGTGCGGCCTCGCGTCCCGTAACTGGCACGACGGGGCATGGGACGAGAGGGAGGCGGATGCCAGCTCTGTCGAGGTGGCCACATGCACGCCGATGGTCACCTATGTCGGAGTCAAGTGCTCAGCATGCGGAAAGTGGGCATGGAAGGACGTCGACAACATCACGCCTTACTGCCCCGAATGCGGGCGCATGGTGGTGAAGGGATGACCTCCAGGAGGGTCTACCTGGTGACGGTCATGTATGAGACGGCGAGAGGCTCCGTGTCGTACCCGGTCATGGCATACGACACGGAGGAGGCCGCCGCTACAGCCATGGAGAGACTGATGGCGGACGCGTCTTGCGAGTACGGCGTCTTGCCCGTCGTGCTCATGGAGGACGGCCCCGGAGGCCACTGCACGATTGACCGATAGCGGGATGGGACCATATGGCGATGGGAGGTGATCATGTTGGACATGCCGTGGTTCAAGCAGCCGATAGGGGAGCTGGACACCCCGAGGCTCAGGAGGCTCGCGGACGCTGCGGGCGCAGAGGGGCTCGGCGTGCACCTGGTGGTCAAGACCGAGCTGTACCGAGCCGCATGCGAGGGCGTGGAGCTGACGGTCCAGGATTTGGCCAAAAGCGTCCAAAGGTACTGCGGAATCGGGCCGAAAAAGGCGAAGAACCTACTCAAAACCGCCGAGGATTCGGGAGTTTTCCGAGCGAAAAACGACGGTTTCGTACAGCCGATCGCTTACAACCCGAAAGAGGACGCCGACAGGTACCGAGAGGTCTCCGAGCAGCGCAGACGCGCAGCGAAGGCAGGAAGGTGGAAGCAGCAGTCCACAGGCGGTCAGCTGTAGCGGAGGCCATGCAATTGCATATCCAATTGCATATGCAAACGCCTTATATATAGAAGAGAAGAGATATATAAGATGAGAAAAGAAGAGAAGGGACCCGGAAAGCCGCTCTGGCACGGCACGGACCTGAACCTCGGCGAGTTGATGGTGCTGAGGGTCCTCGCCCGCAGGCTGGGCCGCACCCGCAGCTTCGACGTCGTGGACGAGTGCGTCCACGTCGACTTCAACAACCGCATCCTCAGGGAGCAGCCGCCCGAGACGATCCTGGGGATAGCCGACTCGCTGGCGGAGAAGGGCATCTTCGAGTCCGAGGGCGGCGGCGAGTACTCGATCACCGAATACGGCTGGGCGTGCTGGGAGGCGTGCGACAGGCTTTTCCAGGGGGATGCGAACAAGCGCCCCAAGCGCACGGCGGGGCACCGACAGGGCGCACGGGGGGTACCCACAGGGCGCGTGCGCGGGAAGGAGGCCTGATTTTCCGATGGCCAAGGGAAACAGGGACGGGTGGAAGAACGCACCCAACAACCAGAGGCCGCAGAGGCAGTCCGATTCGATAGCATTCATCAGGGAGCTGGTGACGTGGCCCGCTATCGACCTGAGGGACCCAGAGGCGATGCTGCAGAGGTTCAACGACTACACCGACCTCTGCGAGAGGTACAAGTCTAGGGTCCTGGTGAGCGGCCTTTGCAACTCCATGGGCCTGACGAGGGACGATGTCCTGGCATGGAGCAAGGGGAAGAACTGCATGCTGAATAGGGTGCTAAGCCCCGAGTCGGCGATGATGTTGAAAAATATTTTGAAAATGCTCGAAGTCGACTGGGAATTCGCGATGCAGAACAACGGCTACCGAAATCCGGTCACCGGCATCTTCCTGGGGAAGAACAACTTCGGCTACTCCGATGAGTCGGTCAACGTGGTCAAGCACGAGGACTCCGACCGAGGTCCCAGCAGGGAGGCGCTGCAGGCCAAGTACCAGGCCGCGCTCCCCGATGACCCCATAAAGGCGGAGGTGGACAGCGTGGAGACGATCTACGAGCTCCCCGACGGCGAGAAGAAGCGCTAACGACTTTCGCGGCCCATACGAGAAGACCCGGCAAGCCAGCATCGGCCTGTCGGGTCTTTTTTTATGGCTAATTACGACTTTTGGAATGCCATATATATGTTTTTTGGACTTTCGCGGCCTCTACATGGGCTTTTCTTAGGGTCTTACGACTTTCGCAGGCCCATACGCGCGCATAAACGACTATCTAACGACTATCGGGCCGAATATGAAACGACTTTGGCGATCCCATACGACTTTCGACTTTCCCTATAGGCTATAGGTGCTTTCCATGAGAAAAACCGGCCCGAAAGTTTTTCCGGTGCCGGTTCGCAGCGCGTTTTTGGATCATGAGCCGTTTTTTAGCGATACCGCGCCGCTCCATGGACCCCGGCGCCGTGCCCGTGCCGTTTTTGCGTCGCGCCCGTCCTTGTATGGTATCCACGTCGGGCGCGTTTGCCGCTATAAGGCACTACAATGCGCCTATAAGGCTCGATAAACGCGCGTCGGCTAGGTGTAGGCTAGCGCTAAAACGTGCCAGTAAAACGCGTTTGAGCGCCCTATATCAGGCCACAAAAAAACGCGCCCGCCGTTTTAGGCGTGGGCGCGTTTTGCAGGATCGCAGGCGCTGCAGGATCGAGACACAAAAAACGCCGGGGCAAACGCCCCGGCGCTGTTAGTTTAGGTCAAGTAGAATTTTAATCAGGTACCATAAAAAGATGATCGGCGCGAAGATGATCGACAAAAAGCAACCTATAACGCCGCCCTTGAAAAAGTTATCGAGGATAAGCCTCACCCCAAACAGCCTTATTGACGGCGTCGACGTCCGCCGGTGTGTATCCTAGCTCATATGCGATTTTATCGCAAAACGGGCATTGTACCTCGCACGCTTTTTTGAGCGCGCAACCATGGCATGTTTCGGGCAGGCCATAATCATCGTAAAATTGTACGTCGTCGACCGTAGACGCCTTATAGGACGGCGTCCCCCACGGCTTATATGATCCATTCGACGCCATAATACCGGGGGCCGCCTCACGCCACCCGTCGCCGATCAAACGCACGCGTCCCGTTTTATCCATGATGCACAATCTCGAGCCGCGCGTTTTTCCTGCTAGTTTCTTTTTGGCACCGCTCGATACAGTTAGGCCGCCGCTTTTGATCGTGCGCGGGTCTTTTTTGATTGCAAAACAGTCGCTTTTTATGAACGCGATAGTGTCCGATATATGGTGTGCGTCGTCCGATCCATACGGCAAAACGCCGTTATGAGCTATGCCATACGGGGCCGTCCATTTTAGCGCGTGTAGCTTTTTCAGACTGTTTGTCACGGGGTATGGGTGTGTCACGTCGCCGCCTAGCCCGCCGCTTGTACCTATCCTAAAGTGCAGCACTAACGGCTGTTTTTTGCCTAGCGCACTAACGCGATTGTATAGGTCGACGGGGTCCATGATCCCCTTATAGCCGTGCACGCAAACGCCGTCCGACGTCATATATCCGGCGCCGTCGGGGTTATGATCGAAACAGGTTTCAATCATCTCATAGGACGGCAAAACGCCCGGTTTACAAGATAAAATAATGCACATATACGATCCTAACTATACGTGGGCGCCGCAAAACGACGCCCGTTTTTTGCAGGTTGAAAAAAGCTATTCGCCTAGGCGTTTTAGCAGGTTAACGGCCTGTTTAGTGCCGTAACCGTGTGCCCACAACGTCGTAAGGATCATCGTTTTTGCGTCGTCCCAAGTCCACTCTTCGATAACGTTGCCGAAATAACCGCCGCCCAACTCATGAGCTACAAGCGCCGCGCCTGCTACAAGCTCGAGACGCCCGCGAATAGTATCGGGATCGAGCGTAGACTCAAAAAAGCGCAATTCGATCGTGTCGCGCGGTTTTAGGTTGATAGCGGTATACCTATCGGCTTCTTGCAAAAACGCCATAGTTTTATTGCGTTTTGTTATATAGTCGTCGTTTTGCAGGTCGATACCCATTTTATGGGCTGACGGCCACCGGCCATAATAGCAGCCGTCTGATCGTTCGCCGATCGTCCTAAAATGCGACACGAAACGGCATAGTATTCTGCAAAAAGTCGTGAGTTCCGCGTCACACGTGAAAAAGTCGCGCGATATATGGACGTGCATGCCGGTCCGTTCACTCACATAATCGGCGTTTTTCGTCACGGCGTCCCATAACGTCGTTTCCGTGTGATAGCGCAGGCTCATAGGCATTGTGACGACCTCGCAACCGTTTTCATCAAGCGATCCATCCTGTTTGCACACGACGGCGTCACGATCGCCACACACGCCGTTCACGGCGTTTTTGATAGCCGTTGCAGCGCTGTCGTTATCGTCGTTTTCCGTCTCGAGCTCAACGCCTAAAAACAGCTTGTAGTCGTCGGGATCGTTGTTTGCCTTGAAAAAGCGCAGGTTGCACGTGCTTTTATCGGTCCTACCGTAACTCTCGAGGTCGTCCGATCCTGCACAATCTGGACAATAATAATCGCAATTGCGTTCCTGAGCGTTTTCGATCCTAACCCACGTGCCACACGATTCGCATTCGACGTAATGATCGTATAAGCATTCGCCGCACACGGCGCGGTATCCATCCTCATACGTGGATATTTCGCCGTCGCTATCGGCGTAGGATGCAGATGCATCAAAAAGCGTTCCACAATCGGCGCACTCTCGAATAGTATCAATATTATCAACGCACGTATCACATACGGTTTGAGTCACATAATCGCAGGTAGTGCGGTAGAATTGCACGTCTTGGACGTGGCACATATCGACGTATTCGCCGCAAACGTCGCAAACGGTATAGTCACTCTCGAGGCAGGTTTGGCATACGGGGCCGTCCGCCGTTTCCGTGGCGTCGTCGTCAAGGATCCAGCCGCCACAATTAACGCATTGCACATAACCGGCGTTTTGCGCGTCGGCGGTGCTGTTAAAAACCTCTCCAGTCGCGGTCTCGATAACGTGTGTAATGGTGCTCATGATCGGTCCTCTCGATCGTAGGGTTACGTATAAGCTATTGCTTGTACAACCAGAGTTATACCGCACGTTATAAGCACCTGCTTATATCAAACGGGAGAGTTCACGTTTTCTACACAAACAATCGCTTATATATATGAGAGTGCCGATAAATCGAGAGTTTCTAGCACTGGATCATGCACATATATATAAGGATACACGTCTTTCCATAAAATAGCAGGTCAATAAGGGTACCGGGCAGGTATCCAGTGATCCAGAACAGGCACCACTAAGCCCCTCGTCCGCCTAAAAAATCAAAAAGACCTATTGACATGCACGCAAGCGATAGCCTATTATCGAGTCAACGAGAGGAGGACACATGGAAAAGACCGGATTCGCCGAAGTGCTCATGGAGATACTCGCTGACACTGGCTTGAACAAGTCCGACTTGGCGAGAAGGGTTGGGGTAACGTACCAGGCGGTTCAGTCCGTCATCAAGAAGGACAACCCGAGCGTTCTGGTGGCGATGAATTATCTCGACATGCTCGGTTACGACGTTGCGCTGGTTCGCAAGGGCAAGAAGCTGCCGGAAGGGTCGTTCGTCCTGAACGATAGAAGGCCCGAGGCTGACGGCCAGCAATCATCGGAGTAGCCGCGAGAAAAAATCGCGAAAAGAAAAAGGGTCCCCCAGCAAGCGACCAAACCGCAGGGAACCCCGAGAGACCGCCACGAAAAGTGGCAGCAAAGGAGATGATAGCGTTGCTATCCACCGACATCAAGTTCGATTCCAAGCCCTATATCGAGGTCACCGACGGAGCCGAGGGGCTCTTCAACGAGGAGTTCAAGAAGTACGGCTTCTGGGCGTTCTCCAACGAGCAGTTCAACATGGCCGAGCAGAACGGGTGGATATAGCCGTGCTGTACGGATACGCAAGGGTCTCCACGAGGGGACAACAGAGGGACGGCAACGGCCTGGAGGCACAGGTCTCACAGCTGGAGGCCGCCGGCTGCACCGAGATAGTGCAGGAGGCCTACACCGGGACCACGGTCGACAGGCCCAGGTTCGACGCGCTGCTGGCATCCCTCGAGCCGGGCGACACGCTCGTCGTGGCCAAGCTGGACCGAATAGCCCGCACGACGGTTGACGGGTGCGCCCTGGTGCGCTCCCTCATCGACCGCGGGGTGACGGTCCGCGTCCTGAACATGGGAACGCTGGACGACACGCCCGTAGGGAAGATGATGGTTTCCGTGATGTTCGCCATGGCCGAGTTCGAGCGAGACATGATCGTGCAGCGCACCCGGGAGGGCAAGGCCGTGGCCAGAACGCGTGACGGCTACCGCGAGGGCAGGCCGGAGAAGCAAGTCGACAGGTCCGCCCTCATGGGCCATATATCAGCCGTATCGGAAAGACGCGAGAGCGTGGGTGACGCATGCCGCGCCCTCGGTATCGGAAGGACCACTTACTACAAGCTCAGGAAGCAGGCTGTCTAGCCGTCTCTGAAATTTCCTAAATCAGTACTTGACTCATTATGTACAATCGTGCATAATGGCAATAGTCGATAAGAGCAAATGAACGGAGGAGCCTATGAATATCAGCGCAATGTACCGAAACGTGATGAACGACCTTGGCCTCACCCAGACGGATGTTGCCTCGAAGGTCGGTGTCAACCAGTCCAGCGTCGCGTCCTTCCTAGGGAAGGGAAACCCGTCGCTCGGAGTCCTGAACCGCTACCTGCGCCCGCTCGGGTACCACGTGGCGATCGTCCCCGACAGCGCGGAGCTTCCTGACGGCTGCTACGATGTCGAACCGACACCGAGCAAGACCGCTCGCGACGGCTACAGCGGCGGTTCATTCATCGAGGACCCGGCTGCGCGTCGGGACAACGCCTGGAACTTCATGATGCGAGAATACTTTGCGGCGCATGTCGAGGGTCGCAGCGGCAAGGAACTCGTCTGGATCAAGCGAGGCAGTGAGTTGCTCGATTCCAAGGGCAAGCGGACTCGCTTGGTTCTCGATAGCGAAGCTGAGGGCAAGTACGTCTCCTGCGACAACATCAAGTCCATGACCGATGTCGAGCTGTACGGAGCCGACGCGATCCGAACGCTGTAGCGGACAAGCATATACGTCCATGGAAATGGGGCCGTCCTTCGGGGCGGCCCCTTTTCATGCACGCACCGTTTTCCCGCATACCATAGCATCGTGGCCATGGATGCACTTTCACGAGACATAATCGGGGCCATCGAGGCCGGACCAAGGGACATCGGGGCGTACCGCGACCTGGTGTCGCTGCAGATGCAGCTGCGCGCCGACGGGGAGGACGAGCACGATACGCTCGCCTCCTGCATATCCGTCGTCTCAGACGCCATCAGGGCTGGATGGGCGGATGTGTCGGCCCTTGATTTCCTGGGCGGCGCGCTCAGGGACCTGCTGACGCTCGACGGCAAGTGGGACTTCGACTCGTTCGCGCAGGCGATGGAGTTCGACCGCACGCCGGAGAGCCGCCTGTGGCTCCCGCGCCGCAAGCAGCTATGGGGCCTGTACCGAGAGATCCAATGGTTCGAGACGGACCCGGGCGCGGAGTTCCTGAGCGTCTCAATGCCCCCGAGGACCGGCAAGAGCTCGAACTGCTCCCTGGCGATGGTATGGCACCTCGGGCGCGACCCGATGCACGCCAACCTCATGACCGCGCACTCCGACAAGCTGACCAAGCACTTCTACCAGCAGTGCCTGCAGTTCGTGAGCGACAGCGAGTACCGGTACACCGATATTTTCCCCGACGCGCGGCTCGTGTGGCAGTCTTCCGAGGACGAGGCGTTCTCACTGCTCAAGCACGGCGCGTACCCGACATGCACCTGCCGATCGGTGGAGGGCACGCTGACGGGCGCCGTCGAGGTCGGCGAGGGCGGATGGCTGTACGCCGACGACCTCATCAAGGACCTCGAGGAGGCCATGTCCCCGCGCCGCCTGCAGAACAAGTGGGATGCCTACATCAACCAGTGCTACGACCGCCGAAAGAAGGGCGCGAAGCAGCTCATGGTCGGCACCCGCTGGGACGTCGCAGACCCGATCGGGCGCATGACATCGCTCCACGAGGGAGAGCCTGGATTCCACGTCCTGACGATCCCGGCGCTCGACCCGAAGACGGGCGCGAGCAACTTCGACTACATGTACGGAGTAGGCTTCGACAGGCACTACTACCTGGACATGAAGCGCACCACCGACAGCGCCACCTACGCGGCGAAGTACGACGGCCATCCGTCCGTGCGCCAAGGCCAGCTCTATAGCCCCGATTCCCTCGAGCGCTACATGTCCCTGCCGTCGGGCGAACCCGAGCGCGTCCTGTCCGTCGTCGACACGAAGGGCGCGGGCGAGGACTACTGCGCGATGCCGGTCGCCGCCAAGTGGCGCGGCTCGGACAAGTGGTTCATCGTCGACTTCCTGTGCGACAACTCGGCGCCGAAGACCGTGAACCAGAAGCTCGCCATGTGCATCGAGCGCAACGGCGTGCAGCAGGCCCGCTTCGAGAGCAACGCTGCGGGCGGCAAGGTGGCCGACGACGTGTCCGACATGCTCAAGGAGCGCGGCGTCCTCTGCTCGGTGCAGAAGAAGTACACGGGCTCCAACAAGGAGACGAGGATCCTGGCTAGCTCGCAGTGGGTCCTCGAGAACTGCGTTTTCCGCGACCCGTCGCTGTACGAGCCTGGTTCCGACTACTCGATCGCGATGGGCCAGATGACGTCGTATGTCCTGGACGGCAAGAACCGCCACGACGACGCGCCGGACGCGATGTCGATGCTCGCGGACATGCTGAGCCGCTCGCAGAGGGCTAAGGCGAAGGCCATCCGCAGGCCCTTCTAGTCTCGCACGAGCAGCATTGCCACAGCTGGCAACATCTGCGTTCAGGGGTGCAATCCCCATCGCATCGGGGCGGCGCGGCGGATTACTCCTCTCTGTGCCGCCCGCCCCGCGAAAGATTGACGCATTTGGAGCGCTTTGATGGCAGATGAGCAGAACCGCCTTACGGAAGAACCCGCCGTTTTCAGCGGGCGCAGCAGGATCGTGTGCACGCCCGGCGACATCACGTCGGACAACGTGCGCCAGCTCCTCGACCGAGCGAGGCTCGTCCATGCCAAGAACGCTAGCGACATAGACTACCTGCGCAGGTACTTCCTCGGCTACCAGCCCGTGCTCAAGCGCGTGAAGGAGGTCAGGCCGGACATCCGCAACGTCGTGGTGGAGAACCGCGCGTACCAGATCGCGAAGGACCGCGCCGACTCCCTCACCGGCGAGCCGATCGCCTACAGCGCCCACAGCACCACGGACAGCTGCGAGGACGCCGAGAAGTCGAGCGACCTGCTGTCCCACAAGGTGCAGCGCCTCAACGACTGCTGCGTCGCCGCCGACAAGCACGCCTGCGACATGGAGATCGTGCAGTGGATGTGCATCTGCGGGGTCGGTTACCGCCTCATCATGCCGAATCCCGGCAAGGGAGGCATGGACAGGGACAAGCCGTTCCGCGTGGCGTGCCTCGACCCGCGCAGCACGTTCGTCGTGTACGCGAACGACGTGTTCCACGAGCCGCTCTTCGCGGACACATACGTGAAGCACGAGGTCACGGGCGAGCTGATTCACACGCTGTACACGGCGGACTCCGTGTTCACCATCACGGATTCCACCGTCGAGCAGGACCCGAACCCACTCGGAATGGTGCCAATCATCGAGTACGTGGCCAACTCCGAGCGCATGGGCGTCTTCGAAGCGGTCCTGAGCCTGCTGGACGCGATCAACGAGGTCGAGTCCAACCGCGTCGACGGAATCGCGCAATTCGTGCAGTCCCTCATGGTCCTCGAGAACGTCGAGTTCGATAGCGACGACTCCGAGAAGGAGTTCGCGGCTATGCTCAAGCTCGGCTGCATCTACATCCGCTCCACCGACGAGAACAAGGCGAGCGTCCAGATGCTCACCGCAGAGCTCAACCAGGACCAGACCCAGACGCTCGTCGACGAGCTGTACAAGACGGTCCTGTCCATCTGCGGCATGCCGTTCAACGTCGGCGGCTCCGCGTCCACGTCCGACACGGGCGTCGCCGTCACCATGCGTGACGGATGGTCCAACAGCGAGTCCCGATGCAAGGAGACCGAGATCCACTTCAAGCGCGGCGAGCGCCTGTTCCTGCAGGCGGCGCTGTCGGTGCTCGAGACCACGGAGCACCTGGGCCTGAACCCGATGGACGTAGAGATCAAGTTCACGCGCCGCAACTACGAGGCGATCCAGAGCAAGGCGCAGGTCCTCACGACGCTGCTCGGCTCCGGCAAGGTGCACCCGCGCCTGTGCTTCGAGTACTGCGGCATGTTCCCCGACCCCGAGTCCGCATACGACCTGTCCAGGCAGTACGCGGAGGAGCTGCAGGCGAGGAGCGTCGAGCTGTTCCAGAAGTCGAACGGCACGTTCCAGTTCGAGGACACGAAGGCTGGTACCGGGGTCAAGGACCCCGAATCAGATAAGGGGCCGTCCGGTCCCGAAGGAAACGAGGGCGGCGGCGACAACGCCGCAGGCGAGGGGAAGCAACCCCCGTCATCAAAGCGTAGCCAAGGAAAGGAATAGGAAATGAAGCGAGACGAACTGCGAAAGCTGCTCGGAGAAGACGCGTCCGACGACGTGATCGACAAGATCATGGCCGACTACGGAAAGGGAGTCAACGCCGCGAAGGCGGGCGAGGACACCCTCCGCGAGAGGCTCGAGGCCCTCAGCGCCAAGAACGAGGAGCTGGAGAAGGCCGCGAACGCGAACCTTACCGACACGCAGAAGATGCAGAAGCAGGTCGATGCAGCCAACAAGGCCGCAGCCGACGCGCGCATGCAGCTCAACCGCATGACAGCCGTCGCGGTGTTCGCCGGCGCCGGCATGTCGGAGGATGACTACGAGCCATTCCTCGGCAGCATCACCGGAGGCACCCGCGAGGAGGCGGAGGCGGCAGCCAAGGGCATCGCAGCCGTCGTGGACAGGCGAGTAAAGGCCGCGACCGACGAGGCCAGCAAGCAGTCCCTCGGCAGCATGAAGCAGCCCGCGGGCGGAGACCCAGCCGATTCCGTCGTAACCAAGGCGGACTTCGACGGCCTCACCCAGGAGCAGCAGATCCAGTGGGTCCGCGACAACCCTAACAAGCTTTCCTCTTTGCAGTAGGTACCGCGTAGAAAGGAAAACACATGGCCGGTACTTCCAATTCGTTCCCCTATGACGAGGAACTCTTCAACTACTACTGGGGCGAGGCGACCGACCCCGTCCGCGACGCCCTGCTCGCGTCCGGTGCCGTCGTGAACGACTCCACCATCGGCGCCATGATCCAGAACGGCTCCAATAAGTACACCATGCCGTACTACGACCTGCTCGGCGGCGACGAGGACAACTACGACGGCAAGACCGACATCACCGCCACCGAGGCAACGGGTTCCGCCCTCTCCGGCGTCGTGTTCGGCCGCGCCCACGCCTTCAAGGTCAAGTCCTTCATCAACGACTTCAACTCCGGCGCCAAGCCCCTCCAGTACGCCGCGACCAAGGTCGGTGACTGGTACAACCACAAGCGCCAGAAGCGTATGCTCGGCATCCTCGGCGGCGTTGCCCAGGTCACCGACTTCAAGTCCCACGTCATCGACACCGGCGCCGCGATCGACGCGGGCACCCTCGGCGATGCAGCCGTCGACGCGCTCGGCGACAACGCTGAGGCCCTGACGCTCGCCTTCATGCACTCCAAGGTGGCCAACGCGCTCGCCAAGAAGGAGCTGCTCGAGTTCGCCAAGTACACCGACGAGAACGGCATCGAGCGCCAGATCCGCAACCTCGCCTACATCAACGGCATGACCATCGTTGTGGACGATTCCGCCCCGATGACCCCCGCCGTCACCAGCGGCACCGCGAAGCCCGCGACCTACACGACCTACCTGCTCGGCAGCGGCTTCATCCGCTACGCCCAGGCCAACGTGGAGCGCCCGTCCGAGTACGACCGCGACCCCAAGACCAACGGCGGCGAGGACTACATCTACACCCGCATCCGCGAGACCATCCATCCCTACGGCTTCTCCTTCAAGGAGCCCAGCGGCATGGGCGAGTCCCCGACCGACACCCAGCTCTTCGCCAAGGCGAACTGGGAGCTCAAGTACGACCCGAAGGTCGTCCCGTTCGTGGCTGTCACCACCCAGGTGTAGACATGGGCATGACGGACGAGGAAAAGGTCTCGCAGGTCTGCGCCCTTACCGGCGCGGGCTCCGTTGCAGATAGGCCCGTCGTGGAGGCCTATCTGCTCAGCGCCCGCTCGCTCATCATGCTCACCCGCCACCCGTTCTCCCAAGACCCCGATTCGGAGGTCTGGGAGACCAGGTACGACGGGCTGCAGTGCGAAATCGCCGCGTCCATGTTCAACAGGCGCGGCGCGGAGGGCGAGATCTCCCACAAGGAGAACGGCGTCGACCGGACGTGGGCCACGGCTGGCGTCCCGAAGCACCTCCTGTCGCGCATCGTCCCGATCGGGAAGGCGGTCAGGCTGTGAGGTGCCTTGAGATAAACAAGCGCACCATGTGGCTCTCGAAGCCGTCCCAGGTCGAGCTGACCGACCGCGAGGGCATCGGGACCGGCGAGTACGTGAACGGGTGGTCGGCTCCCGAGCGCCTGCGAATCAACGCGTCTGCCCCGACCGGAGACTCCTCGTCAAGCCCGTTCGGCACCCAGACGGCATACGACCTGACACTCGTGGCCGACGGGAACGAGTGGGGCATCTCGGAGGGCTGCAGGATGTGGCTCTCCGAGGACGCCCCGTCCGTCGACAAGGCGTCCGGCATCCCCGACATGTCCGGCGCGTATGAGGTGAAGAGGGTGTCCCCATCCATCAACTTCTGCGCGTTCGGTCTCTCCAGGAGCGACGGACGATGAGGACGCTCAGGGCACGCCTCTCCTATGACTCCCTAGAGGCTCTCGAGGCAGCTTTGAATGAGTATGCAGGGCAGTTGTCCAGCAATGCCGAGGAAGGGGCTTATATCGCCGCTGAATCGGCTGTGCCGACCGCTATAGGGGCCTGCCCGTCATCGAGGGTCGCCGCGACGATCGAGGCCGTGCGCGAGGACGGCGGAGCTTCTGTCGTGGCCAACGGCCCGATGCTGTCCCCGGAGGACGGCGGGTACGAGGTCCCGCTCAGCCAGATTCTCGAGTTCGGCTCCGGAGCGCGCGGAGACGCGGCATACGGCGCCGAGAACGGATACACCGTCGACATGAGCGGAAAGGGCGAGCCTGGATGGAGGTACCCGAAGGGCGACGGCTCGTTCGGCTTCACCCACGGCCACGTGGCCTCCAGGTACATGGCGCAGGCCGCCGAGGAGGCAAGGGCGAACATCGCGGACTCGATGAGAGAGGCGTTCTCGAGGTGAACGACCACAGCAACAAGATATTCAACTACGTGAGGGAGCGGGTCACGGAGCAGTACCCCCGAGTGCTTCTGCACCACGGCCTCCGTCGCGTCGCCAGACGTTAATCTCCCCGCGCTCAAGATGTCGTTCTCGTTCCCGTCAGAGGACGAGACGACCAGGGACAGCTCCGGCGTTGAGAAATGGACGCGCACGGTGTGCGACGCCGAGGCGTATTCAGGCACGAGCGAGCAGGAGGCACGCGCTATCGTCGCAGTCGCGGACGAAGCGATGGCGAGGTGCGGATTCAGGCGCTCGAACTACGCCGTTGTCCCGAACGCCGACCAATCGGTCAGGCGCATCGCAATCAAGTGGAGGGCGAAGCTCGACGCGTCGGGCAACGTCGCTCCCTGGTAAGAAAGGAAACCACCATGGCAGGTGCCTCTACCACACCCACTTCCACCATCAACACCTTCTTCTTCCACTACAAGGAGCTCACCGGCGCAAAGCCCGTCGCTGCCGACTTCGCCAAGGCTGAGAAGGTCGTTGACATCAAGTCCTACGGCGACCTTGGCGGCGAGCCGAACACCATCGAGAGCACCACGCTCTCCGACAAGTACCAGCGCACCGTGAACGGCGTTCAGAAGCTCGACGCCATCAAGATCACGTCCAACTACATCAAGGGCGATTCCGCCAAGCTCAAGACCCTTGCCGACAAGGGCGAGGGCGAGTGGTGGGCCATCGTCATGGGCGCGGACGCATCCGGTGTGCCCGACGGCCACGACGGCATCTACGCATGGCAGGGCGGCCTGTCCTTCTACGAGGCCGGCGGCGAGGTCGACAAGGTCCGCGAGACCAACATCGTCGTCAACTGCAACACCGCCCCCGAGCTCGTGGAGTAGTAGGAAGCCGCATTAGCGAAAAGGGATTGCACGCCTAGCGAAAGGAAAAGCAATGGAAGACAACGCAGCCATCAACCAGGACGAGATCGCCGAGCAGGTGAAGGGCCACGACCGCATCGTGGTCGAGGACTCCGAGGGCAAGGAGTACACGCTCCGCTACACCCGCAAGGTGGTCAAGGAGATGGAGAAGAAGGGCGTCACCGCGCAGCATGCGGCTGAGCTGCTCTCCGCAGGCACCCTCACCGCGACCGAGGACTTCATCCGCAAGTTCGTCGCGCCCGCTCTCAAGACAGACCAGCCCAAGATGACCGAGAACGACGTGGTCGACCTCTGGGCCGAGATCGACGGCAAGGAGACGCTCATCGCCTACCTGGTGGCGCTGTTCTCCCAGCCCATGCTCTCCCTCGTCACAAACCCTACCGAGACCCGAGCGAAGTTCCGCCTGGTATAGACCGGAAGGACGAAGAGCGTTCCGAGGACGGGGAAGGAGGCTCGTGCGCAAACCCTCTGGGGCAAGCGTTCGACGCCGCCTTCCCCGTCGCTTTGTCGCTCGGGATGACGCCGCGTCAGTACTGGGAGGACGACCCGTGGCTGTATGCGGCGTACAACGAGTCGCGCATGCTCGAGGAGGAGAGGGCCGATAGCCACAGCTGGCTCATGGGCCTGTACGTGTACAAGGCGATAGAGTGCCTCGCGCCTATATTCAACCCGTTCTCGAAGTCGAAACCAGACGATTACATCAGCGAGCCGCTAATGGCTACGGCCTCGCGCACACAGGAGGAGAACGACGCACGCGCGGAGGAGCTGCAGCACGAGAGAATGGCATCATGGCTCATGATGCACGGGCCGTCAGAAGACTAGACGCGCGATAGGGATTGCACCCCCAGAAATGGGGTTTTATCGTGGCTGCTTCCGGTGCTAGCATCGACCAACTCAAAATCGAAATCGAGGCCGAGGCGTCCTCCGCGAAGAGCGGCGTCATCGAGCTCAAGGAAGCCGTCAGCGGCCTAAAGAGGGCCGCCGGCGGCACTCCTGAGCGCCTCGAGAACCTCGCGAGCGCTCTGAACACGCTCAGCGGGATGACCGGCAAGGCGTCGCAGATGAGCTCCATCGCGTCGTCCCTGTCGGTGTTCAAGGGCGTCAAGGTTTCCGCCACCATCGGCAAGAACCTGTCCAGCATCGCGAACGCGGTGGCGAAGATGCCGGGGACGGCCAGCGTCTCCGCGATGGCCGGCGCCGTAAACAGCATCGGCGGAGTGAAGATCTCCTCCACCATCGCCAACCAGATAGCGAAGATCGGCGAGGCCCTACCGGCTCTGGACCGAAGCATCACCGAGGGCACCGTTCAGAGGATCAACAGCCTGTCCGACGCCATCGCAAAGCTCGCGTCCGTGCCGAAGAGCAACCTCAACAGCACGCTCAACTCACTCAAGAAGGTCCCGGATGCGGTGAAGGCGCTCAACGGCGTCGACCTCACCGGTTTCTCGGAGCAGTGCGCGAAGCTGTCCTCGGCTCTCGGATCTCTACCGCAGAAGATGAGCTCAATCGCGAGGGGATTCGGCGCCATCAAGGCGTCGTCCTCGGCGCTCAAGAGCGTGTCTAACGAGGCGAGGGAAGCGTCCAGGCACAGCAGCACGCTAGCCGAGAAGCTCAGCAGGCTGGCCGGAGTCATCGGCTCCATCAGGGTGGTGTCGAACGCTCTCAGGCAGGTCGCGGCTGCCCTCGGCTACTGCATCGACGCGTCCAACAGGTACATCGAGAACATGAACCTTGCCAACGTTTCGCTCGGCAAGTACGCAGGCACGGCTGGTGAGTACGCCAACGCCGTCCAGAGCGCACTCGGAATCAACTCCGGCGAGTTCATGAGGAACCAGGGAACCTTCATGACGATGGCCCAGGGCATGGGCGTCGCCACCGACAACGCCTACCAGATGTCCAAGGGCCTCACGCAGCTCAGCTACGACCTCGCGTCGTTCTTCAACATCTCAAACGACGAGGCTTTCGAGAAGGTCAAGTCCGGCCTTGCCGGAGAGATCGAGCCGCTGCGAGCGCTGGGATACGACCTCACGAACGCGCGCCTGCAGCAGGAGGCGTACAACCTCGGCATCAGCAAGAACGTCTCCGCGATGACGCAGGCCGAGAAGGCGATGCTCCGATACAGGGCCATCATGTCGCAGGTCAGCTGGGCGCAGAACGACCTCGCTCGAACGGCATCGAGTCCCGCCAACCAGATCAGGATCCTCAAGAGCCAGCTGCAGACGGCGGCGCAGTCAATCGGAAACATCTTCCTGCCGATGCTCAAGGCGATCATCCCGGTCGTCGTCGCCGTGGTCAAGGTCATCTCGACGCTAGCGAACGTGATTGCCGGAATCACCGGCGGTACGAAAATCGCCGCCGTGAACTTCGGCTCCGGCGGCGATGTGAGCGGAGGCCTTAACGACACGGCGGATGCAGCCAATAACGCCGCAAGCGGGCTCGGAGGAGCCGGCAAAGCCGCCAAGGGCGCCGGCGACAAGGCTGGCAAGGCCGCCAAACAGGTCAAGGAGCTCAAGAGGCAGCTCATGAGCTTCGACGAGATCAACAAGTTCTCCGAGCAGTCTGACTCCGGCTCCGGTAGCGGTGGCTCCGGCGGCGGTGGCGGCGGTGGCGGCAACGGCGGTGGCCCGACCAACATCGGCGACGTCAAGCTCAACGCCTACGATTGGGACCTCAACAGCGGTTTCGGCGACGAGCTGTACAACGAGATCATGTCGTTCCTAAACAGGCTCAAGAAGGCCTTCGACCCGCTGGTCAACGACTTCAAGGTCCTCGGCATGGCCATCAGACACCAGTTCGAGGGGCTTGACCTCGCTGGCGCGATCAAGAACAGCATCGCCGCCGCCGTCCATCTCATCAGCAACGCCGTGCGCAACATCGTTGAGATACTCGGCCCGCTCGTCGTCGCGTTCAACTTCCCGGAGACCATCGCCTACGCGTTCGACCTCGCGGCCCAGATGTGCCTGACGCTATCCTCCGCTATCAATGCCGTCGGCTCGATGGTCAAGGGGTTCACGGACGTCGCCCTCATCCAGCTCGTCGCATGGATCGGCGACAAGCTGCGAGGCGCTATCAAGGGCTGTATCGAGCTGCTGCAGAGCTGGCAGGACTGGTTCATCCGCAACACGTCGGCGCTCACCGAACTCGGCAGGGCAGCCGGAATCGGCGCGACGTTCGTCCTGAGGCTCGCCGAGGCGTTCGCAAACGGCGCTTTCGCCGTGGCCGCAGCAGCTATCGGTGCCATCAGCACCGTGCTGCAGCTCCTGCTCGAAATCCTGGTCAACAGCACAGCCGCCAGGGTGGCGGTTTCGCTTCTCGGAGCAGCCCTAACCGCGCTCGCGATCGGTAACGGCATCGCATCGGCCCTCAAGGCGCTCGGCACCGCTTTCGACAATATGGCGAAGAGCATGAGGGGCGAGGCAGAGGAGTCTGACGGGAAGATCAGGCTCCTGTCGTCCGACCTCAAGGGAAACCTGTCGACCGGATTGAAGGCGGCTAAGGACGGACTCGGCAAGCTCGCTTCGGCACTCGGTATAACCAAGGCCAAAACGGACACCATGTCGTCTGCGTCCGATAGGGCGTCTGCGTCTATAGCGAAAGCGAAAAACGCCGTCGACAACGAGCAGGAGGCTCTCGCAAAGGCAAAGGCCCAGCTCTCGCTCAACACGGAGAACACCGGCAAGCTCAAGATGGCCGTCGACAAGCTGAATGTCAAGGTCGCTGAGCACCGTGTAAAGACCGCCCAGTCGAATGTGGCTTTAGAGCAGTCGAGGACAAAGTTCAATCAAGCTAGAGAGGCCGCCGCGTCATATGCAGCGAGCAGCGAGAAGAGCGCAGCTGTGGCACGCAGCCTCGGAGAGGCGGAAGTCTCTGCCGGAGCGGAGCTCGCGAAGAATACCCTAAAGAAGGCAGAGAACACGGTTGCCACGGGAGCATGGACCGTTGCGGCAGGTGTTGCAACGGTGGCGCAGACAGCGTGGAACGCAATTACAGCCGCGTTCCCAGGCATGGCTCTGGCAGTCGTGCTCGGGATTGTTATGCAAGCGCTGTCTCCGCTCATCGACGGCATCGGCAATGCCATCCTCGGGTTCCTCGGGTTCAATACCGCCACCGACGGAGTGACCGACAGCACCAAGGAGGCCAACCAGGCTCTCGAGCAGGAAAAGCAGCAGGTAAACGACAACCTGGAGTCCATCCAGAAGTACGAGCAGTCGCACAACAACCTCAAGGACGCCATCGCGATGGCGGGCTTCTCCGAGGAGGAGTTCGCCCGCTACCTGCAGCAGACAGGGCAGACCTTCGACGAGGTAAGCCAGAAGATCGACGGCTACACAACGAGCACCATAAACAGCTTCAAGTCGATCGACACCACCGCGTCCATGAGCGCCGATCAGCTCAAGACGGCACTCGAGCACAACATCACCGTCACGCGTCAGTTCCATGACGACATGAAGACCATCATGGAGAAGACCGGACTCGACTCATCCAGCGCCCTCATCCAGCAGATGTTGGAGGCCGGCCCCGAGGGAGTCGGAACCGCAGCGCACGAGATGGCCTCCAAATCAAAGGAAGAGCTCGCGTGGATGGTCACCGACAGCGAGCAGGTTGCCAAGGACTCGACGAACGCCGTCATCTCCGAGTACTACAGCAGCGTCCCGGAGGCGCAGCAGGCCGGTAAGTCCCTCGGAGAGGCTGCTGCGTCCTCAGCATCCACGGCGAAGCCGACGGCAGAGCAGAGCGGCAAGTCCCTCGCCGACAGCATGGCTGCGGGCGTGACGTCCCAGTCCGGAGTTCCGGCAAGGGCCTCGCAGTCGATGGCCGAGGCAGCCACGGCGCAGCTCAACGCTGGTTCCGTCGCCGCGTCGGCGCAGCAGGCCGGCAAGAGCACCGCCGAGAGCTACGGTTCCGGCGTCACATCCGGCAGCACTTCGGCCAGCGGCCAGGCCAAGGCGGCAGCGGACTCGGCGGCGAGCGCGCTCAGCGACAAGTCCGGCAAGGGCGCGAAGGCCGGCGGCGAGCTCATCAAGAACTACGGCAACGGCATCAAGAACGGCACCGCTGCGGCTAAGACGCAGGCGAAGAACGCCATGGAGTCCGTCGCCAAGATGCTCGACGGGAAGAGCAAGGCCACCGAGTACGGCAAGAAGCTGATGAGCGGCTTCGCGAGCGGGGTGTCATCCGGCATCTCCTCCGCCGTCAGCAAGGCAAAGAGCGCATCGTCCCAGGTGGCGAGCGCGCTCAAGGCCAGCTCTGGCAGCGCGACCGGTTCCGGCTCCAGCATCATGTCAGGATTCAGGTCCGGCCTGTCATCCGGTGTGAGCTCAGCTGTCGCCACCGCGAGGAGCGCGGCCACGTCAGTGGCAAACGGCCTCAGGGGAGGTACGTCGGCGGCTAGGAGCGCGGGCGTATCGATCGGCAGCGCGTTCAAGTCCGGTCTGTCCGGTACAAACGCGTCGGCAACCGGCAACAGCGTCGCCAACAGCGCCGTAAGCGGAATGGGCGGTAAGTACAACGCGGCTCGCGGTGCGGGCAGGAACGTCGGAATCGGATTCAACAACGGTCTCGCGGGCACCGCCGGTACCATCTACGCGACCGCAGCGACCATTGCAAGGAACGTCATGTCGACGCTCAGGAGGGCCTTTAGGATCCATTCGCCGTCAAAGGCCACTGCTGAAATCGGAATGTATGTCAGTCTGGGTCTTGCAGACGGCATGATGGACTACGCGTCCAAGGTCTCCAATTCCGCTCGCCCCGTCGCTACAAAGGCGCTCGACACTACTGCCGAGGCCATCAAAATCGGTTCTAAGATCGGTTCCGCATACGGTGCGGCTGTCCAGTCGAATATCGACATCGAAGGCGTTAAATCGGCTCTCAGTGGCACTGAGATGATTGCAGCGAACGCGGACTTCTCGGGTGCCTCTGCATACCGCATGGCCGCGCCGAAAACCGCCTCGCACGCGTGGACCGGAGACAGGGCCGACACTGAGCGGGTGGCGGACGTCATCACGCGCGCCGTGATCCAGTCGCTCGTCACCACTAACGGAGTCGGCACCGCGCAGCAGCAGGGCGATACCGTCATCGTTCTCAAAGCCGGCGAGGAAGAGCTCGCTAGGGCGACGATGAGGGGACAGGCGAGCCTAGCCAGGCGCGGAGTCTTGGATTTGGGGTAGCAATGGCAGTTCTCTACATCGGCACGTCAGCCGACAGCACGAAGGCGATCACTCCGGACCCGTCCTCGCTCGAGTACGGGCTGCAGGACGTCTCCGCGAGCGACGCGGGGCGCGTCATGGACGCGTCAGCCACCATGTACAAGCAGCGCATCTGCCAGAAGCGAAAGCTCAAGCTCAAGTGGTCCGGACTCACCGCCGCAGATACGAGCAAGATTCTCAAGGCCGTCAACCCCGAGTACTTCTATGTGCGCTTCTGGGACGCGCTCGACGGCCAGATGGAGACGCGTTGCTTCTACGTCGGAGACCGCACCGCCCCGCTCTTCTACTACTGGGTCGACGGTATCCGGTACGAGTCCCTGTCCTTCGACCTGATTGAGAGGTAACAAATGCTCGCTGCAAGCAATGCCTTCAAGAGGGCAATGGCCGACAACAGCACGATGCTCGTCGAAGCGCGTGTAAAGTTGTTTAACAACCAGACTGTCGAGCTTTCTGGAGACGACATATCGGCATGCTCTGTCGAGCAATCAACGTCAGCTGCAGGTTCGTTCAACATCGGATCGGCTATCATCGGCAAGCTTTCCCTGACGCTCAACAACCGCGACGGCAGGTTCGACAAGTTCGACTTCACAGATGCGAAGATATTAGTCAGAGCGGGAAAGCAACTCGGTGGCGGGACTATAGAGTGGGTATCTCTCGGGTTGTTCATCGTCGATCAGCCTGATTCATATAGCGGGACCATCAAGATAGACGCTCTTGACAGAATGAGCCTGTTCGAGAAGCCGTTTGCTGAGGTGTCTGCCGCTTTACCGCAGGATTCGTGCAAGGCCATTCGTTTGGTCCAATCCATATGCTCGTTCTGCAAAGTGCTTCCACCTGCTGAATTCGCAAACTCAGACGTCGATTTCAGCCTTAAATCGATTCAACAGGGAGCCACGTGCCTTGCGGTAATCGGGTACGTTGCGCAGGCGACTGGCAACTTCGCGAGAGTGAATCAGAATGGGCTTGAGCTGTCATGGTACGACACGTCTGCGTTCGAGGGCGAGGGCTGGCTCGACGGCGGAGTTTTCGACGATGCAAAACCATATGCCAGCGGAGATTCCGCCGACGGTGGAGACTTCGTCGACTACTCGTCCGGAGACTCCGTCGATTCTGGAAGCTTCGAGAACCAGAGCAGGCGTTGTGTGCTGCCGCTTTTCAGCTCTCTCACCGTGTACACAGACGATGTCGTTGTCACCGGCATCCGCGTGACCGCTCAGAACGAGGTCGTGACTGAGGGTACACCGAGAACCGGAGAAACTTCCCTGTTTGGTTCCGAGGGATATGTGCTGGCTATCGCCAACAACCCGCTTATCTCATACGGAAGGGCAGCCGAGTTCGCCGCGATTATCGCAAAGAGGGTCGTCGGCATGAGGTTCAGGCCGTTTTCCGGTAAGCACGTGCTCGACCCGACGCTTGAGGCTGGTGACCCAGTTCTCGTGGTAGACCGTGCTCAGAACACGTATATCTCATACGCAACGAGCGTGAAGATGACACTCAATGGAGGTATGACCGTATCGTGCGACGCCAAGTCGGCGAGCAGGAACAGCGCGGCTAATGCAGGCGCCGTCACGTCAGCTTTCGTTGCTGCGAGGAATGAGATGAACAAACAGCTCTCATCTCGTGACATGGCCATAGAGTCTCTCGGAGAGAAGCTTGGCAAGGCCAGCGGTCTCTATACCACGACCAAGGTGCAACAGGATGGCAGCGCCGTATTTTACCTGCACGACAAGCCTGGGCTAGCAGACTCGAAAGTCATCTACAAGATAACATCTGATGCTATCGGAATCTCAACCGACGGGGGAAAGACGTATGCCACCGGGCTGTCTGCCAACGGAGATGCCGTGCTCAACCGCATCTACGCAATCGGGCTAAACGCGAGCTACATCACGACCGGCGAGTTGGATGCAGCGAACGTGAACATCAAGAACCTTATGAAAATCGGGGCAGAGGGCTCTTCGCTCACGCTGGACCCAGGCTCAATCAAATTCGACATCGGGAAAGACGGCGGACTTGAGATCATGCCGTCAGGCGTCAACATCAAGACGGTCGATTTCAAGTACGATCCTAAGATTTCTGTTACCGGCCCAGACACGAAGACATTCCTGTCAGACATATATCCGGGGAACCCGCACGGCGGAAGGTGCTACGCGAAGTTTGACGGCGCAAACTATATCTTTTGGTACAACGTTACGACCGACATCTACTACAGCTCATCTGGCAACGAGGCCCTACTTACACACAGCGGGGAAGTTACAGTCCCGATGACGTATTTTGCTCACAAACCCAACGACCCCGTCTATCACAAGAGAATCATCGAGAACGATGAGGTAGATGTCGATGTTCTTTTCTCGGAAACCCCCGAGGGATGTGACAGCGGAATACAGATAAACCTGCATCCCGCGAGCGGGAACACAGTGCAGGTGAAGAACGTAGTGATGCTGACGTGGGGCCAGGCGCACGGACCATCCATCTCGGAAAAGGCGTCGAACACAACGTTCATGACCAACAAGAATTACAAATACATGCTCAATGAAGGAAAGACGGTAAACGGAACTATTGTCATGAAATTCGTTGCCAACAACTATTTCCGCAACTACCGGCTGACTTTCCAGAACGGCCTATTGGTTGGATATGAGCTTGTAACTCCGAGCGACCCGAGATTCGAATAGGACGAAAGGACAGACCTCATGGCCATCCAGATGCGCAGGGGATCATACGACAACTTCGACAAAACCAAGATGCTCGCCGGGGAGTGGGCCGTCGTCCAGGACGACGACCCTGCCGCCAAAGACGGCACCAGCGTCTACATGGCGTTCGCCGCCGGAGATGTCAAGCGAATGGCGACGTACAACGACATGGTGGACAACTGCAAGACGGCCATCGAGGCGAATGAAGCCGAGATCATCAAGACGCTCACTGACGGCGTGAAGACAATGAACGACAAGGTGACAACGGACGAGAGCGCACGCGCAGCGGCAGAGCGGCAGCGCGTCTCCAACGAGGAGGCTCGCAAGAGCGCCGAGACGGCTCGTGTCGCAGCCGAGTCCGCAAGGGTCGAGGCGGAGAAGAAGCGCGCGGCAGACCAGCTCAAGAACAACACCGACCAGGCCCAGAACAACGCGGCTGCACACGGACCCACGTACCACGTGTGCTCCGCATCCGAGTATAAGGTCGACACGGTGGACGGCCTGCACAACGTCCCGACGCTCGCCGGGAAAGACGGCGTCATGTACCTCACACCCATGCTCAACGGCGCGAGCGATGAGGACGCATACGACCAGTGGATGCTCATCGACTCCAAGTGGGAGCTGCTTGGCGGAACCGGCAGCCATATCGACCCAACGACCACGAACGACATCGACAGCATCGTCTCCGACTCGCAGGTTACGGCGGACAGGTATCTCAACTCAACCGGCCTCACATACTTCTGGACGAAAGCCAAGGAGAGGCTCACCTCGCTTTTCGCACCGAAGTCTCATGGCCATGACGTTGGCGACATCACCGGGACGCTGCCGATCGCGAATGGGGGCACCGGTGCGGCCTCTGCAGTGGACGCCTTGGCCAATCTTGGCATCACGGTAGGGGAGTCAGATGCCCCGGCAACTGGTGCACCTGGGTCGATTTACATCAAGATGCTCTAGGGGGTAGCCGATGGCATATTGGGAAGGCGGAGTCTGCGCTAAGCCGGGTGGCCACGCGGGAACGACCAGGTGCAGCCTGAGCGTCACGACGTCCAACGTGTGGAACAACTATGGCATCCAGGCAGCAATGGTCGGCTACTCTTGGGCCGACATCGTTGATGCGTGGGGATTCGACATCATCGTTGGAAACTACGCAGCGTCGAACAATCCAGGTGGAGCTGGAGCGACTTCGACGAAGAGCCATCCGCGATGGAACAAGACTGCGAAAAAGCCGGACGGCGGCCAGAGGAACTCGCCAAATTTCCCCAGGCGCTGGGGATGGGACTACACGATTACGTGCTACACGCAGTACCGCGACCTGAATCCGACTGTCTATCAGGGAATCGTAAAAGGCACCATCACGATACCGAAGATCGCGGCGCCTCAGCACTCGATCAAAGCGGTCTCGAACAAGACGGCGGTCTGCTATGGAGAGCAGGTCACGCTGACGCTCACGGACGTTCCGGGCGCTGCGAATAACGCGTGGATGTGGAACTTCCTGATTACTACTGGCGGCAAGACAATCAAGACAGGCGATAGGAACAACACGGCTGGGAGGAGTGAGTCGTTTACGTTCACCCCCTCAGACTACACCGGGCGAGAAGGCGGCTATCTGGATGTGGTGTGCCACTGCCGTCACGAGTGGTACGGAACGTACCCCGAGGCAACCACGACGATCCGACTGTATGTGTGTCCGACGATCGTTGTGTACGACGCGACTGGCGCACCGAAAACCGGAATCGTGACGGCGTATGACTCCTCTGGATCGCCACGCAACGCTGCCATCTACACATACAGGGCTGACGGCAGCCTGAGTGCCTCTTCCTAGCACGAGCGGAATCTGACGCGACTATACGATGCGAGCGAACGGATAAATCCAACCGAAAGGAACGAAGAAGGATGGAATCCATTATCCAGCTCGCAGAGCCGGAGGTCTGGGCACTCGGAACGGCTTTCGCAACGATGCTCATCGATGTCGTCGTGGGCTTCTCGCAGTCGCTCATCACTGGCAGCTTCTCCTCCTCGGTCATGCGCATCGGCCTTGGCCATAAGTTCATCACCATCTGCATCATGGCTCTGAGCGTCATCCTCGAGGCTGCCTGCAGCCACGTCGCTGGCCTTCCATTCAGCGGCGTAACGACCGTTGTAGTGAGCGGCTACGTGATCGTCATGGAGGTCGGCTCGATTCTCGAAAACGCAGCGAAAGCATATCCGGAGCTGCGCGACTCCCCGTTATTCAGGCTCTTTGAAGACGAGAAGAAGGGGGCATAGCCGTGAGTGACGAAGAGCAGACCGTAGAACTCACCGATGAGGAGCTTGAGAGGCTCAAGAAGGCCCTCAGCTGGAATGGTGGCCAAGGTTATGACGGAGACGGCCCAGAGGACATCTGCGAGCCTTTGGAGCTGATGTAGTATGGCGACTCCAGCACAGCTTCTAGCCGTAGAGCGCGGGCAAATCGGGTACAGCCGATGGACCGACCCGCAGCCCGGTACCATCTACGGCAGGTGGTACGCCAAGAAGACTGGCAACCCGTGGTTCGGTACCAACGGCGTGGCGTTCTGCGCCATGGGCCAGAGCTGGTCTTTCGATCAAGTTCGCCAAGCTGCCCCCGGGCTTCCTACCGCCGGATGCGGAACCATCCGCGAGGCCGCGCGCAGGGCTCGCCGAGTGGTCAACAGGCGAGACGCTCGCCAAGGCGACATCGTCCTTTTCCGCTGGGACGGGAACGTCGACGACATGAGCTATTCCGATCATGTCGGAGTTGTCGACATCAACTTGGGCGCCAAGGGTATCCAGACCGTTGAGTTCAACACAAACAACGGCAGCGTCGCTCCCCGCACCCGCTCCTGGAGCGTCGTGCAGATGGTCATCCGCCCGGAGTGGACCGGAGCGAGCGGCACGCCCGCTGCCACCGCGTCCAAGCTCGACCTCGGAGACCTCAACTGGACTGGCCAGCTGATGGTCAAGGAATGGCAGAAGCAGCTCGGTTGCAAGTACGTCGACGGAATCATCAGCGGGCAGCGCTCCTATAACTGCAAGACCATTCTGTGGGCCATCACTGTGACCGCGCGAGGCAGCGTCGGCTCCCCGATGGTTACCGCACTGCAGAGGTTCCTCAAGGCTCGCGGCTTCGACCCGAACGGCATCGACGGCCACTTCGGCCAAGGCACGACCAAGGCGCTGCAGCGCTTCCTGAACGCAAAGCTCGGGACCAAGCTCGATGTCGACGGCATCTACGGCAACGCCACATCCAGGGCCATCGGCGCGGCTCTCGAGAAGGGCCTGTTCCGTGGATAAGTACGACCTGCTCTATGTGGCTGCGTGCCTCACCGGCATGGCGTGCTTCTTCTACTGCATATTCCTGCTGTACGCATTCACGCATTGATATTGACCCCTCTCCCGAAAGACCCTCGCATCCTATTGGTGCGGGGGTCTTTTGTTTACCGATTCTGCTCGATTCTCAGTCCCAACAGCGTCCCAAGCGCTCGGCTTGCTCGGTTTTGTGCGGCTTATCTTTTGTATAAGCGCTGCTATATGGCTTACAGCTTCTTACTAGACCTTATGTTGTAAACTGAGTTGGTAAACGCCAACGCATAGAGTCATGAGGGGATAGCATGTCTCAAGAAACCATCCATGCGGCCCAGGCCGCCGCAGGACGTGTGTCCGAGCCGGAGCAGCTGGACGAAGATAGGGATCAGCTGCACGAGGAGTGCGGTGTCTTTGGTGTTTGGGCGCCAAAGCGCGACGTTGCTCGCCTGACGTATTTTGGCTTGCGCGCGCTGCAGCATCGCGGCCAGGAGTCGGCGGGTATCGCGGTGGGTGACGGCGGTACTGTTATGGTGCGCAAGGATCTGGGCCTTTGCGGTCAGGTCTTCTCCAACGCCGACCTCTCCACGCTTACCGGTCAGCTTGCAGTGGGACACGTGCGCTACGGAACCGCAGGTGCCAAGAGCTGGGAGGCTGCGCAGCCGCACCTCTCTACCATCAACGAGGTTATCATCGCGCTTGCGCACAACGGCACCCTCGTGAACACCGACGAGCTGCGCCGTCAGCTTATCGAGCTGGGCGTTCCGTTCCTCTCAAATTCCGACTCCGAGGTAGCAACCAAGCTCATTGGCTACTTTACCCAGCGCACCGGCCATTTGCGCGAGGGCATCCGCAAGACCATGGAGCTCGTGCGCGGCGGTTACGCCATGACCCTCATCAACGAGAGCTCCCTCTACGCCTTCCGTGACCCGCATGGCATCCGTCCGCTTGTGCTGGGCAAGCTCGTAGACGGCGGCCTGGATCAGGCCGACCTCAAAGCGGCTGCCAAGCTTCCCTCGCTCGAGGAGAGCACCGAGGCGAACGAGCCTGTGCCCGAAGTCACTACGGCTGGTGGCTGGGTCGTCGCTTCCGAGACGTGCGCCCTCGACATCGTGGGTGCCGAGTATGTTCGCGACATTCGCCCGGGTGAGATTTTGCGCATCAACGACGAGGGCCTTGTTTCCGAGCAGGGCGTGCCCGCGGCGGAAAAGTCGGCAAACTGCATCTTTGAGCAGGTCTATTTTGCTCGCTCCGATTCCATCATGAACGGCAAGAGCGTTTATGCTTGCCGCTACGACATGGGACGCATGCTCGCTATCGAGTCGCCCGTCAACGCCGATATGGTCATCGGCGTTCCCGACTCCGGCATGCCTCCGGCGGAGGGCTTCGCTCACGAGAGCGGCATTCGCTATGGCGAGGGCCTTATCAAGAACCGCTACGTGGCTCGTACCTTTATTGAGCCCACGCAGGAGCTGCGCGCCATGGGTGTGCGCATGAAACTCAACCCGCTCAAAGACAACATCGAGGGCAAGCGCATTGTCGTGATCGACGACTCCATCGTGCGCGGCACCACCATGGTGCAGCTCGTCAAGATGCTGCGCAGCGCCGGTGCCAAAGAGATTCACGTGCGCATCAACTCGCCCGAGGTCATCTGGCCGTGCTTCTATGGCATCGACACCGATGTCCAGCAGCAGCTGATTAGCGCCAATAAGACGGTCGACGAGATTTGCGAGTTCATCGGTGCCGACTCCCTGGCGTTCCTCTCGGTCGAGGGCTTGCTCAAGTGCATGCCGGAGGGCGGCTACTGCGACGCTTGCTTTACGGGTGTCTATCCGGTGGCTATTCCCGATAGCTTTGGTCGCGACAAGTTCATGGAAGGCTACAAGCCGCGCAACCTCACCAAGCCCATGCGCTTTGCAGACGATGCGATTGTCGAGAAGGATAAGGATAAGAGCTGGGAAGAGAATCATCCCGAGGCATAATGCACCTTTTGGCGCCAGGAGCGGCAATCCGCGACTTGGCGCCTGTGTCTTTTTGTTACCAAACCGCTCCACGCGAAAGGAAATCCGATGAGCGAGAATACCAAGCACGTGACGTACGAGGACGCCGGCGTCGATACGGCCGAGGGCGGCCGCGCGGTCGACGCTATCAAGCAGATGGTTAAGGAGACCAATCGTCCCGAGGTCATTGGCGGTATTGGCGGCTTTGGCGGTCTGTTCTCCGCTGCCGCCCTTAAGGACATGGAAGACCCGATTCTTATTTCGGGCACCGACGGCGTGGGCACCAAGCTCGTGCTGGCGCAGCTGCTCGACCGCCACGAGACGGTGGGCCAAGACCTTGTTGCCATGTGCGTAAACGACATTCTCGCTTCTGGTGCCGAGCCGCTGTTCTTTCTTGATTACGTGGCCATCGGTCATATCGAGGCCGAGCACATGGCAAAGATCGTGAAGGGCGTGGCCGACGGCTGCAAGCTTGCGGGCTGTGCGCTTGTGGGCGGCGAGATGGCCGAGCACCCCGGCGTCATGCGTCCGGACGATTATGATCTGGCTGGCTTTACCGTGGGAGTTGTCGATCGCCCCAAGATGATCGACCCGGCAAACGTCCGTCCGGGCGACGTTATCATCGGTCTGCCTTCCACTGGCGTTCACTCCAACGGCTACTCGCTGGTGCGCAAGGTTATTGGTGTCGACGGCATCGTGCCGGGCACGCCCGAGGCGGCCGCCAAACGCGCCGAGCTTGAGCAGCCGCTTGAGGAGCTGGACGGCCTTTCGCTGGCAGATGCCCTGCTGGCACCCACTCGCATCTATGTGAAGCCGGTGCTCGAGCTGTTGCGCGGAGGCGCCAACGTGCACGCCATCGCTCACATTACGGGCGGCGGTATCACCGAGAACCTCAATCGCGCGCTGGCAGCAGATGTCGACGCCGTGGTCGAGCGCGACGGATCCAAGATGGGCTGGGACGTGCCCCCCGTCATCACCTACATTTCCGAGCATGCCGAGCTTGCCCCCAATGAGGCGTGCAAGACCTTCAACATGGGCGTTGGCCTGTGCTTTATCGTGCCTGCCGAGGACGAGGATGCAACGGTCCGCGCTCTTGAGGCCATGGGCGAGAAGCCCTTCCGCGTGGGTACCTGCGTTGAGGGTTCGGGCAAGGTGACATACTCCGATGAGCGATAAGAACGTTTCCCGTCCCGCTCCCTATACGCGCCCGACGGATACTCCCGTGGCCGAGCCGCTCAAAATCGGCGTGCTTATCTCTGGCTCTGGCACCAATCTTCAGGCCCTGATCGACCGCATTGCCGAGGGCAGCCTTAATGCCAGCATCGAGCTGGTGGTTTCGAGTCGCGCGGACGCCTATGGCATCAAGCGCGCGGAGGAAGCCTCCATCGAGACGCTCGTGATGAGCCGCGAGGATTATGCCGACCCCGTCGCTGCCGATCAAAAGATCGTGGACGCTCTGCTCGAGCGCGGCGTGGAGTATGTGGTGATGGCAGGCTACATGCGCATGGTCCGCACCCCGATGCTTCGGGCGTTTGAGAATCGTGTGGTCAACCTGCATCCGGCATTGCTGCCGAGCTTTGTGGGTGCGCATGCCATTCAAGACGCGTTCGACCGTGGCGTCAAGGTGACGGGCGTGACCGTTCACTTTGCAAACGAGGTGTACGACTGCGGCCCCATCATCGCTCAGCGCGCGTTGCCCATCGAGGAGGAGTGGGACGTCGACACGCTCGAGTCTCACATCCACGATATCGAGCACGTGCTCTATCCCGAGGCCGTGCAGATGCTCGCCGATGGTCGCGTTCATGTGCTGGCCGACGGCAAGGTGGCTATCGATCCGGTGCCCGCCGCATAGCGTTTCTCGCTTGTCGCCTCAATCGACTTGACCCATACAAGCTTCTCAACCTGTTCTTAAATACGAGGGACTGGTCGGGGAGCTTTTTTGTTGGCGAGAGGGCATGCAAGAAACTCGCATGTCGGGTTTGCCGGGCACGCCCATTTGTTACACTTGTATGTAAATTGCTGTACAACTTTTGCACGATGTTGACTGTGCTACCATCTATTTTGCTAAGCTGTCTCGCTGCCCATTTTGAGACAGCGCATATGTCAACAAGACAGGAGAGAGAATATGGCAAGCAAGGATACTGAGCTGTTTAGCCCCGATCTGGTTTTCTTCGATATGGAGGCCGAGAGCACCGACGAGTTCTTCACCAAGCTTGGTGCCGAGCTCAAGAAGCGTGGCAACATCAATGACGGCTGGTACGACGGCATCTCCACCCGTGAGAAGAACTATCCCACCGGTCTTCACACCGAGGCTGCTGCTATTGCCATTCCTCACACCGATCCTCAGTTCATCGAGAAGCCCTATATCGCGGTGATCAAGCCTAAGACCCCGATCGTTTTCCAGCCTATGGCGGGCATGGGCGACGAGGTTCCTGCCGAGCTCATCATCAACCTGGGCGTTCTGCGTGATGGCGGCCAGGTTGCCGTGCTGCAGAACCTCATGAACATCTTCATGGACAAGGAGAAGACGGCCGACATCCTCGCGCAGACCACGCAGCAGGGCATGATCGACGCCATCACCAAGTACTTCGAGTAGCATCCGTTTCCCGTTTTGACCAACAGGTTTTAGCTGCCCCATTTCATGACCCCTGTGAGCAGGCGCTCGCAGGGGTTTGTGTGTAAAGGGCATTAAGGCATTCGGTATTGTCACGTTTTTCTGAGCTGGGCGTATCTATGAGACAATAGGAAAACTCAGGTAGTAACCATTGTGCGCGCCTGCGAGTGTAGGCGCGATAAGGATGCATCTATGGCTCAGCAGAAAAAGAAATCGCCTACGCCCGCCGATAAAACTCAGGCACCGCGCAAGAAGGACGTGCACGCCCGCGCTCGAAAGACGCGCATGTCCAAGGGCGTCAAGATTTTGCTTGTTGCCATCGGCTGCGCAGCGATGATTCTCTCCGTTTCCACCATGGCGTGCTCCGGCATCATCAACCAGAGCCAGAACAAGGAATCGTATACGCTTACCGGCGGTGTTGCTGCCAAGGTCGACGGCGTGAATATTACCGAGGACACCGTGACCAAGCAAATCATGAACGTGCGCACTTCCGGTGGCTATGACACCGACAAGAAGTGGGCTCAATACCTGGTTGATAACAGCATGACGCCCGAGAGCTATCGTGCGAGTGTGATCGACTCCCTGGCGCGCCAGTACCTGGTGCAGAAGGCCGAAAAAGAATACGACGTCCAAGTGACCGATGAGGATGTCGAGCAGGCTTGGAAAGATGCCGCCGCAAACTATGAGAGCGAGGAGGCGTTCGAGAACCAGATCAAGATGTTTGGCTTCACCAAGGACAGCTACAAGCAGCAGCTTGAGAGCACCCTTAAGCAGACCAAGCTCAAGGAAAAGGTCGCCAAGGCCGCCGACCCCACCGACCAGGAGGTTATCGATTATCTCAACAGCAACCTCTCTACCTACAACGACGCTCGCCGCTCCCAGAACATCCTGTTCAAGGTGAATTCGGGTGCCACCGATGAAGAGAAGGCAAAAGTCAAGGAGAAGGCCCAGGAGGTACTCGACAAGATCAATGCGGGCGAGATTTCCTTTGACGATGCTGTGAGCAAGTATTCCGAGGACACCGGGTCCAAGGACAATAAGGGCGATGTGGGCTGGGATAAGCTCACGAGCTTTGTCGATGAGTATCAGTCGGCCCTTTCCGGTCTTAACAAGGGCGATGTGAGCCAGCTTGTCGAGTCTTCCTACGGCTATCACATCATCAAGTGCACCGACTATTTCCACGTGGACGAGTCGGTCACCTCGATCGATCAGGTCCCCAAGAAGATCGTGAGCTACGTCAAGAACATCCTCAAGACCCAGAAGGAGAGCACGGCGTACTCTGAGTGGATGGACGCCTATATCAAGAAGGCCGACATCCAAGTCAACGACATGCCCAAAGAGGTTCCGTATAATGTGAGCCTTAAGGGCGTGACGCCAAGCACCGGTTCCTCCTCGACTTCGGGCGAGTAGTTGCGCGCAACAACTGTACGTTTACCTGCGAGCCCGCCCAAACGGCGGGTTCGTTTATCGGAAAGGGGTTTTCGATGACCAACGAAGAGTTGCAAAAAGAAATGATCGCCGCTATGAAGGCGAAGGACAAGACGCGTCTGTCTATCATTCGCCAGGTCAAGGCCGAGGTGAAAAACATCGAGGTCAACGAGCGCCGCGACGTGACCGAGGAAGATGTGAATGGCATGATCAAGCGTCTGATCAAGCAGACGAGCGAGACGCTTGATATGTCCATCAAGGCGGCCAACAACGCCGAGCGCACCGAGACCCTTACCGAGCAGGTTGAGATTTTGCAGAGCCTGCTGCCTCGCCAGATTTCGGGCGAAGAGCTCGTAGCGCTGATCGAAGAGGTCATTGCCGAGACGGGCGCTACCGCCAAGAAGGATATGGGCCGTGTGATGGGCGAGCTCGGCCGCCGTACCGGTGGCAATTTCGATAAGCCGGCGGCAGCAAAAGAGGTTGGCTCTCGTCTGGCATAGGCATACCCCCGGGCTCTTTAGCCTGATGGAGAATTCGAGCGGTATACCAGGTGCTATGTATCAAGTACGAAAAGAGCGGGCATAAAACCCATCAATTCGTATAAAACCGCCTTTTCTACCGTTGCCCGTTTGTAACAACTCGATTTCGAATCGAACAAGCGCCCCCTCATACGGAGCGCTTGGTTTTTTCCAACCGTAGAATGGATGGAGCCGCGAAGCAGTGTTGCTTGTGGATGCGCCGCGTCCCGATTCGATGGCAGATAAGGAAGGAACTCGTCCATGTCCGATATGATCCAGATCAAAGGGCTCAACAAATACTTCGGTGACCTGCATGTCCTGAAGGATGTCAACCTGAACGTCAAGGCTGGCGAGAAGCTCGTTGTCATCGGTCCGTCCGGTTCCGGTAAATCCACGCTCATCCGCTGCGTCGATTTTCTTGAGGAGCCCACGTCTGGCGAGGTCATCATCGACGGCACGCCGCTTACCAAGAAGAATCACTTGGAGATGGCCCGCAAGTATTCCTCGATGGTGTTTCAGCAGTTCAATCTGTATCCCAACATGACGGTGCTGGGCAACTTGACGCTGGCCCCCATCAAGCTCCAGAAGAAGAGCAAGGAAGAGGCCAACAAGATCGCCATGGCCGCGCTTGAGCGCGTTGGCTTGGCGGCAAAAGCGGGGGAGTATCCTCAGAATCTCTCCGGTGGTCAGCAGCAGCGCGTTGCAATCGCCCGCGCTCTGTGCACCAAGCAGCCCATCATTCTCTTTGACGAGCCTACTTCTGCGCTCGATCCCGAGATGGTCCAGGAGGTGCTTGACGTTATGGTCGAGCTCGCTCACGAGAACATCACCATGATTTGCGTCACCCATGAGATGGGCTTTGCCCGTCAGGTGGCCGACCGCGTGGTGTTTATGGACGATGGCCAGATTCTGGAAGAGGGCACGCCCGATCATTTCTTTGAGAATCCCGAGAATCCGCGTTGCCGTGAGTTCTTGGACAAGATTCTCCACTAGTTCGTTTTCGCATGCGGTATAGCCGCCGCATCGAGATATGCCGAGTATGGGTTCGGCGCCATGGCTGCATGCGCTGCCATGAATTGCGTATCGCAGGGAAGGGGTACCAACAATGGATATGTCTCGTCGTCAGTTTTTGAAGGTAGCCGGTTTGGGCGTTTTGAGCGTTGCCAGCATGGGTGCGCTTGCTGGCTGCGGTTCCGGTAGCAAGGGCTCTGGCTCCAGCAGCGATTCTAAGATTGCCACCATCAAGGAGCGCGGCAAGCTTAAGTGCGGCGTCAAGAAGGACGTTTTGGGCTATGGCTACCTGGATACCAAGACCAAGAAGTACGAGGGTCTCGAGATCGACCTTTGCTACCAGATCGCCGCTGCCGTCCTGGGTGTTTCCTACGAGGAGGCCGTCGAGAAGGAGCTCTGCGAGTTCACCGACGTTACGCCCAAGACCCGCGGTCCGCTGATCGATAACGACCAGCTCGACATCATCGCTGCTACCTACACCATCACCAAGGAGCGCAAGAAGAGCTGGGACTTCTCGACCCCGTATCGTACCGACCACGTGGGTATCCTTATCAAGAAGAACTCCGGTATGAGCAAGATGGCCGACCTTGACGGCAAGATCATCGGCGTCTCCCAGGGTTCTACCACCAAGGACCTGGTTCTGCAGATGCTCGAGGACGAGAAGATCGACGCTACCCCCGAGTTCAAGGAGTTCCCGGACTATCCGTCCATCAAGAGCGCTCTTGACGCCGGCAATGTCGACGCCTTTGCTATGGACCGCTCCACGCTCAAGACCTACACCACCGACGACTGCCAGCTGCTGCAGCCCGAGATTGAGTTCGGCGCCCAGGAGTACGGCGTGGCCACCAAGAAGGGCTGCGACCTGTCCAAGACCGTCGACGATACCGTCAAGAAGCTTCAGAAGGACGACTGGATCGACGAAGAGATCTCCAAGTGGGGCCTGCTCTAAGGTGATGCCGTTGCTGTGCTGAACGCATCTGCGTTGCACGGCTTTTGATCGCCCGGGCGCCAGCGCGTCCGGGCGATATGTGTTCGTAAGTTAGGAAGGAACTCTCGCCATGCTTGAAGGACTCCTCGATTCTATGCGATGGGAGATGACCTTTAGCGAGATGGGAAGCTTTTGGGATGGCTTCTTCGTCACGCTGCAGGTTGTAGTTGCCGGTTTGGCACTCTCGCTGATCCTGGGCACCCTGCTCGGTGTGTTTTCCACCACGCGTTCGCGCGTGCTGCGCGCTATTAGCCGTATTTACGTGGAGTTTTATCAAAATACACCACTGCCGGTCCAGGTGTTCTTCATGTACATGGCGGGCCCCCAGCTGCTCCAGGCCATCACGGGGGCAGCATCTCCTGTGCGCATCTCCTCGTTTGCCCTGGGCTTTTTGGGTGTGGGCCTCTACCATGCCGCCTATGTTTCCGAGGTTATCCGTACCGGTATCGAATCGGTGCCGCGCGGCCAGATGGAGGCAGCGCTTTCGCAGGGCTTTAGCCGTGTTCAGGCGTATCGCTACGTCATCTTGCCGCAGACCTTTAAGGTTATCCTGCCCCCGCTGTGCAATCAGGCGCTCAATTTGGTCAAGAACACTTCGGTGCTTGCGCTTATCGCTGGCGGCGACCTGATGTACAACGCCGACGGCTTTGTTTCTACCTATGGCTACCTGCAGGGTTATATCCTCGCGTGCGTGATGTACTTCATCATCTGCTTCCCGCTGGCCATGCTCGTTCAGTGGCTCGAGCGTCGCTCCAAGCGTCGTCCCCGCGCCAAGGTGATCCCCGGTATCACCGATGTTGCTGCAAAGGAGGCCTAAGAGATGCAGATCTTCAATGCAGACAACCTGAGCTTCATCATGCTCGGTTTTGCCAAGACCATCGAGATTTCCTTCTTCGCTATTATCTTCTCGATTATCTTTGGCACCGTGCTCGCCATGGTCAAACAGTATTGCACCGGCAAGCTGCGCCCGCTTTCGTTGCTGGTGAGCGCCTATATCGAGCTGTTTCGCTGCACGCCTAACCTGCTGTGGATTCTGTTTATCTACTTTACGGTCAAAGGCAACGACGTCATGATCTCTGTGCTGGCGTTTACCGTCTTCACCTCGGCGGTTATGGCCGAGATCATCCGTGGTGGATTTAACGCGATTCCTAAAAGCCAGTTTGAGGCTGCGCAGTCGCAGGGCTTTGGGTTCTTCTCGACCATGCGCCTGATTATCTTGCCGCAGACGTTCAAGACCATCATCCCGGCGCTCTTTAGCCAGTGCACCACGGTGATCAAGGACTCGTCGTATCTTGCCGGCATCAACGTGGCAGAGTTCATGTATTCAACCAAAGTCGTTATGGCTCAGACTTCCGACCTCTCGCAGGTACTTGCCCTCTACGGCTTTACCTTCGCGCTATACTTCGTGCTGAACTTTGGCATTTCGCTCATCGTCCGCGCATATCAGCGTCGCGTTGTTGCTGCGTAGTCGAGCGTTTTGACTGGATGATTTGCCCGAAGGGCCTGGTTTAGGCTCCTCTTGTATGTGAAAGGGAAGACCGATGGCGGTTATCAAGGACAAGATCGATCAGCGTCGTGCTCTTCGTGAGGCTACGCGAGCGGGACAGCCGGTGGTTATCACCATCGCTCGCGATTTTGGTGCCGAGGGTCACGAGATTGGCAAGATGCTCTCCTGCGAGCTGGGCATTCCTCTGTATGACAACGAGCTTTTGGTTCGCTCCGCATTGCGTGAGGGCGAGTCGCTCGACAAGATGGCAGCCTACGACGAGCAACTTGCTATGGACAACGTGGCTTTTTTGCCCGACCGTGTGGATTCGCGCTCGCTTTCGGACAAACTGTTCAAATCCATGTCGCAGGTGATTGTCGATTTGGGTGCTACGCGCAGTTGTATTATCGAGGGTCGTCTTTCCGATTACCTGCTGCGCAACAATCCCAATCACATTGCCGTGCTGGTGACGGCTCCCTTTGAGGACCGCGTTGAGATTGTGCGCAAGAAGCGCGGCCTTAACAAGAAGAAGGGCGCCAAGCTCGTCAAACAGATGCAAAAGATGCGCGAGGCGTTCTACAAGCGCTATTCGGGCGGCAAATGGAAGATGACGAGCGGCAAAGACATTGTGGTCAATCGTGCCAAGCTTGGTCGCGAAGGCTGCGTCGAGGTTATCGCTTCTGCATACCGCTATAAGCTGCGCGAACTTGGCGTATGCGAGGAGGCCGTGGCACGTGCTGCCGCCGAGGCGGAGGGCGCACCTGCTGCTCCGGAGACTGCCGAATAGACTTCGCGTTGCATATCGGCATATCACCTAGAATGGGGACGCTCTTTGCTCTTGCGCGAAGGGCGTCTTTTCTTTTTTTGAAGGGGATTGGATGAAAGTTCTCGTTACGGGGTTTGAGCCATTTGGAGCAGACAGCATCAATGCATCATGGGAGGCCGTGCGTCGTTTGCCCAAGCGCACAGCGGGCATCGATATTGTGACGGAGTGCGTGCCCGTTGTGTTTGGCGATGCCGCACGGATTGTCGAAGAACTCATTGAGCGGGAGCGGCCCGATGCTGTTTTGTGCACAGGCGTTGCTGCGGGTCGTGCGCAGGTGACGCCCGAGTATGTGGCCATCAATCATCGTCACGCGCGCATTGCGGATAACGAAGGGTTCCAACCGTACGACGAGCCTGTGGTTGCGGGGGCTCCCGATGCCTACTTTGCCTCCGCGCCGGTTTATGCCATGGCGAAGGCGTGCTGCGAGCAGGGTATACCTGCGGCGGTTTCTTATTCTGCGGGCACGTATTGCTGCAACGATCTGTTCTACAGCGTGCGTCATTTTGCGCAGCGGCGCTATCCCGGCATGCTGGTCGACTTCATTCATGTCCCGCAATGTCCTGAGCAGGTGGCGATAACGGGTGAGGTCAAGCCCTCCATGGAGCCCGCTACCGCGGCTCGGGCCCTGGAGATTATGATCGAGGCTCTCTGTAAAGACGGCAGCTAGGGACAGCCCGCTCAAGGCGACCACAGAAGACCTTCCCGCTACGGGGGACGACGCAGCTATGACAATCGCTGCCATGAGCGTTACCGGCGCTACCCTGATTGCCGCCGGTACTGCGGTCCCCAAGCGCCGCAAGCGTTAGGTTTTGGCAGCTGGCATAAAAAGTCCCCGCCGGGCGCGTGCTCGACGGGGACTTTGCCGTTTAATGGCTAGCGCTGTAGGTGATTACTCGCCCAGCAGGCTCTTGGTGATGGAGGCTGCGGCCTTCTTGCCAGCGCCCATGGCCAGGATGACCGTGGCAGCGCCGGTCACGATATCGCCACCGGCCCAGATGCGCGGATCGGTCGTCTGACCGGTCTCCTCGTCGGCGATGATGTAGCCCCACTTGTTGAGCTCCATCTTGCCGCCGATTTTGGAGGCAAACGGGTTGGCATTGGTGCCAATAGCCGAGATGGCAACGTCGCAGGGGATCTCTTCGATAGCGCCCTCGATAGGCACGGGACGACGACGGCCGGACTCGTCGGGCTCGCCAAGCTCCATCTTCTGGACCTTGACGGCGCACACGGTGCCATCTTCGCCGGCGATAAACTCGAGCGGGGAGACGAGCGGCATAACCTCGACGCCTTCTGCCTTAGCGTGGTGCAGCTCGGCGCGACGGGCGGGCATCTCGTCCTCGGTGCGGCGATAGGCGATGATCGCACGCTCGGCGCCCAGGCGCTTGGCGGTACGGACAGCGTCCATGGCCACGTTGCCGCCGCCAAAGACCACGACGTTCTTGCCGTGCTTGGTGGGGGTATCGTACTCGGGGAACTTGTTCGCCTTCATAAGGTTCACGCGGGTGAGGTACTCGTTTGCGAAGAAGACGTTGGGCAGGTTCTCGCCGGGGACGTTGAGGAACTTGGGCAGGCCAGCGCCCGTAGCGATGTAGAGCGCGTCAAAGCCCTCGTCAAACAGCTCCTCGGCCGTGGCGATGTTGCCCACGACGGAGTTGTACTCAAACTTGACGCCCATCTCCTCGAGACCGTCGATCTCGCGCTTGACAACCGCCTTGGGCAGACGGAACTCGGGGATGCCGTAGACCAGCACGCCGCCGCCGGTGAAGAACGCCTCGAACACCGTGACGTCAAAGCCGTTGCGGGCAAGTTCGCCCGCGCAGGTGATGCCAGAGGGGCCGGAGCCCACGACGGCGACCTTCTTGCCGTTTTTGGGCTTTATGGCGGGCTTGGAGGCAAGCTCGGGCTGATCGCCTACGAAGCGCTCGAGCTGGCCGATAGCCACCGGCTCGCTCTTCTTGCCGCGGATGCACTTGCCCTCGCACTGGTTCTCCTGCGGGCACACGCGGCCGCAGATGGCGGGGAGCATGGACTCCTCGCGGATGGTATCCAGAGCGCCACCGTAGTTCTTCTCGCGAATCTGCTCGATGAACTTGGGGATGTTGATGTTAACGGGGCAGCCCTCGACGCAGAACGGCTTTTTGCAATCCATGCAACGCTCGGCCTCGGCGAGTGCCATTTCCTCGGTGAAACCCTTGTCGACGGGGCGGAAATCGCATGCACGCTCGGCTGCCGGCTCCTCGTTGTCCGGGGTGCGCGGCGACTTCATATCAGGAACAAAACGGCCATTTACTTGTGGCATGCGCAGCTCCCCTCCTCATAGGCCTTGAGGGACTGGCCCTCCTCGGTACGGTATGCAGCCTGACGTGCGCGAAGGTCATCCCAGTCGACCTTCGTGGCGTCAAAATCGGGGCCGTCGACGCAGGCGAACTTCGTCTTGCCGTCGACCTCGACGCGGCAGCAGCCGCACATGCCGGTGCCGTCAACCATGATGGGGTTGAGGGAGGCGGTGATGGGGGTGCCGTACTTCTCGGCGGTGAGGGCCGAGAACTTCATCATCGGCACAGGTCCTACGCAGAAGACCTGCGTAACGGCCTTGGACTCAAGCAGGCGCTCGAGCGGAGCGGTGACTACGCCCTGCTCGCCGTAGGAGCCGTCGTCGGTGGTGATGTGGATGTGCTCGTCGTCGAGCAGCTCGCGGAACTGATCTTCGAGCAGCAGGAGGTCCTTGGTGCGAGCGCCCATGATGGCGTGCACCTCGTGGCCGGTCTCAATCAGATGTTTGGCCACGGGGAAGGCGATGGCCAGGCCAACGCCGCCGCCGATAACGGCGCAGGGGCCGTCGGGCATCTCGGTGGGAACACCCAGGGGACCGGTGACGTCGCGCAGGGCATCGCCGGCCTCGTAGGCAGATAGCATCTCGGTGGTCTTGCCGATCACCATGAAGATGAACTCGACCCAGCCTTCGTCGGCATTCCAGCCCGCAAGGGTGAACGGCACGCGCTCACCGCATTCATTGGCGCGGACCATCAAAAACTGACCAGCATGTGCATGCTTGGCCATGGCGGGCGCCTCGACGCGGAACTTGAACACCTTCTCCGAGAACTGCGTCTTCTCAAGGATCTTGTACATAGAACCCCTCTCTATTGTTGTGAAAGCGGCAGAAATACGCAGGTAACTGCCGTTTTCAATTGCAACCAGGTTGCGGTGATATGCGCGCGCAAATCGGGGCCAGACGATAGACCCACCGGCATCTTGAGCCTTTGCGCATACCGCGCTCAATTATAGCTTTGCTGGGTGCTTTATCGTGCAACGCTGCCGTCAACGGTAAGGGTTGACGAGGGGTTGGAGGCAGGGCTCGATTCGTGTGTTGGGGGTGGCATGTCCGCAAAAGGAAGCGGCCCCATGACGGGGTCGCTTCGTGAACTTGTATCTGCGTGCGAACGATACGTTACTTGTTGCGCTTGCGCACGAGCGTTAATCCTGTCGCTGCGGCGGTAATTCCTGCGATGCATGCACTCATTGCTGCTAAAGCTGCGCTGTCTCCCGTGGCAGGAAGTGCATTCTTGCCCTTTGTCCGCTTTTCCGTTTTTACAGCGGTGCCGTTCTCACCCGCATCGGCATTTGCGTTGTTGTTGGGCTTATCGGTCGGAGTCGAGTTCGAGCTATGGTCGGAGTCGTCAATGGTGAGGGATTCCTCGCCCTTGCCGTGGGCTCCACCGTTTACGCCCTTGCCGCCTGCAATCTGGCGTTTGTTCGCCTTGGTGGTAACGGTGACGGTCTTTACGCCTGCGTCGGCTCCGTCGATTGCGCTGTTGTAGATGGTATCGGCGTCGCCTCCGGTGAGGGTGAGTGTGCCTGTCGAAAGTACGCCCGTTCCCGTAACCGCTGTGGCGGGAACGCCGTTGCCTCCGACCTCGTAGGAACCGCCGGTTGCCGTAAGCGCTCCCGCTCCGGTGATGGTGCCGTGATCGAGCTCGATGGCGCTTGCGGCATTGCCGGGCGCGGTGCCGCCGTTGCCGCCGGTCACCGTGAGATTGGACCCTGCAGGAACCTGCGCGGTGCCCGTGACCTTGAGGCCAATCTGGCTTTGGTCGGCCTTGATGATGTTGGTGCCCTCAAAGGTGACGGTGCCGTTGGCGGTCACTACCTGCGCAGGTGCGGCAGGCGTCGGCTTGCGCCCGTCTGTGAGGAATTGAGCGTGCGAGATGACCTCGGAATCCTTGAGCGTGGAGCCGTTGTTGAGCGTTATGGTATTCGTGACGGAAGAGCTTCGGTTTAGCGTGAGCGTGCCGCCGTTGACCTCAATGGGACCAAAGGCACAGGAGTCGGTGAGCGTCAACTTGCCGCCCTTTTCCACGACAATCTTGACGGAGCTGTTGATCTTGATGTTCTCGAGCGTGACGTCGGCTCCGGCGGGGATGACGAGTGTATCGCTCGCGGCGGCATCGGTTGCGTTGCCGATCTGTCCGTATAGGCCGCTCGTGTGGGAGCCGTAGATGTGGTGCAGCCAGGTGGGAATCGTCGCGTTATCGCTCCGGTCGATCTCGTAGGGCTCCATATCCCAGCTGTCGGGGTTTCCGGAGAGTGCGGCAATCTGGCTTGCGAGCGTTTCGTTTCCGCTGTAGATGCGTAGCTCTACCGTATTCGTGTCAAAGGTGTAGTCTCCGAGCGTTGCCGCGGCGCCAACCTGGTAGGTGCCCGCGGCTCCCGCCGTGCCGGAAAGCGTGACGGTCGCCTTGCCGCCGGCGTTGAAAAGCGTGGCAGAAAGACCTGCGCCTTCGGGCGAGATTTGGGGCTTGAGGGAATACGCCTTGCCCTCTGTTGTGGATGAGAAGTCGAAGTAACTTTGCTTGTTGCCGGCCTCGTCGGTGACATAGACGGTGAGCTCGTGGTTCGAGCTGTCCTGGTAGTCGCCCTGTCCCGTGCGAACGGCGTCAAGGGTTCCTTCCACCGTAAAGGTGTAATTCTGGTGCACCGTGATGTTTGCGGTTACGGATTTGCTCTGTGTACCGTTCCCGGATTCATCCGGGGCGACAGCGGTGATGGTGGCGGTGTAGGTTCCGAATGCCGCGGGTGTACCGGAAATCGTGACCGTGCTGCCGTCTACAGAGGCGGTGAGCCCCGAATCGGCCTGGTCGATGCTGGCGCTGATCGTGGCCTTCTTCGCGTTGGTTCCGCTCAGCGTGAGCTTAACCTTGTCCTGGAACGCGTGGCCGTGCACGGCGTCGTTGAGGGTGGTTTTGCTCGCAACGATGCCGAGGTCCTCAAAGCTGCTCTGGGCTTTGCCTTTGTTGACGGGTTCCTTTGTCGTTCCGGTATAGCTTGCCTGGCCATTATTCAGGATGGTCGCCGTTTTGAACGTGCAGTTCTCAAAGGTCGCCTTGCCGCCCGTCTCGATCTTAACGCGGCCGGTGAACGTGCAGTTTTTGAATGTGATGTTTGCGCCTGCGGGGATAACCAGGTGATCATCGAGAAGCTTGAGCGTCAGATGGTCGAGCGTCGTGGTGGAGCCGGAGGCAAAGGTGAGAGTCTCGTAGCTGCTTGCATAGCCAAGCTGGCGATCATACGCCTTGCCCTCGCTCTTCCAAAAAGACTGCTGCCAGCCGGTCATGCTTTTAACCTGGGTCGGGATGACGGTCGTGCCGTTGCCATTGTCCGAGACGCCGCAAGCGCTCGTCGAGATCTTGATGCTCGTTGCGTCGTTGAGCTTGTTGTTGATCCAGCCGTAAAGGGAGGGGTAATTGTCATCGACAACAAGCTCGCTTGCTGAGGTCGTTGCCGCAAAGGCGGGCGTAGGGAGGACGAGCGCTGCGCCTGCGGTTCCGCTCGCAACGGCAAGAGCGACGGCTCCTGCCGCAAGTACTCCCGACAAGTGCCTCGATGGTGCTTTCATAGAACTCCTTCTCCAGTATTATTAGTTAGTAGAGACTAACTAATAATACTGGAGAAGGAGACCTTTCAACCGAGAAAGTTATACAAGGATAACAAAAGAAGATGATGACGATTGTGCAAAAGACCGAGCGTGGAGGCTGCCTAGTGCTTTCCGTTGCTGGCGGCGGCGCCGTTCACGTGGTCGCGCGCAAAGATCACGCCGCGGGTGAGCGCGGTTGCCGCGGCTTCGGCGGCGCGAACCGTGGTCTCGTCAAAATCCTCCGCCTCGCGGGAGCGCAGCTGCTTGAGCACGAAATCTGCCACCGGCATGCGTCCCGGAGGGTTGCCAATGCCCACACGCACGCGGCTGAAGTCGCGGCTGCCCATCTTGTCGATAATCGAGCGCAGGCCGTTGTGACCGGCATGTCCGCCACCCACCTTGATGCGCACGTCACCTGCGGGGATGTCCAGCTCGTCATGGATCACCAGCAGCTCTTCGACACTCACCTTGTACTGCGCGCAGAGCTTGGAGATGGGGCCGCCGCTCGTATTCATGTACGACTGGGGCTTTACCAGGATCACTTCGCGCTTGCCGTCCTCAGCCTCGGCATCGTTAACCTTGATGGAGGCGACTTCGGCTCCGGCCTGGTTTTTCCAATACGTCACGTTTGCCTGACGAGCGAGCTCGTCAATCGCTTTGAATCCGGCATTGTGGCGCGTCTGCGCATACTCCTCGCCCGGGTTGCCAAGACCGGCGATCATTCTGATTTTTTGCGGCTGAGCTGCTGCCATGGGTGGTTCCTCTCATGCGTGTTGTCCATGGGTATGGTGATGGGACGCGTGGTCTATGTCAAACCATGCGCAGCAAAAAGCGGGACAAGACCATGCTCGGTCCTGTCCCGCTTGGCGTAGACATTCAATCGATGCCGCAGACGATAAACATGGCAAAAGTCCACGGGTTTAGTTATATGGATGCCACCTCATATAACGAGGAACATCAGGAAGATTTTTGCTGTATTCAGATCCCCGTTGCCCTGTAAATGATAACGAGCGCGTTCCATTCGTGGGCTTATACTTTGCCTATATGGAAAACGTCCAGGTTAGGATGCGCTCATGATTTGTGCTCATTGTCATAGCGAAATCGCTGACGACTCTATGTTTTGCACCGAATGCGGAGCAAGGGTCGAGGCCTCTGCCGTATCGTCGATGTTGCATCCTTCCGCCCGCGTCTGCCCGCATTGCGGCAACGACATTCCGGCAGACGCTGAGTTCTGCACCATGTGCGGGGCACGCCTCGAAGCGGGCGATGACGCCGCGCTCGCGACTGCGGTTGGGTCCGAGCCGGAGTCTGTGCCCGATCCGGCTTGTCCGCATTGCGGCGCACCGCTGATGGATGGCGCCGAGTTCTGCACGCAGTGCGGATCGAAGGTCGATGCCTCAGACGTCTCTCAGGCAGAGGGCGAAATCGAGACGCGCGCCTTGACCTCCGAGCGGCCCGATGCAGATGCCGAGCAATACCGTGCCGATGCGGCTGCTGCCCATGAATCGCTCAACGTCGTGACGCCGGACCTTGGCATGGCGGGCCCTGTTCCTGTTGATAAAACCGCATTGATGCCCAAGCCTGTTCCCGCTTCGGACGAGGGCGGCGGCCCGGTTTCGCCCGAGTCCCTTGCCGATAAGGCGCGTGCCGGCGCGAATGCGCCCAAGAAGAAGGATCCCCGTAAAATCGCTGCTATCGTGGCGGGCGTTATTGTCGCAATCGCCGTGGTTGGTGGCGGTACCTGGGCGTTTATCAACTATCAGCATCAGCAGCAGGTGGCTGCCGAGCAGGCGCAACAGGAAAAGGACGAGGCTATCGCCAAGGCGGAGCACGTGGTTGTTATCAAGGTGAGTGGGGACGGCTGGGATACCTCGGCCGGGGCCTCGCGCCTGCCGGTGCACGTTGAGGGCACCGACTCTAAAGGCGAGAAGGTCGACGAGGTCCAGTACGCCACTTCCGATGGCCGCGGTATCAATCTGCGTCAGGGCAACTACGTGCTCTCGGTGCCCGCTTCGCCCATCGCTGCCGACGGTACCGTTTTCAACGTCTCGAACACGCAGGTAGAGGTCTCGTTTACCGCGAAGGATGAGAAGGGCTCCGAGATCGATGCTACAGGTAGGGGTGGTTTTGAACTCACTCCCATCGACGCCCTCGAGGTGACGGACGAGCAGATCAACAAGGCATACGAGTATGCCTCGAAGGACACAACCGACGGTGCGCCCGATGCCGATGCGCTCAAGGCGGCTGCGGCCAAGCGCCGTGACGATGCCGTTGCCGCCAAGAAGGAGGCCGACGCCAAGGCTGCACGTACCATTACTACCGCAGACTACACCCTCGAGCTGCCTTCTTATTGGGATGGTCGCGTGACCGTTAAGTACGAGGGCGATTCTGTGGTTGTGTACTCCAAGAATTACCCCAAGCGCGAGATATGCTCGATATTCGTTGACACCCAAGGTGACGGCCCCATGGGAGACATCGGCACTTCCCAGATGGGTTACGCAAGCCTTTCCAATGGCCGCTATGCGCACGTTTGGTGCGACCGCTACTCGTATATCATCGCATATGCCAACATTACGAATTCGACCGATCCGGACGACTACTACACGTACGACGAGGCGCGCGAGCTCGTGGACCTGCAGACGGGTGGCGCGGTCCACTATGACGACGTCCTTGCTGCTATGAAGGACAACGACGCCGACGCGGACGACTTGATCTTTGCCCAGGACACGTTCTTCCAAAACAACATCGTCAGTCAGATTAAAGCCAAATAGCGACCGGGCGAAAGGATGGCTATGGCAATCGTCACGATTAAAAACGATACCTGTACGGCTCAGGTCGACACTATGGGCGCACAGCTTTTGAGCATGCGTTTTAATGATCGTGAGTATCTCTGGCAGCGCGATGAGCGCTGGTGGGGGCGCACCTCTCCCATCTTGTTTCCCATCGTGGGCAATATCCGTAATGGCGAGGCGATGTCCGAGCAGGGGCCGTGCCATATGAAGCAGCACGGTGTGGCGCGCAATTACGAGCACCGCGTGGTGGACGTTGCAGCCGATGGAACGTCGGTGACGTTTGAGCTGTGCGATTCTTCCGAGACGCGCGAGCAGTATCCGTATGCTTTCCGTCTTAACATGACCTATGCCCTTGTGGGCGAGGCGACGCTTGCGCAGACGTTCTCGGTTACCAATACGGGGTCGGTGACGCTGCCGTTTTCTGTTGGCGGTCACCCAGCGTTTAATATCCCCGTCGAGGGAACGGACGAGGCCTTCGACGAGTATGACTTTACGTTTGCCGATCCCTGGCACGCCGAATGTCCCAAGATTGTGGAAGGCGACCTGGCCGATCCAACCGACACCTTCGTCGTGCTCGATGATGGCGACACCTTGCCGCTCACGCGCAGCTGCTTTGATTACGACACCATGGTGTTTAGCCACGTGCCGGGCAACACCGTGTCGCTTACCGGTCGCCGTAGCGGCCATGGCGTGCGCGTCGACTTCCCGGGATTCGATTATCTGGGCGTATGGTCGATGGCTCCCGACGCACCGTTTGTGGCTATCGAGCCCTGGACGGGTCACGCCACGTTGACTACCGAGGATGACGTGCTGGAGCACAAGGAGGGCATCACGGTGCTCGCCCCCGGCGCCACCGACAAGCGAACGTTTACCATCACCCTCTACTAACATGGGGCGCACCCCCGTGACAAAAAGTCCACGGGTTTATTTTGTCACATTTTGTAGAATGAAAAGAAAAGTGCCCTGGCAGGATGCCTGATCCTGCCAGGGCGCTCGCGTGTTTTGCGGCTACGGTACCGACATTGCCGACGATCGGCGGCCTTTCGTGTACCGTAGCCGCTTCTTTTCCGCCATCTGCGTCTGTGATTGCGTCTGTTGATGCTAATGAGTGGCGGCTTTTCGAACATTTTGAATCGAGTGGCGGACAATCTAGCGTTCGGTGACCTAAAGTGGTTCCAAAACGCTAGATTGTCCGCCACTCATTGCAGGATGCATGATTTTCCGCCACTGATTCGAGTCGCGTCATGAAAAGTGATGCAAGGCCCTCTCTGATGCAGGGCCCTCTCGGGGGTGTGGGCCCGTCTTCGATGCTGCGCCGCCCTCCTCTTCCTGGCGATTACCTCGGCAACAGGCCTGCCGATGTCCTATCGAGCTTTCCGTTCGTGCTCGTCTACGAGCTTGAGGGCGGCGATGGCGCACTCAAGCATTTCCTCATCCGCCGTGCGCGTCGTGAGCTTTTGCATCATAAGGCCTGGCCACAGGGCGATTTTCACCAAGGGATTATCGGGGTGCGAACCTGCCCACTTGACCGTGACCTCATAAGAAAGTCCAGCGACGAGCGGCAGCATGGCGATGCGCGAGGCAAAGACAAAAAGAGAGCGCGGGATGCCAGCAAGCCCAAGCCCGTCTGCCCAGGCGCCAACGGGTACGAGCGTGTGCACCACGATGGCAACCATTACGGTCATGACCAAAAAAGCGGTGCCGCAGCGCACATGGATGCGCGAGAACTTGGCGGCGTTTTCGGGCGTGAGGGCCAGGCCGTGCTCAAAGCAATGGATCGATTGATGCTCGGCGCCGTGGTATCCGTAAAGACGCGCCATGTCGGGAACAAGGCCGATGCCTCCAACGTAAGCGATGAGCACAATGATGCGCAATAACGCCTCGCAAAGGTTCCAGGCAATCGTATTATCGCTGGTAAGCGGCCCCATAAGAAGATTCGACAGACCAACGGGCAGCGCCACGAACAATCCCATGCCAAGGGCGAGTCCAAGCACGGTGGAGAGGACAAACTGCCAGCCGGATCCATCCGAGGAGGTCTGTTCGTCATGCTGGGAGTTCTGGCTTGGGGCGCAGACGTCGGCGGTGGGGGAGGCCGTCGCGGGCTTGTCGGGCGACTCGGCGGTATGTGATTTCCCGACAGGCGAGGATTTGCCGGAGGCGTCGTCCGCTTCAAATGCGTGCTCGGCGGCGATTTCCATTGCTTTATAGGAAAGCGACAGGGAGCTTACAAGGGAGACACACCCGCGTACGAGCGGGAGCTTCGTCCATGCCGGGCGGCTCTCGGGGGCAGGCAGGTCGTGCTCCTCGGTATAGATGGATCCGTCTTCGCAGCGAACGGCTACGGCCCAGTGGTCGCGACCGCGCATCATCACGCCCTCGAGTGTGGCAGCTCCGCCTATATGCGTGGCAAAAAGCTCGCCTTCCTCGGCGATGGGTCGATCATTGTTTGGCATGTTTGCGCTCCCGGTCGATGCGTGCGTACCGATAGCCCATGATACTAGGTGCGGCGCGCCTATCCTTCTGCGTAAAAGCGGTTTTATGTATGTTGCAGAGATGCCCGTTTTTTCGCGGTATTATGAGGTGGTTTACATGAGGAGAGTCTATGTACCAAAAGATCGACATGTTCTAGCTGCTTTTGCCATTGCCTGCGGCATGCTGCTGCGGCCGCTACTCTCTGTCGATTTTTACTTCCCCATAACGGAATAAAGGAGCCGCACATGCGCGACAAACTCGAGAAGCTCATCGCTGCCTACGAAGAGCTCGAAAAGAAGCTGGCAGACCCCTCTGTTGCCTCCAACATCAAAGAATTTACGCGTCTCAACAAGGAGTACGCGCATCAAACCGATCTTGTGCGCGCCGCCCGCGAGTACCTGGCTGCACTCGACGACATCGAGGCCGCCAAGGAGATGCTGCACGAGGCGACCGATGCCGATGAGAAAGAGATGCTCCAGATGGACATCTCCGAGAACGAGGCAAAGCTTCCGCAGCTTGAGGAAGACATCAAGTTCATGCTCATCCCCGGCGACCCCAACGACGACAAAGACACCATCATCGAGATTCGCTCCGCTGCCGGCGGCGACGAAGCGGCCATCTTCGCGGGTGACCTCTTTAAGATGTACCAGCGCTTTATCGAGTCGCGCGGTTGGAAGATGGAAGTGCTCGATTCCAGCCCGTCCGAGGCCGGCGGCTTCAAGTCCATCGAGTTCAAGGTAACGGGCGACCGCGTGTACTCCGTTATGAAGTATGAGTCCGGCGTGCATCGCGTCCAGCGCGTTCCCAAGACCGAGAGCCAGGGTCGCATCCAGACTTCGACGGCGACCGTCGCCGTGCTGCCCGAGGCCGACGAGATCGATATCAAGATCAATCAGTCCGATCTTCGCATCGATACCTATTGCGCCTCCGGTCCTGGCGGCCAGTGCGTTAACACCACGTATTCCGCCGTGCGCATCACGCATCTGCCCACCAACACCGTGGTGCAGTCGCAGGAGCAGCGCTCGCAGATCCAGAACCGCGAGGTCTGCATGCAGATGCTTCGTGCCCGTTTGTACGAGATGGAGCTGGAAAAGCAGCAGGCCGAGCTTGGTGCCGAGCGTTCGAGTCAGATTGGCCACGGCAACCGTTCGGAGAAGATTCGCACCTACAATCAGCCGCAGGACCGCGTGACCGATCATCGCATTGGCTTCAACTCCACCTATAACGGCGTCTTGCTGGGCGATCAGCTCGTCACGGTGATTGACGCCCTCGCCGCCGCCGACCGTGCCGAAAAGCTCGCGCAGGCTGTCTAAGGTTCGCGCGGAGAAATGCGCGATATAACAACTGTATTTGGCGAAATGTCCGCCACCCGCCCGGTTGCCCCACGGCAGCCGGGCCTTTTTATGCCAAAAATAAACTATCTAGCAGGGGATTCGTTAAACAGGACCCTTAAGTGCCCAGAAGTTCGCATGCCGTTCATCATCTTTATTCGACCGCTGGCCGGTACCCGTAATATCTGAAACGTTATAGACGTATAGTACATACCAGATGAACAAGAGGGTACGAGCTATGGGGGCCGTAACTACGAGTTCGGTTCATTTGGGAGGGACAAAACGGTGGAGAAGCGAATCGTAATCGCCACGCATGCAATGTTCTCAGAGGGCATCGCCTCGTCGCTCAAGATGATCTTTGGCGACGCTGTTCCTGTTGAGTGCATCACGGCATATGTCGATTTGAGCGTCGATTACCAAGACAAGCTGGAGAAGATCGTCTCCGAGCATGACTACGAGCATGCGGAGCTCGTCGTGCTGACCGATATCCTGGGCGGCTCGGTGAACAATGAGTTCATGGGCCTGCTCGACAAGTACAACTTCCATCTTATTACCGGCATTAACCTAGCGCTTTTGTTCGAGGTTGTCACGTGTCCCGCAGAGGATCTGACCGCGAACTTGCCGTCGATCGTAGAACACGCTCGTGAGCACATCGTTTTGTGCAACGAGCTTGTTGAAGCCAAGGCAGCAGCCGCGGCAGATGACCAGCTGGCTGAACTTAACGAGTTTTAGGAGGCAAAACCATGATCAAGTTGTTCCGAATCGACCACAGGCTTCTTCACGGTCAGGTTGCATTCTCGTGGACCAAGTCCATCGGTGCCGACTGCATTCTTGTGGCAGACGACGAGGCCACGACGAACAGCCTCAAGATGACTACGCTACGTCTGGCAAAGCCCCAGGGCGTGAAGCTTGTCGTCAAGTCCATCGACGACAGCATCAAGGCGCTCCAGAGCGGCGTTACCGATAAGTACAAGCTGTTCATCGTCACGGGCAGCGTGGCCGACGCCAAGCGCATCTGTGACGCCGTGCCCGAGATCAAGAGCATCAACCTTGGCGGCATCAAGAATCGCGAGGGCGCTCGCCAGGTAAGCCAGGCGATCTTCCTTCTTCCGGAGGAAGAGGATGAGCTGCACGAGCTGGCTGCAAACGGCGTCGAGCTCGAGATTCGCCAGGTGCCAACAGAGAAAAAAGAGCTCTACAAGTAATCAAGTAACGACACTCGCACGTATTCAATGCGGTTCACATGCGCGATGCGCATTAAGAAAGAAAGGGAGAACCTATCATGATGGAACCGATGCACGAGCTTCTGCAGGAAGCGAAAAAGGGCGGGTACGGAATCCCCGCTCCCAATGTCTACAATCGCTTTACTATCGAGGCTGCGCTGCAGGCTGCAGATGAGCTCAATGCCCCGGTGATTCTTGGCTGCCCCGGTGTCTTTGGCATCGAGGAAGTCGGCGAGCTCGCTCGTTACTACGAGCGCAAGTATCCGCGCGTTCCGTTTGCCGTGAACCTTGACCACGGCGGCCCGTTCGAGCACCTCATCCGCGCTATCCGCGCTGGTTTCTCCTCCGTTATGGTCGACCGCTCCACGCTTCCCTACGAGCAAAACGTCGCAGAGAGCAAAGAGATCGTGAAGATCGCTCACGCCGTTGGCGTTTCCGTCGAGGCCGAGCTGGGTCATGTTGGCCAGGGCGTCGAGTACGAGCAGACCCGTGACGCTGGCCTGACCCATCCTGAAGAGGCAGTTTCCTTTGTCGAGGAGACGGGCGTCGACTGCCTGGCAGTTGCCGTCGGCACCTCCCATGGCGCCTACAAGGGCACCCCGCACCTCGAGTTCGAGCTGCTCGAGACGATCGCTAAGAGCGTCGACGTGCCGCTGGTTTTGCATGGCGGTTCCGGCACCGGTGACGATCTGATTGCCAAGGCTATTAAGTGCGGCATTCAGAAGGTCAACCTCTGGACCGACCTCTCCCAGGCTTCCAACATGGCAGTCAAGGAGGCTATCGAGGCAGACTACGCTCCCGATGTCGATCCCGATAAGAAGAAGATCAGCTCCTGGCAGTACGACATGATCGGTGCCGATGGCTACAAGGCCGCGCTCGAGCACTACATGCATGTCTTCGGCTGCGTCGGCAAGGCTTAAGGAGTAATTCCATGCGCTTCCTGCCCACCAACCAGATTTGGCGTTATTGGAGCTTCGATACCTGTTTGCGAGATATCGAAGCCACGGGAACACGCGATATCGATTTGTGGTTGTGCAATAACCACGTGAATATCGACGCTCACGATATCTACAACGCTAAAGCAGTTGTTGATGGGCTCCGGAAGCACAGGGTGCGCGTACGCACGTTAACCCCCGAACAGGGTAATCCAAAAGCTTACAACATCATGTCTTCGGATTGCCATATCAAGCGGTTAACAGAAGGTTACTATCGGCAAATTGTTCGCCTGGCGGGAATGTTGGACTGTTCTCGCATATCGATAAACGGCGGCTGGTTTTCGCTCGATGAAGATCCTTCAAAGGCTTGGGACAACATGGTTTCAAGCATCGGACTGATTTGCGATATCGCGGGGGAGCAGGGAATCGACGTTTGCCTGGAAACCCTTACGCCCAAGCGATATCGCCTACTTACCGATCGCGCCTCGATGGCACAGGCACTTTCCGATATCGACCGTCCCAATTTGCAGGTGACGCTGGATACCGGAACGATTGCCCGCGGTGGAGAAGACCTCGAGGACTATCTCGAGCAGTTCGAAACAAAGATCGGCTACGTGCACCTGACAAATCTCGACCCGAGCGTTTTCGCACACTTGGCCTGGGGAGACGAGCACGGCATCCTTGACGCCGCGCGCATCGTGAACTCCTTGATCCAACACGGTTTTGACGGCGATTGCGCTCTCGAAATGACCTGTCCCTCCTATTTTAATAACCCGCGCGAAGTTCTTGCTCGCGCACTCTCTGTCCTGAAAGGATGTGAACGGTAATGCTCGTACAAGCTCTGCTTGCTGGCTTGGTAGTCGGTCTTTCCAAGATGGAATACTTCTTTGGCTACAGCATGTTCAATCGCCCCATCGTTGAGGGCGCCATCATGGGTCTCGTTTTGGGCGACCCCGTGACCGGTACGATCATCGGCGCCACGCTCGAGATCGTCTTCCTCGGTTCGTTCCCGGTTGGTGCCGCGGTTTCTCCCGACGGTGGTACCGCTGCTGGCGTCTCGACGGCGTTTGCCATTCTGACCGGCGCTGGCACCGCGGTGGGCACCGCCTTCGCTGTGCCCCTGGCACTTCTCGGTGGCTTTGCCTTCGTGCTCTGCAAGTTCATCAACAACGCTTTTGCCGAGGCGATGAAGGCGCAGCTTGCCAAGGATAACGATAAGGCTGCCCGCGCCCTGTTCTGGGCAGGTAGCTGGGTTGGCACCTTTGGCCTCTACTTCTTGATCGGTTTCCTTTCCGTCTTCTTTGGAAGCACCGCGCTCGAGTCTGCAGTCTCCGCTATCCCCGCCGATGTGATCAACGGCCTGGCATCCGGCGGCAACCTGCTTCCTGCCGTGGGCTTTGCCCTGCTGCTGTCCATGATTATGGACAAGAAGCTTGCTCCCTGGTTCTTTATCGGATTCATCCTCGCTGCCTACCTGCAGCTCCCCGTAATCGCAGTAACCGCTCTGGCCACTGCAGGCGTCGTGCTCATCCTGGTGAGCCGCAACGAGAACCCCGCTACTTCTACTGCTGATGAAGGTGATGACAATGAGTTCTAATCAGACCACGAACGGCAAGCTCACGAACAAAGACTTGACGCAGATTTACGGTCGCTACATCCACCTCAATGGCATGAACGACTATCCGGGCCAGATGCATGCTGGATTTACCTACGCCATCATCCCGGCGCTCAAGAAGATCTACGCGGACAACAAAGAGAAGCGCATCGATGCTTACCAGCGTCATATGAACGAGTACTTCAACGTGACCCCGTATCTTTGCGGTTTGCCCCTGGGCGTTGTTCTTGCTATGGAAGAGCAAAACGCCGCGGACGATGACTTCGATACCTCGACGATCACCGGTATCAAGACCGCTCTTATGGGTCCCCTTTCCGCCATTGGCGACACGCTTTTCCACGCAACGCTTCGCGTTATCGCGACGGCCGTTGTGATCAGCATGGCTTCTGCCGGCAACATCCTGGGCCCGATCCTCTTCATGTTGATCTTCAACATTCCCCAGTTTATCTGTCGTTGGTGGTCGCTCAAGAGCGGTTACAACATGGGCACTAAGCTGCTCGAGCAGGCTGAGTCCTCGGGCATCATGGAGAAGATCTCCTACGCCGCGAGCGTTATCGGCCTTGCTGCCATCGGCGCCATGACGGCGTTCAACGTCAACCTCTCCTGCGCCCTTACCCTCCCGAACGCAGCGGGTGGCGACCCCACCGCGGTCCAGAGCCTCTTCGACGCTGTGTGCCCCAAGATCTTGCCGCTTGGCCTCGTGCTGCTGTGCTACTGGCTGCTTGCCAAGAAGAAGGTCAATGTGATCCCTCTTCTGCTTGGCCTGCTCGTCATCGGCGTCATCCTTCGTCTTCTGGGCATCATCGCCTAAGCGACATAAGGAGGATTGAATCTTATGTCGACTGAAGAATCCCCGCGTGAGATTGCGATTCTCGGTGCGGGAAAGATCGGCAGGGGAGTCGTCGGCCTGCTCTTCTCCCGCGCAGGATACCGCCTACACCTGTACGACATGTACATGGAAGGTATGCGCAAGCTTGAGGCGCAGGGCTACTACGACGTCCGCGTGACCGATGGTCATGATGTTGACGAGTCCACGCGCATCGACGACTTCGATATCGTCGATAGCACCACCGACGCCGAGGTCATTGCTCTTCTTCAGAGCGTAGACATCGCTGCGTGCTGTGTGTACGAGGGGGCATTCAAGAGCCTTGCCCGCGTGATTGCCGAGGCCGTCTCCCAGCGCCATGCATCCGGGAACGAGCGCGATCTCAATATCCTGCTGTGCGTGAATGCCCTGGGCGCTCCCGCAAAGGTCGTCTCGTATATCGAGGGCGAGCTTGCCGAGGAACACCTCGCGTATTTCCGTGAGCATGTGGGCGTTTGCCAGGTCATGGTGCTCGCCGCCGGCATTCCGAGCGACCCAGACGCCAACCCCTGGCAGGTAGTTGTCTCTGCGAATCCCGGACTGGAGATCGACGCGGATGCCTGGAAGGGCCCGCAGCTTCAGATCGAGAGCGTCTCTTTCATCCGTGGCGCCCAAGGCCATATCTACCGCAAGGTCTATTGCGGCAATATGCGCCATGCTATGGCCGGCTTTATGGGCAAGGCCGCCGGCCACGAGTTCATTTGCGATTGCCATAAGGACCCGTGGATCCGCGCCAACATCGTCGCGGCGTTTGAGGAGGCTCACGCAGCCATCGTGCAGGAGTACTCCTTTGATCCGGCAGAAGACGCCGAGTGGGTGGAATTCATCTACTCCAAGCTCGATGCCGACGTCAAAGACCCGGTCGATCGCGTTATCGCAAAGACCGACGAGAAGCTGTCGCACGATAACCGCTTCGTTGGCCCGGCTCTGATGTGCCTGCGTCACGGAATCGTTCCGTTCTATCTCGCACGCGGTATCGCCTACGGACTCGATTGTCTTGCAGCCGAGCAGGGCGTGGAGCTCAAGGACGACGCGGCTGTGCGCGCCTACGCTCGCGAAGTCTGTTCGCTTGGCGAAGACGAATGGATGCTGCTCGATCTTGTCGCCAAGCAGCACGCCGACATCGCTTTTCGAGCCGCCGAGTAATCGTCGGCCGCAATGACCAATAACCAACGACTGAAAACGAGGAAACCATGAAAGCAAAAACAGCTGTACTCACTGCGGTTGAGACGGCAGAGGTGATCGATCGCGAGCTTCCCGAGCTGGGTGAGCACGACGTTTTGGTCAAGATCGATGCGAATAACATCTGCACGTCCGAGTACGGTGCCTTTAACGGCGCACGCAAGCGTCCGCTTCCCCTGGTGTTTGGACACGAGTGGGCAGGTACCGTGGTCGAGGTCGGCTCTGCGGTCGACAGCGTTGCCGTAGGCGACTACATCGCGAGCGGTTACCAGTACGACCCCTATTCGGAGCCCAGCCGCGAGGGCCGCACCAGCGAGTGCACCAAGCTGCAAAGCGCCGATCACCCCAACCCGGATGGCTATTTTGGCAACGCCGGCTGCGCCAACTACGCCGTTGCCAAGGAAGTAGCCTGCTACAAGATCGATAAGGGCATCGATCCTTCCGTGGCCGCCCTTCTTGAGCCTCTGGGCACCTGCTGCGCCGGCTTCCGCCGCTTTGGCATCGAGTACGGCCAGACCGTTGTCGTTATCGGTGCAGGCACCATGGGCGTTCTCAACGCTCTGGTTGCCAAGGCACATGGTTGCCGCGTCATCATCACCGAGATGATGCCCAAGAAGCTCGAGACCGCAGCGAAGCTCGGCCTGGAGACCATCGACGTTTCCAAGTGCGATCCGGTGGAGAAGGTTCGCGAGCTTACCGGCGGCAAGGGTGCAGACGGCGTCATCATCGCCGTTGGTGCTTCGGGCGCTTATGCCCAGGCCCTCGAGATGGCCAAGGAGAAGCGCGCCCACCTGCTTATCTTCGCAGCAGGATACCCGGCGCCCAAGTGGGAGCTCGACCCCAACACCGTGCACTATCGCCGCATGGTCATCGTGGGCTCCTACGGTGCCGACGCTGTCGACTTCCGCGAGGCCGCCTCGATGATCAACATGGGCGCAGCTGACTTCTCCCAGCTTGTCGAGGAGAAGATTCCTCTGGATAAGATTCAAGAGGCCTTTGAAGAGGCATGCAAGCCCGGAATGTATCGAATCAGCGTTCAGTGCCAGGAGGACTAACAATGCGTTACAAGACAATGAAAAAATCCGGCGAGAAGATCTCTGCTATCACCGTCGGTACGTGGGCCATCGGCGGCAAGAACAGCATGGGCGGTGGCTACGGCGAGATTGACGACCAGGACTCCATCGAGGCAATCAAGGCCATGATCGATGGCGGCGTCAACCTGATCGATACCGCTCCCATCTACGGCGAGGGCCACTCCGAGGAGGTCGTTGGCAAGGCTATCGAGGGTATCCGTGACAAGGTTTTGATCGCCACGAAGTACGGCTCCTACATCGAGAACGGCAAGGGCGTTCACTGCAGCCGTCCCGATTCGGTCCTGCGCGAGTTCGACGCATCGCTCAAGCGCCTGAACACGGATTACGTCGACATGTACCTCATGCACTGGCCCGACGACCTGGGCACTCCCATTGAGGATACGATGGCTTGCGTCAACAAGCTCAAGGAGCAGGGCGCGGTTCGCATGCTCGGCCTGTGCAACTCCGATAGGGCCCTCATCGAGCGTGCAAGCGCCGTTGCCGATATCGACATCGTGCAGCTTCCGTTCTCCATGGTCAACCAGTCTGCCCTCTCCGACCTCAAGTGGTGCGAGGAGAACGACATCGATGTCATGACGTGGGGTTCTTTGGGTGCAGGCATCCTTACCGGCGCCGTGCGCGAGAAGCCGAACTTCGATGAGAAGGACTTCCGCGCTACCTTCTATCCGTTCTATCAGGAGCCTATGTTCTCCAAGATTCAGGAGTTCCTCAAGACCATGGACGTCTTGAGTGAAAAGTATGGCAAGCCGCTGGCCCAGATCGCCATTAACTGGAGCACGCAGAAGAGCTTTGTCTCCACCGCGCTCACCGGCGTTCGCAAGGTGTCCGAGGCTCAGGAGAACTGCGCCGCTTTCGAGTGGAGCCTGAGCGACGAGGATATCGCTCTGCTCGATGCGGAGCTCACGCGCCTCGAGATCACCGAGGCAGTCGCATAGTTCATCTTGCTATTGCCCGGGGCACGCGTCGTTTTGCGTGCCTCGGGCATTGAGCCCATGACCTTGGGCTCTTTTTCGTACCGTTCGATTGGTCATATATCTTTCGAGAATAATATGACCTTATGACCTTGTATTATGGAGCATACAAGCGGCAAGCGAGCTGCTGCCGAGTGAGGAGTTTGAACATCATGAGCCAGCTTGAGATGCCGCTGTATCAACAGATATACGACGAGATTAAACATGCTATCGACAACGGCATATATGTTCCGGGGGATAAGATCCCAACCGAGACGGAGCTATCGACCAAGTACGTCGTGAGCCGTATTACGGTGCGGCGCGCGATCGAGGACCTGAGCGCGGCGGGTTTTTTGGTAAAGCGACGCGGTTTGGGCACGTTTGTCTGCGAGCCGCGCATGCGCAGGAAGCTGCTGCAGGGTGGCTTGCCTCAGAGCTTCAGTGAGATTTGCCGCAAGAGCGGTCGCGTTCCTGGTGCAAAGCTTATCAATCGCGAAATCGTCGTTGCGCGCCAGGACGAGCGTGAGTTCTTTGGGCTCGATGAGGGCGACCTTGTCTTGCATATTCAGCGTCTGCGCACGGCCGATGAGCAGCCCATATTCGAAGAGAACATGTGTCTTCCCTACGTTGAGAACAAGGAACTCGCAAGGTGCGACCTTCAAGGAAATTCGCTCTATGAGCTGCTGAACGAATTTTATGAAAGGAAGCCGGTACAGAACCAGAAGGTTCTGGTCGAAGCCATGGGCGCGTCGAGCGAGCGTGCGGGCCGTTTACAGGTGCCTGTTTCCGAGCCGCTGCTGTACATTACGACATATGCTCTCGATCAAGATGACAAGCCTGTCTATATTGGCCGTCAGTACTTTATCGGTTCGCGCTACATGCTCGATCTCTAGCAGCTAGCTGGCGCGATACCGTTGCTCTAGAGCCCGGTTGCCCCTTGGCAGCCGGGCTTTTTGCATGCGTTGTTTGATTTGGAGAGAGATGCCGCGGAATTTGGGGAGAGACGGCGTGTCGAGATGGTGATGGCACCTCAAGTTGCCTGCTTTTTCGCATTGTTGAGAGACAGATGCCATCGCTGCTTTAGAATCGCTAGGCGATACCCGTACCCGCTTTATGGAGTGTGCCATGGCAGCTAAGAAAGACTGGACAGTGAAAGAATGCCTTGATTGGACGGCTGATTATCTCGGTTTCCACGGCATCGAGCGTCCTCGTCTCTCGGCCGAATGGTTGCTCTCGGCGGCGACGGGGTTAACGCGCGTCGGGATCTACACCAACTTCGATACGCCGCTGACGGCAGATGAGCTCTCCTTTATGCATCAGGCCGTAGCGCGTCGCGCGAAGGGCGAGCCGTTGCAGTACATTTCGGGCGAAACTTCCTTCAGGACTATCGATGTTGCCTGTGAACCCGGCGTGCTCATTCCGCGCCCCGAGACGGAAGTGCTGGTCGAGGAGGTGCTTGCCTATCTTGACCAAGAGGTGTTGGGCAACGATGGGCGGGAGCAGAGAGTTCGCGTTGAACTGCCCTGGAATGACGAGGTCGAGGCCGCGCGTCGTGCCGAGGCCGAGGCGGCGGCAAAACAAACCGCGGATGATGCCGATAATTTGCAGCAGGATGGTCCCGATGAAGGGACGTTTGGTCATATTGAGCCAGACGAGCTCAATGATGGGCCGGAAGAATCCCTCGAGCCTGTGTCGGATGGCGTCTTGGACAAAGGTGTGGCCGAGCCTTCTGCCGCGGATGACGGTTCGATTTCCGATGCCGAGCCTCGTTGCGCGAGGGTTTTGGAAGTGGGCTGCGGCACGGGCTGCATCTCTCTTTCCATTGCGGCGGAACGCGCTGGGCGCGTGGTGTGCATAGCGACCGATATCGAGCCGCGTGCCGTGGCGCTTGCAACCAAGAATCGCGAGAGCCTGGACATCGCCCCCGAGAGGGTAGACATTCGTCTAGGAAATCTGGTTTCCCCCCTTGATCGCGAGAGCGAATGGGGGACGTTTGACGTATTGGTTTCGAACCCTCCCTACATTCCCACGAAGGTGATGGACGAGCTTCCTCACGAGGTGGCCGATTTTGAGCCGCACCTGGCACTTGACGGCGGATGCGACGGCCTGGATATTTTCCGCCGCCTTCTTAATGCTGCTCCCTATATGCTTCGCGAGGGCGGTCTTTTTATCTGCGAGCTCTTTGAGAAGGCGTGCGATCCGGCGGCTCAGCTGTGTCGCGAGGCGGGATTGGGAGATGTGCGCGTTGTGGAGGACCTGACCGGTCGTCCTCGCATCGTTGCCGCCCGCGTGCTGGAGGCTCGTACGCGCGATTAATGCAGGTATGCGTCCTATAGTGCGCTTTTGCATCATATAACCATCACAGATGTGCCCCTTTGCCGAGCGCATGTTTCCGTTTGTCGCGCATATGATGCCCACATGGGCGCGAATGTGCGCTTCGTGCAACAATGAACACTTGACCTCTCGCCCTGTGTGGTGGGGAGAAGACGATTTGTGCTGGAAAGGGATGGATGCATGCGGCGTATCTACAACATGAGTACAGGCGTATGCGGTGATTTTGCCGTGAAGGACGCTGCCTCTTGCTTGGCCGCGGGCGCATTGGCCCTACTTCCTACCGAGACCGTCTATGGCGTGGGCGTTGCCGTTGCTGCCTACGGGCATCGCGCAGAGCTTCCCGTCGAGGGGAGCGGGTACCGACGCATTTTCTCGCTCAAGCGGCGAGAGCTCACCCAGACCGTTCCGTGGCTCGTGGCAGATGAATCCGCCCTCGATCGCTATGGCGTGGATGTGCCTTGCGCCGCCCATGTTCTTGCTCATGCGTTTTGGCCGGGTGCCCTCACTATCGTGGTGAAGGCTTCCGATGAGGTTCCCCTCTATATGCAGGCGGCGGACGGCACCGTTGCGTTGCGCGCAAGCGCATGCAGGTGCGTTCAACGCCTCGTTCGCGCATGCGATTCTCCTTTGGCGGTGACGAGCGCCAATACGCACGGCATGCCGGCACCTGCCTCGTTTGAGCAGGTTGAGCAACGTATCCTTGCGGGCGTGGACCTTGCGATAGATGGTGGCAAAACGGTTTGCCAAGAAGCCTCGACTATCGTTTCTTGCGAAGGGGGTCAAATTACCCTTCTTCGCGTGGGTGCTCTTGCCCAATCCGATCTTGAAGCCGCCCTGCGCGCCGCAGAAATCAACACTCCAATTCGGAAGGGATGCTAACCATGCCGTTTTCGCTGAAAGACCTGGGCTTGGTCGACACGATTTCCGTATCAACCGGCAACAACTACATCATGGCCCTAGACTCAGGTACTACTTCGGTGCGCGCCGTGATTGTGGACGAGTACGGTTGCATCGTTGCCCAAGCGTCCAAACCGCTCAAGACCATCTGTCCTCATCCGGGCTGGGTGGAGCAAGACCCTATGGAGATTCTTGCCTCGCAGATTGCCGTGATGATGGAAGTCCAGTTCAAAAGCGGCATCCATTCCGATAGCATCGCCGCCATCGGCATCAGCAACCAGCGTGAAACCACCGTGGTGTGGGACCGTGACAGCGGCCAGCCCATATACAACGCCATCGTGTGGCAGTGCCGCCGTACGGCGCCTCTCGCCGAGCAGCTTATCGTCGACGGCTACGAGGAGGAAATTCGCGCTAAGACCGGTCTCACCCCTGATCCGTATTTTTCGGGCACCAAGATCCGATGGATTCTCGACAATGTGAGCGGCGCGCACGAGGCTGCCGAGGCCGGCGAGTTGATGTTCGGAACCATCGACACCTGGCTTATCTACAACCTCACCGGCGGGGTTACTTATGCAACCGACTACACCAACGCGAGCCGTACGATGCTCTTCAACATCAATACGCTCGAGTGGGACGAAGATCTGCTGGGGTACCTCGATATTCCTCGCTCCATAATGCCCGAGGTTCGCTGGAGTTCGGGTGATTTTGGCCGCGTATCGAGCGAGATCATGACGCACATGCCCCCCATCATGGGCGTTGCCGGCGATCAGCAGGCATCGCTGTTTGGCCACGGGTGCTTTGAGCCGGGCGCTGCTAAGAATACGTACGGTACTGGTTGCTTCATGCTCATGAATACGGGCGAAACGATCGTGAAGTCTGCGCATGGTCTGGTTTCTACTATCGGCATCGCCGAAGGTGGAAAGATCAGCTATGCCCTCGAGGGATCCATCTTCCATGCGGGATCGACCATCCAGTGGCTGCGCGACAAGATGGGCATCATTGCGAGCGCAGGGGAAACTGCTGCAATCTGTCGCTCGGTGGAGGGTAATTCGGGATGCTATTTCGTCCCTGCATTTAGCGGCTTGGGCGCCCCTTGGTGGGATCCGAACGCTCGCGCGATGATCTGCGGGCTCACTACCGCATCCGACCGTGCGACCATCGTGCGTGCGGCGTGCGAATCCATGGCGTATCAAAGCTACGATGTCTTGCGCTCTATGGAGGCAGATTCGGGCATCAAGCTGCCAAGTCTTTGCGTCGACGGTGGGGCTTCTCGCAACGAATTCATCATGCAGTTTCAGGCAGATCTTCTGGGCATTCCGATTGTGCAGGCCGAATCTCTCGAGACCACTGCCCTGGGCGCCGCCTATCTTGCGGGTTTGGCCGTTGGCTACTGGGAGGACCACGAGGACTTGCTGCAAAACGTGGGCGAGGCCAAGACCTTTGCGCCGGCAGGCGATGCGGCTCAGGTGAAGTTCAACCTTACGGGCTGGCATGATGCCGTGGCGCGTGCGAGGACCTCTCAGTAGGGCTTTTATACGTGGTACAGTGAACGTGGGACGTGCCGTATTTTCCCGATGCTCATTTTTGTCGGGAGCTCTGTCTGGCTGTTCGGCACGCCCTGTCATTATCGAAACGACATGTCGGAAAGGACATCAATCATGCGCGTTGCAATCGCATCAGATCATGCCGGATTCGAGCAAAAGCAGCTTTTGGCTGCCTATCTTGCAGAGGATCTTGCGCAAGACGTTCTCGACCTTGGCCCCGATTCCGACGACCGTGTCGATTACCCCGACTTTGCCAACAAAGTTGCCCACGCGGTAGCCAACGGAGACGCTGAGTACGGTGTGCTTGTATGCGGTACGGGTATCGGTATGGCTCTCACGGCGGATAAGGTTGCAGGCATCCGCGCCTCTTCTATTACCACACCCGAGTTTGCGGCGCTCTTCCGCGAGCACAACGACGGTAACGTGGTCTGCCTTTCCGGTCGCTTTGTTGATCTTGACGTGAACAAGCAGATCATCAAGACGTTCCTTGCCACCGAGTTCGGTGGCGGCAGGCACCAGCAGCGTGTCGACAAGATCATGGCAAACGACAACAGGTAATCGCGGCCCATAAACCTTAGTAGTATATATAGTGCATGGTTCTATATATTAGTGCGCGATGTTTACGGGGGAGAGAAGAGGGGATATGGCAGAAGAGTTCGATATGACGCGCGTGACCGTTGTCGACCATCCGATGGTGCAACATAAATTGTCGATTCTGCGCGATGCGAATACCGGCTCAAAGCAGTTCCGCGAGATCGTGAAGGAGCTCGGCCTGTTTGAGGGATACGAGGCAACGCGCGATTTCCCTCTTGAAGATGTGCACGTAACTACGCCTGTTTGCGAGACTGTGTGCAAGAAGATCTCTGGCCGTAAGGTCGCTGTCGTTCCCATCCTTCGTGCGGGCTTGGGTATGGTCGACGGCTTGCTCGAACTTGTTCCCGCGGCACGCGTGGGTCATATCGGTATGTATCGCGATGAGGAGACCCATGAGCCTCACGAGTACTACTGCAAGATGCCGGCCGATATAGACAAACGTATATGTTTGGTCGTCGACCCTATGCTGGCCACCGGCGGCTCTGCCATCGCGGCGATTCAATACCTGCGCGGGCAGGGTGTGAAAGATATCCGTCTGCTTGTGATCATCGCGGCCCCCGAGGGAATCAAGGCTGTCCTTGACGCCGACGAGAATGTTCGTTTGTTTACGTGTTCTATCGACGAGCGTCTGAACGAGAGGGCCTATATCATGCCCGGACTTGGTGATGCCGGAGATCGTATCTTTGGAACGAAGTAAAACGAAAAAACGCAAACGGTTTTGAGCAAACCCTCCTATCGATTTTCGGTGGGAGGGTTTGTTTTTGATGTCAAAAAACGCCGTTTGCGACTGAATACGGAACGCTCACGGCTGGATTGCGCATTGTGCTTGCTGTATTGCGACAACTAGGCTGCAAAATAGGACCCACGTGCATTGGGGACGATATGGTTTGGAGCGTTCGGGTGACAACGCGACGGTGAAAAACGATCATCAAAAAATGTCAAACATGTGATGATTAATTATCATTTGTCGTTTTTCTTCCGAAAGCTTGCCGGGGCATTATTCGCTACCAGCGCGTATTCGGCCGTATCCTTTTTTGGCATGATTTCATGACAAAAAGAAGCGGTTGATTTTTGGATTTGGGTGCCTAGAATAGTTGCAGCGTCTGTGGACCCTGGTGATGCGTCTATCACGAGGCCACGCGAAAGGGGGGAGGGCATGCTTGCCTTCGAGCTCTCAGCTCACGGTCCTTTCGTGGTGGCCGGCGTGGTGGTGGGCGTCTTCGCGTTTTTGCCGATGTGGCTGGCATTGGAGCCGGTGCTTCGGCGTGGACGCGAGGCCAATATGACCAAGGGGATGTTGAGCGTCGGTGCGTCGTTTGTGGCTCTGCTGCTTGGCATCGTAGTTGTTCACTTGCTGTTTCACGGCGTCCTTGTCGCGTTTGTGGCAGGAGAGATCGGCGGTTTCCTCGCCGGCTCTGTTGTGGTCGCGTGCCTCGTCATCGCGGCCGAGTAGGAAAGAGTCTCCGGGTGTACCCGGCGGCATGAGAAAGGTGGAATCTTGGACGCGTTCGCCAAGCTCCCAGATGCAATTGCAGAGCTCGTTGCCGAGTTCTCATCGACGCCTGTTGTCGGCAATTTGAATGTTGGTCTCACCCAATATTCGCTTTGGCTGCTCATCGCGGGTGTTGTGCTTCTGGCTGTTATTTTCGCATTTGTGAAAAAGCAGTCTTTGGCTCCCAAAGGCTTTTTCGTAAATGGCGTCGAGTGGGTCATCGAGTATGTTGAGGATGATATCGCCAAGGGCGTTGTCGGCTCCAATTGGCGCCAGCACTTCCCGTTTTTGGCGACGTTGTTCTTCTTCATCTTGATCAACAACTTCATCGGCCTGGTGCCCGGCATGAAGCCCGGCACGGGCGCAATAGGCTGTACTGCCGCCGTCGCCCTGGTCTCCTTCATCTACTTCCTGTATTTCGGTGTGAAGAAGCACGGTCTTTTCGGTTACCTCAAGAGCCTTGCTCCTGCAGGCGTTTCGTTCCCCATGAACATCTTCGTGTGGGTTATCGAGGTCTTTTCGCTCCTGCTCCGTTTGGTGACGCTTGCCGTTCGTCTGTTCTGCAACATGTTCGCCGGACACATCGTTATGGGTTCGTTCGCCATCATGGCGAGCATCTTCGCCCAGCCCCTGCTCGCGCATTTCTCCGCCATGAACGCGGTGGGCGCACTTCCCAGCGTGGCTTGGGTTCTCATTCTGCTCATCATCTACGCGGTCGAGCTAATCGTCGCGTTTGTTCAGGCGTACGTGTTCACGGTTTTGTCTGCCGTGTACATTCAGATCGCCGAGGCGGATGCCCACTAGGGCGCGCCCCTTTCATTTCGGTGTCTAAGGGCGCGGCTTCCCGCACGCCCTTAACAGCATAGGTAATCATGCACACAGGTGCACGACAAAGGAGGAATCGTGGGAGTTATCGGATATGGTCTTGGCGTAATCGGTGCCGGCCTTGCAATTGGTCTCGCGGCGTTCGGCGCAACGAGCGCAATGGCCCGCCAGCCTGAGGTCCAGGGTCGTGCCTTCACCGTCTTCATTCTGGCATCTGCCTTTACCGAGGCTCTGGGCCTCATCGGCTTCGTCGTTACGCTGATCTCCTAGGGAAGTCGCATATCGTGTCCCAGAAGGAGAACAACATGAAGCAGATCAACCGCGCAACCGTCGCGGCTGCCATCTCGAGTTTCGTGCTCGCGGTGCCTGCCCAGGCGTTTGCTGAGGAGTCTTCCAATAAAGCGGAGATCCTCATCCCCAAGATGGCCGAGTTCATCCCTGCGCTGATCGCTTTCCTTATCATCTGGGTGGTGCTCGCCAAGTTCGCTTGGCCGCAGATCCTCTCGATGATGGATGAGCGCGGTAAGCGTATCCAGGAGAGTCTGGACGAAGCCGAGACCACCAAGAAGAAGGCTATCGCCTCTCGCAAGGAGTACGACGAGCTCGTCACCGACGCCCGCCGTAAGTCTGCAGACATCGTTCTTGAGGCCCGCAAGGATGCCGAGGCCGAGCGCGCTCGCATTATCGAGGCAGCGCACAAGGAGGCCGAGGATATCATCGCCAAGGCCCATGCCAATGCCGAGGACGAGCGCAACGCCATCTACGCAGCTGCTGCCGCCTCTATTGCAGACCTTTCCGTTTCCGTCGCCTCCAAGATCGTGGGCGAGACGCTCGACCAGGACGGCGAGCAGCGTCGCATCATCGAGCGCTATGTCAAGGAAGCGGGTAGCCTGAATGCCTAATAGCCGCATGCAGGACAGGGTGCTGGAGACGTACGCACGCTCCCTCATGGAGGCTGCGAAGGCCGAGGACCGTGTGTTCCGCGATCTCAACGAGCTTGAGACTATCTCGAACGCGGCCCCCGAGATTTTCGCCGTGCTCATGTCCCTGTTCGAGCGCGGTCAGCTCGATCTTCTTCCTCAGATCGTCGCCACCTTCAAGGAGATGACCGAAGAGGATGAGGACGTGGTGGGCGTTACCGTGACGACGGCCGTTCCGCTCGACGACGAGCTGCGCCGCACTATCACAGAGAAGTGCGAGGGCGACCTTGGCCGCAAGGTCTTCCTCATCGAGAAGGTCGACCCTTCTATCATCGGAGGCCTTGTACTCGAGGCGCGCGGTCAGCGCCGCGACATCTCGGTCAAGACGCAGCTGCGTGCTGCGCGCGAGGCCCTCGTTTCTACGAGTATTACAAACGGAGGTGAAGCCTAATCATGTCAGAGATCAATGCTCAAAGCATTGCCGCCGCACTGGCCGAGAAACTCGACAGCCTGTCTGCGACCGTTGACACGCAGGAGGTTTCCCATGTTGACGAAGTCGGCGACGGTATCGCCCGCGTCTCCGGACTGCGTGGCGCCATGGCTGGCGAGCTGCTCGAGTTCAAGAGCAGCGAAACTGGTGAGACCGTTTACGGTCTGGCCCAGAACCTTGACCGCGATGAGGTCGGTGCCGTGCTTTTTGGCGCGGTCGACATCATCAAGGAAGGCGACGAGTGCCGCACCACCGGCCGCATCATGGACATTCCTGTAAGCCGTGCCATGCTCGGCCGTGTCGTGAATCCGCTGGGTCAGCCTATCGATGGCTTGGGTGAGATTCGCGCCACCCACACGCGCCCCATCGAGTTCAAGGCTCCTGGTGTTATCGAGCGCACTCCGGTGTGCGAGCCGGTTCAGACCGGTCTTCTCGCCATCGACTCGATGATCCCCATTGGCCGTGGCCAGCGTGAGCTTATCATTGGCGACCGTAAGACGGGTAAGACCGCTATTGCCATCGACGCCATCTTGAATCAGCGCGGCAAGGATATGATTTGTATCTACGTCGCCATCGGTCAGAAGGCATCGACGGTTGCAAACATCCGTGAGACCCTCAAGCAGCACGGCGCTCTTGACTACACGGTCATTGTTTCCGCTACCGCTGCAGACTCCGCTCCTATGCAGTACATCGCGCCTATGGCCGGTGCCGCAATCGGCGAGTTCTTCATGTATAACGGCGAGAATGGCGAGCCTGCTTCCGAGGATAACCCCGGCGGTCACGTGCTGGTCATCTATGACGACCTGTCCAAGCAGGCTGTCGCTTACCGCCAGATGTCCTTGACGCTGCATCGTCCGCCCGGACGTGAGGCCTACCCCGGCGACATCTTCTACCTGCACTCCCGCCTGCTGGAGCGTGCCTGCAAGCTCTCCAAGAAGAACGGCTATGGTTCCCTGACGGCTCTGCCGATCATCGAGACCCAGGACGGCGACGTTTCCGCCTACATTCCGACCAACGTTATTTCCATTACCGATGGTCAGATTTACCTGCAGTCCGAGCTCTTCTTCCAGGGTCAGCGCCCCGCAGTCGACGTTGGCATCTCCGTGTCCCGCGTCGGCGGCTCCGCTCAGACCAAGGCAATGAAGCAGGTTTCCGGTTCGCTGCGTCTTGACCTTGCCGCTTACCGCGAGCTCGCCGGCTTTACGCAGTTTGGTTCCGACCTGGACGCTGCCACTCAAAAGCAGCTTACCCACGGTGCCCGCATGACCGAGCTGCTCAAGCAGCCGCGCTTCAAGCCGTTTGATGTTACCGAGCAGATTGTTGCGCTTTTCGCCGGCAATAAGGGCTTTGTGGACGACCTCCCGGTCTCCCAGGTCCTGCCGTTCCGTAACGCGCTTCTCGACTACATGACCAAGACCTATGCGCCGCTTCTCGACAAGCTGCGCTCCGCGAAGATCGACGATGAGCTGGACGAGCAGCTCATGCAGGCGATCTCCGATTTCAAGAACGACTACACCGCAAAGCTTGCAGAGACTTCTGCGAGCAATAGCGGTGCCGAGGAGAACTAGGCTCTATGGCTAACCTTCGCGACATCAAGAAGCGAATCTCCTCGGTCACGAGCACCAAGCAGATCACGCGCACGATGGAGATGGTCTCTACGGCCAAGATCCGTCGCGCGCTCGATCGCGCGCATCAGGCTGAGCCCTACAAGACGGCGCTTACCGATGTCATGCTCACGGTGGCAACCGATGCCAGCATCGCGTCTGACAATCCCATGCTCGCCGTGCATGAAGAGCCCAAGCGTGGTCTTGTGATCGCCATCGCGTCCGACCGCGGTCTCGCCGGCGGCTTCAACGTGAACGTTGACCGTGAGTGCGAACGCATTATTCGCGAATGGCGCAATGAAGGCATCGAGGGCCAGATCATCACATGCGGCCGCAAGCCAAGCGAGTATTTCTCCAGCAGGGGAAACGTCGTCATGAAGTTTGAAGGCTTCTCGGCAGACCCTCGTCTGGAAGACGCGCGCATGATTGCCGACTACATCTGTGACAGCTATGTTGCAGGTGAGCTTGACCGCGTCGAGGTTGTGTACCATCACGCTCGCAACCGTGTCGATCAGCAGCTGCGTGTCGAGCATCTGCTTCCGCTCGATCCCGAGATGGTCGCTATGGCTCATGGTCCTCGCAAGAACGAGGATGAGGGCCCCAAGCGCGTTTCGTCGTCGTTCAAGTTTATTCCGAGTGCTCAGCATGTTCTGGGGGAGCTGGTTCCCTCTTACGTTCTGACCATCATTCACCAAGCGCTTATCGATTCGGCAGCCGCCGAGCAGGGCGCAAGGCGCAAGGCGATGCACTCGGCAACGGAGAACGCTACCACGATTATCGCGACTCTCACCCGTACGTATAACCGCGTACGTCAGGCTTCCATTACCACCGAGCTCAATGAGATCGTGGCGGGAGCCGCAGCATTGGAGGAACACTAATGGCAGAAACCACCGTACAAGCGGCGGTCGAGGAGGCCACGAAGCGGGAGACCGCAGGCGAAGGACGCGTCGTTCGCGTTATCGGCCCTGTTGTCGACGTTAAGTTCGACGGCCAGGTCCCCTCGATCTACAACGCACTGACGGTCGAGGCCGATACCCCTATGGGGCATCTGAGCACGCTTCTCGAGGTTGAGTCCCAGCTGCCCGGCGGCGTGGTCCGCACGGTCGCTATGACTTCTACCGACGGCCTGCAGCGCGGCCTTACCGCAACCGATACCGGTGAGCCCATGAAGATGCCCGTCGGTCCCGAGACCCTCGGCCGCATCTGGAACGTCATCGGCCAGCCCGTTGACGGCAAGCCCATGCCCCAGATCGATGAGTACTACCCCATCCATCATCCGGCACCGGCGTTTGACGAGCTCACCACCAAGACCGAGATCTTCGAGACCGGCATCAAGGCAGTCGACCTGCTCGAGCCCTACATCCGTGGCGGCAAGACGGGTCTGTTTGGCGGCGCCGGCGTTGGAAAGACCGTTCTGATT
>OLRT01000027.1_pt1 | contig 118526 bp, 101 predicted proteins | sample 1672021 | NCBI WGS metagenome assembly OLRT01 (sample SAMEA3136637, study PRJEB25190) | human gut metagenome | reverse complement strand
CATAGCGGGTGGGTTTAGATGCGGCGCTGCGCGCCGCACAGGCTAAAGCCTTACAAAAATGGCGCGGGGACCAAGCCCCACGCCACACTATAGATCGATGATGTCGGCCGAGATAACCCGACCGTCGGCCACAAAAAGACGAGCCATGGTGTTGCCCTGCGCGCTACGAGGATACGTAGGCGATCCCGGGTTGATAACCAAACACTTGCCCAACTGCACGATTTTGGGACGATGCGTATGGCCGCAGATAGCCACATCGACTGTCCCCACCGGAAGCTCCTCGCGATAGTGGGCCACCGCAAAGCTCAAGCCCTCATACGCAAACGTATTGAGCGCCGGCACCCCTGGTCCGTAATCGCGATAGAAATCGTTGTTGCCCAACACGGCTTTGATAGGAGCAATGGTATTGAGATGGTCCCAATCGGCCTCGGACGTCATATCTCCCGCATGGATAATCAAGTCGGCACCCTCAAGGGCAGCGAGAAGCTCATCCGAAAGGTATCCATGCGTATCGGAAATAATATCGATACGCTTTGCATCCGCCAGCGTATCCATTAGAGGTTCAGCGCCTTTTTAAGCGGCACCACGCGGCGGCGCGAGACGGGAATGCGATCTTCCACGCTGGTGATGCCCAGCTGAATCGCACCGGAGGCAGCGGTTTCAACGTCTTCAACGCATGCAAGGTTCACGATATAGCGGCGATGCACGCGGAAGAAGCCAAAATCTCCCAGCTTGGACTCGAACTGCGCAAGCGAGGTCGTGGAAAGGTAGCGATCATCCTCGGTAAAAATGCAAGAGTAATCGTCCTTGGCCATGATGTAGCGAATCTGGTCCACGGGGATGAGTACCTTACGGCCGCCCTTCTCCACGGGAATGCGCTCAATGGACGACTTGTTCTCCGAAACCGGCTTGACACGCGCAAGCACCTTGCCAATGGCCTGGTCAAGACGAGCTTCCTCGACCGGCTTCATGAGGTAGTCCACAGCGTCCACATCAAATGCCTCGACAGCATGGTCGCTGTAGGCGGTAACGAAGACCACCGCAGGAGGGTTCTTCAAACGGTGAAGCGCCTCCGCAAGCTGAAGACCCGAGGCTCCCGGCATAGAGATATCAAGAAAAACCACGTCGACACGATTCTCCATGAGCATCTCAATAGCCGAGCGAACACTCGAAGCCTCGTTAATCGATCCGATTTTTCCAGTCTGCTCAAGCAGAAAACGCAGCTCAGAGCGTGCGGGTGCTTCGTCGTCAACGATCATCGCACGTAGCATCAATATGGTCCCTTCGTTGGAGTAACCATCGATAGTACCGGCACCATTAAAAAATCGCGCCGAGCCGGCATACAACGCCGAATTTCTATTTTAACCCTACTCAAGGATACTTTTTTGCAAATCAAGATGCAAAACAACGGAAGTACCCGCTCCGGGGGAGGAAATAACCTGCGTGCTCGAGCGGGGTCCATAAAAACGCGCGATGCGGTCGGCGATATTGTGCATGGCCACGCCCGCACCGCCGCCCTGGGGGGCATCCGCGCGCGGGGCCTTTTGCCGTGTGCAGAACAGTCGCGCCGCCGTCTGCTCGTCCATGCCCACACCGTCGTCCTTAACCTGGATTTCCACCATGGATTCGCCCTCGGGAGCAACCGAGATATCGATATGGAGCGGATCTTCGTCGCCCATCGCATGGCGCACCGCGTTTTCCACCAAGGGCTGGATCACAAATGCAGGCACCAGTGTATCCTCGACCTCCTCGTCGATATCGACATTCACCCCAATGCGATCCTCGCCAAAACGGGCCTTCTCAAACGTCAGATAGCGCAGCGTTTGCTCGATTTCGCGGCTGACAGGAATAAGCGAGCCAGAATTGTCGAGCGTCGCGCGGTAGAACGAGGCAAACTCACGCAACAGCTCGCGGGCACGCAGCGGCTCGGTACGCGTAAGGGCCGCAATGGTGTTGAGCGTGTTGAACAGGAAGTGAGGGTTGATCTGGGCCTGTAGCGCGCGCACCTCGGCGCGGGCAGTGAGCTCGGACTGCAGCTCGAGCTCATGGATGGCAAGCTGCGTGGAAATGAGCTCGGCAAAACCGGAGGCCAGCGCATACTGGGTGCGATTGACCTCGTGCGAACGCCGATAGTAGAACTTGAGCGTTCCCACGGCTTTGCCGCGCACCTTAAGCGGGGCGATGATACCCGCGGGGATCTCGCGATGCCCCCGGGTCTCGCTCTTCACGTCCACGGCATGCGTGAAGCTCTGCACGATACCGTGTTCGAGAACATAATGCGTGGCAGGCGTATGAATGAGAGAGCCAGGCGGAAAATCGCTCGCAAGATCGCCCGCGCAAGCGAGCACGCACGTATCGTCCGTCATGGCGATGGCCATAGCACGCGTCTCGGTAAGCAGCCTGCGACAGATGGCCTCGGCGCCCTCGGGAGTCAAACCGTCCTTGATATCCTCCAGCATCTCCGACGCCGACGAAAGCGTTTGCTCGGTGTACTGCGAGCGAAGGATATCGGGATTGAGGGACAAGAAGATAAAAATCAGCAGGAATGCGCATAGGAGAGCGCAGGCAAACACCGTCGCCAAAGGCTTGCTGTCCACCATCAATGCATAGATAAAATAGAAGATCAGCAACGCCGCGCACACCGCCACCAGAATGCGCACTCCCGACGTAAGACCGTCTTGCGAAGAAGCCTCGGTCTGCGTGGTCCTATTGTCGCTCATCGTTCTCCTCTTCATGCTGCAGGAGCATGGCCTGCATATCGATATCGTTCCATAGCCCATTCATGATAGCGGGCCAGAAGCTCTGAAGACGCACATAATTGCTCGCGTTCGCACGCGCATAGGACTCCGCCTCGGGGATGCCATCTTTCAAAATCTTGAGATAGGCAAACTTCTCGGCCGTCAGCATGGCACGTGCCGCAGCCGTCTTGCGAACGCGATCATCGAGCTGCTTGGAAATCCACGGCCCCGGATACGGCATAAGCGATTCGGGCGTCACCGGATTAAGGTCGTGCTGGCGGTTGGCATAGGCGATCTTTGCGCGCTCGTAGTACCAGCGGTATACGTCTTGCATGAAGCGCGGAGCACGCTGGGTTATCACCGGCGGCAGATGACGAACCACCCACTGGTTGTCAAACCACATCTCAAAGCCCCAAAGGCGCATGTTAAAGAGATAATCGAGGTCCTCGCCTCGCGTGATCCACGGGTCAAACGCAACGTGCATGTAGGCGCGCGCGTGCAGGGAAAGGCATCCGCCGCACACATAGTTGGAGCGAGAGATGCGCGTTCCCGCAAGGGCTCGCTTCATCCAGCTATTGAATTCGAGACGTTTGGTCCACCAACGCGTTGTGGGGCCGGCTTGCGTTGCATCGGCCATGGGCGACCCGGCACGATCGTAAAAGTAGCCGCTCTTGGCCAAAATGGGGACGCCCTGCCTGTTTTGCTGCCCCAGGGCGTAGAGGGCCTTGTCCATAAAATCGGGACCGAGCACCATCTCGTCGTCATCCAAGAAAACGACGGTGTCGTGCCCAAAAATCGCCGCGACGGCCAGACCCATGTTTCGAATGGCACCGTAGCCGCGTAGCGATATAGGCTCCCCTATGACGTTGGGGGCAAGCTCCGCCACGCGGTCGGCTATATGCGATGCTTCGGCGTTTGTCACAACCAAGGCATCGATCGAGGGGTGTGCCGCCGCGATCTCTTCTACGCGTCGACGCACTCGCGCGGTCGCCGCGGCAGGACACACAACAAGAATGACAACGCGTGGGAGCTTACGCACCTGCTCGAGCGAACGCAGGCAGCGATCAAGATCGGGCGTTGTCGAATAGATATCGGTAGCGTGGTCGTACCCGCCCGGCGTGCAGACGCCATCCTGGCTTGCTTCCCAGTACGTGGGAATCACGACAACGGGTTTCATGCTAGCTCCGTCCATCGCCGCGCATGCCCATCTGTCAGCCGCGGCGCCACTCGACCCGCATGCGTGCTACCTCGCCGTTAGTTATGCATACCCAACTCGGCACTCTCTGCAGAAAACATCGGCGTTTTTGCCAGCGAGCGTGCCAACGGGTACCCAAGTACATACATGATAACCGCTTCGCCCACGCCAGTGGTCACCAAGCCGAACAGATACATGAACAGCCAGGAGTTATCGAGCGAGATCGTCGTAAAGGGAATGGTGTAGAAGCCCACGCCCTGCAGCAAAAGCGGAAGATAGGCGGGCACGATCAGTGCGTTTGCAAGCACGGGGCCCGCAAGTGCCACGAGGGGGTGACGGCGCATCTTCCACGTAAAAAGGGCGCCCGCAAAGGTGGCCAGCGAACCAAAGACCACATCAAGCATGCCCAGCATACCCGTACCGGAGATGACGATGTTCATCACGTTGGCGATCACGCAGCCAAGCGTCAGGCCGGGAATTGCGGCAGGCGTGAACAGGGCGAGCACGCACAGCGCCTCGGACACGCGAAACTGGACGGGGCCCCACGCGAGGCTTCCCAAGAAGAGCAGGGCAATCAGGGTGCAAGCTGCATAAGCGGCGGCGATCACACCAACACGGGCAAGATAATTCGATTTCATTGTTCCTCATTCACCTTCTATGAAAACGGAGGGCTTTACTGCGCCGTAAAGCCCTCCGTTCCAAGACAGGTGTGCGCACGTCCGCCTACGCAGCGGATCCCTGCATCTTGGAGAGCTTTACTAGCAAAACGAAACCCACAACCAGAAGGATCCCGATGGAAAGCACTCCTAAAGAAGGATCCCCCGTGAGTGACGTCACAACAGATACTAGCAGAGTTCCCATGACAGAGGCGTAGCGTCCAAAAATGTCAAAGAAGCCATAGTATTCGTTGGACTTCTCCTTGGGGATAATCTTGCCAAAGTAGCTGCGCGAAAGCGCCTGCACGCCGCCCTGGAACATGCCCACAAGGATGGCGAGGATCCAAAACTCGGTAGCGGTCTTGAGGAAGAACGCGGCAAACAAGACGATGCACATATAGGCAACCACGGCCACGGTAATCATGCGCAGAGTGCCCACGCGGCCGGCGAGCTTGCCGTAGATGATGGCCGAGGGGAACGCAACGAATTGCGTGACAAGCAGAGCCAAGACGAGCTGCGTGGAGTCGATGCCCAACGAAGAGCCGTAGCTCGTAGCCATGGAAATGACAGTATGCACGCCATCGATGTAGAAGAAGAACGCCACCATGTACAGGAGGACCACCTTATCGCGGGCAATCTCCTTCATGGTATGAGCGACCTCGGAGAACACACCGGAGACGATATGGCCGAGCGTATCCTCGCTGCTGCGCTCACGACCGTACTTCTGCTTATAGGTACGTAGCAGGGGCAGGGTGAATACGAGCCACCACACGCCGGTGATGATAAAGGCCATGCGTGTGCAAAACATCGTCTCAAGGCCAAGCGCCGAAGGGCCGGCCATGATAAGCGCGAGGCAGATGATAAAGGGGATGGTCGAGCCAATATAGCCCCAGGCATAGCCCGAGCTGGAAACAGCATCCATGCGCTCGTCGGTGGTAATGTCGGGAAGCATGGCATCGTAAAACGTCATGGACGAGTTAAGGCCAACCGTGCATACCACGTAGATCACAAGGAACGCCATGGCGCTCATGGGCACGGCCTGCGCAAAGCACAGCACCAAGCCCGTAAGAAAGAAGCCGATGAAGAACTTGATCTTGTTGCCAGCGTAATCTGCGAGCGCACCCAGAATCGGCATGAGGAACGCCACCACGAGCGAGGCGACCGTCTGGGCATTGGCCCATGCGGTAACTAGACCAGCCGAGCTGGCGCCTGCGGCAAGCGCGTTGAAATAGATGGGCACCACGGAGGTCTGCAGCAGCACGAGTGCGGAATTGCCCACATCATACATAACCCAGTTCCGCTCGAGCTTGGTGTACTTCATGGTGTGCGTCTCCCTTTGGTTGGCCACAGCGGCGTTTGCTCGGAATATCAATAGAATATCGTACGACAAGTTGTATCAAGGACGGGTCAAGAACCCGTCAACGCCGCATGAACCCACCCGCTCAATGTGACAGAAAGTCGACAGGTTTATTTTGTCACATTTTGTGAAGACCCCAGTTAGATGTAGAAAAAAGCCCGCGCGAGACGGGCTTGATCGGACGAATTATATGACGGGCGAGAGTCAGGCGACGCACTACTCCTCGCGATCGAATTCCTCATCGGCAGCAAGCGGACGACCAGAATAGTTGAGGTGACCCGTCAGCTGCTCCATATCGGCGCACTCGACAAAGCACGCTGCTGCACGCTCGTAGTCTTCCAGCGCGCGATCGAAAACTTCCGGGAAGCTCTCGTGCGAGACGACCTCGGTAAAGGGGTTCTTCCACGCGATATGCCCCATGTTGCCAGCGCGCGCCGGCTGTTTATTGGTCACGGGATGCGCAAGCGACGCCAGCAAGGAGTAATCGGACACGAGGCCCTCGAGCTTGCCGATAACATCGGTCTTGAGCGAACCCGCCGGCTCGATAATGCGATACAGCATCTGCATATCCGCCACAGCGCCGCCATACTCGGCAACGCCCACATCGAGGCCGTAGACACTACGCGCCACATGGCTCATCAGCGCGCCGCCCACTTTATCGATGCGCTCGCTGGTAACAAGCTCGCTCACCGGCGGATAGTCCGCCGTCGTGGCGCCGTTGCGCTTGAGTTGAAGCATCAAGACATCCAAATCGCTCTCGATCACCGCATGCACCTGACTGGCTGCCGACGCCAGATCGAGATCGGCATCGAGCACGCCAAACTGCTGCTCGTACACAAACGGATGCGCGTTACGATCGAGTACATAGTGAGAGAGAAGGCCCAGGGTAAAGGCGCGCCCAAGCTGCGCATCGTGTTTTTGCAGATGGCTCACGCCGTCACGTAAGCAGGCGAACTGCTTTGACATGCGCGAACGATGCATCACCCTGGCAAGCTGCATGCAGTCGCGCATATACGGCGTACGCACGCGGAAGAAGAAGGGGTCCGGGCCTTGGTTTCCCAGCAGAAACGCGCAGCGCTCCTCGTCCGACGTGACGATCCCGGCAGGCAGGCGGTCGATGCTCTCCTCGCCAAAAAGATGATGCGTGATAAGTGCAGGCATAAGGGAAGTCCTTTCATGGACACGGAAGGGGCCTCCTTCCGCGATAACGTGCATGCGTCCATTATGCCCCGACGCCCCATCATCAAACGTCGGCATGTTTTCTTCGTTTTAGAAGCGGCGGCGTAGGGAGGCCCGGGACCGTTCCCCTGAGCGATTCCGCAGCGCGAAGCGCGAGGACCAGCGAAGGGGAACGGCTCCGGGCCTCCCGGTGGGAAGACAAGCCCTTACGCGCTCCACCTGTTTCGCTCACCAAACGACCCGGCAACGACAATCTCGCCGTCCTTCATGATGAGGTCCATGTTCTCGGGCTTAAGATCGTGGATATTCACGGCAGGGTCACCATTTACAACCAGCAAATCGGCGCACTTGCCCACCTCGAGAGAACCGGTTTCGTCATCGCAATGGGCCATCTTGGCGCCATTGAGCGTGGCGCATGTAATGGTCTCCAGTGGCGAGATGCCCACCTTGTCCACAAAGTCGTACATCTCGGCGATCGTGACGTATCCATACGGCGTAACGAACGAGAAGGAATCGGAACCAATGGTAAAGACCACGCCTCGCCTCTTGGCTTCGCGCAGGCAGTCATAGTTGCGTTGCAGCTCCTTCTCGACCAGCGTATCGCCGGGGAACTTATCATGGATCTCGGGCACATAGACAGGAGGATAGGTGCTGTACCAAGTAGGCAAAAAGCCAATGGTAGGCGTGAAGAACGTACCCTGCTCGGCCATAAGGTCCATGGTGCGCTCATCGATATCAAAACCGTGAATCAGCTGCTCGCAACCAAATCGCACCGAGTCATACGCAGCGGAATGCGAATTGTAGCAATGGCTCCAAACGGGAATGCCCACCATCTTTGCCTCGTCGATCACCGCCTTGATTTCCTCGGCACAATAATGCTGAGCGCGACCAGAGTCCCAACGCCAGATACCGCCGCCGGTAGCCCAAATCTTGATGGCATCGGGGTCCTCGCGCAGGCGCTGCCGAACAGCACGGCGCAGCTCCCACGGCCCATCCACCTGATCGCCCCAAGGATGCGACTGCTTGTTCTCGAGCTGGCTGCAGCGGTGCGAATCGCCATGTCCTGCAGTGCGACAAAAGCCCAAGCCCGTCGCATAGACGCGCGGACCCTTGAACACGCCGTTATTGATGCAATTGCGCACATGGATACCAAACCGCCCCACTTCGCACACAGTGGTAAGGCCATGGGTCAGGCAGTCGTATGCCTGTTTGACGGCGACCGCCTGCTTTTCCAGCAGCGGCTGCATGACCCAATCGGTATCGTCATCGGTCAGGTTGCCCGAGAAATGCAGATGCGTATCGATCAGGCCCGGCATAACGGTCTTTCCAGCAGCATCGATGCGGTTGTAGCCGGCTTCGGCGGGCACGTCCTCGTGCTTACCCGCATACTCGATCCTGCCATCCTCCCCAATAAGGATGAGAGCATTTTCAACCGGTGCAGAACCGGTACCGTCAACGAGTTTTCCTCCGACAATCGCATATTTCTTACCCACGATTCCTCCTTCGGGACCGTCATAGAGAGTTGCCCTATCCGCACGCAGCAACGCAGGCGGGGGCGTCACGCGCATATCTATTCCTCGGCAGCTACCTTAACAGGAAACGAACGCATCCGATGCCTGAAGAATGCGGGCGTCTACGAACGTGACTGCAAGGGTCCCGCGATCGAGCGCTCGGCGCCCCAAAGCGCAAAAAGTCTGTCGATGCGTTACATCCTTCTTATACGTCAAGCCTCTGGCGGCGAAAGGGCCCAGGCGCGGGACCAGCGGTTATATGTACGCAAAGCCGAGCTCGAAGGGGGTAAACATCCTACTTGAGATAGAATGGGGGCAATCTTGCGCACTCGGCGACTTGACGCCAGCAACGGAGGGCCATGAACGCACGAGAAGACAATAACCGGTACGAAAGCGGGACCGCACGTCCTACGGTCCGCCTCGCCTCTGCACGGCCAAGAAGCCCCCAACGACCGCCTTCGCATGAGCCTCAACAGGCACCTCATTTTCGCCAGGCTCCTTCGCAGCCGGAGCGCAGACACCATTCGCAAACCGAAAGCAACCGGCGCGCACACGACCCCGCACGACATCATGCCGATGACCTCGGCCGCGCACAGCGTTCCTACACCCCTCCATCGGGACGAAAACTCAGCAGCGCCCTTGGACGCCCCTCGACCCCGACGAGGCGCAGCGCAAGCCGACCGCAGCGCAGCACCTCGAGTCCGTCCCGTAGTGGCCAGCGTCCACTGCGCAGCGCTCAATTTCAAACGCGAAGCAGCCAGCCCCCATCACGTCGAAATATCGGCGCCCGCCCATCGCGCTCGCAAGGCTCCGTAATCGGCCAACCGCTCCGCCGTGGCACCTATTCCAACAACCATATGTACTTTGCCTCTGGACGTCCCGGCATGCGCGGGGCAGGGTTTAGGGCACATCGCGGGGCGGCGGCACCGGCCGGACCGTTGCGCATTCGACGTGGGCTTTTGGCAACCCTTATCGTGATCTTTGGTATCATCGGCGCCCTCTTTGGCGCCATTTCCGCAGGTGTAGAGCCTGACGCCGAGGCGACTCAACTCGATATGCCTCTTATGAGCCCAGCGGACCTTCCCATATCAACACCCAAGAAGTTGTGGAAGCAAGGCAAGATGCCCTATCTCTACCAAACCGACCCCATGTGGGCGCAGCGCCCCTATGGCGGCGGCACTGTCCGCGACAATGCCTGCGGACCAACCGCCTTCACGATGGCCTACGTCTATCTCACCGGCCATATCGATTACACGCCAGCCACGATGGCCGCCTGGGCCGACGCGCACGGCTATGCTCCGAGCGGTTCCACCGAGTGGTCGTTCATGACCGAAGGTGCCGCCGCCTTTGGCGTCAGCTCCAAGATGTTCGACAGCAATAAAGACCAGATATCCGCCGCCCTCTCACAGGACAAGCCCGTTATTTCGCTCATGAACATTGGCGATTTCACCAACGTTGGCCACTTTATCGTGCTTTCGGATATCGATGACAGCGGAAATGTAACCGTTCACGACCCCGCAAGCGCCTGGCGCAGCTCCCACACCTGGCCCATCGATACCATCGTGGATCAATCGACCTACAGCTGGGCCCTCTCCCTTTAGCTTTTAAGGAATTGCGCAAAACGCGCCCAGCCCAGCAGGCACCTGGCCTCATGCAAACCCACGCTACATGAGCATTCCGGCGCGCTTCTTGACCTTGAGAATACGCATGACCGATTCGTCAATGCGGCTCTCCTCAATCACGCCCTCATTTACCGCCTCGAGCAGTCCCTGGTATGCGTCCTGCAGGTTCTCGGGCATCAAAACCATATCGCCACCTGCTTGGATAAAGCGCACAGCAGCATCGGCCGGTGCGTAGCGCTGTGTAATAGCACCCATAACAAATGAGTCAGATATCACCACGCCCCCAAACCCCAGACGCCCGCGGAGCTCGTCGGTGATCATCGTTTTGGAAAGCGATGCCGGCAAGCCATCTGCTGCCAGATTGGGAGTTTCGATATGCCCCACCATCACGAAGGGACAGCCTGCCTCGATTCCCGCTTGGAACGGTTTGTACTCACATGTTCGAATCTCTTCGGCAGAACGCGAGGAAACGACAGCGCCGGTATGGGAATCGCCAGCGGTATCGCCATGACCGGGAAAATGCTTTATGCAGGGCATTGTGCCTGCGCCGAGCATCGCCGAGACCTCGGCGGACAGCATCTGCGCCACCACGTCGGGATCGGAGGAAAACGCGCGGGGCCCAATCACCTCGTTGGAAGGATTGGTGAGCACATCTGCAACGGGGGCAAAATCGACATTGAAGCCAATCTCGTGCAGATATTCGCCTATCGTTGCCCCGACATGGGCCGCCTGAGTCTTGTCTCCCGTTGCCCCCACCTCAGCCATGTTCGGAAAGCGTTGCACATCGAAATAGCCCGAGTTGGCGACGCGCGACACCAGGCTGCCGCCCTCCTCGTCCACAGTTAAAAACGGGGCAATGCCGGCTCCGGACCGTGATGCCATGCTATAGGTGCCCAAAAGAAGGTCTCGCAGCTGCTGGTCCCCCGTAATGTTTTGCGCAAAGTAACACAGACCGCCCACGGGGATATCCTCGAGAGCTCGCTGCGTAACAGAGCCGGCAACAACCGCTTGAGACACACCAGTAAGCTGCTCGGGAGTGACAAGAAAAAGCTGCGCCACCTTTTGCTCGAGCGTCATGGACTCAAGCTTTTGCTGGACAAGAGGTTTTTGCTCGAACGACTTAGCCGAGGAAGACGAACCGGGAAGCCCCGTACTCCGTCCGCCAGAAATGCCGCACGCGCCCAGTCCTGCCGACATCGCGGCAAGGCCCAGCGAAGATACGAGCGCACGACGTGAGACAAATGCGTCCATAGCCGTCCCCTCTCCCCCTGAATGTGACAACACATCAAGCATATTGTCACACCCTCGACTGCACATGGCAACAAACCGGCACGGCGGCAATCTTCCGCCCAAACAGCCCGCAGGCTCTATCGTCCGCACCCGCAACGCACCGCCCGGTGCGCACAGCAGCACCATAAGGATAAAATGCATAAAGATAAGCTATATATGCATAAAAATTCGCCCACACGCACCCCATCGGGAAATATTGCATCCGCAACAACTCAAAGTGGTGGAAAAATTAAAAAATGTACGATGAAACAGGTTTCAATACATCCAAAAACAGGGTAAGAGACTCTCGAATAAACATGAACGGTGTTCATATGCCGTACGAAACCCTCTTGCGTCCCTTAGAGCTTTATACATGCAAAATCGACAGCCTTCAATCGTACATATTTTGACTTTTCCACCAAAGCGATGAAAGCAGATGCAAGCATGCGTTCGAAGCGGATTAAAATCACGACCGGCCCCGCCAAACGCAAAAACGGGCGACAAAGCCATTGGCCTCACCGCCCGAATCCTCTTGATAGCCTCCGCGGGCTCCGTCAACGGCCAGCCCGCAAGCAACGAAAAGCGCACCTAGTACGCAAGGCCCATTCCCGGCAAGCGGAACGTCTTCAAACGCCCCTCGTACGACGCGCGCACATCCTCCTCAAACGCAAGCGGAGCATCCTTCTCACCGATAAGGTCGAGCAGATAACGCGTAAAATCGGGATTGAGCGGCAGCAGCGGGCCGATAAGCCAGGTTGCCATAAGGTTGTTTTTTCTAAAGCCTTCCTCGCTGGTTTGCTTATTCAGGCCAAAGCCCACCTCATTACGGCAGAACGGCTGCTGACCCGCACCGGCCTTCATCTGAGTGAACTGAATTTTGAAGCCCACGACCTTGATAGCCTCATCGCGTTCGGGAGCGTTGAGGTCGCCAATCACCACATCGTGATAACGCGCGGGGATATTGCAGTGCGTCACAAAATCGAGAAGGCCCAACGCCGGAGTCTCCGAGCCATCCGGATTTACGATTTTGGTGCCCAAAACCTCCGGAGCGCTACCCGTAAAGAGCATGGGCACACCGGCATCAATAAGCTCAACAAGACGTTCGCGATACGGCTGCAGCAACTTGATAGTGTTTACCTGCTGCGCCTCAGACATGCCGCACAGCAAGATCAATGAGGGCACGTGCTCGGCGAAATAGGGAACGTCGTCATGCGTCGTCTCGATGAACTCGGCATCGGGCAGACATGCGCGCAGATACATGGCATTGCCATTGTCCCCTGCCTGGTTTGCGTATTCGGGGTAGAGCACCTCGATGACAGTCTTTGCATTAGCGGACATCAGATGCCTCCTCGATCTTCTTCCCAATAAGCTCGCGGCTCTTCTCCACGTCGCCACCGTTAAAGATGTCAAATGCCCAGAACACGGAATCAACGCTCATGGGGTCGACCGCCTGAGCAGCCTGTTCGGGCGTCTCGACAATGTGAAGCTTTGCGGGGTCGATATTCGCCATACGCAGGCGCGGGAGCAAGTCGAGATTCGTGGCACCCTGAATTACAATCTGCTCGATGCTGGGATCGTTGAGATACTCGAAGTCGGTCTGATAGTACCAGCCGATATACTCGGTCTCCTTGGGGTTCGCCGCTTTGTGGGCATCGGCAAGCATCACGATGACTGCCTTACTACCGGGTTCCTTACGAATCGTATCGAGCGCCACCGACGTCGCCGTGCTGTTCTCGCCCTTGGACGCCACTGCAACCAAGCGCTTGCCACCAACCGTCTTCTCTGTATAGCGCAGCGCCGTCACGTTGATGCCGCGCTCGAGCGAAGCTGCGATAGCCTCGGCGGAAAGGCCGAGCTCGCGAGCAACCACAACCGTAGAAAACAGGTTATACAGGTTTGTAATCGAGTAATTGCCAAAGTGGTACGTGTGGGTAGGCTCCCCCTCATGGCAGCGTTCGCACACGGTAAACGTATGAGCGTCGCGGTCGAGCGCCACGAGCTCGTAATCGGGCTTGGGGTTAGTGAAACCGCAGCTCTTACAATGCGCGTGACCAAGATGGCGCAGATGGCAGTAGTCATACTCAAGCTTGCCACCACACTGAGGACAAGCGGTGAGGTCGCACACAATGCCCTGAGGATCTGACGAGTCATCCTCGAGACGAGCGATGGAATAGTAAACGCGGTTCGAATTTTGCGGCGCCAGACGGCAGCTGATCATATCGTCTGCATTCAAAACGAGCTTGGTTGCAGGCGAGATGTTCTCACTCATTACAGAGAAGATGAAGTCGGGGTTGGCGTTGCGCGAGAAGGAATCACGATAGAGGTTCGTGACGAGGATGACCTCGGGAACCAGATCGGGCAGCACGGTGCGGAACGAAAGCTCGTCGAGCTCCATGACTGCCACGTCGAGCTTCTGACGACCAGAAATGGTGGCATTCTTGATAAGCGTGCTCTCAACGCCGTTGCGAACATTACCGCCCGCACGATTATCGATCATCTCGATGCCGTTATCGCGCAGCAGGTCGCACAGCAGGTTATTCGTGGTTGTCTTGCCGTTCGTTCCAGAGACGAAGACGACGCGCGCAGGCTTGTCGACATCAGCAAGGAACGAAGGATCGATCTTCTCGGCGATAACGCCCGGCATCTGCCCGGCATTGCGGCGCGCGAGCTTAAGCGCCGAAGCCGCTGCCCTCGACACGGCCATAGCGAGATGGAAACGAGGTCCCTTGGCACCCTTAGTGGCATTGCTCACAGCGGGTTTTCCTTCCATGTGAAGTTCTCAATAACGCGCTTATTATAGCAGCGGCCCTTCGACCTCGAAGAACCCCCATCGTACAAACAGGATGCGCCATCCATGAACGCAGATAAGCACCCCATAGAACGAGAGACCCCCGCCGCACAACATGCGGTCGGGGGTCTCTCCATGTCCGAGAACATTCGCCGGGAACGTCCTCAGGTCCTGTAGCAGGAAGCTTTACGCCTCGTTATACACCGTCAGGAGCTTTTGCAGATGAGCATAGCGGTCCATAGCGGCCTGCTCGTTCTCCTTGAAGAGCTCCTCAGCGCGCTCCGGGAAGGAACGGGTGAGGGAGGCATAGCGGGCCTCGTTCATCAGGAACTCCTGATAACCGCCGGCCGGAGCCTTGGAGTCGAGCGAGAACTTCTTGCCGGCAGGAGCCGCCGGGTTGAAGCGGAAGAGGTTCCAGTAGCCGCAATCCACGGCCTTCTTCATCTCGGCCTGGCAGTTCTGCATGCCGCCCTTCTTGATGGAGTGCATCTCGCAGGGGCTGTAACCGATGATGAGGGACGGGCCGTCGTAGGCCTCGGCCTCGTGGATGGCCTTGAGGGTCTGAGCGGGGTTGGCGCCCATGGCAACCTGTGCCACGTAAACGTAACCGTAGCTCATCTCGATCTCGGCGAGGGACTTCTTCTTGGTGGTCTTGCCCGCAGCAGCGAACTGAGCAACCTGGCCCAGGTTCGATGCCTTGGAAGCCTGGCCGCCGGTGTTGGAATAGACCTCGGTGTCAAAGACAAAGACGTTAACGTTGTGGCGGGATGCCAGCACGTGATCAAGACCGCCAAAGCCGATGTCATAGGCCCAACCGTCGCCGCCGAAGATCCAGAAGGACTTCTTGGTGAGGTAAGCCTTGTCGGCCAGGATGGACTTGGCAAGATCGCAGCCGCACTTCTCGAGCTCAGCGACATAGGCGGCAGCGGTGGTCTTGCTGGCCTCGGTGTCATGGCGAGCGTCGAGCCATGCCTGGGCGGCAGCCTTCAGCTCGGGAGCGGCGCCGTCAGCAGCGAGAACCTTCTCGGTGTCGGCGACGAGCTTGTTCTGGACGGCCTCGTAGCCCACGGCCATACCAAGGCCATGCTCGGCATTGTCCTCGAACAGGGAGTTATTCCATGCCGGGCCGTGACCGTTCTTGTCCGTGCAGTACGGAGAGGTCGCGGCGGGGTTGCCCCAAATGGAGGAGCAGCCGGTGGCGTTGGAGATGAACATGCGGTCGCCTGCCACCTGAGTCACCAGGCGAGCATATGCGGTCTCGGCGCAGCCGGCGCAGGAGCCGGAGAACTCGAGGTAGGGCTGCTTGAACTGGCTGCCCTTGACGTTCGCGGCGATGAGCTCGGGCTTCTCGGAGACATTCTTGACCAGGTAATCCCAAACGGGCTGCTGGTCGAGCTCGGTCTCGGTGGGAACCATCTCGAGAGCGCCCTTGGGGCAGACCTTCACGCAGTTGGTGCAGCCCATGCAGTCGAGCGGGCTCACAGCCTGGACGTACTTCATGCCCTTGGCCTTGGGGCCCATGGCATCGATGGTGCGGAGCTGCTCGGGCGCGCCGGCAACCTCCTCGTCAGTCAGAGCAAACGGACGGATGGTGGCATGCGGGCACACATAAGCGCACTGGTTGCACTGGATGCACTTGGTCTCGTCCCAATGCGGAACCATAACGGCAACGCCGCGCTTCTCGTATGCAGAGGCGCCCAGCTCGAACTGACCGTCAACGCAGCCCATGAAGGCAGAGACGGGCAGCGAGTCGCCGTCCATACGGTCGATGGGCTCGAGGAGCTCCTTGACCTGCTTGGCGATGGCGCTCTTCTCCTCGTCAGAAATCTCGACGGGGGCATCCTGGGCGTCTGCCCAGTCGGCAGGAACCTCAAACTTATGGAAGGCGGTGGCGCCGGCGTCGATAGCCTTATGGTTGGCGTCGACGATAGCCTGGCCCTTCTTCATGTAAGACTTGGTAGCCGCGTCCTTCATGTACTGCAGTGCGTCCTCGGCAGGCAGGATCTGTGCCAGCGCGAAGAATGCAGACTGCAGCACCGTGTTGGTGCGCTTGCCCATGCCAACCTTGGCAGCCAGGTCGATAGCGTCGATCAGGTAAACGTTGACGCCGTTCTTGGCGATGTAGCGCTTGGCAACAGCGGGAAGATGCTCGGCAAACTCCTCGTCAGACCACTGGCAGTTGACCAGGAAGGTGCCGCCCGGCTTGACGTCGCGGACCATCTTGAAGCCCTTGACGATGTAGCTGGGGTTGTGGCAAGCGACAAAGTCGGCCTTGGTCACATAGTACGGCGAGCGGATCGGGGAATCACCAAAGCGCAGGTGCGAAACGGTGACGCCACCGGTCTTCTTGGAGTCGTACTGGAAGTAGGCCTGAACGTACTTGTCGGTGTGGTCGCCGATGATCTTGATCGAGTTCTTGTTGGCGCCCACGGTACCGTCGCCGCCGAGGCCCCAGAACTTGCACTCGATGGTGCCAGGAGCTGCGGTGTTGGGGGTGTCTTCGGCAAGAGGCAGAGAGAGGTTGGTGACATCGTCCACGATGCCGACGGTGAACTCGCGCTTGGGCTCGTCCTTCTTGAGCTCCTCGTAGATAGCGAAGGCAGAAGAGGGAGCGGTGTCCTTGGAGCCCAGGCCGTAACGGCCGCCCACCACGGTGAGGTCGGTGCGGCCGGCCTCATAGAGTGCGGAGACAACGTCCTGGTAGAGAGGCTCGCCAATGGAACCCGGCTCCTTGGTGCGGTCCATGACGGCGATCTTCTTGACGGTCGCGGGGAGCACGTCGACAAAGTGCTTGATGGAGAACGGACGGAACAGACGGACCTTGACCAGGCCGACCTTCTCGCCATGAGCGTTGAGGTAATCGATGACCTCTTCGAGCACGTCGCAGAAAGAACCCATGCAGACGACGACGCGATCGGCATCCTCGGCACCGTAGTAGTTGAACAGGCCGTAGTCGGTACCGAGCTTCTCGTTGATCTTGCCCATGTACTTCTCGACGACAGCGGGCAGCTTGTCGTAGGCGGTGTTGCAGGCCTCACGATGCTGGAAGAAGACGTCGCCGTTCTCGTGGCTGCCGCGAGCGTGCGGATGCTCAGGATTCAGCGCGTGATCGCGGAACTCCTGGACAGCCTCCATGTTGCACATGTCCTTGAGGTCCTCGTAGTCCCACATGGCGACTTTCTGGATCTCGTGGCTGGTGCGGAAACCATCGAAGAAGTTGAGGAACGGAACCTTGCCCTCAAGAGCGGCGAGGTGCGCCACCGGGGAGAGGTCCATGACTTCCTGGACGTTGCCCTCGGCGAGCATGGCAAAGCCGGTCTGACGACACGCCATGACGTCGGAGTGATCGCCAAAGATGTTGAGCGCCTGGGTAGCCACGGTACGAGCCGACACGTGGAAAACCGAGGGAAGGCCCTCGCCGGCGATCTTGTACATGTTGGGGATCATCAGCAGCAGGCCCTGGGAAGCCGTGTAGGTGGTGGTCAGCGCACCAGCGCCCAGAGAACCGTGGACGGTACCGGCAGCACCGGCCTCGGACTCCATCTCAACAACGTTAACGGGCGTACCGAAGATGTTCTTCTTGCCCTGCGCGGCCCACTGGTCGACATGATCGGCCATCGGGCTGGACGGCGTAATGGGATAGATTCCCGCTACCTCGGTGTACGCATACGATACGTATGCGGCGGCCTCGTTGCCGTCCATAGACTTGAACTTACGCGCCATATACCCCTCTCCTCTCGTTTGGGTGTACATGCTTTCCGAAAGACGGCGCCTTTCGGATGTAGCCACGTGTCGCAGTGCATCAGGCGATGTGATGCATTGCGCTGGAACCGCAGGTCATTCTACCCATGAACGCGCACTCGATACAGTGCGTCATGCAACGGGCGACCCCGTCTCTGCCATGGTGAATGCTTCGATTTCACAGGTTGTTCTATTGTACTCCGCAGGGTCGTCTTTCGTTTTCGAAAACCGCAAGCGGTAAAGCGGGAACTCGGAAGGAGCGAAGGCACGATTGACGTCTTCGCTTGCGTCGATGTGGACACAGCCAAGTGAGGCGCGTGCGCCGCTTGCACGTCGCTCGCACACACGACAGCTCAATCCCGCTTCGCACATTGCCCAGCCGCCCCGCCCGCCGCGACAAAACCCGCGCACAAACGACAACTTTTCGTCAGAAATAAGGAACAGTGAACGTTTGTGCGCGGGTTTTAGTTTTGACAATGCGCGTCACATGAACGAAGGCGACCAACCACCCGAAAGCACCGTCCAATTTGTTGCTCAACAGAATCCCCCCCCCTCACTTTTAAAGTTGCAACTATAGCAACACCTACTCCAAGAGAGGAAAACCTATGACCGACGACCTCGAAAAGCCAACCAAAGAACCGACAGCAGACGAGCCGCTGAAAGACGCCGCAGCATCAGACAATCAAGCTCCGGAGGTTCGTGCAGAAAGCGGCACCGAGGTGACCAACCCAAAGCGCAAGCCGCCCGTCAAAATACTTGTAGGCGTGCTTTGCGTAGTTGTTTTGGGACTCATTGTCATTCTCCCTTCAGTTTTGACGAATGCCCTGCTCGGCAGTAACAATTATTCAGCAGCGTTGCAGATCGCCAAAAGCATTCCCTGGGTCTCAGACCGCAAAGAGATAATCAGCGAATGCCGCTACGGGCTCTTTTCGGACTATCTCGTTAAAAACGGCGACTATTCGACGGGAGGGAGCCCGGAGTGGAAGGTCGTGGGCTACGATAACGGAGACATCGTGTGCACGGTTGACGGCAATACAACCGAGAGCCTCTATGCTTCTGCACAGGTTTCGCTGGTCTTGACAATTCACCGCGGCGAGTCCACCGCCGATCTTACAGGAAGCTCCAAAGTGCGCATCCTTAACCAGACAGTCGAAGAAAACGCGTCGGGAAGGCTCAATCTCTCTTCGTACAACTACGGCGATGAAGTTGTCTGGGACAGCTATTCGAATACTGGTACAGCAGCAGGAACCCTGTTGAAAAAGAACAGCGGAATGCTTGAAAAAATAATCAGAAACGGCCTGGCGGGGGCTTTAACCGAAAGCGGCACAGGAGCAACCCTCGCAGACTTGGGATTTGCAAATCTATCTCATTAGCGTCATTAGCGACAAGCACCAAATGGAGCCCGTCATTGCGGGCTCCATTTTTGTAAACCCGAACTTGAAGCGAGGCGCCCTTTGCGACAATGGGCCAGCACAACGGCCCTCTTGCCATCGCAACCACCCCGTTCAATTTGTTGCTCAACAAACTCTTGCCCCAAAGAACGAGAATTAAAGATGGTAAATACACCAGACTGTTTCTAAGAAAGGATGACAGCCATGCCAACCCCCCCGAAAATCCGAATAAGCAGCCCAGTCGCAAGCACTCGCTTCTAAAAACTGGCGCGCTCGTCAATATCGTCGGCGGCGTCACTTTGGCCCTGTTTTTACTCCTGTGGCCAGTCATTGCTTCCTCTTTGAACTCGAATTCGGACGCGAGAGGAGCAACCGCGGGGGAAATAACAATTCACATGACGGTTGAGAGTAACTTTTCAGAAACGACCGCCTGGTTGTATTTTATCTCGCTCTACATTATCCCCCCTATCATCACCGCGCTCTCCATCGTTATCTTGGTCTCGCGACTCCCAAAGGGGCCCTTGCAGGGCATTTGCTATGCGCAGCTTGCTCTGGCTGTCGTCAACATGTTCATCTCTATGCTATGGTCACTTGGCGGATGTTGCGTTGTCTGGATGTTTGGATGGGCATACGTCCTCCAGCTCATCGGGTCAATACAATGCCTCAGGGGAATCTGGAAGCTCGATGACTAGCCGCACGAGCCGTTGCGGCCAGACAAGCATGTCGAATTGGTGCGAAGCGCGCTTGACGATCTATCTGGCAACGCTCGTGCTCGGCGCAATTATGCTCGTCGCCGACCCCTTTACGTACCTATGCAACCAGCCAGGACATCACTGCATAGGATGCGGAGTTAAAACCGGCATTTTCTTGCTGCTACACGGAGATATCCAAGCGGCAATCAGGTCAAACCCTCTCGTGTTGATACTTGCCGCATGCACAATCGCCGCTGCGATCGATAGCGCTCACATAATCGCGCGCAACATAAAACGCAGCGTGAAATAGATCGCCCCGACCGCCGCGACAAAAAGAAACCCGCGCACAAACGTTCACTTTTCCTTATTTCTGGCGAAAAGTTGTCGTTTGTGCGCGGGTTTTGACTTTGACTGCACGCGTCGCTCGAACGAGGACTCGACGCCGCATACGCTAGTCTAGGCTCCTATGCCCAGCGCTCCGGCATGCCCTCTACCACGGCAAAAACGGTGCTGTTGCCCACATGGAGCTCGTCACCCGCATGCAGCGCCGCCACAGCATCCCCTTGCAGCTTATTTTGGATACGATTGGCACCATCTACCACAAACGTTCCATTCGAGGAGCCCAGGTCCTTGACGAGCCAGCCATCCTGATCGCTGCGCCAGATGCGTGCATGCTCTGCCGAGACATCGGAATCGACATCGGTGATGTCGCAGTCGCCCAACGCAAGGGCGCCGATCGTCACGCCCTCCCCCATTGGCTCAACCCAATACGGAGCGCTGCACACATAGCCGTCGCGCACGCGGATAAGGCCCAAGCGGGGTTCCCATGCGTCGATAGACGAGCGGTCGGACACATCGATCTTTTCCATCACCGGCGTGGACATGAGGTTCACGTGCATGGAACGCACGTAATCAGCCGTGTAGGCAACGGCCTTGCCAACGTTGCCCGAGCAGCCAACTGCCACAAACAGCACGAGCGCAGCCTCGGCGCGCTCCCCCACCGTCGTACCGGAGCTCAATCTAATGCGATCGAGCATGTTGCGATACAGATGCGCATCCTGATGGCACGCAGCAAGCGCCGCATCCATGGCCTGGCCCGCATCGCCGCAAACCACATCGAGAATCTGCTGGGGGTCAAAGACCTTGGAACCCCGGGTTCGTAAACGACTCATAACGCGCGTGGCGGCGCGACCGTAATCGGCAAAGTAGCGATCCTGCAGCGAACCTGCGGGTGCGTGCACGATAAAGCGAGAAACCCAAGAGCGGTCGGAAGTACGGCTCTTTGGGCTGCGCCCATCAGAAAGTGGTCGGCTGGAGAGCACCATTTCGGCAAGCTCGTTGTGCTTGATGCCACAGGACCGCTTGAACACGTCAAACATCACGCCGCACGGCGTCAATTCATCAGAAAAAGCCATGACCTATTGCTCCTCGTTATTCGAACCCGCCGGTGCTGATTGAAGTTCTGCCACACGTCCCGCTTGGGCACCGCCAAATGCAGCAGTACGACGCTCGCTTGCCGCCGCCAAGCGCCGGCGGCGCTCATGTAACATCGCGGGGACAACCGCCATCGCGTAGTCCAGCACGATGGGACACCAACCCGCCGCGCTCGCCGTAAAGAGCGCCGCCACCATGCCGCGGCCACGTGCCGCGGGATCGACCGCCGTGCACGCAAGCAGGCCCATGATAAAGGCAGCACCCACAAGCAAACCAAGCGTACCGCGCAAAAAGCCCTCGCGCGTGCAGCGGTCGCGTCCCCGCGCCGCAAGTGCCACCACCGGCGGCAGGGCCAAAGCGGCAAGCACCTGCAGCCAGCCAAGTTCGCCCGCCCAAACCATCGTGTCAAAGCGCAATGTAGCAGCCGTGCCACGCAGCAAAAACGCGGTAGTGAGCGCCACCGCGCACCAAATGGCGGCCGCCACAGCCTTTCCCATCGAGCGCACCACGCGGCGCACCGTAAACGGCGAGGCCGAGTCAAGCCACGACGCCCCCATCATGCAGGGAATAAGCGGGTCGCCCGCAACGGCCCTCTGGACGTTTTGCGCATAATGCCTGCAAAACGCCGCCAAGCCATCGCGCACGGCACGTGCCTCGGGACGCTTGTCCTGCGATGTCACCAAGCAGGCCATCACCATCTCGGCAAGCTGCTCGTCAACAAGCTCCAGGCAAAGGCGCAAACCCTCCGATTCCGGCAAAAGCGGCGTATCGATCGTGGCCTGATAGGCGGCAACCGCCACCTCGGGCTCGCGCACCAAAACCGATTTCATATCAGCCCCAGAGCAATGAGCGCACACAAGCTGAGCGGGAGCCGTATCGACCTTCACGCGATAGGCCGAAGCAACGCGATGGTCACCGTCTTCGGAGCCCTGCAGAGCCTGGGCATAGGGCGCCTCGCCGGCAAGCAACTCGTACACAACGCTCGCAGCAGCGTACACATCCACAGCAGGAGACGTGCGCAGACGCTCCACGTGCGCGATATCGTCCGAGAGCATCTCGGGCGGAGCATACGCGGGCGTAGCACGGCGCGCCGTAGAAAAGCGCTCAGTAAAGGTGGGGTCTGCAGACTGCACCATAGACGAAGAACCAAAGTCGATAAGGCACAGGTCAAACTCGCCCTCGTCCGATTGCCGCTCGAGCGAAAGGTGCCCCGTGCGCACCATGATGTTCGCGGGCGAGATATCGCGATGGACAAAGCCGTCCCCCGCAAGGTCCATACGCGTCAACAGCTCAAAAAGCCCACGACCGATCTGCGCCGCCGTAAGCGGCGACAGGCGGCCGTCGTCATCAACCGCAAGCGCATGGCGCGCCTGCGCGAGCGTCATGCCCTCGACCCACTCCATAATGATGGCGGGAGCACCGTCCACGAAACCATAACCATAGAGGCGAGGGAAACCCTTGAAGCCCGAAAGCGCGCGATGGCACTCGTACTCCTTGCGAAACGCGATGCGCAGCAGCTCATCACGACGGTCGCAGGCGGCAGCGTCTTCGTCGGCGGCTCGCTCGGGCATGACGAGGGTCTTGCATGCATAGCATTCGCCCAGCGCATTGGTCACGTAGGTCACGCGGCCCAAACCTCCGCGACGCGTGCGTGTTTCGTCTGCAAACAAGGTGGTGAAACGACGGCGGCACGCATCGCGTTCGGCGTCGGAAAGCGGTGCGGCGGATTCAAAATCTTCAACGTGGATAACGCGCAACGGACGAGCAGGCTCGACATGCGTGTCCGCAGCCTTGAGAATCTCCTCCGTCATAGCACGATCCCCGCGCGCTTGGGTCCGTACTCGGCGAGATATTTGTTCTGGCCGCTTTCATTCATAGTTTCTGTCAGCGGCTCCATGAACTCGCTCACATGCTGAGAGGGATCGGCGAAATCGAGATTGTTGGACCAGGCGGCGTCGAGACAACCCAGGTAGTCTCTCAGGCATCGATACGAGCCAATGAGACGCGATCGTTGATCTATGAGCTGCGAACCTGCAGGCGTGACATGGCCGTTAATCGTCTTGCTAAATTCGATCCAAATCTTTTCGTTCGCCCTCTCCACCCTGGCAGCAGCTGTTTGACGAGTAGCCAAATCTGTACTCAGAGCGCAACGGTTGAACTCCTCGGTCAAGCTGTTGACCTCGGCGGCAAGTTCATCCAACCTCGTCAGGCGGCCGAGCATCCACTGGCGGTACTCTTTGTCCGCCTCACTCAGCTCCAAACCAGGCTTGTCGTCTTTGCCGTCGTCTTTTCCGTCGTCTTTGCCCGTATCATCCTTGCCCTCATCGGGCTTGGAGGGAGTATCGGGAGCAGAAGGTTCCGGGTCGGTCTTGTCGGCATCGGAGCCGGGAGTCTGCCCGGCATTGGCCTCGTCTTTCTTGGCCTCGGCATCTGCAACCGTTGTGTTCATAAGACCGGAAAGGGAAATGCCGGTCATGCTTCCCGCAGAGCCAGCGCCGGTGCCGGAGCCCGCCTCAGAGGACGACCCTTCCCCAGCAGCATCCTCGCCAAACATCATCTGGCGAAAGAGACTCGTCCACATGCCGGACGCAGAAGAGCCCGCTGTGCGGCCCGCAGCGTCGAGCAGCACAAACGACTTTCCCTCGGGATCTTTCATCAACGAGGGAAGCGATACCGTATAGGCCGCTGCCCCCACAAAAAGCAAGGTAAACGAAAACGTAACCAAGCCCATCATTGCCGACGGCAACAGTGAGTGCAAACGCCGACGCGTCATCGACGTTCTCAAATTAGGCAAGGCCCTCATTGATACCCCCCCCCCGCCGCAAATGGGCGGGAATACGACACACTGTTCGTAATCATAACAGCACGCCTTCGGAAATCGTGCCGAAGGCGTACCAAAAGATCGGCTATTCGGTTATCGGACAGTTTTTGCCCGTGAGTTCACGACCAAACCCAAAGCTACAGCGTGCGACGGGCCTCGATAGCACGACCGAGCGTAAGCTCGTCGGCATACTCCAGGTCGCCGCCCACGGGAAGACCGCTCGCCAGACGGCTCACCTCGATGCCAAGAGGCTTGATGGTGCGCGCCAAATAGCTCGCCGTGGTCTCGCCCTCGATATTGGGATTGGTGGCGATAATGACCTCGTGAATATCCTCGGTTCCCAAACGCGCCAGCAGCTCACGGACATGAAGCTGCTCGGGACCGATCTTGTCCATAGGGCTGATCACGCCGCCGAGCACATGATAAAGACCGTGATAGGACCCCGTGCGCTCGATCGCCGTAACGTCACGAGGCTCGCCCACCACGCAGATGCGCGTAGTATCGCGCGTGGAGTCCTCGCAGATGGCACACTCGTCATCCGTAGCGTAGTTAAAGCAACGGCTGCAAAAATGCACCTGCTCCTTGACAGAGAGGATGGCGTCTGCCAGGCGACGCGCCTCCTCAACGTCGGATTCCAGCAGGTAATACGCGATGCGCTGAGCCGACTTGGGACCAATGCCCGGAAGTCTGCCCAACTCATCAAGAAGAATCTGTAGGCTATGGTCTGCCGTCATGATTTAGAACGGCATACCCGGGATGTTGAGGCCGCCGGTGATGGCGCCCATCTGCTTGTTGGCAAGCTCGCCCACGCTGCGGATGGCCTCGTTGACGGCGGCCATGATCATGTCCTGCAGCATCTCGACGTCCTCGGGATCGCACGCGTCCGGATCGATCTTGATGGACTCGATCTTCATGTCACCCGTCATGGTGACCTTCACCATGCCGCCGCCTGCACTGGTGTCGACGGTCTGGGTCTTGAGGTTCTCCTCGGCTGCGGCGAGCTGCTCTTGCATCTTGCGCGCCTGCTTCATCATCTGCTGCATGTTCATACCGGCCATGATGGCTCCTTATCTTCGGCGTTTTAACCAGAAGAATCGTACCATGCACGCGAGGCGGCAACCACAAATACCTTTACGCTTACACCATTACGATGCGCGGCGCGGTGTCGCCGTGACGCCCGCGCCGCATTGCCGGTACTATTTAGTATGAATCGCGTGCCCGCCAAAGCCGTTGCGCATCGCTGCGACCGCCTTGTTGGCAAACGAGTCCTCGATATGCGAGGCGTTGCGCGTCATGAGTGAAAGCGCAATCACCGGTACCGGGACCTCCAGGTCAAGGGCTGTCTCCACCGTCCACTTTGCCTCACCGCTCGCGTCCACCACGCCGCGGATGTCCTCCAAGCCAGGATGCTCATCAAGCTGCTGCTCCATAAGCTCCATCAGCCAGCTGCGAACAACCGATCCGCAGTTCCAGTTATGAGCGACGGCCTTGAGGTCGTAATCAAAGTCGCTTGCCTCCATGAGCGCAAAACCCTCGCCAATCGCCTGCATCATGCCGTACTCGATGCCGTTATGGACCATCTTCATGAAGTGACCGCTGCCCGCACGGCCGGTGTACAGCAGGCCGCCCTCGCACGACATGCCATCGAGCATGGGCTCCACATACTCATATGCGCTACGATCGCCGCCGATCATGAGGCAGGCGCCGTTGCGAGCACCGGACTTGCCGCCCGACGTGCCCGAATCCATAAAGCGGATACCGTGGGCAGCAGCCTGCTCGGCATGCGCCACAGAATCGTGATAGTTGGAGTTGCCGCCGTCGATCACGATATCGCCCTCATCGAGCATCTCGAACAGCTCGGCGAGCACCACATCGGTAATGGGACCGGAGGGGACCATGGCCCATACAACACGGGGAGTGCCGAGCGCAGAAACCAAGCCCGCCATGGAATCGACCGTCTCGATATCTTCGGCCTCGACTGCGGCGCGGGCGACCTCGCTCATGTCAAAGCCCACCACGCGATGCCCGCTGTCCCTCAGGTTCATCGCGATGTTTGCGCCCATCTTGCCCAGACCGACGATTCCGATCTCCATGCTGCCCGCCCCTTTTCCAACAAAGACCACACTGCCAAACATAAGCCGGCGCGTCGTGGAGAGAAAAACGCACGCCGGCTCCCCCGTTATCACACCTCCGTACGCCCCATGCAAGGGTGAAACGTCGTCTTTTTTGCTTGTGGAATTGGTCAAACGTCTTATCAAGATCATTTTTTGAGCGCTCTTCGCAAAGTCTTGACAATTTATCGCGCCGAATTCGAAAAAATTTTTGTCTAATGGCGATAAAACGTTGCTAAAAACAGGGGGATTCGTCACTATATATAATGATGAAAGGCCGAAAAAATAATTTCGGCATTACTGTCGTTTGTTAACAGAAAGTCATGTTTGGCAACGCGGTTTATGAGAGAGAACCGCAAGAAGGGAGCAATCGTGACAAGAGCAATTGACAAACTCGAGCCGTTCCAGAGGGCCATTTCCAAGGCGCACCTCGCCTCTGCAGGGGTAGCTGTCGATTCCCTCGAAAACCCCGACAAGCCGTTGATCGTTATCGCCAACAGCTGGAACGAGATCTGCCCGGGCCATGAGCCCCTGCGTCAGCTCGCTCAGGAAGTCAAGAAGGGCATCCTCGAGGCCGGCGGCGAGCCTATTGAGTTCAACACCATCGCCATCTGCGACGGCCTGGCACAGGGCCACGCTGGTATGCACTACAGCCTTCCCCATCGCGAGATCGTCGCCGACTCCTGCGAGGCCCAGATCATGGGTCAGAACTGCTTTGACGGCGTCGTCTACATGGGCAGCTGCGACAAGATCATCCCTGGCCTGCTTATGGCAGCCGCTCGCATCAACCTGCCTGCAGCGCTCGTAACCGCCGGCCCCTGCTATGACGAGGTCAAGCCCTCTTACTCCAAGAACCTGCGCGCCAAGTTCCTCCGTGGCGAGGCCACCGAACGCGAGGTCATCGAGGGTACGCTTAAGTACTACACCGGCCCTGGCATCTGCCCGTTCCTGGGCACCGCCAACACCATGGGCTGCCTGGGCGAGGCCCTGGGCATGGAGGTTCCCGGCGGCGCACTGCAGCCCGCTCCCTCCGCTCAGCGTCGCTTCATCGCCCGCCGCACCGGTGCCGCCGTCGTGGACCTGGTCCGTCGCGGCATCAAGCCGAGCGACATCATGACGCAGGCCGCCATCGACAACGCCGTGGCCGTCCTCGCCTCCATCGGCGGTTCCCTCAACGCCCTGCTGCACCTTCCCGCCATCGCCGCCGAGCTTGGCCTCAAGTGCACCTGGGCTCAGGTTGCCGAGACTACCTCCAAGCTTCCCGTCGTCTGCAACGTTGTTCCCAACGGCGATATCTCCTGCGTGAACCTCTATAAGGCAGGCGGCATCCAGGGCGTCCTCAAGACCATCGAGGGCTCCATCGACACCTCCGTCATGACCGTCAATGGCCACACCATGGGCGAGAACCTCGCTCAGGTGGACGTCGAGAAGGACATCGACCGCTCCGTCATCCGCACTCAGGACGATCCCGCTTCTGTGGCAAACGGCATCCAGGTGCTTTACGGCAACCTGGCTCCCGAGGGCACGCTCGTCAAGACCTCTGCTGTTCCTGCCGATCAGCATACCTTCGACGGCCCGGCCATGTGCTTCAACAGCGAGGAAGAGTGCTTCGACGCTTATAACAAGCACGAGATTCCTGCTGGCACCGCCGTCATCATCCGCTACGAGGGTCCCGTGGGCGGTCCTGGCATGAAGGAGCTGCACCGCGTCACCGAGATCATGAAGGGCATCCCGGGCTCCGCCGTCATCACCGACGGTCGCTTCTCCGGTGCTTCAGGCGGTCTTTCTGTGGGCTACCTGTGCCCCGAGGCCGCTGAGGGCGGCAACATCGCCCTTATCCAGAATGGCGACATGGTCCACATCAATCTTGCCGACAACTCCATCAACTTCGATATCACCGACGAAGAGCTGGAGCAGCGTCGCGCCAACTGGACGCCCGTCGTGCACCCCGTGCCCGGCAAGCTTCTCAAGCGCTACCAGAAGATGGTCGGCCCCGCTAAGGACGGCGCTCTGCTGAGCTGCTAATCGCCAGCGATTACAACGTTTCCCCCTAGCAAAGCCCGGAAGGCCAAGGTCTTCCGGGCTTTCTTCATGGAACGATAGATTGTAGGGTCGATAGCTTCTGGGCGTCTATTGCAGAACGCGAAAGAGCATACACGCTCGCATTCCCAACAAAATGAGGCCCCGCACCAATTGGCGCGGGGCCTCATTGCGAGACTCATATAAGAGTGCGCGAGAACTACTCGCCGCAACCACCCTTGACGAACTCGACGAGAGCGGCCACAGCCTCCTTCTCGTCCGCGCCGTCGGCAGCGATGGTAATCTCGGTGCCGCAGGTCAGGCCCTGGGTCATGAGGTTCAGAACGGACTTAGCGTTCACGCCGTCGCCCTCGGCGTCGGACTTCTTGACGGTGACGTTGGACTGGAAGCCAGCGGCCATCTTGGAGAACTGGGAAGCCGGACGGGCGTGGATGCCAGTAGCGTTCACAACGGTAACGTTCTCAGAATACATTAATGCCTCCTATTGGATTGAGCAGAGGTCGGCGCCAACACAGCGCGGGCTCTACCTAATGACAAGGTTTTATATTACACCATCTCGCGCACGGCCTCGTGCAGACGCTGACGATCTGCCGGATCTGTGCTGTTGTAGTGACGGGAGTTCACAATGTACTCCTCGATCGTGTTGAGGTTCTCCTCGGTGGGCTCGATGCCAATCTCGCCAAGGGTCAGCGGCAGGTCCATCTTGCGCATGAACTCGCGCAGCTCGGCCTCCTTCTCCTGCAGGCCATTGAAGTACAGCTGGCAGAACAGGCCGATAGCCACGATCTCGCCGTGGATGGCGTCGGCAGCCTCGTGAGTGAAGTGGGTGCGCACGCCGTCATAGATGACGTGAGCGAGCTCGGACTGACGGAAGCTCTTGGTGGTGTTGGCGATAACGCCGGTGGTGATCACGTTGAGGAAGGCAACGTCGCCGAGGGTCTTGGTGCACTTGCCCTCGCGGTTGTCGGCAATGGCCTGCTGACCATAGGTATGCAGCACGTCATAGACGTAAGCGGCCATATTGAATGCAGTGTAGACGTCGATGGGGTTCTCGTCGATATGCATCTCGGGACGACCGTTGAGCATCTCGATCTTCTTGGCCATAGCGTCCATGATGCCGGCGGCGTTGTAACGGATCGGGCACGCGGCGATAACGTCGAGGTCCATGTAGACAGCGTCGATCTCGTGATCGAAACGCCAAGAGGTCTTCTTACCACCCTCGGGGGTGTACATAACGCTCATGCAGGTGAAGGGAGCGCAGGTAGAGGCAGAGGTCGGGATGTTGACCGTGCCCAGCTGAGCGGTCTCGCCAGTGGCCTTGGCAAGGTCCATGATCTTACCGCCGCCGACACCGACGATCTCCTCGGCGCCAAAGGCATGAGCCTTCTCGGCCAGCTCGTCAGCAGCCTCGTTGGAGCACCAACCGGTCCAGATCTCGAGCTGGTAGTCGACACCAGCCTCCTTCAGTGCAGGCTCAAGCTGATCTTTGACGGCATCCCAAGAACGAGGGCCGGCAACGATGAGTACCTTCTTGCCAAAGCGAGCGATCTCCTCGCCCAGCTGCGGAAGCAGGCCCTGCTCGCAACGGACGCGACCGGCGCCAAACTTGATAGCGGTATCCAACTTGGGTTGATTGTTGCTCATTGAAATCCCCTTTTCCCTGTAGCAACCATATCTTCAGCGCCTTGCATAAGGCGCCTCGAACACGCGTAAATAGAACCTAGGGCAAACCCTAGCCGCGAACCTTCTTGACCACAGCAGCGGCCTCGGCGGTCATTTCCTCGACCTTGGAGAAGTCGCCATCGGCAAAGAGAGCGGGCTTGACCATCCAGGTGCCACCAGCGGCAATGATGGACTTAGAGCCCAGGAACTCGGGCAGGTTCTCGAGGTTCACGCCACCGGTGGGCATGAAGCGATGACCAACAAAGACGGCAGAGAGCGTCTCGGTAGCCTTGAGGCCGCCGTAAAGGTTTGCCGGGAAGAACTTGGTGATGTCAAAGCCGCGGTTGATGAGGTGCGTAAGCTCGGCAGGAGTGACAGCGCCCGGGATCAGGTTAACCTTGTTCTCGAGGCAGTAGTCGATGATGGCGTCGTCATAGCCCGGAGAGACGATGAACTTGGCACCGGCCTCGACTGCACGCTTGCACTGCTCGAGATTCACCACGGTGCCGGCGCCGACGAGGATATCGGGGCACTTCTCGGACATCTCACGAATGCAATCGGCAGCGGCGGCGGTGCGGAAGGTCACCTCAGCGGCGGGAAGACCGCCCTTGACCAAAGCGTTGGCCATGGGAACAGCATCCTCAACCTTCTCCAGCACAACGACAGGCACAACGGCCGTCTTCTCAAGCTGCTCGTAAAAACCGTTCTCTTTCATGTACTCGGTCGACATATCGATTTCCTCTCTCTTCATGTCGAACTTATAAATAAACATATATGCCACAGGCCTAGACCCAGGCATTAGGGAATGCAGGTACACCACACTTCCTGGTTGTGGAAGATGGAGAAGTCGTCAAAGCCCAAACGCTCCGCCGCAGGCTCAGCGCCATCGCACACGTCTTCGAGCATTCGATAGAGGCGATCGCCCAGCTCGGCGATGGTTGAGGTTCCCTCAACAGCACCCGATGCATCAAAGTCAATGTTGTCGCTCATGCGTGCGTAGGTTTCGCAGTTGCCCGTAACCTTGATCACGGGGATAAGCGGGTTGCCGATCGGCGTTCCACGGCCCGTAGAGAAAATAAGCACCTGAGCGCCACCGCAGGTCATGCCCGAGACAGATTCGATGTCATAGCCCGGGGTATCCATGATGGTAAGGCCGCTCTCAGTCGGACGCACGCCATAGGGAACCACCTGGGTGATAGGCGTAGTGCCGCCCTTGCTGATGCCGCCCAGAGCCTTCTCCTCCAGCGTAGAAAGGCCGCCTTTCATGTTGCCAGGTGAAGGATTGGCACCGCGCACGTCTACGCCGGCCTCAACAAAACTTTGCTCAAGCCCGTGGACGATCGTATAGATATCATCCGCAACCTCGGGCGTAGCCGCACGAGAGGCCAAGATGTCTTCGGTACCGATAAGCTCGGTTGTCTCGCCAAGCATTACGGTACCGCCCGCAGCTACGACCTTATCGCTAACGACGCCGATAACAGGATTGGCGGCAAGTCCGCTCGTTGCATCGGATCCACCGCAATTGGTCCCCAACAGCAAGTCGCCAAGCTCCATAGGCTCGCGCTCGACCTTCGAGGCATCTTCAACAAGCTTGCGCGCAATCTCAACACCACGCTCGAGGGCGCGCACGGAACCGCCACAGTCCTGGATGGTAATGACCTCGAGAGGCTTATCGCTCACCTGACGGATCTCGTCGGCAAGCTCGTAGGGTTTGGTGGTCTCGCAGCCAAGGCCGACGATTAGCGTACCGTAGACATTGGGGTTGAGCGTGAGGTTAAACAGGCAACGGCGCATGATTTCGCGGCCAGAACCCACCTGGCCACAGCCCTTGGAATTCTCAAGCGCCACGGCACCGGGAACCTGTGCCGCGATCTTGCGCACCATCATGTTGGCGCATCCCACGGTAGAAAGAATCAGGACATGGTTGCGAATACCGAAACGGCCATCGGGCCTGCGATAACCCTTCATCGTTCCACCCCCGTCTTAATGCTCTCGATGTTATGAATGTGCACGTAATCGCCGCGCTTGATAGGCGCTGTGGCCTCACCGATAACCTGACCGTACTTGTGCACGATGTCGTGCGCGGCCATATCACGCAACGCAATCTTATGGAATCGAGGGATGTCGTGCGCGGAGACAAGCTCCTCCACGGCCTCTCCCTGCTTGGTCTCGACGGCAACCGTGTCACCCGCGCAAACCGCTTCGATCACGGTCGCGACGTCATCAGCTTCTGCCATCAACAGCGCACGTTTTGCCATCTTGAACCTCCCTAGAATTTCTTTCCGAGCTTTGCCAAAGGATCTTCGAAATCGACAAATTGAATCTCGCCGTTGAGAGCAGGGATCGTCTCCTTCATCCACTCAAAGGTCTCTCGAATATCCTTACGGGCAACCCACAAGCCGGAGACCTCGAAGGCGTAATAGGCTTTGTTGTCGTTGGCAGCGAGCTGCTGGCGAATTTCGGGCGTAATGTTCTCAAGCTGGTCAGCGGTCTTGTAGCCCACGATATTGAGCATCAAGTCGTTGCTGTTAGCAGCTTTGAGGCCCACGCTCACCAGCTGGTTCCACGGAAGCGTGATGATGTCTTCGGGCTTGGAGTAATCGGTCACACCGTTCTCGTCAAAAACAAACAGCGGCTTGCGGTTGAGCATCTTGCGAAAGGTAAAGACAAATGCCGCGGCGATAACCACGTCGATCAAAACGCCAAAGACCTTCAAAATCAACAGGTCGGTCTGAGTGAAGACAAGCGCGCTCACCGCGACGGCAATCAGCACATAGGAAACCATGATCATGATGGTCTTTCTGATGCTGGTATAAATCTCGCGTTTTTCCATGTCCAAAACCTCGCTTACTGCCGCACCGAACGGGCTTTCTCCAGGTATCCGATAACGTCATTAAGCGTATCAAACGACACATCCGCAGTCGTGCGAACATCATCAACGCTCATAAGGTCGATAAGGATCGGGAAACCGGTATCGACCGAACCGGCAAATGACAGATCGTCGTACACGAATCCTGACACGAAACCGCCCACATTCGCGGCGGTGATACCTGCCAGTCCGTCTTCGAGAACCAAAGCATGCTCGGGCTCAACACCCAAAAGCGTCGCTGCCCTGAGGAAGATCTCTGGGTCGGGCTTGCCTCGTTTCACCTGGGAGCCATCGACGATATTCGTAAACTCATGGAGCAAATACTCGCTCTCGAGATACGAATCAATGGTCTGCCGGGTGGAAGAACTCGCCAGCGCAAACGGAATGTCGCGCTCATGCAAGTAACTCAGAAGAGCAAGGAGGCCGGGGCGTTTGCCAACGCGGCCCCCTTGCGCCTTGCGAATGGAAGCCTTTTGCTCACGTAAGTAGGCACGCCAGGCTCGAACATCCTTGTCCTGCCCGTACATGCGCTGCATCTGCGCGGCACAGTCTTCTTCCACACGTCCCGTCAAATTAAGGTGCATTAGCTCATTCATCTGGAAACCAAAATGGTGAGCGGTGCGGATAAAAGCCCGCATAGCAATGCGCTCGCTTTCAAAAACGAGACCATCCATGTCGAATATAACAGCATGGATTGAGCGCATTTTCCCTCCAAATTTCGATTTTGATGGGGCTAATTACGAAATAATTTCGATTAATTTCGAAATTAAAATCCGCATCCCCCAGCCGGGGCCAGGAGATGCGGATGTCAATGCACCTTACGCAAGCTTGGTCTTGGCGTTAACCGGAGCCTCGCCGTTGACGAAGCGCTCAACGTCACCCACGCACTTCTCGCCCATGCCACGCAGGCCTTCCTCCGTGTAAGCGGAGATGTGCGGGCAAACGAGAACCTGAGGATGGTTGAAGTACGGATCGTCGGGTAGCGGCGGCTCGTCGTGCATAACGTCGATAGCCAGAGCCTTGACCGTACCGTCCTCGAGAGCAGCAAGCATAGCAGGCTGATCGATGAGGTCGGCACGAGCGTTGTTGACGACGTAGCAGCCCTTCTTCATCTTAGAGAACACATCGGCGTTCAGGATGTGGAAGGATGTGGGGTTAAGGTCGGCGTTGAGCGTCAGGACGTCGCAGTTGGCAACAACGGTGTCGACATCGGTGTACTCAAACGGAACGCCAAGCTTAGCAGCCCAGTCGTCATGATGAACGGGATCGCAAGCAAGAACCTTCATGTCGTAGCCACGAGCGAGGATCTCGACAACGCGAGAGCCGATGTTGCCGCAGCCGATGATGCCCAGGGTCTTGCCCGACAGACCGTTACCGACGAAGCTTGCACGCTCAGCCCAACGGCCCTCGTTGGCGGCGACATGGGAATCGCTCACGCGACGCATGGCATCGAGCAGGATGGCGACGGCACCCTCGGCGACCGGATCGCGCTCAACAAGCGGAGAAACGGTCGTGACGAGGCAGCCAGCCTCTTCGGCAGCGGGGATATCGATGTTGTTGTAACCGATACCGTGACGGGAAAGCAGGACAAGATCACGCTTGTTCTCGAAGAACTCCTTGTCGAAGAACGGAGTCACCGAAGAGATGACAACGTTAAAGCCCTCGAGAGCCTTAGCGAGCTCAGCACCACAGCACGTGCCGGCAACGCGGACGCGCTCGACCTCGCCGATCTTGCGGAGACGATCCATCTGATCGGGGAAACGGGTGCCGAAGGAAGAAGAGTTAACGATTGCGATACGGTAATCCATGTTTTGAACTAGCCCATCTTTGCGAGTGCAGCGGACAGAGAAACGTTTTCAGAAGAAGGAATCTTCTGGAAGTAGACCTTGACGCCAGCAGCGTCGAGAGCCTTGCAGAGCTCAGCGTCGTCCTTGGAAAGACCAACGGACTCGATGACCTTCGTGGTGCCGGGCTTGATGGCGATGCCACCAACGTTCAGCTCCTTGATAGGCACGCCGCCATCAACGGCCTTCTTGGCGTACGCGATGCTCTTGAAGATCAGAGCAACATTGTCGTCGCCGAACTGGTTCTTGTTCCACTCGTCAACAATGGAGTCGGAGGAGAAGACCTTGATGGCAAGGCCGCCCGTGGACTGGGTGGACTCGTAGATCTCCTTCATGAACTCATCAGCAGCGGTGGCGTCATCGATGACGTAGGCGGCGTTGGTGCCATGGCCCTTAGTCCAGACCTGCATGACCTGGCCGTGGACCAGACGGTCATCGACGCGAGCGAGGGTGATTTCTGCCATGTTTAGTACTCCTTAGGCTTGTGCGTGCTTCTTCTCAGCATGGTTGATCAGCCACATACCATTCTGGCCCTCGGCGAAGGCGCTCTCGGCAAGCTCCGAGTCCTCCTGGAAGGTCAGGCCGGAGATGGCAGCGATCAGCATCGGCATGTTGACACCGACGAGTACGTCGCAGTCGACCTCCTTGAGGCACGTCATGAGAGCGACGTTGCTGGGGGAGCCACCCATGAGATCAACCATGACCACGGTGTGGAACCCATCAGCCTCATTCTTCTTGACGATCTCAAGAGCCTGAGCGTGGAGCTCGTCAACGGACTGACCAGGGATCAGACCAAGAGCCTCAACGTTCTCCTGCTCGCCCATGATCATCTCTGCGGACTTCTTCAGCTCGATGCCAAAGAGGCCGTGCGTAATGATAAGAACCTTGTTCAGCATTCTGAGTAACTCCTTAGAGAAGGCCGATGGCACCGAGGACAATCAGGATGGCGGTGAAGCCAAGCATGGCCTTGGTAACCTTCATGCCCTGCTTCTGGAAGAAGAAGAACAGGCCCAGAACTGCGCACAGCGGGAGGATACCGGGCAGGATGCCGTCGAGGATGCCCTGGAGGTTGAACGCCTTACCAGACATCTCCCAAGCGAGCGGGGTGGACAGAGTAACGTACTTAGCAGCCATGATACCCATCATGAACAGACCCAAAACACCAAGGGCGTTGATAATCGACTTAATCTTGCCGCCCTTCATGATCTCGAGCGCGGCACGACGGCCCATGGTGTAGCCCATCTTGGTGAACAGGAAGCCGTAGATAAAGGTTGCGGTAGCAAAGCAAACGAACGGCAGAACGGCGCCGAGCCAGCTGCCCTCCTGGGCCATACCCAGGAACAGAGCGATGAAGATGTACTGGACGGTACCGGAGTCGATGGAGTCGCCAATACCAGCGAGCGGGCCCATCAGACCGATCTTGGTGTTCTGGATCATGGAAGAATCGATAGCACCATCGACGTCGCCCTCGTTCAGAGCCTTAGCGCGCTCCTCCTCGAGAGAGACGGTGATACCGGAGATGATGCCACCGCCCCAGACAGCCTGGGTGTTGAAGAACTGAAGGTGACGCTGATAAGCCTCGCCGAGCATGATGGGGTTCTTGTAGAGCTTCTTCAGAACCGGCATCAGGCCAAAGGTGAAGGCAGGAGCAACCATGCGGTCGAAGGAGTGCGGGACCTCGTTTGCCCACCACCAACGGAACCAAACCTTAAGCAGGTCCTTCGTGGTGATCTCCTCGGGCTTGTTCTCCTCGCCCAGCATCAGACGGGGATCGGCGACGATCTGGCCGTCCTCGTTGAGGTAATCGTGATAATCCTGAGAAAGCGGGGCCTCAGCCACAGCTTCGTTCAAAATCTCTTCGCTCATGCGTATTCCCATCCTTTCTTTAATCTAGAAGGGTCGTTACTCAGCGGACTTCTCGGTGAGCTGCTCGTAGACAACAGCGATGATCACGCCAATGATGGCCCAGAAGATCATCGGAACGCTGAAGCTACCCTTGACAGCGGTGAGCTGCGTGTTGAGCATGTTGGCGAACACCTGCATGAAGTAGGCCAGGAAGAAGAACGGCAGCAGCTTGCGGTTGCCGATGACGTGCATGGTAATGGCGATACCAAGAGCGGCAAGGCCGCCACCGACGGTGCTGAGCACGTGGAGCACGGGGCCGTTGGAGACGGCGTCCATGAAGCCGGAGACCACGGGAGCGCCGAGGTACAGAGCGACGAACATCAGGGGCACGAACAGCACGAAGGAGAAGATGGTGGGCATAACGCCGATCCACATGGCAAGACCCTTGGAGTCAGCCTTGACAGCGCAGGCATCCATCTTGGTGATCGCGAACGTGTTCATGAAGAAGCGGAGCTGATACAGGTAGCTGCCCAGCAGGCCGACAGGCACGGCGATGGCGACAGCGGCCTCAGGCTTGAGGTTGCCGACGATAACCGTGGAAACTGCCATCGCGGAAGCGATGCAGGGCTCGGACGGCATAGCGCCACCGGGGGCGACAACGCCCATATAGATAAGCTGAATGGTTGCAACCGTGGTCATTGCGAGGGGCATGTTGCCCAGAACAAGACCAACCACGAAACCCGCCATCAGCGGCGAGAAACGCATGGTAAGGGTTGCGTAGCCGAGGGCACGCGACTCGACTGCTGCGACGAAAAGTGCAATCAGCAGTGCTTGAACGACACTCATTGGCTCTTCCTTTCTCTCCTCTTTCTAGGACCGGATTCTCTTTAACCCGATCCTTCTTCCACGAAGCTCGACACTGCGCCAACAGCCAAACTCCGTGCCTTCCGAAAAAAATTTTATGGTCAAACACGATTCATTCATATCTTTATTTTTGATTTTCCGGCGAACGGTATGTAACACATCGTTCACATAATTTTTCTTGAAGGTGAACGGTTATAGATGTATACTTTTGGTTTAATGTGTGATGAATGGCTTTTGAAAAAACATTTTTTGTTTTTTCTTTCGGAATTCTTTTCGTTCCATGCCTCAGGTTCCTTTCGCTCACGTTTTATCAATGGGCCGACCCCTGTGGCAATCATTGTCATATCCAACCCCCTTTATCCACTATTACCTGCTAATACTGTTGGTAATAATCGCGACAACTCACTGCATTTGTATAAAAGTGAGCACCGTTCAATTACCTGGGATGCTTCTCATCGAAAAATATTTGCCGATGAGATGCTTTCTTTTGATTTCGGTCTACACTGCAGAGTGAGAAATAAGTTTTTTCTAACCAGGAGCACCGATGGCCGACGCCGTACTTCTAAAAATCAAGTCTCTCATGCCCAACCTCTCCGCCAAAGAGCAAAAAATCGGGCGTTTTATCCTCGACGACCCACGCGCAGCATCGCGCATGACCATCTCCGAGATGTCTAGCACGCTCGACATCGCCGATTCGACGGTCTTTAAGTTCACGCGAAGCCTGGGGTACAACGGATTCCGCGACTTCCGCAACAATTTGCTCTCCGAAGAATTCGACCCCGAGATCTCGATTCACGAAAACGTTCGCCCCAACGACAGCTCCCTCGACATCGCAAAGAAGGTATTCCATTCCTCGGCGACTTCGCTTTCCGACACGCTCGCGATGATTCGCGAGGATGATCTGGAGAAGGCGCTGCAGTTTTTAACGAGCGCGCGCATCGTCTCGTTCTACGGCTGCGGCGAGTCGGCAGTCGTAGCGCTCGACGCTTACCAAAAGTTTCTGCGCTCCCCCATCAGTTGCCACTTCATCATGGATTCGCACATGCAGCTCATGCATGCCTCCCTCACACAACCGGAAGATTGTGCCTTTGTAGTTACCCACACCGGTGTTACCAAAGAGATGCTCTCCATCGCGCGCATGGTCAAAAGCGCGGGCGGCAAGGTTATCGTGATCACGAGCTACCCCAATGCGAAGATCTCCGAATATGCCGACGTGACGTTTGTCTCGACCTCCGAGGAAACGGGCTATCGCTCCGAGTCGCTCTCGAGCCGCTACCCGCAGCTCGCCATCATCGACTCGCTCTACACCACGTTGATGTTTCGCAACCCCAATGCTTCCGAATCCTTGAGCCGAATCCGCACGATCATCAGCACCACCAAAGAGGACCATTAAAGGCAAGGGGCAAAGTGCAAAGGGCAAAGGCGCTTCTTCCACATTTCGCTTATACGCGCCCCCGGCGATACTATCCGCTTATATGAGCCCTCGGCAATACTTTCTTCGCCCTCGTTTTGGGACGAGACCGCCGTCTGACCCCTCCGCTTCAAATGAGTGGCGGAAATTCGCTCGTTTCCGAGATGACTGGCGGAAACTCGCTCGTTCCTGAGATGGGCGGCGGAAACCCGCTCGTTCACGGGGCGTTTTCCTCTCCCAAACGCATGCGGAACCGCCACTCGTTCTAAAACGAATGAAAAGCCGCCGATCATCAGAGGTCGGTGCGGCGGAAAAGAAGAACAGAACCGCCACTCATTCACGGCAGCACGTTGCTTATGAGCGCGCCCGGCCATGCTCGATGCATAGCCGGGCGCGATTTGTATCGTTCGCTATATCGTTCGCTTAATTGTCGACGGGCTTGAAGACGACGCCGTCGCCAAAAACGCTGTTGAGCAGGTCTTTGCCCTCCTCGACGGTCTGCGGCGTCAGGTTTTGCTCCATCACGTTGCCAAACGGACTCGCGGCAAAAGGCGAACTCGGCGCCGGAGTCGAGCGCACCGGCTCGACGGCGGGCGCAGAAACAGGCGCCGCATCAATCTGGGGTGACGAAGCGGGCTCGGCAGGCGCCGGTGCGGGCACCGCAAAAGGCGAAGCTGCAGGGTCGGAGGCGGGTTCTTGGAAGGGAGGCTCCTCGGCGTCGGCCTCGCCGATCATGGCATCGTCATAGGGAACCTGCTCACCTTCCCAAGGGGCACGCTCGTCGGTATCGCTTGTCGGAACCGCACCGGAGGCCACGGTCTCTGTAGCAGGAGCAACCGCGGGCGCAATCGGCTGCGAAGCCGGAGCCGGCGTTGCAGGGACTGCGTGAGCAGCGCTCGAAGCGGGCGGCTGGAACGGCGATCTTGACGCGACGATGGCGGGAGCAGCGGACCCAGCGGCTGGGGCAGCGGGCTCAGCGACAGGCGGCACCGGATGCTCGAATACCTCGGGCACAGGAGCGGAAGCGGGCGCAAGATCTTGTTGGGAAGGCGCCGCGGACGTCGGCTGCGGCGCAGGCGCGCCGGGCATTACATACTCGACGGTTCGCGAACCGAATACCTCGCAAACCACCGGCACGATAGCCTCGCAGGAATCTGCTCGCTGCAGCATCTTCATGGCAAAGACGGAACCCGCAGGAAGCTCAATGGTCAAACGCAATCCATCATCGGACTGCGCGCGAGCATGGAGCAGCAATGCCCCACGCGAAGCCTTTTGCGCCGTCACACGCTTCACAACCTCATTCCATTTGCGTTGAAGATCGGACTGGTCTTCCACGGCAGGGGTCTTGGGGGCGTCGGCGCCGTCACGCTTTGCCACCGTAGATTGCTGTGGCGCCTGCTTTGGAGCGGGTCGCCCTAAAGCAGGGGCGGATGCGGGGACAGCCTTGTGCGCTGGCTGCGCTGCAGATTGTGAAGCAGAAGACGCCGGCTGAGGTGCAGGCGCGGTGGGAACCGAGAAGGCGGATCGTTCTTGAGACGCAGATGCGGCTTTTGGCGCCGTCTGCGTCAAAGCGGGCTGAGGCACAGGCGCCGGATTGTTCCAAGGTGTCGCCGTATTCGAAGTCGGCCTGTTCGCCGTCGCGGCAGCCTGCGGCACCGCCTTCTGTTCGCGATTCTGCACAGAAGACGAAGCGGTAGGAGCCGCAAAGGAACCAAAGGACAGCTTTGCCTCAAGCATGTCCAAGCGCTCGGCCAAAGCCTCGAGCGTCAAATCGCTCTCGGGGCGCGAAAGACGCGTGAGGGCGATCTCGAGTACCAGACGCGGGTCGGAAGCATTGCGCATCTCGATAGCGGCATCATCCAGCACGGTAAGAATGCGCGCAAGGCGATCGGACGTCTCGAAGCAAGACGCCTCCTCGCCCAAGGCGGGAATGTTCTCTGGGGGGCAATCAAAAAGTTCGGGAGCGGTACCCGCCACGCGCGCCGTGTAGACATCACGCATGTGCGAGACAAGATCGCGTGTAACCTCCAGCAAGTCGTTTCCCTCTTCAACCTGCGCGCGAACCAGTCCAAAGAGCGTCGCAACATCGCGCGTGGCGATACCCTTCGAAAACTGCGCGAGAATCGCGCCCGAAGCCTCGCCCAAAAGAGAGCGAGCATCGCCCACTCGCACAGCACCGTCGCCAAAAACAGAAAGCTGCTCCAAGGTGGAAAGAGCATCGCGCATGCCGCCGCGGGCATGGCGAGCAACAATCTGCAAAGCTTCTTCGTCGCACTCAAAGCCCTCCTGCTCGCACACGTAATGCAGGCGGCCCTCGATATCCTCCATCGAGATGCGGTGGAAATCAAAACGCTGGCAACGGGAAAGAATCGTCTCCAAGATCTTTTGCGGATCGGTGGTGCATAGGATAAACACCACATGCGCAGGCGGTTCCTCAAGCGTCTTGAGGAGAGCATTAAACGCCGCCGGCGAGAGCATGTGGACCTCGTCGATGATATAGACCTTGTAGGCGCCGCGCACAGGGGCGAAGCTCACCGAATTGATAATCTCCTCGCGCACATTATCGACGCCGGTGCGCGAAGCCGCGTCGAGCTCGTAGACATCGGGATGCGTTCCCGCGGCGATAGCCTCGCACTCAGGACATGTTCCGTCGGGCATGCAGCCCGATGCGCCCTGGGCACGAGCCCCTTCTGCCTGCTGGCACAACAGGGCTTTGGCGAGAATGCGCGCCATGGTGGTCTTGCCCGTGCCGCGCGGACCGCAAAACAGGTATGCGTGAGACAAACGTCCCTCCGCCACCGCGTGCTCGAGCGTCGACACGATATGCCGTTGCCCCACAACGGAATCAAAGGTGAGAGGGCGATATTTTCTGTAGAGCGATTCCATGAGTGCTCCTCAACTCAAATGATTACGAGCCCTATTCTACCGTGTCGTACGACGCCGCACCCATAGCGGCCGTGCTAAACTAACGGCAAACATGACACCCGCACGTACCCCGTGCGAACCAAAACCCAAACGCATTAGGTGACTTCATGCCGTTGTTCTCGCAACATACCCCGCAGCAAAACGGTGCTGCAACCCTCCTGCGCCGTTATCGCCCGCTCGAGACGCGCGCAACCGGAGGTTTTGGCAGCGTCGAAATCTGTCTCGACACGCGCCTGCAGCGACGCGTCGCCATCAAGCGCATCCCCCTTGTTGCAGAAGGCATGCCCGCACCGGCAGGCTCCACCGCCGCAGCGCTTGCCGAAGCACGCACCGCAAGTATGCTGCAGCACCCCAACATCGTTTCGGTCATCGATTTCACCTATGATGCCTCCTTCGCCTACTTGGTCATGGAATACGTGGACGGACTTTCGCTCGAGGAGTTCCTCGCTCAAGTCGACGGCCACTCACTCACGTACGATGAGGAGGCACACATCGCGGACTCCTTATGTCAGGCGCTTGCCTACGCGCACGAAAACGGCGTGCTGCACCTCGATATCAAGCCGGCAAACGTGCTCATCGACCACAGCGGCCACGTCAAACTGGCCGATTTTGGCATGGCGTGCCTCACGAGCGCCGCGGGTTGGGGCGGAGCGCGCGGCGGAACCATCGGATACATGTCGCCCGAACAGCTCGACGGGTCTGTAGTGGACGAGCGCTCCGACCTGTTCTCCCTTGCCTGCGTGCTTTACGAGTCGCTCTGCGGCGGCAAGCCCTTTGTCGCCGCGTCTCCCGCAGACTCGCTCAAGCGCATCGAAGCTGGCGTCGAGACACCCAGTGAGCTTTTGCCCGATATTCCCGCATCTGCGGAGCACGCGCTTTTGCAGGCGCTCTCCCCCACACCGGAATCCCGACCCGTTCGCGCGGACGACTTTGCCGAGGCGTTCCTATCGGAGATGGGTAATGCGCGCCAGGGCAAAAAGAGCCTCGCACGCATGATCGCGCGCATGACTTCCGACGAGATGGACCCCGTGGAGCCGACCCAAGACGACGAGCCCACCGTAACCGATCCGGCAAAAGGCCTTTTGGGAACCAGATACCCTCAGGCCCGATTGCTGCTGGGCATCATCGCGTCGGGCCTCGGCGTCGCTTGGCCGTCTTTTGCCATCCTGCACGCTATGGGCCTGGCTCAGGCTCCTGCCGTCCTCTCCGCCATCGTCATCGGGGCCGCTGGCGGCGCCGCGCCTCAGATCGGCTCGGCCCTGCTTGCAGCCGGGCTCTTCACCATGATCGTCAACTCGACCCCCCTCGTCCCCGCACTGCCCTCCCTCACGCTCATCGCCGCATTGGGAACATCGTGGTGGCTCGTATGGGGACGCACCTCGCGCCATGCATCAACGGCACTCGTCGTGACCTATGCCTTATCCGCATCGCCATCGCTGCCGGCCGATGCCTGTCTTGCCGGAGCTTGCCTGGCCGCGTACCTCGCATCGCCTGCCGAGGCGGGAATCTCGTGCGCACTCGGCATGATCTTAGGGAGGCTGTCGCTTCTCGCTTGCACGGCAGGCGGAGTCCTTGGAGCCGATATGCTGGCCCAAGGACTTCTCGATGTGTCCTTTATCGTCCCTGTCCTCATTTGCGCTGCGGGGGCGACGGGGCTCTCATATTTGCTTGACCGCGGGTGGTCAAATTACCAAAAACAGGGCTCTCGCCTGCTCTTTTTGCTCGCCGAAGCCTGCCCGGTCGTCCTCGCCATCGGCACCCTCTGTCTTGCGCACCCTATGGAAATTGCCAGCTTGCGCCCCGAGAACATCGCAAATGCATTTGGAGCCGGAATCGTATCCTCTATAATTGTTTGGATTGACATGTATCTATTTGGCTATGAACACGGCCCGTCGAAAGAGTGATCGTACGTGAAGTTTCTGAACACCTTCGAAGACCACGTGGCAGGCATCCTCGGTGCCGCCCGCGCACCATTTTCCTTCAAGAAGCTCGCCAAGCAGGCGGCTCACGAGATGGAAGATCAGACGCTTGTGGTCAATGGCGTCAACACCGCGCCGGCACTCTATACGATCTTGATTGCCAATGACGACGACCCTTTGATGGCCCCTTACTACCCGCAGCTCTCGCGCGAAGTGAGCGAGTTCGTCAAGGCTCAGGCAGAGAAGAAGCGCTACACCTTTGTAGGCGAGCCCCTGGTGCGCTTTATGATCGACCCCTCTCTTAAGGGCGGCAAGTTCTCCGTCTTTGCCGAGAACGTCGATGCCCCCACGCTGGGACGTCTGTACGAGGAAGAGCGCGCGTACCAAAACGGCATGTCGGCACCGATGCCGCGCCAGCAGCAAACGCCGCGCCCCATCCAGCCTGCCCCCGCGTCGCAGCAAAACCCCATCCAGCCTGCCCCCGTCTCGCGTCCCGTGGCGCAGGTGCCCAGCCCGGCCGCCGTCGAAAACGATCCGTTTGCCCCCAACCCGCCCGATCCTGCAGCGCCCATCCCCGTGCCGCAAACCGTAACGCGCGAGGCCATCGCCGGCATGGGTGGAGCAGCCGCAACCGGCGGTGCGATCGGTGCCGCGGCAAGCATCGCCGCCAACATGGCAAACGCACGCACAAACCAGGCTCCCGCACAGCCTTTGGCCCAGCTTATCGATGTCGTGACCCGCGAAACTCTCGAGGTCAACGCGGCACACTGCATCATTGGCCGCGAGCGCGCCGCCGCCGACGTGATCCTTCGCGACCCCAACGTCTCGCGCCGCCATGCCGAGCTCACCTTCACGGGCTCCGACTGGTCCATCGAGGACCTCAACTCCACCAATGGCACGTTTGTGAACAACCGCCGCATCACGCGCTGTCCGCTGCGCAACGGCGACCTGCTCACCTTTGGTCTTAGCAACTTCGAGTTCAGAAGCTAGGAGCAGCTCATGATCGACCTGATCTTGTTCACGGGGCGCATCGTCCTCGTCGTCTTGCTCTATATCTTCCTGTTTGCCGTCATGAAGACCGGCGTGGGTCTCGTCCGCGGTCAACGCCGTGACTCGGCAATTTGGACCATCGATGTCGACAAGGGCCCTCGCGGCATCCGCGGCATCCATGTGGACATGCTCGGACCCGTAATCGTAGGCCGCTCGCCTTCGTCTGATATCTGCATTAACGAGCCCTTTGTCTCGGCATCGCACGCACGTTTCACCACTCAAGGTCCCGCCCTCGTGATCGAGGACCTCAACTCCTTGAACGGAACGCTCGTCAACGGCCGCACACTCACCGAGCCTGCCACCCTGCGCGAAGGCGATGAGGTGCAGATCGGCGATGTCGTGATGAAAGTGAATCGCCGATGATCGACGAGGAGAACAATTTCTCTTTCGAAGCTGATACTGGTCTTGACGACGATGCCGCCACGCCAGCGGCGCATGCTGCCCATATGGCGCCTTCCCCTGTCGAACACGCCGATGCTCCCGCAGTGGGAGCACACATGGCAGAGCCTGTGGATGCTCCGCAGGACACCGCACCAGCCGACGATGCCGACCGCACCGCCGTGCACGCCGCCGCCCTCGATATCCTGAACGAAGACGCCGTCGCGCACGCCGCTGCCATCGACATCCTGAATGAAGACATCGATTTGGCCGAAAAGGACGCTGCCCCGGCCCCTGTCATCCCCACTGCCAGCGCTGAGGCTCCTGCAGAGCCATGCCCGGAGCAGGTGCCCGACGCATCCGACGCCGCACCCGATGACGAGCCCGCGGCCCCGGCCCACGCCGCACCCAAGCCGCGTCCGCTTCCCACCGCCTCGCTCGACGATACTGCCGAGATTGACGTCGAAGCCGTGGAAGCACAGCTCAAAGACCCTGGCAGCACGCAAAGCTTCGCCCCCATCACCGAAGAGCGCATCGACACCGACTCGACCTACGACGCCGGAACCACCACCACGCTCATGTGGGGAGCACGATCCGATGTGGGCTGCGTGCGCTCCCATAACGAAGATTCCTATCTGGTGCAGTCGCCGCTCTTTTGCGTCTGCGACGGCATGGGCGGACACGCGGCGGGCGAAGTTGCATCTTCGCTTGCTGTGGAAACCATCGCAAAGACGGCGCCGAACGCTGCCGACCCCGCGCTTCTCGCAGCATCGGTCGAGGCCGCCAACGCCGCCATCATCGAAGCCGCAGCGAACGGCTTGGGCAAATCGGGCATGGGTTGCACCGCGACCTGCGCCTATATCGACGGCACCACCATTGCCATTGCCCACGTGGGCGACTCGCGCGCCTACCTGCTGCATGAGGGCACCCTCATCCGCGTAACGCGCGATCATTCCTATGTCGAGGAACTCGTAGACGCCGGTGAAATCACCGCCGACGAAGCGCGCACGCATCCAAATCGCTCGGTCATCACCCGCGCACTCGGCTCCGACCCCGCCATGTACGCAGACCATTTCCAGCTCAACATCGAAGAGGGCGACCGCCTAATCCTGTGCTCCGATGGCCTATCGAGCATGGTCCCGGACGGCGATATCGAGACCATCGCCGCCCAGTCCTCGACCGCACAGATTTGCACTGACAATCTGGTGGACGCAGCCCTGGCGGCAGGTGGCGGAGACAACGTGACCGTTGTCGTCGTAGATGTAGTGGACGACGGGCGCATCAAAACCCTTATCAGCAAGCGCCGCCGTAACCTCATCATCGCCTTGGTCGCGCTCGTAGCCGCGCTCGTGCTCTCGGGCATCGTTGCCGCCGTGTCTATCACGCGCTCCGTGTTTTTGGGCGTGAACAGCGACGACACCGTGGCGATCTATACCGGCATCCATGCCGACTTTTTGGGCATAAAGCTCTATCACATCGAAGACACCACGTCGGTCAAGCTCTCAGACCTGCCCGACGATACGCGCAACCGTCTTGAAGAAGGCATTCCGCAAGATAATCTCGAGGACGCGCGCAATACGATTTCGGAATACCGTGCGCAAATCGATGCCGCCGAAACCGAACAGGTGCTCACCGCCGAGACGATTCGCAAGAGCGCAGACGCCAACGCGGGAGAAACCGATTCGAGCGGCGCCGATAGTTCCGCCACAGGCACTCCGACCGATACGACCGATACGACTCAAACCACCAAAGGAGGCGCATGATGGGAAGCCGCCGCAACACCGAGCTTTTCTTGCTCATCGCTTCCGCGTTCCCGGTAACGCTTCTGTATGCACTCTATGTCACGGGCACCGGAGCCGCGCTTTCATTCCAGACACTTGCCGTACCCATCGGCCTGTTCGCCGCCTTCACCGCGGCGCACATCGCCGCGCGCATCTTTGTCCCTGGCGCCGATCCGGCGATTCTGCCCATTGTCTTTTTCCTCTCGGGCATCGGCATCACCTTTGTCACGCGCCTGGCACCGAGCCTTGCCATGAACCAGCTGATCATCCTGTTCGTGTCCATCACGCTCATGGTCATCACGCTTGCTTTGGTCAAGAATCTCGACATCGTGAAGCGCTATAAGTACACGTTTGGCGCGATCGGCATCCTGCTGCTCATCCTGCCCATGTTTATCGGTACCGAGATTTACGGCTCCAAGCTGTGGATTCGCATTGGCTCGTTTACCATCCAGCCCGGCGAGTTCGCCAAGGTCTTCATCGTCTTGTTCCTGGCCGGCTACCTCTCCGAGAACCGCGAGCTGCTCTCCATCTCCAGCCACTCGATCATGGGCTTCAAGATTCCGCGCCTGCGCCTGCTTACCCCGCTGTTCTTGGTGTGGGGCATCTGCCTTCTGGTCGTTGTTTTCGAACGCGACCTGGGTTCGGCACTGCTGTTCTACACCATCTTCTTGATGATGCTCTACGCCGCAACCGGCCGTGTCTCCTACGTGATCATAGGCTTTTTCCTGCTGGCAATCGGAGCCGTGGGCGCCTATCACTTCCTGTCCCACGTGCAGGTGCGTTTCCAAATCTGGCTCAACCCGTTTGCAGACGCGCAGAATAAGGGCTATCAGATCGTACAGTCGCTTTACTCCCTGGCCGACGGCGGACTGGCCGGCGTGGGCGTGGGCAAGGGCCTCGCCAAGCTCATCCCGATTGTCGAATCCGACTTCATCTTCTCTGCCATTGGCGAAGAGATGGGCCTGCTTGGCGGCGCCGCGGTTCTTCTTGCCTTTATGCTCTTCGCGGTGCGCGGCCTCACCACCGCCGCACGCGCCAAGTCCGACCTTGCCGCTTTCACGGCAACGGGCCTCACCGCCGCCATCTCGTTCCAAGCGTTCTTGATCGTGGGCGGCGTAACCAAGCTCATCCCGCTTACCGGTGTTACCCTGCCCTTTATGAGCCAGGGCGGCTCCTCCCTGCTCGCGAGCTTTGTCATTGTGGCGCTGCTCATGCGCGCAGGCGACGAGGCAACCGGTCGCAGCGTTGAACTTGCGGGCACAGGCATCTCCACCGCCCTTCCCGACAGCGCTGTTGCAGGGGCTCCCACCAGCAAAAACGGCACCCGCTTCTTCACGGCCAGCGCCGGTGCCACCGCCGGATCGCACGCTCGTCCAAACTCGCGCATGCGTCGACGCCTGCTTGACACGCCCGAATCCGGCGTACTGGGCCGCGTTGCGCTGGCAAAGCGCCTTACGGTCACGGTATTCGTCTTCACCGGTCTGTTTGCCATCCTCATTGGCAATCTCACCTATCTCCAGGTGTTCCAGGCCAAGAACATCCAGAGCATGCCCAGCAACAACCACACGATCATGCGCGCCGCCTATATCAAGCGCGGCTCCATCATCACCTCCGATGGCGTGACGCTTGCCGAATCGGTCCAAAACGCCGACGGAACCTATTCGCGCTCCTACCCCAACGGAAACCTCGCCGCGCACACGGTGGGCTACTATTCCACGCAGTACGGCTCCACAGGCATCGAATCGTCGATGAACGACACGCTCACCGGATCGCGCGATTACTCCAGTTGGAAGAATGCCGTCAACTCGCTTGCCGGCATCACTCAGCCCGGCAACACCGTGAAGCTCACCATCAACTCGAGCATTCAGCAGGCCGCCGAGCAGGCGCTTGCTGGCAAGAAGGGTGCCATCGTGGTGCTCGACCCGCGCACCGGCGCCGTACTTGCCAAGGCAAGTGCCCCCAGCTACGACAATTCCAATGTCGAGTCCCTTATGGGCAACGGCAATGACGAATCCCAGGGTTCGCTCGTGGACCGCTCCACCCAGTCACTCTACACGCCGGGCTCGACCTTCAAGGTCGTCACGCTCGCCGCAGCACTCGACTCGGGCAAGACAACCCTGGACCAAAGCTTCGAGTCGCCCTCGTCCATGAAAATCGGCGACGCCGATGTCACCAACCACCTCAACGCCAATTACGGCACCGTAAGCCTCGAGCGCGCTTTTGCGCTCTCTTCCAATGTTGTCTTTGGCCAGCTGGCCACCGATATCGGCGCCGACACCCTTACGCAGTATGCGCGCGCATTCGGCTACGGGCAGTCGCTTGGTCAAGACTTTGGCACCGCCGAGTCGATCATTCCCGACGCCGGCACGATGACGGAATGGGAGCTTGCCTGGGCAGGCGCCGGCCAGCCCGTTGGCCAAGGCCACACCCCCGGCCCTCAGACCACGGTGATGCAAAACGCCGTGATCGCCGCCGCAATCGCCAACAACGGCATCGCCATGAAGCCCTATGTTGTTGCGCAGACGCTTTCCCCCGAGGGCACAGTGGTCAAAACCACCCAGTCGCGCTCACTTGGCCAGGCAATTAGCTCGGACACCGCAGCTAAGGTCAAGGAAGCCATGCTGGAGGTCGTCGAAGACGGTACTGGACAGGTTGCTCAGGTTTCCGGCGTTAAGGTAGCCGGCAAGACGGGCACCGCAGAGATCGGATCGGGAAACATCAACTCGGTCTTTATCGGTTTTGCCCCCTATGACACGCCTACCGTGGCCATCTCGGTCATGTTGGAGGATTACACCGAAGACAGCGGCGAGGCCAGTGCCGCAGAACTTGCGAGCCAGGTTTTGAAAGTAGCCTTGGCCGTTCAAGGCGCGTGATGGTATATGAATAGTATGCATTCGATGCATTTGAAGTGTGAGGAGTAAGAATGGCGGAGCAACAGCGCTTGCTGGGAGGAAGGTACCTCCTTAAGGAGAAGGTCGGAACCGGTGGCATGGCCACGGTTTTCCGTGCTCAAGACCAGGTTTTGAACCGTGCCGTAGCGGTCAAAATCATGCTGCCCCAGTATGCAGGAGATCCCACGTTCGCCGCGCGCTTCAAGCAAGAAGCCCAGGCAGCAGCAGCCCTGCAGAGCCCCTACATCGTAGGCGTCTACGACTGGGGCAAGGATGGCGACACCTATTACATCGTGATGGAGCTGCTTCACGGCACCGATCTTAAGAGCGGCGTGCGCAGCCACGGCGCGCTCGACCCCAAGAAGGTCGCACAGATCGGCTCGCAGATCTGCGGCGCGCTCTCGATTGCCCACAAGCACGAGATCATCCACCGTGACATCAAGCCTCAAAACATCATGGTGCAGCCCGATGGCAACATCAAGGTGATGGACTTTGGCATTGCCCGCGCAAAGAACAGCCACCTCACTCAGGACAACAACGTCTTGGGCACCGCCCACTACGTAAGTCCCGAGCAGACGCGCGGCCAGGAGCTCGGCCCCACCTCCGATATCTATTCGCTCGGCGTGGTGATGTACGAGTGCGCCACAGGCCGCGTTCCCTTTGAGGGCGACGATGCCATCTCCGTCGCCCTCAAGCAGGTCAACGAGCTTCCCGTACCGCCGAGCCAGATCAACGCCAATGTTGACGGCGATCTTGAGCGCATCATCCTCAAGTGCATGGAAAAAGACCCGGCAAATCGTTTCCAAACGGCAGACGAGCTGCGCCAGGTGCTCAACTCCTACCTTGCGGGCCGCGCCGTAGATGTGCCCGAGCCCACCCGCGTCATCGCCGGCATGGCGGGCGCTGGCGGAACCGAGGCAATGCGCATGGGCGACAAGACGCAAACCATGGTGCGCCCCACCGCCCCCGGCGACACGGCGTCGAATCCCGTGATTCGACCCAACAACCAGATCAATACCAGCTCCTACGACAACGAGAAGCACGGCATGGGCAAAGGCAAGATCGCTGCCATCGCCATCGCAATCGTCGCCTTCGTAGCCATCGCGGTCTTTGCCGTCTCGGGCTTTCTAAACGGTGGAGACCAAAAGAGCGTACCCAACCTTTTGGGCATGAAGCAGGAAGCGGCTGTTGCCAGTATCAAAAGCAGCGGCTTTGAGCCCGGCAATGTGAATCAAAGCTACAATGACCAATATCCCGAGGGACAGGTGTGCGAGCAAACGCCGGACGGAGGCAAGACCGCTGCCGCTGGCTCAAAAATCGACATCGTGATCTCCAAGGGCTCGAAGCCTATTGACCAAGTTGAGGTTCCCGATCTTTCAAATGCCTCGGATCTCGACGAAGCAAAGAAAATCATTGAGAATGCCGGCCTCACCGTAGGCAGTACCACGCAAGAGGCAAACGATGCCGACGAGGGCAAGATCGTCGATCAGAGCCCCAAGGCTGGCGAGAAGGTCGACAAGGGTTCAAAGGTCGACATCGTCGTATCCTCGGGCCCCGAGACCGATTCGGTCCCCGGCGTGGTAGGCAAGACCGAGAGTGACGCTACCAACACGCTGAGCAACGCCGGCTTTAGCGTGAATGTCGAGAGCGGCGGCACCAGCGATACGTATGCCAAGGGCTACGTCATGAAGCAAAGCCCCACCGGCACCGCCAAGAAGGGCTCAACGGTCACCATCTATATTTCCGAAGGCAAGGACACCTCGAGTAACGAGGTTGACGTCGACTCCCTGGGCCTTACGGGCATGACGGCCGAAGACGCCGAGGAAGCCATTGCCAACGCAGGCCTCAAGTATGATCCGCGTCAGCAGTCCAGCAGCTCGGTCGAAGTGGGCAACGTCATTAAGTACAGCCCCGGCGGCAAGCAACCTGCGGGCACGGTGATCATCCTCTACATCTCGACTGGCCCCAGCGAATAAGCCAGCCTTTACATCACGAGAGCAGCGGGCGCATTCCTAACGGGATGCGCCCGCTTTTTATAGCGGTAGCAATGCCACCAGTACAGATCATCGTATGGCTTCGCGATTAAAACGCCCCTGCATCTGCTTGGAAACGCAGATGCAGGGGCTCGGCATGCGGCAAGGCGCAATCAAGCCCGCCGCCAAATCTCATCGCTGTGGATTAAAACTCACCGATACGGCGCACCTCAGGCTCAAGGTCAACGCCAAACTGATCTTTAACCTGCTTTTGCACATGCTCAATCAGGGCGCAGACATCGGCGGCAGAGGCATGGTCGGCATTGACCACAAAACCGCAATGCTTTTCGGACACCTGGGCGCCACCGACGCGAACACCGCGCAAGCCGGCATCCATGATGAGCTTTCCGGCAAAATAACCCTCGGGGCGCTTGAAAGTCGAGCCGGCACTCGGCATATCGAGCGGCTGCTTTTCCTCGCGACGTGCCTGATACTCATCCATCGCGCGGCGAATCATATCCGGATCGTCGGGCGTCAAGGCAAACGTCGCGGAGAGCACGATCCATCCCTCGTCATGAACGCGGCTCTTGCGATACCCCATGCCAAGCTCGGCAACAGGAACCGTGCGAACCTGTCCACTCGCGCGGGAACCATCCTCCAGCTTAGCGCCGGGGACATAGACTTCCACGGACTCCAGCACATTTGCGGTGCAGGAATCGTACGCACCGGCATTCATAAAGCAGGCGCCGCCCACTGTAGCGGGAATGCCCCATAGGGGCTCCAATCCCGAAAGCCCGGCGTCGGCAGCAGCAAGCGCCACGTCGCGCAAAAGCGCTCCCGCCGCAGCCCGGATACGATTGCCGGCCACCGTCATGTCGCTATAGTTATCACGCAGAAGAATGCACGCCCCGCGCAGCCCGCGATCCCCCACCAAAAGATCCGACCCGTTGCCCACGATCTCGCAAGGCACGCCGCCCGTCAGACAGATATCAAGGACGCGGACCACTTCATCACGCGTACGCGGCAAAATCATCACGTCCGCGGGACCGCCGATATTAAACGTCGTGTGATCGCGCATGGGCTCGGCCATCAGCACGCCGTCCTCGCCCACAACTGATGCAAGGACACATAGAAAATTGGTGTCGAAACAATCGTCAAATTCATGCATGGTATACCGCCTTGGGTCTTAATGAACTGCCTAGACTATACCGCAAGCCCCTTTATGCTATACCGCGTTGACGGTTGATGAAAAACTTAACGCACCTCTCAAAATACGCTATCCTGAGTACACATATAGCGCTTTCGACATATACACGAACAACCAATGGAGAACATATGTCACAGCATCTGCGCACTGGCAATGGAACGCGAGCCAACGCCAAGTACGTTAAATCCACTTCATATATCTCGTACGGTATGACACGCCGTGAGGCGCTCAAGTTCGCTTTCGGTGCCGTTACCGCCGCCGTGCTCTATGGCATCCCCCGTACCGCCTCGGCTGCATCGGCAACCAAAGAAACCACCGATGCCCTCAACAACGCCCAAGCAAAGTACAACGAGGTCCAATCTCAGCTCAACGCAATCGCCGGCGAATACCAAGCGCTTGCCGAGGAGCTCAACAAGACCATGGGCAACATCGAGTCGGTGCAAAACGATATCGATGCCACCCAGGCAGAAATCGAGAAAAAACAAGAAGAGCTCAAGCAAAAGCAGGGCACCCTTTCCGCTCGCGTGAGCGAAAGCTACAAGAACGGAGGCAACAACACACTCACCCTTTTGCTCTCCTCCTCTTCTTTTGATGAGCTCATCTCGAACGTGTACTACCTCGACAAGATGAACGATCGCGACCGCGCGACCATCGGCGAAATCCAGAGCATTCAAGACGACCTCGCTTCGAAGAAGGAAGAACTCGAGAATCAAAAGAGCGATCTTGAGGCGCTGAAAGATGAGCAAACTCAAAAGCTCAACGAGATGAGCGCCAAGAAGGACGAGGTTCAAACCGTTCTCGATGGCCTGGACTCCGACGTCAAGGAACTCATGGCGAAGCGCGACGCAGAGCTGCTTGCCTCCCAGCGTGACGAAGAGGCAGCACGCAAGCGCGCAGAAGAAGCGAAGAAGGCCCAGCAATCAGGCGGCAGCTCCAGTGGCAACTCCAGCGGCGGTTCCGGCGGCGGCTCCGGCAGTGCCGGCGTGGGCGGCGGTGGAACAGGCTCTGCCTCGAAGGTCGTCTACTGGGCACAGCACACCCCCTCGCCCGGCGCCGGACTGTGCGCCTGGTGGGTGGCAGACGTCTTTTGCAACGCGGGCCTGGGCAACGTACCGGGCAACGCCTGCGACATGTATGCCAACTACTGCTTTAGCTCCAATCGCAGCAATCTAAAGACCGGCATGATCATCGCCGTCTCCTCGCACCCCTTTACGAGCGCGGGAGCCATCTACGGCCACGTGGGAATCTACGTGGGCGGCGGGACCGTTATGGACAACATCGGCTATATCCGAACCTGCAGCGCCGATTACTGGATCAACTTCTACAACTCCACCGTCACGCCCCGCTGGGGCTGGGCAAAGGGTATCGTGCTGTCCTAACGCCACCCTCTAAACCCGCTGCTACGCCTTTCGACCGGTCGCTTCTGCGGCCGGTTTTTTCATGCCATAACGCAGCGGTTGCCCCACTTTCGCAAAACGCATAGGCCAGTGTTCTATACTGATTTGCACGACAACCATTTCCGAAAGGAGACTTTATGTCCCAAATGCTCGAGCCGCAGGATACCTGCGTGCTGGTAACCGGCGGCGCTGGTTTTATCGGCTCCCATACCGTTGTCGAGCTGCTTAATTGCAACTACCAGGTCGTTATCGTCGATGACCTTTCCAATGCAAGTGAGGTCGCCGTATCGCGCGTACGTCAGATCGTCGGGGACGAGAAGGCGCAAAATCTCACCTTCTATAAGGCAAACGTGCTCGATCGCGATGCCATGGAGAAGATTTTTACCGATCACAACATCGACCGCGTGATCCACTTCGCCGGCTTTAAGGCCGTGGGCGAATCGGTGACCAAACCCATCGAGTACTATCACAACAACATCGAGAACACCTTGGTGCTCGTAGACGTCATGCGCAACCATGGCTGCAAATCCATTGTGTTCTCTAGCTCCTCCACCGTCTATGGCGACCCCGACAGCCTGCCCCTCACCGAGCAGAGCCCCAAGAAGAGCGCCACCAACCCCTACGGCTGGACCAAGTGGATGATCGAGCAGATCCTCACCGACCTCCACACGGCAGACCCCGAGTGGAACGTCGTGCTGCTGCGCTACTTCAACCCCATCGGCGCGCATCCCTCGGGTCTTATCGGCGAGGACCCCAAAGGCATCCCCAACAACCTGGTGCCGTATGTGGCACAGGTTGCCGTGGGCAAGCGCGAGGCCGTGCAAGTGTATGGCAACGACTACCCCACCCCCGATGGCACCGGCGTGCGCGACTACATCCACGTGTGCGACCTTGCCTCCGGCCATGTTTCGGCCTTGCGCTGGATGAACGGCCGCGAGGGCGTTGAGGTGTTCAACCTGGGCACTGGTACCGGCAGCTCGGTTCTCGACGTGATTCACGCCTTCTCCAAAGCCTGTGGCAAAGAACTCCCCTACGTCATTCGTGAGCGTCGCGGAGGCGACATTGCCGCAAACTGGTGCGACGCCACCAAGGCCGAGCGCGAGATGGGCTGGAAGGCTCAGTACGACCTCGCCGACATGTGCCGCGACTCCTGGAACTGGCAGTCCCGCAACCCCAACGGCTTCGCTGACGCCGAGTAATCAATCGCATTTGGCGTGGGGCAAATTCCGTGCAAGGGATTTGCCCCACGTTTTGTTTGTTCCACCCGTTAGCGACCAGCACCCTTCACCCGAAAGAGCATTACCGTGCAGAGTTCCTTCACTGAGTTCCTAAGCGCCCACCTCAACGAGATCAACGCTTATCTGGATACGTACTTTCGCCACCAGACCGATAGCGCCGATATCGAGCGATACCTGTATGCGCCCCTCGGTCACTACTCGGCCAACGCGGGAAAACGCCATAGGCCGCTCATCTGCATGCTCGCCTGCCGCGCGGTAGGCGGCGACTGGAACCGCGCGGCAACTTGTGCCGCCGCAATCGAGCATTTCCAGACCGGAGCGCTCATCCACGACGACATTGCCGACAACGGACAGCTCCGTCGCGGCGAGCCGTGCCTGCACATCACCGAGGGCGAGGGCATCGCCATCAACTGCGGCGACTACGCGCTCATGCTCGTTAGCGCCGCCGTGGCAAACGATCCCGACCTCGACGCGCCTCTCAAAGTGCGACTCATACAAGAGCTCACCTCCATGACGGCACGAACCATCGAAGGCCAAGCGCTGGACCTGGGCTGGGTACGCGACGGCCGCTTTGATTTGAGCATCGAGGACTATCTCGCCATGGCCACACACAAAACGGCGTTTTACAGCGGCGCCACTCCACTTGCCTGCGGAGCCATCATCGGCGGCGGCAGCGAGGAGCAGATCTCTGCCTTGCGCACCTTTGGCCTTCACACCGGCCTGGCGTTCCAGATTCAAGACGACTTGCTCAACCTGGTGGGTAAAAAAGAAGCGCGCAATAAGGACTTTCGCTGCGACATCACCGAAGGCAAGCGCACCCTGGTGGCCGTCCATGCCCTCAACTATGCCGACGACGCTTCCCACGACGAGCTGATGGATATTCTCACAAGCGGAACCACCGATCCTGATCGTCTGGACCGCGCCGTTCAGATTTTCGAGCGTACGGGCGCTATCGCATATGCGCACTCATACTCGCTCGATCTTACCGCCCACGCCAAAGCCGCACTGGAAAGCGTCGAACTCGACCCTCAGTGCAAGGGCCTGCTTTTGGGCATGGCGGATTTCTTTGTCGAGCGTCTGAACTAAAGATAAAGGACAACGAGAGCAGCAGTCAGCACACCGAACAGTGCGATAGACGCCAAAGCGGCATGGTCTTCCAGCAACGGGACAACGTCCGCCTTCGTGCCGTCGGCCATCGTCAATACCTCGCCCCATGCGTCGCTCATGGCGTTTCCCCTCTCTTGGCGTGTTTTCTTTAGGCTATGGGACAAACAACAAGGGAACGTAAAGGGCGCCCGAGCGTTTTGTCAGGCTCGCGCCGGGCGGACACTTATGGTTTTGCGCGCGTGTGTAGGCTGCAGATGTCGTGCGACTTAGCGCATAACTCGTTAACTTGATACACTGATGGGTAACTTTGAACGCGGACCGCCCGCAGGCGGCACGCGCCATATTGCATATGAAAGGGGTTCTCTTGGATCCGATTACAAAGGGCATGCAGGGACCCGCAGTTGAAGATATTCAAACGCGCCTGATTGGCCTGGGCTATACCATCGACGAACAGGAATACGCGCAGAAGCTCTACGGAGATACGACTGCGCGCGCCGTGGCGTCGTTTCGCGTTACCTCGGGCCTCGACGCCCTGGGCGACGTTGACATCATCTGCTGGAGCGCGTTGGTAGACGCCTCGTATAAACTGGGCGATCGCACGCTTTACCTGCGTCTTCCCAACTTCCACGGGGCCGATGTCGTCGCTTTGCAGCAGGCTTTGAACGCCCTGGGCTTTGGGTGCGGCGATGTCGATGGCTACTTTGGCCCGCATACCGAAAACGCCCTGCAGCAGTTCCAGGAAAATGTCGGCCTGTTTGCCGATGGCATGGCCTTCCAGGACACGTTTCGCTACATCGATCGCCTGCGCCACGTATGGGAGGGAAAGCCCTCTGTGCTGGAGGCGGAAGAGCGTACCGGCTTTGCGCGCGCCGCGAATGTGCTTGAGCATTATCGCATCGCCGTAAGCGGACAGGACGCCATCGCCCGCAGCATTGCCTCGCGCATGTGGAATATCGCCTCGGCCACAACGGAAAACAGTGGCATGGTGCTAAGCGAGGGCGAAGCTCCCGAGGGCATGGATTTGGTTCTTGAGCTCGCAAGCGACGAGCTCCCAGAGAACGCCGAGCCGCGCCCGACCCTCACACTCGCCCAGTGCAACAACCTTGCCAAGCGCATTAGCACCGCTTTTGAGGCCGCGGCGTCCAAACCCGCGCATCTGCGCATCGAACTTACCGGCCTTACGTGCTACAACGGCACGTTCACGTCAAGCGATGCGCAAACCCTTGCTGTGCGTATTCTCGATGGCGTTTGCGCCGCCTTGAGTGATTAGGTAAACTAGACAGGCTGCGATAGCAGCACGTCCGCATTGGGGTATCGTCCAGCGGCAGGACCCCGGTTTTTGGTGCCGGTTACGGGGGTTCGAATCCCTCTACCCCAGCCCTTGTCTTATTGAGCCCCGGCCATAGCGCCGGGGCTTTTTGCGTCGGGACGGGGACTCGAACCCGCGAGGGTGCGGAGCCGAGCGAACGCGCGAGCGTTGGCCCTTGATATCCCTCCATGCAGCCCTCGTCCAGAGGATTTTCGGCGTCGGATATCCTGGGAAAACACAAACTTCCTGATTTCAGTAGCAGTCCAGCACTTTTGCAAGTAGACACGCTTTTCCAAACTGAAAAGCCCAGGTAAAACTCATCTAAATAGTCTATCTACTCCACCAAACGTAATACTGCTACTGAAATCAGAAAGTTTCTCAAAGCAAAGGTATTTTTGCTCGTGTTATTGGCCCGCCTTACCGAAAAGACACGAGAAACAGGCGCCGTAATCAACCCTTTCGCACCAAATGCTCCACTTCCCCGCAGCTAAAGCTTATCCACATCACGTTGAGGAGCCGCAGAGAGGCAGCTGCCGCAATTGTTCAAGGCGTCAATCGTCACATGCAATGGTATTCTTGTTGCCCCATTGCTCAAACGCACCAACAAACGCTAGGAGTCCCATGGATCTCATCGCACAGCTTGCTCGCGAGCTCGATCTCAAAGTCACCGACGTTGACGCAGCCGTCAAGCTCATTGACGAGGGGAACACCATCCCCTTTATCGCCCGCTACCGCAAAGAAGCGACTGGCGGCATGGACGACGTCGCCCTCCGCGCGCTCAACGAGCGCCTGAGCTACCTGCGCAATCTTGAGCAGCGTAAAGAGGATGTCATCGTGCTCATCAACGCCCAGGGCAAGCTCACGCCCGAGCTGGAGCAGCAGATTCGCGAAGCCGAGCAGCTGCAGCGCGTCGAGGACCTCTACAAACCCTATCGCAAGAAGCGCATGACGCGCGCCCAAAAAGCCCGCGAGGCGGGACTCGAGCCGCTTGCCAACATGATCATCATGCAGGCAAGCCCCAAGGGCGGTGGCTCGGCCATCGAGGCAGCCGCAGCATACATTAATGAGGAAGCCGGCTTCGATACCGCCGAAAAAGCCCTCGCAGGCGCCTCCGATATCGTGGCGGAAATTGTCGCCGAAGACCCCGAGAATGTCGCCGACCTGCGTGCTTTCATCCAAAACACCGCCGATATCGTTGTCGAGGCGACCGACCCCACCGAAAAGACCCCATACGAGCCCTACTATGCCTACGACGAGCCGCTGCGTCGCATCCCCAACCACCGTGTTCTCGCCATCGACCGCGGTGAGCGAGAGGGGAAGCTACGGGTTCGCGTGAACGTCGATAACCAGGCAGCCGTTTCGCGCCTGGGAAGCCGCTGGCCGCGTCGGCAAGGCGTTTTTGCCCCCATATTCGACACCGCTATCGCCGATGGCTACAAACGTCTCATGGCGCCTTCACTCGAACGCGAGGCCCGCGCCAAGCTCACCGTGCGCGCTCAAGCCGATGCCATCAACGTGTTCGCCAAGAATCTCGAAGGCCTGCTCTCAGCTCGACCGGTTCGCGGCGCACGCGTGCTGGCACTCGATCCCGGCTACCGCACTGGCTGCAAGGTCGCCGTCATGGACGAGACCGGCAAGCTACTCGACCACGGCGTCGTCTATCCCACCAAGCCGCGCCACGACGTTGCCGGCACCAAACGCGAGCTGGCTCGCCTGGTCAAAAAGGACAAGGTCAACACCATTGTTATTGGCAACGGCACGGCAAGCCGCGAAACCGAGGAAGTCGTGAGCGAGTTTATCTCCGAGCAGGCGCCCGGGCTTCGCTACACCATCGTCAACGAAGCCGGAGCGTCGGTTTACTCGGCATCCGAGCTGGCGAGCCAGGAATATCCCGATCTTGACGTCACGGTGCGCGGCGCCCTTAGCCTGGGTCACCGTCTGCAAGACCCCCTTGCCGAGCTGGTCAAAATCCCGCCCCAGTCCATTGGCGTTGGCCAGTATCAGCATGACCTCGACCAGGCCGAGCTTTCGTACTCGCTGGGCAATGTTGTAGAAGACGTTGTCAACCGCGCGGGCGTCGATGTAAACACCGCAAGCACAAGCTTGCTGGGCTATGTGTCCGGCATCACGCCAACGGTTGCCCGCAACATCGTCGCCTACCGCGAAGAAAACGGCCCCTTCACCGACCGCGCGCAACTCAAGAAGGTCTCGAAGCTCGGCCCCAAGGCGTATCTCAACGCTGCAGGATTCCTGCGCATTGCAGATGGCAAAAATCCGCTCGACGCAACAAGCGTCCACCCCGAAAGCTACGCCGTTGCCAACGAGGTGCTCAAGCGCGCGGGCGTTAAAGCCGATGAGCTCAAGCGCGGTGGAATCCCCGATATCGAACGCCGCGTGGGCAGCATCGGCGAGATCGCCGGAGAGCTCGGTTGCGGCATCTTGACGCTCATCGACATCATCGACGAGCTCAAAAAGCCCGGCCGTGACCCCCGCGACGACGCCCCCGAAGTTGTCTTTAGCCGCTCCGCCCTCTCCATCGATGACCTGGAGGCGGGCATGAAACTCAAGGGCACGGTGCGCAATGTCGTGGACTTTGGCGCATTTGTCGACATCGGCGTGCATCAAGACGGTCTGGTGCACATCTCCAAGATGGCCAACCGCTTTGTCAAACACCCCAGCGACGTTGTTCGCGTGGGCGACACCGTCGATGTATGGGTCGAGAAAGTCGACCGTGATCGCAAGAAGATCTCGCTCAGCATGATTGAGCCTCGATAGCTCTCAATAGCAAAAGTCAAGGCGTCCGCACTGCAACTCGATTCGCAGTGCGGACGCCTTTTATGAAGGGCTTGTGAAAATGTGACAAAATAAACCTGTCGACTTTTTGTCACATTGGCTAGCTGTTGAGGATGCGGTCAAGGCTTCCGGAGCTTGAGTCGCGATAATCGGCCGAGGTTAGGATCTCCTGTGGGATACGACCGCCCTCACGCAAGATATTGCGGAACTGCACGCGCGTGACCATGGGCAGGTCGGCGATAGCGCGCGCGAGATTTTGCGGCACGCCCTGATTCTCGGATGCATGCTCCACCCCGCGACCGTCCTTCAAACGACGCTTGTGAGCCGCCAGCATAGCCTTGTACATACCCGCGTGCATGCGAATCTTCGTATTGTTTGCCGCACGGGCCTGTTCGACGATGCGCGCGCCTTCGCGGTCGATATCGCCCGCATAGTACACATAGTCGTATCCATAGCCGATATCGGACAGATAATCGTCCAGCGCATGCGAGACGCTCGCCTTGCAACCGCTGCCAAAAATTACGCCGCTCACGCGCACACCAAAGAGCTTGACCGACGATTTGCCGCGCAGCAGACGCGCGATCTCGTCGTATGTGTCGATATTCTCGACCATGATGAACGGCTTATTGGCACCGATGCCAAAGAAGCTCGTGAAATGATACGGGCGCTGGGGCGTGATCTTAAGTGCTGCCACGTTAACGCCGCGGTCGTTCAGGCGCTTGAACAGGCGCTCACCGCGCTTACCATCAAAGGCCTTCTCATCGTTAAAAATTTCAAAGGCGCGCTGACGACGCGAGGCGTACGGGGTATCCATGCCGTCCGTTTGCTCGATCCACGTAGTGATAGCCTCAAAATCATGCGCAAGCTGCTGCTTGGCGTTTTGATGACCGTTTTCGTGCACGGCAGTCTTCGCCATCGGACGATTGTCAACGCGCGTGATCTTGGCATATTGAACGCGATCGCCGTGCGCGACAGCAGAAAGCGGCAACACGGTTGCCACCTTTGCGAGCTGCCCTCGAATCACGCGTACGATAGAGCGAGATTCGGGTCGGACGGAATCGTTCGAGCGATGAGCCCCCATTGTCTGAGTCGAAGGCGAATCCTGCTTGCGAGACGACTTGACCGCCTCGGAACGCCCGGGCTTTCCCTTTCGCTTCCTGTTCGCAGGAGTCTCCTTTTTTACCGAAGAGCGAGCCTCTCCCTCCTTAGCGTCCTCATGCTTTCGCTGAGTATCTCGCTCGGCAAAAGCAACGCGACCGCGATTTGCCTCCGCCTGCTTAAATGCTGCGCCTTTCTTTGAAACGGCTGGCTCTTTGGGAACGGGCGCTTTTTTCTCGGCAGGAGCGGACGGAGCATCCTGAGCCTGCGGCTGCTGCTTTTTGGGTCCCATGGCGTGAACTTCTGGCTCTTGGCCCTTCGGCTCGGCGAGCCTTGGCTGCTCCGTAGAGTTGTCCTGGATATCCCGTGATGCTTTCTTGTCCTGCACACGGCGATGCACGCGCGCTCCTCGGCCCACCTTCGAGACAAAGGCCACCGGATTGTCGTCCGGCTTGGCCTCCTCTTTCTGTGGTGCCTCGGAAGGCGCGGCGGCGGGCAATTCCTGGTCGCAACGGGTATCCTCGGCTCGAGGTACCGCAGGCTTCGCTGATCCAGAATCTTTCTCGGACCTGCACGCCGCTGCGGGTGCAGCCTGTCCAGCGTCTTTAGCCTCAGCAGCCAACGTCTCGGCAGGCGCCGTTTCCTCCTCGACGTCAAAGCCATCGTTTAGATCCTCGGCGCCATCAACAATAATAAGCTCGGAAACCTTTGCGCAAATCGAATAGATGGCAGGGCGCCCGTCGACACCGGCCTCATCGATGCGCTCGATAAGCCCCGACTTGATAAACTCATCGCGTAGACGCTTGGTATCGATATCCTTATCGATCGAGCGGAAAAGCCCGCCCAGTGAGCTCGACTTGATTTTGAGGACCTTACGGCCCAACAGACCGCGCGAAATAACAGCTGCCTGCTTGGAGCTCAACGAGGTGAGAGCAGCGATGCGACGCGCCAGCGCATCGACATCGTTTTGATTATCGCTATACAAAGATGAAGACACACAAGCCTCCTCGAAGATAAACACAAACGTCTTTATGGTACCCCATGGAATCTAAACGAGGCTTCTTGCTCGAACGATTCCACGGGGAGTGCGGCGCAACAGGACTCCTTGCAAGCAGTTGGGCGTACCCCGGCACCACGTATCGCCAAAATAAAAAAACGCCCGAGTGCGGCTGCAGAGCACTCGGGCGAATATAACGATGTGCGAAAGGTACACTCAGACGCGATTAGGCGTTTTGAGCAGCTCCATCGGCAGGAGCCTCAACAGATGCGCGACCATACTCGGCGCGGCCCATCTCGGTCCACTCGGGCTCCTCGTCGGGCAGGGAGCCTGCCTCCTTGCCAAAGAGCTCCTTCAGGCAGTTCACGGCAACAATCAGGCCCAGGACCATCAGCAGCACGGCGAAGAGCAGCTGCAGGCCCTTGGTGGCAAGCACGGGCGTCGCAGCGGCGCCGGCAGTTGCTGCGGGGATCGATCCAAACAGACCGTAGGCCTGGATAGCGGCAACGCAGCCCAGGGCGCTCTGCACCAGAGAGGTGAAGGTGCATACCAGCAGGAACACCACGGGCACATAGAGCATCCAGCCCTTGCGGCCGGTGCACTTGCAGAACACAGCGAGCGTGATCATGGTCATGCCGCCGAGCAGCTGGTTAGAAGCACCAAACAGCGGCCAGATGTTGGCATAGCCACCAAAGGCCAGAGCAAGACCGGGAAGCAGAGTAACAACCGTAGCGAACCAGGGGTTGCCCAAAACCTTCATGACGCCGGTCTTGGCATTGATTGCCAAAGCGTCATTGGTCTTGGCAAAGAACTCGGAGAACGAGGTGCGGGCGATGCGGGCAACGGCGTCGAGCGAGGTCAGGGCAAGTGCAGAAACGTTCATGGTCATGAACACGGTGGCAACAGTCTGGTCGACGCCAAAAGCCGTCATGCCGCGAGCGATGCCGGCAGCGAAGATCTGAAACGGGGTGGAGGCAAGGCCGCCGTTGGCAACGTTCACCGTGCCGGTACCGGCGGTATTCATCGAGGAGAACATGATGCCGGCGACAACGATGGCGAGGACGCCCACAAAGGACTCGACGATCATGGCGCCGTAGCCAACCTTGACGGCGTCGGCCTCCTTCTCGACCTGCTTGGAAGAGGTGCCGGAAGACACAAGGCTATGGAAGCCGGAAAGTGCGCCGCAGGCAACGGAAACAAACAGGATGGGGAACATCATGCCAGAAGCAGTGGAGAAGCCGGTAAACACAGGAGCGGTGATGGTTGCCTGACCCTGAGCGCCCAGGACAAAGATGCCCAGCACGGCACAGACAATCATGACGATCATCATGATCGAAGTGAGATAGTCGCGCGGGGTCTTGAGCACGCTGATGGGCATAGCACCGGCAAAGACCAGGTAGACCATCACAACGGCGAACCACTGGAACTTATCGAGGTACAGCGGGAACTGCATGCCCACGGCGAACATGAGAACCATCAGCACCACGCCAGTGGCGAACTCGGCCACACCGGTGAGGTTGAATTTCTTCTGGGCATAGCCAAAAGCGATGGCAACAAAGGTGAAGAGGATGGAGATGGTACCTGCGCAACCGGCGGCATAGGACTTGGTGAAGTCGATAGCAGCAGTAGCCACGCCATCTGCACCCATGACCGGGGTGAACTTGAAGGTACCGCACACCATGTCGGTGAAAGCAGCGATGACGATGATGCAGAACAACCAGCAGAACAGGAGGAACAGGCGACGACCGGTCTTGCCGATGTACTTCTCGATGAGCTGGGCCAGCGACTTGCCGTTGTTCTTCATCGAGGCATACAGGGCGCCAAAGTCATGTACGGCACCAAAGAAGATGCCGCCCACAAGCACCCACAGCACAACGGGCAGCCAGCCAAAAGCCATGGCCACGATGGTGCCCGTGACAGGGCCTGCGCCGCAGATCGAGCTGAACTGATGCGAAAATGCGGTGAATGCAGAGACGGGCGAGAAGTTCTTGCCGTCCTTCATGCGCTTGGCAGGAGTAAGGGCCTCCCTATCGACGCCCCACTTATTGGCCAGCCAGCGTCCGTACCCGAGATAGCCGCAGGCGAGAACCGCCGCGCACACGAGCATGACTACAACTCCGTTCATACTATCCTTCCTTCTGAGGTTTCCCCAACACTTTCGATTTCGATAAAAAACGAGGGCCGTCGATTTTCGATTCGACGGCCCTCGTCTTTTATCAGCCGCCCGCATTTGGCACGGGCTGACTGTTTATCGCCAACCCGCGCTAAATAATAATTACGCTGATAATGTGTAGCTGGCTCATAAACATGCTGTGGCATTCCTCTACAAAGCGATGGGTCCCTGTTGAATTCCCATCTCCCTACGTTGCATTTATGCAGTCTACGCTTTAGCTCAATGAAGTCAAGCTTGGCTTTAATTGTTTCGTAAGCGTTTCGTCAGACCACACACCGCCATGTCAATCAAGATCGCGCAGCCGGGCTTCTCACGTGCTCCCATGCCGCACCCCTGCTCAAACGCAGCCTTCGTCCCAAGCGCGCTTACCAACCCCTTACTTTCGATTCTTCGTTCTTATCTTTCGAGTTATTGATGGGTTTCGTTTTCGTTTCAAACAAAAAGGGGCCGGGAATTACTCCCGACCCCCAGAGGCAAGATATCGATTGGCGATTAACTCATCAGTGCATTGGTGATCTCGTCCGCAACGCTATCGGCCTCGGTCCAGTTGCCGTCCTCGTCGCGCTCGCACTCAAGATCCACATCGACATTCTGCGTCTCGACGCCACGGATGGCATCCATCATCAGCTCGCCGACCTTCTTGTAAAGCTCGTCCTCGCTCAAACCTGCATAGTTGTTGGGATCGCCCATAAAGTCATCGGCTGCCTGCTGCAAAGCCGTCATCACGTCCTTCATGGACTTAGAGGTGAGCGTCACGTGCGCAACGGCGGTATCGTCTTCCTCGTCGACATCGACCGAGGTGATCTCGTAATCAAAGCCATCAAACAAAACGTTAACGAACTCCTCGGCATCGATACCGAACTGGGAGAGGTCGGCTTCATCCTCAATGTCGCTGATCATCTCATCCCAATCGTCACCCTTCTTGTTGACGATCGTGTCGAGCTCTCCGGACAGGCCCTCTCGAATGACCTCCTCCGACGAAGGACCGTTGTTGCAGGCGCACAGCGCAAGCATGCTCAGCGCAGCAATCAGAATAAGCGCGAGCGTCGTGAGTTTCTTCTTCATCGTTCCTCCGAACGTAGCCGCGGGCCCGCCATGGCACTTCCCATGTTCCCCCAAGCCCATTTACACACTGACTTGAGAATATCAGACCACCTCTTCAAAAAAAAGCAATGACAAGGCATTATTCGGGGGACGGCGTGGGTTCTTACCAGCCATTAAAAAGCGGACGCCCCGAATACGGAAGTCCGCTCAACATCCAATTGGCAACGGGCAGAGATGCTACTCTTTGGCGCCATACTGCTCGTAGTACGCATCGATAGCTGCCTTGAGGGTATCGTCGATAACTACTTTGCCGTCAATCTCGTGGTTGTAGAGCACCTCGACGACCTCGGCCATCGAAACGATGCTCGCCACGGAGAAACCGTACTTGGCCTCGATTTCCTTCTGCGCCGTGGTAACGCCGCCCTTGCCCACTTCCATACGGTTGAGGGAAACGATCAAGCCGCAGATCTCGACATCGGCAGCAGCCTTGACCTTGGGATAGGTCTCGTCGATGGACTTACCGGAGGTGGTCACGTCCTCGACCATCACCACACGGTCGCCGTCCTTGGGTTCATAACCCAGCAGATTACCCTTATCGGCACCGTGGTCCTTGGCCTCCTTGCGGTCGCAGCAGTATTTAACCTCCTTGCCATACAGCTCGTGATAGGCAATGGCGGTCACCACGGCCAGGGGAATGCCCTTGTAAGCAGGTCCAAACAGCACGTCGAAGTCGTCGCCAAAGTTATCGTGAATGGCCTGCGCATAGTACTCGCCCAGGCGCTTGAGCTGGCTGCCCGTCACGTAAGCACCGGCGTTCATGAAGAACGGCGATTGACGGCCGCTCTTGAGCGTAAACTCGCCAAATTTGAGCACGTCGGACTCGACCATGAACTTGATGAACTCTTGCTTGTAAGCCTCCATACGAAGCTCCCTTCGGTTGCGAGCGAATCTGCTGCCCATGATACCAGTGAATAACAAACGGGGCGGCAACGTTTAGCGTCACCGCCCCGCCTTGGTCTTTATCTCACAAACCGAATGCTATCCGCTATAGCGCGAAAGAAACGCACGGGTGCGTTCATGCTGCGGAGAGCCCAGCACCTGGGCAGGTGAGCCCTCCTCTACGATCAGGCCGCCATCCATAAAGACTACGCGGTCGGCAACGTCGCGGGCAAAAGCCATCTCGTGCGTGACGATGATCATCGTCGTGTCCTCATCTGCCAGCTGGCGAATCACCTTGAGCACCTCGCCCGTCAGCTCGGGGTCAAGCGCACTGGTGGGCTCGTCAAAAAAGAGAATGTCGGGATTGAGGCACAGGGCGCGTGCGATGCTTGCACGCTGCTGCTGGCCGCCGGAAAGCTGACAGGGGACCTTGTTTTCACAGCCCTCAAGGCCCATCTTGGCGATAAGCGCCCGGGCCTGCGCTTCCACCTCTGAGCGTGAACGCTTTTGCACGGCAATGGGAGCGTCACAGATATTGCGCATCACCGTCATGTGCGGGAAGAGATTGTAGCCCTGAAACACCAGACCAAAGCGGCTCTTTGCCGCACGAAGGTCGGCCCCCTTGGCATAGGTGACCGCACCGCCCTTCGAAGAAGCGACCGTCAGGTCACCATAGCGCAGCGACCCCGCATCGATGGTCTCGAGCGTGGTGGCACAACGCAACAGCGTCGATTTGCCACCACCCGAAGGCCCGATAATGGCCACGGCCTCACCAGGACGTACGGAAAGCGAGATATCACGCAAAACGCAGGTCTTGCCAAAGGATTTGCTCACGTGCTCCATCGAGAAGACAGGAGCCGCACAGCGATTGGAATCGGTCATCGTTGCCCCTTATCAGTCGTGGTAATAATCGAGCTTTTTCTCCAGCGCGCCCATAGCGACCTCGACCAAGAAGTTGAAGCCCCAGTAGAACGCTGCAGAAATGGCAAAGGGCACCATGCTCACCTGCGAGGCGACAAGCGCCTTTGCGGTCGAGAACATCTCGGCCACGCCAATTGCGAAGGCAAGCGACGTGTCTTTGACGAGCGTGATCACCTCGTTGCCCATAGCCGGCAGGATGCGCTTGACCACCTGCGGCAGCACGATACGGAAAAACGTCTGCACCTTGGTGTAGCCCAAAACCTCGGCCGCTTCGTACTGGCCGCGTGGAATGGACTGAATGCCTGAACGGTAAATCTCGGCAAAATACGCAGCGTAGTTGATGATAAAAGCGACGATGCACGCGTACCACTTGGAATCCGGCGTTAAGCGGATACCAAAAACGTAGTACGGCGCAAAATAGATAGCGAACATCTGCAGCATCAGCGGCGTGCCGCGCATAACGGAGATATAGATGCGCGCAAGCAGCGCGAGCGGGCGAATCTTGCTCATACGCGCAAGCGCCACGGGCACCGCCAAGGGGATCGACCCCACGAGCGTCAACACAAAGATCTGCAGTGTCGTACCAAAGCCCGAGAGCAACATTCCCGACATCGTTGTGATATCCATGCTCTACCTTTCTATAGACACGCAACTCCCGATGCCGACCAGCCGACATCGGGAGCACAGTCCACCCATTGCGAGGCACCCGGACGAGTGCCCCGAATGAAGCAATCCTTACTTAAGCACCCAGTTATCGTAGCTAATGCCGTAATCCGCGTACTTCTCGCACAGGTCCTTGACAAAACCGTCCTTGTCCATTTCCTTCAGGGTCTCGGTGACCTTGGAGGCAAGGGCGTCGTCACCCTTCTTGAAGCCCACGGCATAGTGCTCTTCGGAAAGCATCTCGTCGAGCTGCACGTACTCGTCGGGCTTTGCGGCAAGCTGGTACTGAGCAATCGAGAGGTCGCAGGCAACCGCGTCGACGGCACCGGACTCAAGCTGCATGAAAGCCGTGTTGTAGTCGCCGATGGTCTCGAGGGATGCAAAGGTAGCGGCAAGGTCGGCCTTATCGCCGCTCAAAACGTCCTCTGCAGCAGAGTCGGTCTGGGTGATGACGGTCTTGCCGGCAAGGTCGTCCAGGCTCTTGATGCCGCTATCCTTCTTGACCACGATCACCTGGCCGTTGAGCATATAGGGATCGGAGAAGGTGTAGTCGTCCTCGCGGCCTTCCATGGTAAAGCCGTTCCAGATGCAGTTGATGGCACCGGAGTTAAGCAGGCTGTCCTTGGCATCCCAGTCGATGGGCTCGAGCTTAAGCTCCCAGCCGCAACGCTTGGCAACCTCGGTGGCAAGCTCGATATCGAAACCGGTGAACTCGCCGTCATCGCCCACAAAGCCATAGGGAGGATAGGACTGGTCAAAGCCAACCGTCAGGGTCTTGATGTCTGCGGAATCATCGCTGCCGGCAGAAGCGGAGCCAGCAGCGGAGCCCGCCGTCTGGGCAGACGTGCCACCGCAGCCAACCAGAGCAAAGGCGGCAACAAGCGCAAACGCGCATGCAACAAAAGCCATAAAGCGCTTCTTATTCATGGGTAATCCTCAATCTCATCGCAATGCCGGCAACTTCGCGCTTCCCGCGCAAAACCGCCGGCCTCTTTCGTAACGCGTTTCACTTTAGCCTAGTGGAGTGTAAGACGCAAGGAATTACTTTAGTCGAGTGGAGAAAAAACGACACACTGCGTTAAAAATCAGCAGGGCCGCAGCTCAACGCTGCAACCCCGCTTCCGCTCGATTGTTACAAGATAAATTCGTTAGCCCCTAAAGCCATCTTCAAAGGGAACCTTCTCGGCCGAACGGCGCTTGCCTACCACCACGGCGCCAACGCCCGAAAGCGAGAGCGCTGCAGAGACCACAAGACCGATCGTGCTGGCGTCTGCCGTCGCGGGAAGCTTCTCGACCTCGTCCGACTTCGTATCGGCCCTGTCGGCACCGGCCTTGGCCTTGCCCTGGCCGTTGACACCCTTGTCTCCCTGGCCCTTGCCGCCATCGTCTTTCGAATCGGTGCTGTCTTTGCCGCCATCCGGCTTCTCGCCCGTGCTCGGCAGCGAAGTGGATCCTGAACCCTGCGCGCCTGCACCAGAGGAGGCTCCGTTGTCAGAAGTATCCCCGTTTGTCGCACCGCCATTGGCATCTCCGGCATCATCGCCAGAGTCTCCATCGGCATCGGCAGAACCGTTCGATCCAGCCGCGCTATCCGAGGGCGTACCACTCGGAGCGTTCGAGCTCGAGCTACCGCCCGATGTCGAGCCGTCACCGGAATCTGCACCGCCGCCCGTACTCGGCGAAGACGTGGACCCCGTACCCGCATCGGTAGAAGGAGCGTTCGGAGAGCCCGTCGTGCCGCCACCCGCAGGCGTCGTGACGGTACCACCGGCAGCAGAAGAACCACCGCCCGTGCCCTGAGACGGCTGATCGGTAGAGCCCGAGCCAGAACCCGTACCGCTATCGGAGCTCGCGCCGGAACCCGAGCCATTGTCGGAACCCGAACCGGCACCGGCGTCGGAATCCGTATCAGAGCCCGAGCCAGATGTGTCTTTATTCGCATCGTTTTCGGTCTTGTGCTGGGCCAGATATGTCAGGCACGTCTTCTTTTCGCGCGTGTAGCGATTCGCATAGCTTGCGGCATACTGATTGGTCGACGTGTTGGTCATGTAATCGACCAACGCATCGCAGATAGCAGTCACGGCCTGTTCGTCGGACATATCGTTGGAAAGATTGGCCATCTTGAAGAACTTCTGGCAGCCACCCGAGCCAAACAGGTTATTCATGCCCCAGCACAAGCCCTTAAGGCAGTCGGCACGACCCGAAAGGTCAAGCCCGTACTTGCGCACGATGCGCTCGACCGGCAGGTAATACTCCTGATATCCATATGCATCCTGGAGTGCCGAAAACTCTTGTGGATCGGCAGCATACGCGGCATGCCAGGCATCCTCGGCAAGCTGGCCCAGCTCGGTGAGCTTGTGAGTCTTTTTGTCGTAAATCACGTCATCGGCGTCGCGCTTAAGTTCGCTGCCGCGATCGATGACCGTCTTGAACATGCCGTACTTCTGAGGATTGTAGCTGTAGCACTCCTGCATGAAGTCGACGAGCGCATAGCGACGATCAAACTGGTAGAAACCCATGGCATGATAGCCGTCGCCATAGCTAAAGCCCAGATTGTAATTGCTGCCGCTCTCGTTTTGGGCGAAGTACTTCAGCTCGGAGGAAAGCGCCATCGGCTGCAGACTCGAGGAGCTTGTCGCCATGATCGAATTGAAGGAGAGCGTCATAAGAGACGAAGAGTCCACGGCTTCCGAATACTCATCGCCAGGATCGTAATCCGAAGGAGTGGGCTGCTTTGCATCGACATCGGTGATGGGATCGGCGTTGGCATTGCCGGCAATATCTTGCTGCTGGACGGTATCGGTCTGTGCAAACATGGGAACAGGCGCCGCCACGCCCAGCGTGAGCGAAAGTGCGAGTCCGGCAACGATAGCCTGATGCTTAGGCTTCATGGTTCCTCCCTGGTTCTGCGTCCCCTTTTGCGGGGATGGGTTCATTTGATGTGCGATTGCGTCAGAGCGCAAGAGGTATATCTAGTATGTTGAATCTCGCCTGTTTTTGCAATCCCCCGTCAGCATGCGGCGCAGGCAAAGGATGCATTTACACCTTCCGCGCGCCGCACGCCAACAAAGCGAGGTATTAAAAGCCGCAAATAACCTCGGGAGTCATACGCGAAATGACCTCGACGGCAACACGGGCCGACTCGATCACGTCGTCGATGGCGCAAATCGAGGTAGCCGTGTGGATATATCGGCAGGGCACGCCCGAAACCACGCACGGCACGTCCATAAGATGCACGGGGCCGCCATCGGTGCCACCGCCCTCGCGCACGCTCTCTTGCACGCGCAGCCCCGCTGCCTCGGCGGCATCCAACACAAAGCGCTGATACCGAGGATTCGTGATCATGCAACGGTCGAAATGTCGGAACATAGGACCGCCGTGAAGCGCCGTCTGCACCTCATCGGGAGCTAAGAAGGTATCGTCTGCAGGACAGCCCTCGAACATGTACGCAACATCTGGATCGAGCGTCCGCGCCGCTGCCGCCACGCCGCGCTCCCCCACTTCCTCCTGTGCGGAAACGGATGCGACCACGTCAACGGACAGGTCGTCGCGAGAAGCGAGCTCGCGCAGGGCGATCAGCATCGCCGCCACGCCCGCGCGGCAATCAAACGCCTTGCCCACCGCAATGCCGCGCTCGGCATCAAAGGTAAACTGCGTCGCCACGACAAAAGGCTCGCCGATGCGCAGGAAAAAGCGCTCGCGTGCCTCCTCGGCACTTGTCGCGCCCACGTCGAGAATCATCTCGGGCGGTACATGGGCGGCTTTCTCGGCGGCACTGGTAAAATGCGGCGGCTTGACGCCGATGGTACCGTGCAACCATTCGCCCCGGGCATTGCGCACCAGCACGTCCTGGCCGCAAAGGGCCCCTTCGGGAAAACGCCCCAGTGTCACAAAACCCATAGTTCCATTTGCGCGAATGGTGCGCACCATGCCGCCCACCTCGTCGCCATGGGCATCCATCATCACGCGCGGACGAGCGCGATCGCCGTCAAGCCCCGTGCCGTTCGGCACAATCAAGCCATCACGCAGCGTGTTTTCTTCCACCGTGGCCCATCCGTCGCAAAAGTCGCGAACCACATCGATAACCTCATCCTCAAAACCCGAAGGACCCTTGGCATTGGAGAGGCGCTCGAGCAGCCGAACCACCTCGTTGCGATCGATCTTCATTGCTGTCCTTTCAACAAAACGACCCCCGCAGGCCTGCGCCGGCGGAGGTCGAGCATGCAAACGCTATTGGTAAATGTACCTTAGCAGACCTTGAAGACCCAGTTGTGCTTATCCTCAACGGCACCATCCTGGATGCCAGTGAGCGTCTCGCGCAGTTTCTTCATCACCGGGCCGCACTCGGTGTGGCCAGCGGGGAAAACGACCGTCTCGTCGGCGCCGTAGACCTTGTTGTCAATCTCGCCCACCGGGGAGATAACAGCTGCGGTACCGCACATGCCGCACTCGGAGAACTTGCCCGAGGCGACCTCGGCCCACTCCACAGGGCGCTCGTCCACCGTCATGCCCAGGTCCTGGGCCACCTGCACAAGGGAGCGACGGGTGATGGAGGGCAAGATGGAGTTGGTGTGGCTCTTGGGAACCACAAGGGTGTTGCCGTCGACGAACAGCACGTTGGCGCCGCCGGTCTCCTCAACGTAGGTACGGGACTCGGAATCGAGATACAGGTTGTCGGCGTAACCCTGAGCGTGAGCCTCGACGGAAGGCTTGAGGCTCATGGCGTAGTTGAGGCCGGCCTTGATGTTGCCAGTGCCGTGGGGTGCAGCACGGTCGTAATCGGAAATACGCAGCTTGACGGCCTTGAGGCCGCCCTTGTAGTACGGGCCAACCGGCGTGACGAGGATGCGGAACGTGTACTCAGGAGCAGGAGCGACACCGATCACGTTGCCGGAACCGATCATAAACGGGCGGACATAGAGCGTAGCGCCCGAGCCAAAGGGCGGAACCCACGCAGCATTAGCGGTAACGACCTGCTTAACGGCCTCGACAAAGCGGTCAACGGGGAACGGAGGCATCTCAAGGCGCTGGGCAGAGTCATACATGCGCTGTGCATTCTGGTCGGGGCGGAAGCACACGACGCTGCCGTCCTGAGTGGTGTATGCCTTGAGGCCCTCGAAGACCTCCTGGCAGTAATGGAAAATGCCGCCGCACTCGGAAACATGCATGGTGTGGTCGGTCGTCAGGCCGCCCTCGTCCCACTCGCCATCCTTCCAATGTGCCTCGTAGCTGTAGTCGGTCTGCATGTAATTGAAGCCGATGTTGCCCCAATCCAGATCCTTCTTCTCAACGGTCATACTGTGCTCCTTCTCTTGCAATAGTCCACGCGCCGCGCCGGCATTGGACCACGCATGCCTGCAGCACATGTGTGGGCTTCTCGCCAAGACGGTCGCATGTTGGGCATTCTACTCCCACCACCGACCTGTGGCACATTTTCTCTCGTTTGAGGACAAACGAAATACAACCGTAACGTTTCGCACGCGGAGTTGTCCGTACAAGCAAGGACGCCCACCTCATGAGGGGCTGATGTTCAAATACTCATCGAGAGGATGGGTGTCATGCGGCTATCCAGCGCCAGCTCCGCCACATGACACGTTGCGGCCGCAACAATCTCTATACTGAAGGTACGCATCCCGATGTTGCAACGGCAAGGAGAGCCGCATATGACCGTCACCATGGAAAAAGAGCACCTGACCGAAGACCTGCTCAAGCGGCTGCTCGCGAGCTCGAGCGTCGAAAGCTATCTCGATACGCATGAGACGGTCAACACGACGCTGACGGAATTTCTTCGCGAACTCATCGATGCTCGCAGACTCAAAAGGTCCGAAGTTGCGCGCGAATCGGGTCTCAATCCCACAGTGGTGTACGACATTTTCGCCGGCAAGAGCAGACCCGGACGCGACCACGCTATCATGCTGGCGCTCGGCATCGGCTGCACACTCCGCGAAACGCAGCGCCTCCTAAGACTCGATAGCCAAAGCTCCAAGCGGCGCCGAGCTCAGCCTCTCGTTTGACAGTGGGGACAAAACCCTCACCATCTCACTGAACAAGGCTCGAGAGTCAACCGACGAGGCCGCCGACACAGGCAACGAAAGCTTCACCGACAGCTCTGCTGATAGCCCCGAGGATACTCCGGCTGCATCCTCGTCCGACTTCCGCGCCCTGATGGACGGCTACGAGCAGTTTATGAACAGCTACGTTGAGTTCATGAAAAAGTACGAGGATTCAGACGACACCACCTCGATGCTTGCTGACTACGGATCGATGATGCAGCAGTACAGCGATTGGTCGAAAAAATTTGATGACGTTGACGAAAGCTCGCTGTCTGCCGATGACCAAGCTTACTACCTGGAGGTCCAAGGGCGCGTTGCGCAGAAGCTGAGTGAGATCCAGTAACCACAAGCTAAACGCCACACACCAAGCTAGCAACAAAAAAGATCCGCCATCCAACGATGGCGGATCTTTTTCACACTGATTGGTTTTCCAAAAACCTACGCGTTTTTCTTGCCAAACTTTGCCTTGAGCAGGCCCACAACCGTTGGGACAACCGAGACAGCAACGATACCTACGATCAGCAGCTCAAAATGCTCCTGTACAAAAGGAATGCCGCCAAAGAAGAATCCCAGCAGCGTGAAGAGCGTGGACCAGGTAATACCGCCCAGTACGTTGAAGAGGACGAAGGAGTGCCACTTCATGCCACCTACGCCGGCGAGAAACGGCACGAACGTGCGGATGAACGGGAAAAAACGACCCAAGAAGATGGCCAGATGGCCCCACTTGTCGAGGAATGCCTCGGACTTTTCGATACGCTCGGGCGTCATGACCTTGACCTTGCCCGAAGCGATGATCTTCTTGCCAAAGAAGTGGCCGATCATAAAGTTGCACTGATCGCCCAAAATCGCTGCGCACCATGCCACCGCGAGCAGCGTGAAGATATTGAAGCTGCCATCAGCGGCAAAGCAGCCGCTTGCAAACAGCAGCGAATCGCCGGGCAAAAAGGGCATGAAGACTACGCCGGTCTCGATGAAGATAATCAAGAAGATAAAGCCATATGCCGTGAGCGGGCCCGCTGCGATCCAGGCAGAAATCGCCGTACGCGGGTCTTTAAGCAGCTCGACGATCGTATTGATGAAATCCATGGAGTAAAACCTCTCTGCTGTGGGCGCGGAATACGTCCAAGCAAAAAAGTATACGTGCGGCGGCACCGCGCAACAAAAGCCCAACGCGATTAGCAGCAACTATGCATAAGTAACAGGTGTAGCCGTCGCACACGACGCCCGGGCGCGAAACGTATTATTCTTTCTTCTCTCCTGGAACTCATTAATCCTAGTGATTCGCTATACTTAAGCGCATCGTTTGCACGGGAGGGGTGCCGAAGATGAGCTTTATCACGACAATTCGCGAGGATATCGCCAACGTTAAGCGGGAAGACCCCGCCGCGCAAAACGGCCTCGTCATCTTCCTCACCTACCCCGGCCTTCACGCCAAATGGAATCATGTGCCCGAGCACTGGCTGTGGAACCACGGTTGCAAAAGCCTCGCGCGCATCATGTCGCAGATAACCCGCCATATGACCGGCGTCGAGATTCACCCCGCCGCACACATCGGCAAGCACTTCTTCATCGACCATGCCATGGGCGTCATCATTGGCGAGACCGCGGTCGTTGGCGATAGCTGCACGCTCTACCAGGGCGTCACCCTGGGCGGCACCGGCAATGAGACAGGCAAGCGCCACCCTACGCTGGGCAACAACGTAACCGTTGGCTGCGGCGCCAAGGTGCTGGGAAACATCACTATCGGCGATAACGTCAGAATCGGCGGCAACTCCGTGGTGGTCAAAGACGTCCCGGCCAACTGCACCGTGGTGGGCGTGCCGGGGCGCATCGTCAAGCGCAACGGATGCCGCGTCTTTGAAGAAACCTTCGACGCCAAGCGTCACCGCGAGTTCATGCCCGATCCCGGCGAGGAGGCATCGGCTCGCAACCGCGCAAGTATCGCCGAAAACGCTCGCCGCGTCACCGAACTCGAGGCGGAGGTCGCCAAGCTCACCGCCCTTGTGCGCCAACTGACCGATCAAGCTGCCAAAAAGTAGCCTCGCGCGCACAAACAGGCCTTTTACGTCATAGCAAAAAGGCGAGGTGCCAAACCCGGCACCTCGCCTCATTTCATTTACGCAAACTGGCTCTGATAGAGCGTCGCATACGCGCCGCCCCGTTCGAGCAGCTCCTCATGCGTTCCCTGCTCGATGATATTGCCCGCATGCATGACCAAAATCAAGTCGGCATCCACGATCGTCGACAGCCGATGCGCGATCACAAAGCTCGTGCGGCCCTGCATGAGCGCCGTCATCGCACGGTCGATAGCGCGCTCGGTACGCGTGTCCACGCTCGACGTCGCCTCATCCAAAATCAAGATCTTGGGATTTGCCAGCAAGACGCGCGCAATGGTGAGCAGCTGGCGCTGACCCTGGCTGATGTTCTCCGCGTCGTTTGCCACCTGCGTGTCATAGCCGGCGGGCATAGTGCGCACAAAGAAGTCCACCTGCGCGGCACGGGCCGCGGCAACAACCTCTTCGCGCGAAGCGCTGTCGCATCCGTATGCGATGTTCTCGGCAATGGTACCGTCAAATAGCCATGCATCCTGCAGCACCATGCCAAAGTTCGAACGCAGCTCCGCTCGGGTCATGGCACGCGTATCCACACCATCAAGCGTGATGCGGCCCCCATCGATCTCGTAAAAACGCATGAGCAAGTTAACGAGCGTGGTCTTGCCCGCGCCCGTCGTACCCACGATCGCGATCTTCTGGCCGGGCTCCGCCGTAAAGGACACGTCCTTCATAAGAGTCTTCTCGGGCGTATAACCAAACTTCACGTGCTCGAACGAGACGCGTCCCTGCATAGGCTGAGGCACATGCGCCGCCAGCTCGGGCGCCGGATCGGGATCGATTTCGGGCTCATCAAGTACGTCAAACACGCGCTCCACGCTCGCCAGCGCACTTTGCATCGAGTTGATGGTGTAGCTCAGCTGCGTTATGGGCTCGCCTGCCGTATAGATGTACTGGAAAAACGCCTGGAATATACCGACGGTCATACGGCCGGCAACAAGCATATTGCAGCCCACGACGGCGATGATAATCTGCGAGAGCCTGCTTAGGAAACGAATTGCCGGCCCCACCGCATTGGTGTAGAAATCCGCCTTGCAGTTGGCGTCAGCAAGTTCTGCGGCCTGCGAGCAGACTTCGTCGGCACTGGCCTTCTCGCGGCAAAACGAACGAATCACCAAACGTCCGCTGTAGGCCTCCTCAACTGCCCCGGTCAAGGTTCCCAAAAGCTCCTGTCGCCGCGCCGCAGCGCCAAGAGTCGCCTTTGAGACCCAAGCGGTAATACCAAGAGAGACTGCCGAAAAGACCAGGAAAATCACGGTGAGCTCAACGCTATACGTAAGCATCATGATCACCGAGCCGATAATGCTGCCTATCGCCGTGAGCAGCGTGAGCACGCCGCGCTGCAGCACTTCGCTCATCTTGTCGAGGTCGTTTGTAGCACGGCTCACAATCTCACCGGGCTTGTGCCCGTCGTAGAACTTCAACGGCAAACGGTTAAGCTTTACCGCCAAGCGATTGCGCAAATTAAGGTTAAGGCGCTCCGCAAAACTCGCCATACACAGGCTCTGCGTCGAATAGAAAACGAGCGCCACAGTCCAGATTCCCAGGTAAAAAAGAATCTTCTCGCCGCCCGTCCCCCAGCCAATCGAGAACTGCCTGCCGGCAGCATCGGCCGCTTGAACCTGCGTCCAGATGTAGTCGATGAGATGCGCGGAGTAGGCGGGCGCTGCAATCGAGCACACCGTATAGAAAACGATGGCGATGACTACGACCACAAAGCGCCAGCGCTGGTCTGCCGCCTCATCCCATAGACGACACACCGTCGCCCAGGTGTTGCGGGGCTTGAGGTCTTCAAGCTCCCCCTCCTCCGAATCGTGCAGATCGGCCAAGCGCTTTTGCTCGCGCCTCAGCTCCTCCTGCTCTTCCTCGGCAAAAATCTCCTCGGCAGAAAGATACTTCTTCTTCTCACTCATGCGCCTCACCTCCCCTCATCTGCGATTCGGCGATAGCGCGATATACCTCGCACGTTTCCATAAGCTCCTCATGGCGCCCCTGACCCACAACCTCGCCGTCCTTAAGCACGATGATCTGATCGGCGTGCAAGATGGTCGAGATGCGCTGGGCGATGATAAGAAGCGCAGAGCCGCGCATCTCCTGCGTCAACGCGGCGCGCAGGGCGGCATCGGTCTTAAAATCGAGCGCCGAAAAGCTGTCGTCAAAGATATAGAGGTCCGCGGGCTTGATAATCGCGCGTGCGATGGCCAAACGCTGGCGCTGACCGCCCGAGAAGTTCGTTCCCCCCTGGGCCACCACCGCATCGAGCCCGTGTTCGAGATCGTAGACAAACTGGCTTTGGGCAACGTCGAGCGCATGGCGCATTTGCTCCTCGGTCGCATCGGGCAAGCCGTCTTGCAGATTGCTCGCCACGGTGCCCGAGAAGAGCCATGCCTTTTGCGGCACATACGAGATGCGCGCACGCAGTTCATGCTGCGTGATATCGCGCACATCGCGCTCGCCCAAAAGCACGCGCCCGCGCGTAATGTCATGAAGGCGCAACAAAAGCTTTGCCACCGTCGATTTACCCGATCCCGTCGATCCGATAATCGCCGTGGTTTGCCCACGTCGACAGCTAAAACTAAGGTCATGAAGCGTATCTTGGTCAGCATCGGCAAAACGGAAGCTCGCGTGGTCAAAGCGCGCCACCACATCCCGTTCGCTTGCAAGCGCACGCGTAGGCTCCGCCGCAACAGAAGGCATCTTGGCATCCGCGCTGTCCACAATGGAAGGCTCGAGCTCCAGCACCTCGCGCGCACGATCAAGACATGCCTTGGCACGCGGCATGGTCACCATCACCATCTGCGCCGTCATGATGTAGAAGAGGATGAGGATGGCATACTCCAGCACCGCCGAAATGCTGGCAATCTGCATGGCATGCGCACCTACGCGATTGCCGCCAAGCCAGATAACGCACACCTCAACCATGTTCATCACGAAGAAACACGAGCAATCGAGACCCGAAAACACGTAGTTCACGCGGATGGCGTTTTGCGCATACTCCCCGAACACGCGCCCTTCGCGCTCCTCCTCGCGCTTTTCCCGGCCAAACGCTCGAATCACGCGCGCACCGATGATGTTCTCGCGCAGTACCACATTCATGCGGTCGATAAAGTTTTGCAGGCGAATAAAGATCGGCGCCGTCTTGGCCACTGTAATCACCGCAAGTACCATTACGATAGCCACGGCGATCAGCAGCATGAGGCCCATTTGGTAGTCGATCCTAAAAGCAAGGATGATACCGACGACGGCGAGCACCGGCATAGGCAGCACCAACTGGCAGGTCATGATAATCGCCTGCTGAATCACGTTGATATCGCCCAGCGTGCGCGTAATCATGGCACCGGTTCCAAAGCGTTCGAAATCACTCGCTGAGAACTCCAGGGACTTACGATAGATCGCGCAGCGGATGTCGCAAGCAACCCGCGAGGCCAAGCGCGCAGTGAGGTAAGAGCCGGTCACCGCACCGCCCGAGGCCATAGCGGTGGCGCCCAGCATGAGCAGGCTGTTGCGCAGGATGTACTCGGTCAATCCCGATGTGATGCCCACGTTGACCATATTTGCAAGCATGGTGGGAACCAGCAGCGTTCCCGCGTTGTCAATCAGCAAAACAAGAAGGGTGAGGGCAACGAGCCCTTTGTGAGGTTTGAGAAAACGCACAAGCGTTTTCATATATATCCTTCGTTCGTTATCGAGTTTCTTCCAGAATTGCTTCTTTGAGCTTCGTGAGCTCGAGCGAAAGCGCGGCATCGTACTTATTTACCAAGGCCTCGAAGCGTTTGCGCTCGGTAGCGGTCAGCGTCGAGAGGGCTTTAACCTCGGCATCGAGTGCGGGCGCGATAAAGCGTTTTGAAAAGCGCGTGCCCTCGGCGGTTAGCTGGGCCACTTTGTTCTTGCGGCTTCCCTCGGCGTAAACCAAATCCACAAGCCCGCGCATCGACAGATGCTTGAGCGCCGAGTTGATGGTCTGTTTGCTGTAGCCCCACTCCGAGCAAAGCGCGGCAACGGGACGCGAGCCGCCATGCTGCACGATGTCATAGATCATCCAGTACGAGCACTCCGGAAGCCCGCATGCCCGAGTAACCTCGTAGTAAAGCTTATCCACCTGGTTGTAACCATGGTCGAGGCGCTGCGCCATCGCAGCGAGCTCGTCCCCATCCATATCGTCCATACCCCTCCGAAGATTCGCTCGGCATCAGTAATCCGAAATCGGACATTTCTTTCGAGAGAGGGTAGTCCGGTTTCGGATTACTGTCAAGAGGGGGTCATTCGCGCCAAAGCGAACTTTGCCATAAAAAACCCGCCAACGTGAGCTGACGGGCAAAAGGGGAATCGATTATTAAAACGCAAGCGTTCGTCTAGTCCTCCTGTATCGACTCGTAGAACGTAGCGCCCGCACAGAGGTCGTGGATGCTCTTTCCGTCATGCCAAGGAAGCTCGATAAGCTCGGACAAGGTGTTGACCAGCTCGGAGCAATCCGTAAAGCGGCCCTTCTCGTTTAGCTGATTGCAATCCTGCACACGCCAGTAGCCATCGGTGTGCGTGACGTAATACTGACCGCCGTCGGCATCCATAAAGATGCGCGTCTTAGACCGCAGGTAGCTCAGGAGATCCTCGAATTCCAAGGATATCGTCTCGTCTGCCTTCAATCCCATGATGACCTCCCAAATGGTCGCGGGCGGATGTGAAAGCCCCGTATCAAACAGAGCGTTATCTTCAAATAAACCCGTTTAAGGCCCCACACGACAGGTCATTTAGGCAGGCGGCACAGACATACACGCAAACGGAAGAAAACGAAAAAGATATGACAGCCGAGTGTGCAACGCGCACATTGCCAAGCCCTATGCATCTTAAAATTCCGCAAGTCCTAAACTATTATTCATATAAGCTCAGTGGGTATAGATAGCCCCGTAGACCAATTCCCAATCGAAAGGAACCGTTATGGATGCTCTCGATGCCCTGAAGACGCGCCGCAGCTGCCGAGCATACCTCAATCGCCCTGTCGACGCCCAAACGCTCGATACCATTATCGAAGCGGGCCGCTTCGCCGCAAGCGGCATGGGACGCCAGCCCGTCACCTTTGTTGCCGTAACCGATCCCGCCACAGTCAAACAGCTTTCGCACATGAACGCCCAGATTATGGGAGTCGACACCGATCCGTTCTACGGAGCGCAGACGGTAGTTGTGGTGCTTGTTGACGCAAGCGTTCCCACCTGCGTGGAAGACGGCGCCCTCGCCATGGGCAATCTGATGAATGCTGCGCACGCCTTAGGAGTCGATTCCTGCTGGATTCACCGTGCGCGCGAAGAGTTTGAGTCCGAAGAGGGACGTGCGCTCCTGGCTTCCTGGGGTCTTCCCTCCGACGGATCGCTGCGCGGCGTAGGCCATTGCATCCTGGGTTACGCCGCCGGCCCCGCAGGCGAACCCAAACCGCGTCGCGACAACGTGGTGTACGTAAAGTAGCCTTTACCCCCAGTAACCCTTGTATGCAATCGGGCCTGTCCGCATCTTTGGACAGGCCCGATTTCTCATACGCTTGGTGCGTTTGCGCTATTTGCCTTTGACCATTCCGGCGATACGATCGGAAATCGAAGTCTGGCCGCGACGGTCCTCGCCCCAGAAGGAAACAGACACCATGCCCGGCCCCACATGACAGCCAATCGTGGGACCGATGTTCGTCTCGAGAAACATCGTGGTGTCGTCTTGCTTGGCAATCAGCTCACGCAGCCGACGGGCATCGCCCGTGGCATCGGCGTTGCCGATAGCCGCGACGTTAGAGTACAGGTCTGCATTGCGACCCTTGCTATAGAACTCCGCCATGCGTCGCAGCCCCTTCTTACGACCGCGCACCACGCCCACAACGGCGAGCTTGCCATCGGTATCAAAGGTAAGCAGCGGCTTGACGTCCAGCTTTCCGCCCACAAGCGCCACACCGGCAGGAATCCTGCCGCCTCGATGCAGGGCATCAAGATCGTCGACCATAAACATCGTCTGCACGTAATAGCGCGCCTCGGCCGCCCAAGCGGCAAGCTCGGCAGCAGTAAGGCCGCGGTCGCGCTGACGCACCGCCTCGGCAATGATCAGGCCCTGGGGCGTGGAGCCCAGCTTAAGATCGACAACATACATGCCCAGCTCTGCCGCAGACTCGACCTCGCGCTCGCGGCAAATGCGCGCAAGCGCGGTGCAGGCGCCCTCGTATGCACCGGAAAGCCCACTCGAAAAAGCCAGATACACCGTCGGCACGCCCGAATCGATCGCCTCGTTGAAGGCGGTCTCAAAAGCGAGCTGCGAAGGCTGCGAGGTCATTGGCTGTGCACCATGGCGCATGGCCTCGTAAAAATCGTGTGCCGAGATGCTCTCATACATATCGTCCACGCCCGTCAAGCCATCGTCGCCTTTGACGGTCTCGGTATAGGAAAAATTGAGCACGCGCAGGCCCGCACGCTCGCAGTAACCCCTCGAAAGCTCGCAGCATGAATCGACGATGATATTGCAGGCAGCACCGGAAGTGGGCATGAAAAAACTCCGCTCGGATCGAAAAACATATGCGCACAATTGTGACAGCATCGGCAGCCTTCGAGCGGCAAAAGCAGAAGTTGCGCACATACGCAAGCAAGCGTGCACGCCAAAAGCAAAGCGACCCCGAGAACTCGGGGTCGCTCCTCATTCTTGCGTGGATGGCGTCACAAGAACGGAAAGGGTACCAACGGGGCGTTGAGGGCACTCGGCGGGCTTGTCCGCAGTGTTAGTAATGTCGCTCACCATCGCCGTGCGTACCGGCTCGAAATCCGTTATCGCACGGCGATGGCGGGCGTTGCCAAGAACCCTCATCGCCCAGTTGGAAGCTGGCGGTTAGCCACTCCGTCAGGCACCTTCTGTTTGGTGCACCACTATAATCGCGCGTCGCCTTTTCCTGCTCTATACTGACAAATGCGAATTATCGTTTAATTTTGAAACAGTCACAGAGGTGGCCCATGGACAACCGAGACACGAACAGCCCTGCCGTCAGCCATCTTGCCTCGGACTCACTGCAAGGGCTTCTTGTCGGAGCGCTTGCCGACGCCGGCATCGATATCATCGCCTTCGACAGCGACGCGTCCGTTGCCTTTACCACCCTGACATCGACACAGGAGCATCGCGATGCTCTGATCCAATACGCGCGAAACCATCGAGGCCAGGCATCCGAGGGAGGGCGCCTGCTGTTTACGCGCGACCGAAAGCTCTTTACGCTCTATCCCCGCAAACAAGATGTGGGCGGGCACGCGCTCGACGTCTTTACCGTGCGCCATCGACGCAGCAGCACCGTGCGGCCCGGCATCGATTGGCTCAATGCCGAAGACGTGCGCGGCGATTTTGAGCAAAGCGCCTTTGGCATCATCGAGGGCGAAGCGGCCCTCTCCCCGCTTGTCCTTGCATCCTACGAGCACAACACGCCCGTGATGCTGGAAGGCGAAGCAGGGTCTGGCAAAGACCAGATAGCCGAGCTTCTCTATTTGAGCGGCTCCCTTTCCCATCAGCCATTTGTTCGTATTAGCTGCGATATCTTGAACGACCGCTCCTGGCATCATCTGCTCAAATCCGCAGATTCGCCGCTCTATCAAACCGATATGACCATCTATATCAGGCGCTTGCATGCCCTGGAAGAACGCCGCCATCGCGAACTTCTGGCAACGCTGCGCGAAGGAGCCCTGGCCGAACGCTGTCGCGTAATTCTTTCGGGCAACGACATTCCCGGTGGTGGAGAGTGCGATGCCGTGGCCCAATGTGCCGAGCAGCTCAACTGCGCGGTCTGCATTGCCCCCTCCGTGCGAGAACAAGGCGAACCCGCGCGACGCGTCGAACGCTACCTGGCGAGCCTCGCTCAAGAATTTGAAATGGAGGCGCCATCGATCGAGCACGATGCCGCAGCGATCTTGAACGCCTACAGCTGGCCGCGCAATTACGCGCAGTTGCGCGAAGTCGCCGAGCGCCTGCTGATTCTAGGCGGAGACGCCCCCGTTAGCAAAGAGAACGCAAACGCGGTTCTTGCTCAGGAAAACGTGATTCGCTCCGGAGTCTTCTCATCTCCGGCCCTGGAAACCGACCTCTATATCCTGCGCCCCCTCGCCGACACCGAGCGAGATATCGCTCAGCTGGTTGTCGACCACCTGGGCGGCAACAAAACAAAAGCGGCCGATGTCTTGGGCATCAGCCGCACTACCCTTTGGCGCCTCCTACGCTAACACGCGAGCAAAATGCGCCTCGCCGAAGCTTTCGCTAGGCTTCCTCGAGAACCACGTGCCGGAAGGAGCCGTCCTCGTAGATGCCGTAGCTGTGCGTCCCATCTTTGGGAATGGATACGCTGCCTGGGTTGAAAAGCCACAAGCCCGGATGCTTCTGGCTCTCCTCGTTGACCTTGATATGCGTATGTCCGTACACCAGCGCGGAGCCGGCGGGCAGCACCGGCGCGTTATCGACGCTGTTGTGCATGCCGGCGCCAAACACATGGCCATGCGTGCAAAAGAGCTCGCGACCGTCGCTATCCATCACGAGAGCGCTGTCGGACATACAGGGAAACTCGAGCACCATCTGATCGACTTCTGCTTCACAGTTGCCGCGCACCGCAATCACGCGCCCGCTTTTGGCAAGATCGTTGAGCAGCAAAATCACGCGCTTGGGAGCATAGTCACGGGGAAGATCGTTGCGGGGACCGTGATAGAGCAGATCGCCCAAAAGGATGACGCGATCTGGTTGCTCCTCCTCGATAGCAGCCATCAGGCGCTCGGCCCAATACGCGGAGCCATGGATGTCGGATGCGATAAGAAACTTCATGAGTAGGTCCAATCTCGAGGTGCTTCGCTAAAGCATCGGGTTAGCGTAGGGATTCCTTTGCGACAGCGCTGGCGCAATAGGAAATGCCCGCGATGATCAATGCGTTGATCACAACCGACACGACAGCGGTGCCGTTCAGGATAGCAAGCACCACATCGGCGGCATTGACAAGCAGCCCGACGAGCGCCACGGGCAGCAGGCCGCGGGCGCGAACGGGAACGTTAGCGGCAGAGATGCCCTGCGCCCCCAGCAAAAACGCAAAGAGCACGACAAACCCCATCACGATGGAATGCAGCAGGTCGGGCGCCTGGTCGCCGGAGGTGTTGAGCACGATAAGGGTGATCACCAGATCGATACCGCCAACCAGGGCAAGAAGGCTCAGGACCTTCAGCGCTTTTCGCATAGTGGACATACGGTCTCCTCTCCCCGCCCAGCGGCGAAGTTACATTCATACACGCGAAGCATTGTACCCCCGTACCCAGACGCAAGCGTGCATCATCGATTGCGAGCCGCTTCGCGCACGGTATCCATCACCGTCTGCAGCGCAACGCCTTTATCGCGTGCGATGGCAGCACAGACCTCGTACTCCGGCGTCGTGCGCCGCGTGCCGTCGGGAAGACGGACGGTCTTTACCGCCACCTCGCCCCACGGCGTCTCCACCGACTCGATGGCCCGAGGCAAACAGGTGCGCTCCATTTGCAGGCGACGAATACCGATGGTCGTCGTCTCGCTCAAGATAATCTCCTCCATGCGTGAAACATCGGAGGGCTCCACAATAACCTGCAGCTGATAAGCGGCGCGGCCCTTCTTGCAAAAAATCGGCAACCAATGCGCCTCGCGCGCGCCCGCCTCGCGCAAACGCTCCACGGCATAGGCCAAAACCTCCGGCGAGCAGTCGTCGATATCGCATTCGAGCTTAACAATGCAGTTGGGCGCTTGCGTTTCGGCAGAGAGCGAGGGACGAGGTCCACAGGCGGCAACACCAACGTGCGCGTCAAGCTCCTCGATGAGCATTGCGCGCAAGATCGATGGACGCTCGTAGGAGCGCTTGCCCGCGCCGAGGCCAACCGCGCGAATCGCGTAGCGCTCGGGCAGGGAAAACTCGGGCTCCAGGGCGGCAACGAGCGCCGCGCCGGTGGGCGTCACAAGTTCACCCTCAACCGAACTCGAGGACAGCGGCAAGCTATGGGCGATGCAGATGTTCAACGTTGCGGGAACGGGCACCGGGATAACGCCGTGCTGGCAGCGAATCGTCCCATGGTCATCGGTCAGCGCGGGGACAATCACTCGCTCAATGTCCAGATCGTCAATCAAGAATGCCGCCGCGAGAACATCGACAATAGAATCGACTGCGCCCACCTCGTGAAAGTGGACCTGATCGATTGGCAGACCATGGGCCTTTGCCTCGGCCCGTGCGAGAATGCGAAAGGCGTCGCGAGCGAGGCCGCGCGCACGCTCGGAAAGTGGGGCGGCATCGATGACCTGCTCGACCTGCGCTAAACCACGATGCGCATGATGATGGTCGTGGTCGTGGTCGTGGTCGTGGTCGTGGTCGTGAGAAGTGTCGCCCAAACCGTGCAGATAGGCCATGTCGTGATCATGGTTCTCGTGCGCGGCGTCCAGCTTCACGTCGAAGTCGCAGCAATCGATACCGGCCTTCTTCACGCGCGTCACCGCAACCGAAAACCCCTCGAGCGACAATTTCTCGAGCATTTGCGTCAACCGCTCCAGCGCAGGCTTTCCCCCAAGGTCAAGAAGCGCCGCAACCAACATGTCGCCGGCAATTCCCGCCTGGCAATCCAAATAGAGCGTTTTGCCGCACCTCGTGTCCGCTGCCTTTATCGCCATCTCCACGCAGCCCCTCTCGATCTCAAGCGCAAACGTTTCCCGCCAACGCTACCACAGCAGATGCGCAACATAAACAAGCATGTTCTGTGCTAGCCCAACTTGTCCACGCAGACATACGGAGCGGCGGCGCGCACCACGATAACCCCATGCCCGCGTGCTATGCTTTGCGGCATCGTTTGCACGCAATGCGCCAACAATATGTACGGGAGGCACGCATGTCCCAAGAAGATATCAAGCAAAGCATCCACGACGCCTTTGACGAAGACGACCCGAGCCCGGCAAAACGAGCCCCCAAGCCCGGCTCCGGCAATCCCGGCCTTCCCATCGCTTCTCTCATCTTTGCCGTAGCAGGAGCCATCCTCGGCGGCTATGTCAGCTGGATTTTGAGCGTTATCGCCGGCATCGTCGCCATCGTATTGGGCGTTGTGGCGCGCAAGCAGGCATCTCCACGCCTTGGCCTTGCCCTCGCAGGCATCGTTATCGGCGTGCTTTGCATCCTCAGCAGCCTCGCACTCGTAGGCATCTACCTGCTCAAGCTCAAGAACATGGGTCTGCTGTAACAAGCCATCGCCCAATAAAGGAGCCCTTATGCCTTGCTGCCCGTTGGTCGACTGCCATACTCACACGCATTTTTCCGATGGCGTCTCGACATTCGAGGAAAACGTCCGCGCGGCGGCGGGCACCGGCTGCGAGCTAATGGTCTCGACCGATCACCTCACCCTGCCCGCCAGCATGGACGCTCCTGGAGATGTGCAAGTCACGGTTGCAGACCTTCCGGCCCACCGCGCCGCCTTCGACGATGCAGTCAAACTCGCGGCCGAGCTTTCACCCTCGCTCAAGCTGCTCTACGGCTTCGAATGCGACTGGTATCCCGGATGCGAGCCCCTGGTCAAAACGTGGTCGGCAGGCGCCGCCGTACGCTTGGGCAGCATTCATTGGCTCGGCGACCCGGGCAATATCATGGCTGGCGCCGCCGGAACCGACGATGTGCCCCGTGCCGACCCGCCCAACTCCGACGCCGGCTGGATCGACTACGATGCAGACCTGCATGTTTGGAAAAACCTTGGCGTGTACGAGATTTGGCGCCGCTATGTCGATGCCTGGTGCGCTGCCTGCGAAAGTCCGCTCGATTTTGATGTAATGGCGCACCCGGACCTCCCCATGCGCTTTACCAACGAGGGGCTTGCGCCGGATTTTGATCTTGCCCCCCTATGGGAGGAAATGGCCGTCTGCGCACACGATACGCACAGGCGCATCGAAGTTTCCACGGCCGGTATGCGCAAAAGCGTGAACGATTATTACCCCACCCGTGGTCTGCTCGAGCGTTTTGCCCATGCGGGCGTCCCCATCGCGTTTGGGTCTGATGCACACCGCGCCTGCGATATCTGCTGGGGCATCCGCGATGCCTATGCATTCGCCCATAGCTGCGGATACCGCTCGTTTGATATCCCCCGCGATGCCGGGGCATGGGAGACCGTCTCCCTCTAGGGCGCCGGGGCATCGCGAAGCATCGCCGCCCGTTGCCAAAAGCGCCCAAAAAGGGTGCTGGCAACACCACATCGCAGCGTCGCCAGCACCCTCTCAACCAAAAAATACGGGTATAGGTAAGTAAAACCCAAAATCCAAAGTAAGCCTCTAAAATCGGCAACATTTTCGCAGGTTGTCGCGCCTCAAAAGGAGCATCTATTCGAACGAACGGTTTTTACCTACCCATACCCGTAAAAAATGAGCGGGTGCCATCCTCGTAGAAAGCACCCGCCCGATTACGTTATGCAAAACCGGCTATTTCATGCGCGCATTGAGCTCGCCGGCAAGCTCATCGAGAGTCACGCCGTAGCGCTCGAGCGTCACGAGCAGGTGGTACACCAAGTCGCCCGCCTCGTAGCGAATATGGTCGTGGTCTTTATCCTTGCAGGCCATGATCACCTCGCTTGCCTCCTCGGCGATCTTCTTGAGCAGTTCGTCCTCGACGTCGGTCAAAAGGCGCGCCGTATAGCTCTTTTCGGGAGAAGACTCGCGACGCCCATGAATCGTCGCGGCCAGGCTCTCCAGAGTCTCTCCGATATTGCCATCCTGCACGTTAGCGGTACGTACGCCCATGCTTGATTCCTCCCAAACGTAACGCCGCTGCTACCGCGGCTTTCATCCCATCTACCTACGGCTCAACACGCTTGAAAAAGCAACTGCGTGCACCCGTATGACATGCCGGACCGGGACTGTCGACCTTCACGAGCAGCGTATCGCTATCGCAATCGGTCCACAGTTCGCGCACTTGCTGCATATTTCCGCTGGTCGCGCCCTTATTCCAAAGCTCCTGGCGGCTGCGGCTCCAAAACCACGTGGTGCCGCGTTCAAGCGTAAGCCCCACCGACTCCTCGTTCATCCACGCCACCATCAACACCTCACCGGTGTCGTACTGCTGAACCACGCACGGAATGAGGCCGCGTTCGTCATAGGTGAGCTGCGCGGGCGTTGTGACCTCGATCATCTAAAAATCCAATCTTACCGGGATACCCTGACTAGCCATGTACTCCTTTACCTGGCGAATGCTAAAGGTTCCAAAGTGAAACACGCTTGCCGCAAGCACGGCATCGGCTTCGCCCTCGATAACGCCTTCGGCAAAATGCTCGAGCGTACCCACGCCGCCGCTCGCGATCACAGGGATGGAGACCGCGCGAGCAACGGCACGCGTGAGCGCCAGGTCAAATCCCTCTTTGGTGCCGTCGCGATCCATGCTCGTAAGCAAAATCTCGCCCGCGCCGCGGCGTGCCGCTTCCGCAGCCCACTCAACGGCATCGATACCCGTGGCATTGCGACCGCCTGCAGTAAAGACTTCCCACTTGTCGGCGCCGGGCTTTCCGGGCATGCCCACGCGCTTGGCATCGATAGCGCACACCACCGCCTGGCTGCCAAACGCCGCAGCGGCCTGGGTAATCAAATTTGGGTCGCGCACGGCCGCCGAGTTGAGCGACACTTTATCGGCGCCCACCGCAACCATCTGACGCATACCCGCAAGATCACGAAAACCGCCGCCCACCGTATAGGGAATGGAGAGCTCCTCGGCCGCATGCGCAGCCATGTCGATTGTTGTCGCGCGATTGTCGCTCGTGGCGGTAATGTCCAAGAATACAACCTCGTCGGCGCCCTCGCGATCATATGCCGAGGCAAGCTCTACAGGATCGCCTGCGTCGCGCAGTCCCACAAAGTTGACGCCCTTCACAACGCGTCCGCACTTGACGTCCAAACACGGAATGATGCGCTTGGTTAGCATGCACCCTCCTTTCCATGGGCCACGGCCAAGGCCTCGGCCAACGTGAAGTTGCCCTCATACAGGGCACGCCCAGTGATGGCGCCCTCGATGACATTCGAACCCGCAGCGGCAACCGCACGAATGTCGTCGAGCGTGGAGATTCCGCCCGAGGCGACCACCGAAAAGCCGGCAACGTGGGCCACGTGGGCATATACCGCCACATCGATGCCGGTCTGCATGCCATCGCGCGCGATATCGGTATAGACCAGGTGCTTGAAGCCCTGCTCGGCAAGCTGCCCCACCACCTCGTCAAGCGCCAGGCCCACGCCATCGCGCCAGCCGTTCACCTTGACCTGACCGTCGCGAGCGGCAACGTCGGCCACCAGCAAGTCGCCAAAGCCGCGCGCCGCGACCTCGGCAAAGCCCGGCTCCGTTACCAAAACGGTGCCCATGGCAATGCGCTTGGCGCCATACCCCGCAAGCTCATCGATGCGTGCAAGCGAGCGCACGCCGCCGCCCACATCAATTGACAGCCCGTCTACCTGGCAAATCGCTTTGATGGCCCGAGAGTTGGCCGCGCGTGCCTCCTCGTCTTCTTCAAATGCAGCCGAAAGATCGACCACATGAAGCCACGTTGCGCCCTGCGCGGCAAACTCCCGCGCAACCGAAACGGGATCGTCGGAATACACCTTGCAGCGGCTTCGGTCGCCGCGCTCCAGACGAACGACCTTGCCGCCAATCAGATCGATAGCGGGGAACAAAATCATGCGTCTACCTCCCCATCGTTCATGGCGCCCTCGACGATGCCCACGAAGTTCTCGATAAGCCGCAGACCGCGCGCCGAGGATTTCTCGGGATGGAACTGGCAGCCAAAAACGCGCCCACGCTGCACCATGCAGGCAAAACTGCGCGTATAGTGCGTATGGCCCAGCGTATCCGCGGCAGAAACATCGAGGTCTGCCGCATACGAATGGGTGAAATACATGTTGGCGCCCTCGGGGAAACCACGCAAAAGAGGCGAATCGGCACCCTCCTTGGTCAGATGCACCTGATCCCAACCAACATGGGGAACTTTAAGACGCGTGGACTCAAGGCGCGAACACGACCCCTGAATCAGTCCCAAACCGCGTACCCAACGTCTGCCGTCAGCCTCAAAAATCACTCCGGGATTTAAACCCTTGCCGTAAGCGTCATTCGCAACAGCTGCAGAGGCATCCTTGGGAACGCCTTCGTCACCGCGGTCAAGCAGCAGCTGAAGTCCCAGGCAAATACCTAAGATCGGCTTGTTTGCGGCAGCGGCCTCGAGTACCGCCTGGTCAAGTCCCGACTCGCTCATATAGGAGATGGCATCGTAAAACGACCCCACGCCGGGAATCACGATGCCGTCGGCCGCGCGGACACACGCAGGATCGTCGCTCGCATAGGCCTCGGCGCCAGCGCGCGCAAAACCGCGCACCACGCTCGACAGGTTGCCCTTGTGATAGTCGACGATGACAATCGATGGACTGAGCACTGTTCCCTCTTCTCTTACCATTCAATCGATTAAAACGCCCAGCTAAAGGGTGCCCTTGGTCGATGGCACGCCCTTTACGCGCGGGTCCATCTCACACGCAAAGCGCATGGCACGGCCCGCGGCCTTGAATGACGCCTCGATAATGTGATGGCTGTTCTCGCCCGCCAGCTCGCGCACGTGCAGTGTGAGCTTGGCATCGCGCGCAAAGGCGTAGAAGAACTCGACCGCAAGCTCGGTATCGAACGAGCCCACGCGCTCGGTGGGCAGCGGCAGGTCACAATAGGCCTGACCGCGACCGGAAATATCGACTGCCGCCATGACGAGCGTCTCGTCCATGGGGATGGTCGAATCAGCAAAGCGCGTGATGCCCGCTTTATCGCCAAGCGCCTGGCAAAACGCCTCGCCCAGCACGATACCCGTATCCTCCACGGTGTGGTGCGCATCGACCTCAACGTCGCCCACGGCATGCACCGTCAGGTCAAATTGGCCATGACGGCCAAACGCGTTGAGCATGTGGTCGAAAAACGGCACACCCGTATCGATATCGCAAACGCCAGACCCATCGAGGTCGAGCTTGATCTGGATGTCGGTCTCCCCCGTCTTGCGGGTTACCTCTGCGGTGCGAGGCATCTACATCTCCTCCTTAACGAGCACAGCAAGCGCGCTCAATACAGCGTCGTTTTCCTCTGGCGTACCCACGGTGATGCGCAGGCAGTCGGCAAGCCCGGGCGCATAGCTAAAGTCGCGCACAAGAATCGAGTACTCGTCGCGCAGCCGCTCGCGCACACGGGTCGCATGCGCCATGCGCACAAGCAGGAAGTTGCCAAAACTCGGCCAGACATCAACGGGCAGGCCTTTGGCAACAAGCGCCTCGAGCGCAGCCTTGACGCGCTCGCGCTCCGCGGCAACCTGAGCCACAACCGGCGCATAGGCATCGCGAGCGCGTACGGCCGCAAGCGCCGCCGCCTGGGTAAGCACATTGACCGAGTAGATCTGGCGAATCGCCGCAAACACGTCAATGACCTCGGGCGCCGCGATCACATATCCGCAGCGCGCGCCCGCCGCCCCAAAGGCCTTGGACAGCGTGTGCAGAATAACGAGGTTGGAATACTTCTCGATAAGTCCTTGGGCCGTGGCCTTGGCACCAAAGGAGGCATCGGCAAACTCGATATACGCCTCGTCGACCATGACCATACCGGGACATGCCTCGCAAAGCTTAGCGACAAAATCGAGCGGAGCCACGTCTCCCGTGGGATTGTTGGGCGAAGTCACGATAGCCAGGTCGCACGAAGGGGCCGCTTCAAGCACCGCCGCACAATCGAGCTCGAAGGTCTTGGGATCGCGCCATACGTCGCGCACCCCGGCCTCGACAAGCGAGGCAAAAAACGCGTATTCGCTAAAGCATGGCGGGCAATTGAGCAGCGTGCGCCCGCGCCCGCCAAAGGCAAGCAGGAAGTTATAGAGCAGCTCGTCGCCACCGTTGCCTGCGCAAACCATCTCGCGCGGCACACCGTGCCAGGCGGCCAGCTCGTCACGCAAGTCGTTGCTCATGGGATCGGGATAGCGGTTGAGGGGCGTTGCGGCCAAGGCGGCGTCAACGGCCTCACGCACGCCCTCAGGCACGGGATAGGTGTTCTCGTTTGCCGAGAGATTGATGCTCGTGGGCGTGAAGTTGGGATCATACGGCTCGATGCTTGCCAGATACGGCTGCACGAGCCTCTTCATCTTCTGGGAAAGCTCTGCCATCGCTATTCACCTACCGGCGTCGCGCCGTCGGCGACCGTCCGAACGTCATCGTCCGGCCAAGCAACAGCAGTAAGGTCCGTGCCGGCAAGTGCCTCGCAGCTTACGGAATCTTCACCCTGCTCCAGAATGCGACGACGCAGCGCCGCAGAAAGGGCGTGGGACCACAGGCCCTCGGCCTCAGCCAAACGCTGAGTCGCAGGCGCATCCTTCATCAGGCCCTGGGGCGTATAGCAAATGACGCTCGAGCGCTTGACGAACTCCTCGACAGAAAGCGGATTAGAGAAAAGCGCCGTGCCGCCCGTGGGAAGCGTGTGGTTGGGACCGGCAACGTAGTCGCCAAGGGGCTCGGAGCTCCAAGCGCCCACAAAGATGGCGCCGGCGTTGCGAATGCCACCCAGCAGCCCCATGGCGTCTTTGCAGTGAAGCTCCAAGTGCTCCGGCGCCACGGTGTTGACGGCCTCGACCGCCGCCGCCATATCGGCAGCGACTACGATCGTGCCCTCGTCGTCAAGAGAGGCGCGCGTGATCTCCGCGCGGGGCGACTGCGCCACCAGGACCTCGATACCGCGCTCGACCTGGGCGGCAAAATCGGCGTCGCAGGTAACCAGGTAGCAAGCCGCCAGCGGGTCGTGCTCGGCCTGCGCCATAAGGTCGGCCGCAACGACCATGGGGTTCGCGCTCGCATCGGCAAGCACGCAGACCTCGGACGGGCCGGCGATCATATCGATACCGATATCGCCCGAGACGATCTGCTTGGCAGCAGCCACGAACGCGTTGCCCGGACCGGTGATCTTATCGACCTTGGGGATAGTCTCGGTACCATAGGCAAGGGCCGCTACCGCCTGCGCGCCGCCCACCATGTAGATCTCGTCCACACCGCCGAGCTTTGCGGCAGCAAGCGTGTAGGGGCTGATGAGCCCATCTTTTTGCGGAGGCGTGACCATGACCACGCGCTTGACCCCTGCAACCTTGGCGGGAATAGCGTTCATGAGTACCGTCGAGGGATACTGCGCGCGTCCGCCCGGCACGTAGATGCCGGCCGCAGCAAGCGGGGTCACCTTGACGCCGAGCATGGTGCCATCCGCGCGCGTGGTAAACCAGCTCTGCTCGACCTCGCGCTCGTGGAACTCGCGAATCTGTGCGGCGGCCTTCTCGAGTGCCGCGACAAACGTGGGGTCCAAGCCCTCAAGCGCCGCATCGATCTGTTCCTGCGGCAAACGGAAACTCTCAAGGTCAACACCGTCAAAACGGCTGCAATAGTCGCGTACCGCCGCGTCTCCCTCGGCGCGCACGCGGGCCACGATCTCCTTGGCAGAAGCCACGATATTCTCGGGCAGCACGCCCTTGCGATTGAGTTGGTTGACGCTCAGCAGCTCGCCCGCTGCCAACTTGATGGTCTTCATCTCAAACAGTCCTGTCTCTATTGGGCATCTGCGCCCATGCTACGTCAAAATCGATATATGCCCGCTACTGAGCCGAGCCCGCAACGGGCTCGAAATGGAGATGCTCCACCGCAGCGGCCAGTCGCTCGCCCAAGATGCGCACGCGCGGGTCCAAACGGGCAGCACCGGGGTTCACAAAGAAACGAGCTGTGCACTCCATGATCTCGCCGGTGATAACCAGATCGTTCTCGCGCAGGGTGGCGCCCGTGGCCGTGATATCGACAATGCGGTCGGTCATGCCCACGATGGGACCCAGCTCGATATTGCCATGCAGCGAGACGATATCCGCCACCACGCCGCGGCTCGCATACCACGCTGCGGCGATGCGCGGGTACTTGGTTGCCACGCGAAGCGAGCCGCGACGGGCATAGTTGCGCTCGGCCTGGCCCGCACGCCACGAGGGCTCCGCCTCGATAAACTTGCAGGCGCCATAGCCAAGGTCGACCAGCTGCAAAAGATCGAGACCTGACTCAATCAGGGAATCGCGGCCGCAAATGCCGCAGTCGGCGCCGCCGCAACCCACAAAGGCAGGCGCGTCACTGGGCCGCACGATAATAAACTCGATGTCGCCGATGCCGTCCTCGCCCGCGCGGGTATCACGGCCGTGCACGATAAGATGACGGCCCGGGTCGCGCAGCTCGGAGGCGTCGATGCCGGCGGCCTCCAGAACCTCGAGCGTATCGGCCTTGAGAGAACCCTTGGGCACGGCGATGCGCAACGGAGCGCCCGCTGCGTTGCCCGTGCGCACGGCAGCGTGATCGCCGTCGGCAGCGTCCTCTGCCGTGTTCAGTGCGCTCTCCAGACGCTCGAGCGAAAAGGCAAAGCCCGCCGCCGGAACATCTGCCGCAGATGCAAACACGCCACAGAACACCGAATCGTACCTACCGCCCGAGCCCACAGGATCGGGAAGACCGCCCGCATAGGCCTTGAACACCAGGCCGGTATAGTAATCGAACGAATTCATGATGGAAAAGTCAAAGGAGAGCAGTGCCGCATCCTGAGCATCCAAACCCGCGATAAGCGCACGAAGCTCGCACGTCATGTCACCTGCGACACCGGCTGCGGCGAGAAGCTCGTCCACGCGATCGAGAACCGACGCACCGCCCACCAGGCGCGGCAGCTCGCAGATGGCAGCCTTCATGGCATCGGGCTCGCTGCTTGCCATCACGCGAGCGTCTAGGTCCACAAAATCATTTGCGTGGACCATACGCAAGGCGTCCTCGGCCAAAGATGCGTCGCTCACATGTGCAAGAAGCGTTTTAAAGGGACGGACGCTGCCGCATACAACCCTGGCGTCTGCAAGACCCAGAGTACGAACGGCACTTGTCACCAGCGAAACCATCTCGACATCGCCCGCGGCGTCCCCTTCGCCGATAAGCTCGAAACCCAGCTGCGTAAACTGACGGGAGCCGCCAGCGCCACGCACCTGCTCGCGCACGACCGGAGCCTCATAGCGCAGGCGAAGCGGCAAATCGGCCGAGCGCATGCGCGTAGAGACCAGGCGCACGATGGGGAGCGTATTGTCGGGTCGCACCACGAGCAAGCGGCCATCGTCATCAAACAACTTGAACGGGGTGTCCGCAATGCGGCCGCCCTCTTCGAGAGAGCCCTTGTCCTCGAGCAGCGGCGTTTCGACCGGAAGGTAATGATGAGTACGAAAGCAGTCCCTCACCGTCTGTGCGATCTCCTCGCGCGCCAGAGCTTCCTCGGGCAAAATGTCCCTGAATCCCCACGGTGTGGCCGTCATACGCGGTACCCATCCCCTCTACGATAGCCAAACATATCGAAAAAAGACCCGGCCTCAGCCGGTGTCTGGTACTTTAGCATACTAGAGTGTATTCTGCGCGAACCCTCAAAATCGGTAACAGAACCGTGACAATCACACATGGAAGTCCACATGAGAGAACATGGACCCACTCACAAAAAGGCCGCACCCGGAAAACCCAGATGCGGCCTTTTGCAAATTAGCAATGTCTACTGCAAAGCGTGGCTCAAAAAATCCCTGCCGGAATCGTCGGAGAACGCGACCACGCGATCACCTGCGCACAGCTCCGTGCCGCCATTGGGGATAACAATATCCCCGTCACGCTCGACGGCTACAAGCACAAGGTCCTCGGGCAGCTGCAGGTCGCGCACTGCCTTCCCAACCACCGAGGAACGGGGACGCACCTCGCCCTGGACAATAGCGTGGCCGCTCTTGCCCAAGCGCATAATCGTGTAGACGTCCTCGATATCAAGGCCCTCCTCGACGGAGCGCGTAATCAGATCGGCCTGGTCGATGGCCACATCGACGCCCATAGAGGCATCGAACATCCAGGCATTCGCCGGGTTGTTGACGCGTGCGACTACGCGGCCAACGCCGTACTCCATCTTTGCGAGCATCGAAACCACAAGGTTAACCTCGTCGTTACCCGTAACGGCAATCACGACGTCCGAATGCAGCACACCTGCCGCCTCGAGGACATCGGGGCTCGAGCCCATGCCGCGCACGACCGTGCCCTCGGGCAGCTTTGCCTCAAGACGCTGCACCACGGTTTTTCTCGATTCGATAACGCGCACCGTGTCGCCGCGGCCGCTCAGCAGGGAGGCGAGATACGAGCCGGTCTTGCCACCGCCGACGATAATGATATTCATGGTTGCCTCCTTACTCGGCCAAGCCGAGCATGGTGCGGAACTTGCCCGCAGCGCTCGACGCAACCGCCGCATAGATGATGTCTCCGTGGTCAAGCACCGTTCCCTGCGTGGGCACGAATGTCTCGTTATCGTGCGAAACGGCAACGATGCTGATCTCGCCCACAACAGTGAGCTCGCGCACCGGGCTTCCCTCAAGAAGCGCCGGGACGTCGGCACGCACGAGGCGCACATCGCCGGACCCAAGTTCGACAACATCGTCCAGCTCGTTGAACGTCAAAAGCTCGCAAACGCGGCGCACGCCCCAATCGGTGGTGGAGATGCTCTGGATACCGAGCCTACGGTAGGTTTCGGCATTGGAGATCTCGTACAGGCGGGCGATGACGCGTGGAACGCGATAGGTCTGGCGCGAGATGCGCGCAACGACGATGTTCGTCTCGTCGGACGAGGTGCAGGCGATCACGGCACTGGCACGGTCGATTCCTGCGGCCTCGAGGACTGCGCGGTCAAAGCCAACACCCTCTACGGTGCTGCCGCCAAACGACTCCCCCAGCGATTCAAGGCGCTCCGGGTCCTGATCGATAGCGCAGACGTTATAGCCCTGCCTGTCAAGCTTGCGGGCGAGGCTCACGCCCATGCGTCCCATGCCCACGACGATTACGTTCATGGCTACCTCTTTTCCGGCGTCTGAGAAAGCGCGACGCCATTACGATCGATATGGTTCTTCTTGCGAACGATGGCCTTGCGGCACTCCTCAATCAACAAGATGACGGGCGGAAGCAGCACCAAGAACACGTAGTCGCTCAGTAGCAACGGACTGGTGTGGAAGACGCCCTGGAACGGCGGGAACAGCGTGATGAAAACAATGAGCACGATCTCGAACAGAATACCCTTGTTGATCTGCTTGTTCGAGAACAGACCCGCGGCAAAAACCGAAGCGGTCTCCGTACGGCAGTTCCAAACCTCGCCAATCTGCGTGAAGACGATAGCAGCGAGCGCCATGGTCGTTGCACGGACATAGACCGGATCGAGGTCGGCGCCCACGCCAAACATCGCGATGCCCGGATGCCAGCCATTCATGATCTGGCAGAACATGAACGCAGCGAAGGAGAAGAGCGCGCCAAGCATGCCGTACCACAGGAAGGCCTTGCGCATGACCTTGCCCGAAAGCAAGGGCTCATTCGGGTCGCGAGGAGGCCTGCTCATAACGTCGGCCTCAGGAGGCTCGGTACCCAAACCAAGGGCAGGCAGCATATCGGTGCCCAGGTCGATGGTGAGGATCTGCATCGTCGTAAGCGGCAGAGGCACCGCTCCGCCCGAGAGCAGGTAGATCGCAGAAGGAACAGCCTCGGGGACATTGGAGTTCAAGATATAGAGCATGAACTTCCTGATGTTGGCGTAGACTGCACGGCCCTCTTCGATGGCATGGACAATCGAGGCGAAGTTGTCGTCGGTCAAGATCATGTCCGCGGCCTCCTTGGCCACGTCCGTGCCGGTGATGCCCATGGCAACGCCGATGTCTGCCTTCTTAAGCGCAGGAGAGTCGTTCACGCCGTCTCCGGTGACAGCCACGATCTCGCCCATCTGCTGCAGGTTCTCGACAACGCGCAGCTTTTGCTCCGGCGCCATGCGAGCAAAGACTACCTCGCCCTTCAACGCCTCTTTGAGCTCCTCATCCGAGGTCTTCTCGAGCTCGACGCCCGAGAAGACGCGCGGGTGCTCGCCCTGCACGATACCGATCTTGCGGGCAATGGACACCGCGGTAAGACCATAGTCGCCCGTGATCATCACAACGCGGATGCCAGCGCGGCGGCACTCGGCAACAGCTGCCGCAACCTCGGGCCTCGGCGGGTCTTGCATAACGAGCAGTCCAACAAAGGTAAGACCGCACTCGATGTTATCGGGAGTGTAATCGCTCATCGAGCGGGGAATGGAATCGTCATCGGCGCGCAGCGGGCGATATGCCAAAGCGAGGACGCGCAAACCATTCGCAGCATAGCCATCGTTTGCAGCCATGATGCGTTCGCGCATCTCATCGCTCATGGGAGCGACCTCGCCGCGGCAGCGCACATGCTCGGAAAGACGGACAACCTCGTTAGGGGCGCCTTTCACAAATGCGATACGGGAAGCGCCTTCAAACGGACGCTTGAGCTGATGGATGGTCGTCATGCGCTTGCGGCGGCTCTCAAAGGGAAGCTCCCTCACGCGCGGCATCTCGCGCTCGAGGTCCTCGAGCGTAAGTCCGGCTTTCTGGGCACTCACGAGCAGGCATGCCTCGGTGGGATCGCCCAAAACGGTATACCTGCCGCCCTCTTCCTCGGGAGCAACAAGGCGCGCATTGGAGCACAGCGCGCCGCCCGCCACCAGCAGGCGAAGCTCGTTGTTATCGGCAGCCAGCCACTTCTCGCCGTCGCCCTCGATGTCGCCCTTGGGAGCATAGCCCACGCCAGTGACCTCGTACTCGCGCTCGCATGTCCACAGATGGTTGACGGTCATCTCGTTTTGAGTAAGCGTGCCGGTCTTGTCGGTGCAAATAACGCTCGTAGAGCCCAAGGCCTCAACAGAGCTGAGCTTCTTCACCAAAGCGTTGCGCTTGCTCATGCGCTGCACTGCCATAGCAAGCGACAGCGTAACCGTGGGCAGCAAGCCCTCGGGAATAAAGGCGACGACCATACCCAGGGCAAAGATGAACGAGGAGGCAAGGCCGTTGTGCACAAAGAGCACGTCAAGCAGGAAGAACACGATGCCCATGCACAGGGCGAACAGCGTAACCTGCTTGGTCAGGCGATCAAGCTGACGCTGCAGGGGGCTCTCGGAGTCCTCCATGTTCTGCGTCAGGCTCGCGATTTTGCCAAACTCCGTCGCCATGCCGATCTTTGTGACAACAACACGACCGTTGCCCTCGGAAACCGAAGTGCCAGCGAACACGAGGTTGGGCGTTTCGGCAGCGGTAAGATCGGTCTCGAGCACGGCGTCGGCAGTCTTTCGCACCGGATTGGACTCGCCGGTAAGCGTCGACTGGTCCACCTGCAGATCAGAGGCGCGCACGACACGGCCATCAGCAGAGATCTTGTCGCCTTCTGCTAGAACCATGATGTCGCCAGGCACGAGGTCTTCCGCAAGCACCTGAGACTGCTGGCCATCACGAATAACATTGACGTAAGAAGGGAGCATCTTCTTGAGCGCTTCGGTTGCCTTGTCCGCCTGATGCTCCTGCCAAAAGCTAAAGCATCCGTTGATCAAGTTGACCAACCACACGGCAACGCACAGTTCGGGCATACCTGCCACCAGGGCGATGATACCTGCCGCCCACAGCAAGATAGCCATGAGGTGCGTGAAGTTGGAGAGAAATGCCAGGACTGGAGATTTTTTCTTGGCCGCCTGGATGAGGTTCTTGCCGTATTTGGCCTGCAACTTCGCTGCTTGATCGCTCGTCAGGCCAGCAGCGCTGCTGTCCATGGCCGCCAGCGCATCCGCGCCGGTGAGCGATGCGAGCTGCGAAATCTTCTCCTCATGCGATTCGGACACAGTATCCAAGGGTCCTCCTTTCTTTGATTGCGCGCGTGCCCGACGGACATGCGCGGCCGGCGGCAATGCCGCCAACGCAAAGGAAGAATAGCCACCCGTGGGCCTCTTTAGAACAAGACTGTCACCCTCGCACGATTCAACATGCGCCAGGCATAAAAGTGCCGTTAAACTCGGATAAAGAAGGCCTAAAGACACCAGGTAGGCGGCTATGTTTAGTCTTTAGCCGCAGTGGCGCGAATCATGCGATAGCCCACACCCACATGGGTTTGGATATAGCGGGGATGCGCCGGATCGGACTCGATCTTCTTGCGCAGCGTGCCCATGAATACGCGCAGCGACGCAAGGTCCGCCTGGTGCTCGACACCCCAAACCTCATTCAAGATAAAGCTGTGCGTAAGGACCCTGTCCACATTGTGGGACAGCAAGCACAGGAGCTTGTACTCGATGGGCGTCAAATGCAGTTCCTCGCCGGACAGGTATGCCACGCCCGCCGAATAGTCGATACGAAGATCTCCGTTCTCGAACGTGGAGCTCTCGCGCATGGGGGCATTCGAAAGGTAGCTCGAGCGGCGCAAGGTCGTGCGAATACGCGCCTGGAGCTCGCCCACCGAAAACGGCTTGGTGAGATAATCATCGGCCCCCGCATCGAGTGCAGCAATCTTATCGGCGTCTTCGCTTCGGGCGGACACCACGATGATCGGCATCTGGGACCACACGCGTATAGCGCGAACGACCTCGATGCCGTCAATATCGGGAAGCCCCAGGTCGAGCAAAACCACATCGGGTGCATTCGTGGCGGCCGAGGCGATGGCGCCTCGCCCTGTAGACTCGGCAAGAAGATCAAAACTTTGGGCCTCAAGCGCCGTGAGCACCAGGTTTCTAACCGTAGCGTCATCCTCGACAACAAGGATTTTTGCATGGCTCTCAATCGGCATGGTCTATATCTCCATTCTCCATACGATGCAAGGGCAGCGTAAACCAAAACGCGCATCCGTGCGGCTCGACCGCATCAACGCCAATGCTGCCGCCATGTGCCTCCACGATCGATTTGCACAAAGCAAGCCCTAGGCCCACGCTCCTTTTCGAATCTGCCAGAGCATGACTTGCCGTGTAGAACGATTCGAACACACGGGAACGATCCCCCTCGGCAATACCAGGGCCGTTATCCTCCACACGCACAACGGCCATGTTGGCATCGGCGCGCGACATAATGCGAATACGCGAGTCCACCTGAGTATAGGCAACGGCATTGTTCAGCAGGTTCACCACAACTTGCACCATAAGACGCGCATCCACGTCGACAAGCAAAAGATCGCGGCTCGACTCGACCTCGATGTCGTGGAACTCGGAGTCCGGGCTTACATGGCGCAGCGCTTCCTCGACGATATCATCGAGCAGCTCCGTTGTCGTCGAAAGGCGTACCTCGCCATTCTCCAAGCGCGTAATCGCGAGCAGGTTCTCCACCGTGGCATTGAGCCACATGGCATCGGAGCGGATATCGCGCAAAAGCCCTTCGCGCTTCTTGGCACTCAGGTCCTCGCCGTCAGACAGGAGCACATCGGCATTGCCCGAAATTGCCGTAAGGGGCGTTCTCAAGTCATGCGAGATAGACCTGAGCAGGTTGGCACGCAGCTGTTCATTTTTAGCCAGAACGGCAGCCTTTTCGCGCTCCTCAAGCGCCCTTGCACGGGCAAGGGCAAGCGATGCCTCTCCCGCAACGGCCTCGGCCTCGTTGCGCTCCGCGGGAAGCGGGGCTGCGCCCATAAGGCAGATGCCCATGACGCCCACGACATCGGTACCAGAGCGCAGGGGCAGGTACAGGCCGGACGCCGAAGGAAAAAGCTTCGTCCCAACGCCGACGCTCTCGCCGTCCTCCAAGGCCCTTCTTGCCATAGAGAGCTCAATCACCGGAGGGGTTGGAGATGCGCCGGCCGAGGAGAAGCTCCTTTGCTCCAAGAAGCCCTCCCCCTCATCGCAGTACCACACAACCGTTGCGTCAAGGAGCCTCGACAGCTGGGCGCCCGCCGCGCTCACGATCTCGCGGCGCGTCTCGCAGCGACGAAAGGCCTCGTCTGCCTCCAGCATAATCTTGGTCCTGCGGTACGCCGTGTGAGAAGCGTGCAGTTCTCGCCTCAGCGTCATGGCAACCGTGCTTGCAATAAGGGCGACCGCAAACATCACGGCAAAGGTAGCAGGATACGCGCGCCCCCAGGCCGTCAACGAAAAGCGCGGCGTGGTGAAAAAGTAGTTATACAGGAGCGCAGAAAGCGCCGATGCGACAAGGCAGTACGCACGCTTTACCGTGAAGAGTGATATGCAAAGAACCGCAAGCACATAGGTAACGACGATGCACGCCTCCATATCAAAGGCAAAGAAGGCAAAACCCACCAGCGTGGCCGTCACCAAAAACAAGAATATGCAGGCAAGATCAATCGCATAGCGCTTTGGCGTGGGATCGTCGGACCAAGCGAAAACCTTGCTTTCGAGCCAAGAAGCACCCAGACGGTCCCTCCTGCTGCTATCCAACCGCTCGCGCCGCTCCAACACCCGCGCGTCCCTCCCGTTTCATCGGCATCATTTGCGAGTATCTTACAACCCAACGCGCAAAAGCATCGAAATGAAACAATAGACAGGCAGGGCGCAGCTCATGCAAAAGCGGAGGCACGATCCCGCCCGCATGGCTTCTCTCAATATGAAATAAAAGGTCCGCGCACATAAAAATGCCCGCATCCGGAAAAACCCAGACGCGGGCATGCATAGGGAGCTGAGTTTATGGAGCATCGAGCAAAATCGAGAGGCAACTTAGCCTATTGCCCGAGCGCCTGGACGTCCCTCAAACAGGGATGCGCCGCCCACACGTTAACCAGCTACTCGTTATCGCCGGCAGTCATTTGCGTAGCCGACAGCTGGCCCTCGGTTGCCGCAGCGGCATCGGGCCACACCCAGCTGGTAAATGCCGGATGATCGTAGCCCTCGTCCACAGCAAACTGGAAGGCCTCCTCGCGGAAGTTCTCCCACTCCTCAATCTGCGCCGCCCACTTCTGAGCATCCACCATGCGCAGGGCGTCGGCGGCAAGCGCCCAACGGTCCATGTTGTTGAGGCGCAGCATGTCGAAGGGAGTCGTCGTGGAGCCCTTCTCCTCGTAGCCGTGCACGTGGAAGTTGTCATGGTTGGGGCGGTCCCAAATCAGACGATGGATTGTGCCCGCATATGCGTGGAAGCAGAACAGAACCGGCTTGTCGGTACCAAAGAACTCGGCAAAACGCTCATTGGAGATAGCCTGGTCGTTCTCAGCCGCGCTCTTGATCTTGAGTAGGTCGACCACGTTCACGAAGGTCGCCTTCACACCGATCTTCTTGAGCATATCGAGTGCCGCCAGCGCCTCGAGCGTGGGCACGTCGCCGCAAGAAGCGATGACCAAATCGGCCTCATCAAGGCTGGAAGCGCTGCTTGCCCACTTCCACTCGGCAAGGCCCTCTTCAAGCTCGGCACGGGCCTCGTCCACCGTGATGAACGTCGGCGCCGGCTGCTTGCCACAGAAGATGGCGTTCACGCAGTTCGTGGACGTATACGCGCGCTCGGCCACGGCAAGCGCCATATTTGCATCGCACGGATAGTACGCATTGACCACATGGGTGTCGTTTGCCTTGTTGAGCAGCAGATCCACAAAACCGGGATCCTGATGCGAGAATCCGTTGTGGTCCTGACGCCATACGTGACTGGACAGCAGGATATTCAAGCCGGAGATGGGAGCACGCCAGGGAATCTCGCGCACGCAGGCCTCAAGCCACTTGCAGTGCTGGTTGACCATGGAGTCGACGATATGCACAAACGACTCGTAGGAGCTCCACACGCCATGGCGACCGGTGAGGGTATAGGCCTCGAGGAAGCCCTCACACTGATGCTCGGACAGCTGCTCGACCACGCGGCCGGTGGGCGCCAGCAGCTCATCGTTGTCGGCGTCGGCATAGTGGCCGCCATCCCACTGCTTGCGCGTCACCTTGTAAGCGTCCTGCAGGCGGTTGGATGCGGTCTCGTCCGGACCGAAGATACGGAAGTCGTCGTTGAGCTCCATGACATCGGCGGTGTAGGCACCAAAGACGCGCGCCGCCTCGGTTGCACCCCAGCCATGGCCTTTCTCCGCCACGGGAACCTCATGGGCATGGATGTCGGGCAGTGTGAGCTCGTGACGCACCTTGCCGCCATTTGCGTTGGGGTTGGCACCGATGCGCAGGTCGCCTGTAGGCATAAAAGACGTTACCTCGGGGCGAATCTGGCCCTCTGCGGTAAAGAGCTCCTCGGGCTTATACGAGCGAAGCCAGCTGCGCAGCACGCGGAAGTGCTCGTGTGTATCCTTGGCAGACGCCAGAGGCACCTGGTGCGCACGCCAGCTGCCCTCGGTCTTCTTGCCGTCGATATGCTTGGGGCACGTCCAGCCCTTGGGCGTGCGGAACACGATCATCGGGTAGACGGGACGCGTCTCGTCGCCCGCCTCGGCGCGTGCCTTGATGTCGCAGATCTTGTTAAAGACCTCTTCGAACAGATCGGCAAAACGACGATGAATTGAGCTGTGGGGCTCGTTGTCAAAGCCGGCCACAAAGAAGTGTGGCTCGTAGCCCATGCCCTCAAAGAACTTAGTGAGCTCTTCGTCGGAGATGCGCGCCAGAATCGTGGGGTTGGCGATCTTATAGCCGTTGAGGTGCAGGATGGGCAGCACGATGCCATCGGTCTTGGGATTCACAAGCTTGTTGGACTGCCAAGAGGTCGCAAGCGGACCGGTCTCGGACTCGCCATCGCCCACCACGGCCACGGCAAGAAGGCTCGGGTTATCCATCACGGCACCGTACGCGTGGGACAGGGTGTAGCCCAGCTCGCCGCCCTCGTGGATGGAACCCGGAGTCTCGGGCGCAAAGTGGCTGGGAATGCCACCGGGGTAGGAGAACTGACGGAAGAACTTCTGCAGGCCGGCCTCGTCATTGGTGATGTCGGGACGAATCTCGCGATAGGTGCCGTCGAGCAGGGACTGCGCGGTACCGGCCGGGCCGCCGTGACCGGGGCCCATAAGGAAGATGGCGTTTTGCTGGTGATCGGCAATCAGGCGGTTTACATGGCCAAACAAAAAGTTCACGCCCGGAGTGGTACCCCAGTGGCCCACCAGACGATGCTTGACGTCGGGGCGGCCAAAGTCGCGCACTTCGCCCGTCTTCTCATCGACAAAATCCTTGCGCATCAAAGGATTAGAGCGCAGGTAGATCTGGCCGACGGAGAGATAGTTGGCGCAGCGCCAATACTTCTCCACTCCCTCGAGCTCCTCGCTGGAAACGGGCGCATCGAGCTTTTTCCACGGCGTTCCGATAACGGGCTGAGTCATGTATTGCCTCCTGTATTCTCGCCGGTGGGCGCCGGCGTGTAACTCCCAATAAACGATGCGCTGCGTTCCCGCGGCCTGCCGGGCAGGGCAATCGCCGCGGGAGCGCATCTCGCACGCATCGGCGCATGCAAGGGACCGCATGCGTCAGATCTCAAGCGCTTTGATGCTGGCCTCCCTGGCGCGCACCGCTCTCTCCTACGGGGCGCCAAGGCTTAAAAGCGTCTGAAAACACACCCCTTTAGGGACAGGTGGGGCGTATGGGGGAACCGACGCTTATTGGCACGGCATCAGGTACAACAAGCACCTGTATCCGAATTGAGAGTATAGGTGGTAAAACGTTTTATCGTTATGAAAAAACGTTTTATCATTGTAAAGACTTATGCATATTGAGGGTCATTATTTGGTTATTTATGCAGCGTGATGGGCTCGTTCGCAGTTTTGACAATCTAAAAGATTACTGCCCCCAGCCCTCCACAGCGCCTTCATATGAAGCATTCGGGCAAAGCCATTTTTGCTTTTACAGCATGCACCAAGAAGACGAGGGCGCCCCGCCCCCACTAGCGCGGGGAAACGCTGCCCTGCACCACAAGACGCGGTTCGAGCACACGCTCGATGGGGCGTGCCGTCGGCTTTTCGATCCTGCGAAGCATCATGTTTATAGCGTGCTCGGAAAGCATGGTCACGTCCTGCTCGATCGAGGTCAAGGCCGGCTCGAACAAGGCATCGGCGGCGCTGTTGTCGTAACTCACTACCGAGTAGTCACTCGGCACACGACAGCCGCGCTGGTACAGACGCTTGAGCAAGCCAAGGGCAATGTTGTCGGAGCTTGCAAAAACGGCCGTGGCGTCGGTATCCAGCACGTTTGCCGACGCCTCGTATGCGTCGGAGATGTAGTAGTCGGTCTCGACCACCAGCGAGGGATCAAATGCCACGCCGGCTTCGGTAAGGGCACGCTCATAACCGGCAAGACGCTTGCGGCCCGTCATGGATTTGGCCGCGTTAACCATGCAGGCAATGCGCTCGTGGCCCTTCTCGAGCAGGTATTTTGTTGCCATGTAGCCGCCCTGCTCATGGTCGAACAAGACCTTGTCGCAGGAGAGGTTGTCCACCACACGGTCGATCATCACATAGGGCACAGGCAGATGAGAAAGTTCATCGACCAGCACGCTGTCGTCTGCGAGCTCATCGGCAACAACCAAGAAGATGCCGTCCACCCCACGCGTGACGAGAAGGGCCAACAAATCCAGGTCGTTTTCGGGCAAGCCATCGGAGTTGGTGATGAACAGGGCATACCCCTCGGCGCGGCAACGCTGCTCCAAGTTCTTGGCAAGCGAGGAGAAGAAGCGGCTCTCGATGTTAGGGACGATGAGGCCAAGTGTCTTGGACTCGCGCATCACCAGGCTGCGAGCGATCTGGTTGGGAACGTAATGCTCACGCGCCGCAACCTCCTTGATGCGGCGACGATTTTCCTCCGAGATGCGGCAGGGCCGGTTGTTGAGCACAAGGGAAACCGAGGAGGGAGAAAGCCCCACCTCGTTGGCAATCTGCTTGAGTGTCACCTTTTGAGCCAATGCGATCGTTCCCTTTCCGCGCCTGCATTTCCGTGTGGTCAACAACTTTACCACCCCGGGAGGGAAAGTGGCACAAAAAGCGGGCTCCCAACCCCTCCGACGTCAGATCGAAAACTTACGCCGCTGGGTTGTTAATAGGCTTGTTAATAAAAGAGAGGTGGGAATGCCCGACGAGCTCTTTGAACGAAATTGGTTAATTTCGTTAACGAAATGTTAACTTTCGCTTTACTTCGAAATACGCTCACCGAACAAATGGCACCGTTCGAAATTTTTTTCCAGTTTTCGAAAAAAAAAAAATGAATCGCTATTCTCGATTTCAGGCAGCGCCCATATGCATCGATGCTCCGCAAGCGTTGTAGAAACGAATGATAACGAAAGGGGTTTTATGCTTGAAAACTGGCTAGAACCGCAGTGCGTTTCGCTTCACAACAAGGTAAACAGCTACGAAGAAGCGATCGCGATTGGTGGAGACCTCCTTGTCTCAGCAGGTAAAGCAACCGAATCGTTCACCAAAAGAATGATTTCTGCTGTCGAGGAATTCGGCCCTTATATGGTCATAGCCCCTGGCATTGCCATTCCTCACGCTCGCCCAGAAGACGGAGCACTTGCTGTCGGCCTGAGCTTGATCACCCTCGACACTCCCGTTAATTTCGGAAGTCCCGAAAATGATCCCGTGAGCCTCGTGATTTGCCTCTGCTCGACAGATTCAGAGTCGCATCTCGATGCTCTCGCAAGGCTGGTTTCGCTTCTCGAAGACAAACGTAATGTCGACGGGATTCTCAACGCAGCGGATGTGTCTGAAGTCATGGACCTCATCAGCCGCTTTTAACCCAATTTATCTGATCGATTAACCCAAGAAATGGATGATTCTCATGGATAAGCGCTACAAAATCACTGCACTCTGCGGCATGGGCCTTGGAACAAGCAGCCTTGCCCGTATGGCAATCATGGACTACGTGAAGAGCCACGGCATCGATGCCACCGTCACCGTCGCCGACATCGGAAGTGTCAAGAGCATCGACGCAGACATCATCTTGACCACCAAGAGCATGGCAAGCCATATCACTGACGACATTCGCAGCCGCATCACGGTCATGTATGTCACAAACCTCATCAAGAAGGACGAGATCAACGCAAAGCTTGACGAATTCTTCGCTGGTCAGGCTGAGTAAAAGTTGCCTCCTGGCTCCTATTTTTTAATTTCCGTCCTTAGTTCCCCATCGATTGGAAGCGATATGGATATTCTTGCCTCCATTGGCAACTTCATCATTTTCCAGGTGCTTGACCAAGCCCCCATCTTCCTGGGCATCATCACGCTTGTCGGCCTGCTCCTGCAAAAGACCCCCGCGAGCGAAGTCTTCGAGGGCGTAATCAAGACCATCGTCGGCATGCTGATCCTCAATGCCGGCGCAGATCTTATCTCCAACACCATCACCCCCGTTATGCAGCTGCTTAACAATGTCGTTGGCGTTAACGGCGTTATGCCCATGAACGAAGCGGCATTCGCCATAGGCATGTCCACCATGTCCGAGACCGTTGTCTCCATCTTCGTCCTCGGCTTCATCATCCACCTTGTAATGGTGCTCCTCATGCCCAAAAAGGATATGAAGAACGTCTACCTTACGGCACACATGATGCTGTACCTCGCGGTTTTTCTCGCGCTTTCGATCAACTGCATCCTCGGTCTTCAGGGAATGCCCCTTATTGTCACCTGCGCGATTCTGGCTGCACTCTACTGGACCTTCACTCCTGCAATTCCCCGTGCTCTGGGAAAGAAGTACTTTGGCGAGGACTTCACCCTCGGTCACGCACAACAGTTCGGCGCCCTCATTGGCGCACTCTGCGGCAAGCTGTTTAGCAAGCACGCTGAGGACGAGGACGCTGAGAACATCAAGCTCCCCGGCGGACTCTACCTGTTCCAGGACGTCACTTTGGCGCTCTCCCTCATCATGCCGATCCTCTTCGTCATCATCGGTCTTGTTGTGGGTCAGGGCCAGGTCGAGACGCTTTCCGGCTCTCAAAACTGGATCATCTTCCTCGTCATGGAAGGCCTGAAGTTCGCAGCCGGCGTATCCGTCATGCTCTCCGGCGTCCGCATGTTCCTCAACTCCATCATCCCGGCATTCAAGGGTATTTCTGAGAAGCTCATCCCCAATTCGGTCCCCGCTCTCGACTGCCCCGTTCTCTACCCGTTCAGCCCCTCCGGCGCCATGTTCGGCTTCCTGGGCTCCATCCCCGCTGGTATCATCGTCTGCCTGCTCACTGTTGCCCTCGGTTCTTCCGTGGTTGTCTTCCCGAGCCCGGTCATCCTCTTCTTTGACGGTTGCACGATCGGCGTGTTCGGCAACAAGTACGGCGGCTGGAAGGGCGCTCTCCTGGGTGGCTTTGTTTCCAGCTTCATCGCTCACCTGGGCATCATCGCCCTCTACCCGATGATGGGCTCGCTCTTTGGCACCGGCCTCATGCTTTCGAACATCGACTACGCCGTGTTCTGGCTCCCGGTTCTCTTCGTCATCAAGCTTATTGCAGGCATCGCATAGCCGTTCCCGCAAAAAGCCTTTCTCTCCGTGCGGGTGCCTTGCCAAAAGGTGCCCGCACTTTCTTTTGGAGGTATTTATGGCATTTATCGAAACAGTCCTGGGAAAAATCGATCCGTCAAACATCGGCAAGACCGATGCCCACGACCACCTCATCAGAAAGGGCGGTGTCGAAGTCATCACCAATGGAAGCGACTTCGACATGCCCAACGAGAACAAAGCCCTCGAGGAATTGGAGCTTTTCAAACAAGTTGGCGGCAACACCCTCGTCGAAATGACCCCCATCGGCAGTGGGCGCAGTATCGAAAGCCTGCGTGAAATCAGTGCAAAAAGCGGCGTTAACATCATTGCGACCACCGGCTTTCACAAGTCGGAGTTTTATGACAAGTCTCACTTCCTGTGGAAATACGGCACGGAGCAGCTTGCCGAGCTCCTCGTTGCAGATGTACGCGACGGCATTGATATCTATGATTACGCCGGCCCCATAGTCAAAAGATCGGAAGGCCGCGCCGGCGTCATCAAAGCGGCATGCAGCCTGCAATCAATTACGACTGTCGAGAAAAAAGAGCTTCGCGCCGCGGCAATCGCTTCAAATATAACCGGTGCGCCCGTTTCCCTTCACCTTGAGAAAGGCACGATGGCGCTCGAGGCGATCGATATTCTTCTCGAAAACGAGGCCAAGCCCAACAACATCATTCTTGGCCACATCGACCGCAACCCGGATTACTACTACCACGAGCAGATTGCCAAGCGCGGCGTTTTCCTTATTTATGATGGCGCCGCCCGTGTTAAGTACTACACGGACGAGGTAATTGCCCGCCTCATCGAGCATATGGTCGAGGCTGGATTCGAAGATCAGCTGCTGATGGGTGCCGACCTGGGAGGAAAATCGTACTTCCGCTCCTATGAGGGAGGCCCCGGCCTCGGTTACAACCTGGGCATTTTCACTCCTCGCCTTTTGGCTTCGGGCATAAGCCAGCAAACGGTAGACAAGATGCTCATCCACAATGCCCGCCGCGCCTTCACGAACAAAAAGGCCGGTGCCTAGATGAAGAAGAATCTGTATTTGCTGAGGCACGGCCAAACGCTCTTTAATTCCAAGCATCTCATTTCCGGATGGTCCGATTCCCCTCTTACCGAGAAGGGAATCGAGCAGGCAAAGCGAGCCGGCCTCTTTTTCCAAAATAAAGGCATCCATTTTGACCATCTCTACTGCTCAGACCTTCATCGGGCAGTAACGACCTCAAAACTTGTTGAGCCCAATCTTGCGCCCGAAATCAAACAGCCGCTTCGCGAATGGTTCTTTGGCTATTACGAGGCAGAAAGAGTTGCCATAATGCCTCGGGCACCTTTTGGAGACTACTTTTGCCAGTTTGGCGGAGAGGCCCAGTCGACCGTGCGCGACCGCATGTTCAACTGCATCCACGACATCATGGAGCAAGACGACACTGAGTGTGTTCTCGTTGTAAGCCACGGGCGCTCGTGTAAAGAGTTTTACGACGCGGTTCTTGGAGAGGCAGCGAACCCCAACGACAAGGTACCCGGCAACTGCGGAGCGATCCACTTCTCCTATGAAGATGGCAAGTTCTCGGTTGTGGATCTTTTCACGCAAGAGGATTACGCGCAAGAGCTGCAGCTTCCTGAAATTGACCAATTGATCTCAGAGCTCGACCGCACCGATAACGGCCAGAACGCAAGGGGTCGATTCCGGAACTCTCCGGAATCGACCCCTTTGTTGGTTGGTCATTTCCACCTCAACAGGCGTCATGGCCCTTACTCTTAACGAGCGCTACGTCCACCGTGCAGCTTCTTAATCGAAAGCCCAACAGCCAGCACGCCTGCGATTGTCAGCAGTGCGGCGCACTCCATAGCCGGGGCGCCGCTGTCGCCCGTGTTGGGAATCTTGCCTGCAGTGGTCTTTTTCTTTCCGGCAGGCTTTGTGGTGGCAGCAGGCTTTTTGCCGGTATCAGGCTTATCGCCCTCGGCGGGAGCGGCCTTTTCCGTATAGACGTTCTCGAACGTCATGCTCGCTACGGGCGTATCCTGAGTCTTCTCATAGAATGCACCGTTATCGGTTTCCACCAGCTTGACGGGGAAGATTTCGTAACTCGACTGGGTGGCCGACTGAGCGTCAGTTGCAATCGTGTACTCATGGCAGAAAATCTGGTAGACAGCGTCGGAATACGTCCAGTTTGCCACACCCGTATTCTTCTCGCGCACGCAGAAGCCCTCACAGGTGATGTCGCGAACCTGGCTCTTGGGACCCTTGATGGTGAGGAACCCCTCGTATTCCCCCACTCCGTTGGTGGCGACGCTCGCCGTCACGGTCACGTCGGTGTAACCCTCAATCTGGCCGACGCCGACGTTGAAAATCTCAAGCTCAAATTCCTGCTTGCCCGGAGCGATGTCGCCGCCCTTCTTAACGACCTTCGTGAAGGGGAAGCTATAGGTGACGGATTTCTCGCCCGTGATGAAATGGATGTTCTTATAGAGGTGCAGGAAGCCCTTGGCCTGCTCGACGCCATCGTGCTCGATAAGATCGATGGTCGTGCCCTCGCTGTCGACGGCAACGGCTTGCGTCAGGTCGAAATCACCGTAAATGACGGGGTTATCCGAGAGCGCGGGGATATTCTCCACGTTTGTGTTCTTGGCATCGACCTCGGCCGCGTAGACTGTGAAATCGCCGCCACAGCCAGCCGGTTTTATGCCCTCGAGCGTGACCTTTGCGCCGCCCTTAATGGTCAGATCGCCGCGTGCCCACAGGCCGGAATCCGCAGTAGAGGTCGATTGGACAGAGCCGCCATCAACCGTTAGGTTTCCTTCGGCGAACAGACCGGGGAAGAAGCTTTTCGCCACGACGTTAGAATTCGAGATGCTCAGGTTGCCGCCCGCGGTGCCACCGCGGGAGCTGATGTACGCGGCGTTGCAATTGTTTTCCGTCGCTGAAATGTCGACCACGCTGCTGTTGTTAATAGTAAGGTTAGCGGTATCGATACCCGCATACAGCGCGTGCGACGTGAGCCTCGCGTTGTCGACGAATACCGAACCGTCGCTGGCAATACCAACACCGCCCGGGGCATTAATGCTAAGGGTCGTTCCGCATACCGAAACGCTACCGACAGCGCTTATGCCGTCCTTCGTTTCCCCCGCGACGTTAATCGCAAGGCTGCCCAAACCTGAAAACTCGATGTTCCCCGCAGCCTTAATGCCAAAATTGTCATCAAAGGTAATGTGATTCTCGCCCCGAAGCACGATGTTCAAATCGCCCGTCAATTTTGAATCGATACCACCATAGTCAACCGCATTCGTGATAGATGCGTTGCTTAGCGTAAGGGCCTGCGTGCCGGGATCGTACGTCGCCGTTCCCTCACCACATGCAATAGTGAGGTTGTCGCTGGTGAATTGTCTGCCGTTAACAAACAGGTTGTACTGCGCTGTCTCGGCAAATGCCATTGCCGGCAGCATCGCCATAGCAAAGGCGAGTGCTAAGGCAAAACCCGCCAGTTTCCGTATCTTGCCCATGACGCTCCTTTCATCCTGGTGAACTCGCAAAGGAGTGAAACCGGCGTTTGACGCGCCCCGGTGCAACCATGAGTACCGACGGTTGATGTCGAGGTCGCTGCGGCATGTGTCCGACGGCAGTCGCGGTGGCGCCGTTTTCGATAGCTTTGCGATCTTGTGTAGCATGATAGATGGTACAGGGAGCGACCGTCCCGCCCATATCGCCCAGCGGCCCATTATCCGCCGGCAGCGACGGACACATGGCCCGGAAACGGAGCCGATGCGGCCAAGTCCCCCTCTCCTTCCCCGCGCCCGGCATCCGGCATCTACGGCTTGACGATTTGCACATAGGGGCGATGATATGCGCGCCGCCCTTGCAAAATCTCGATCTGTAACACCAAGACGCGATTTGGGCGTCTAGGTGTTACAGATCGAGACATTTGGACAGAACGTTCTCCGCCATATCGAAGGGGTGCTCCGTACACCCGAGCATGTACATGTCGGTAAGGCAGGAACTGGGGAACTCTACTAGGGAACTAGGGAACTTTACTGTTGAACTGAGGAACTTCACTAGGGAACTAGGGAATGACTGGGGTATAGTAGGGGCGAGCTATTGATTCAGTCGAAGGGCGAGCTATGTTCCTAACGAATGATATTGAACTGGCCGCTGCGGTTGAGCATATGAGGACCGCAGGGACGGACCTTGCCGAATACGAACTCAAAACTGCGGCAGGCGGTTTCCCCAAGACGATGGTGGACTCAATTTCCGCTTTTGCTAATGGAGCCGGTGGAACGATTGTATTTGGCATCAGCGAAAAAGATGGCTTTCATTCGGTGGATGTTGATGTAAAGACAATCCAGGCGCATAGTGCCCAAGCGGCGAGAGAGCTCATTGAGCCTCCTCAGATGGTGGACATCATGGTCTTGGAGTTTGAGTCAAAGCCCGTCGTCGTGGTTAACGTCCCCGAGGCGTCGTCGCGAGAAAAGCCGTGCTATGTTAAAAAACTCGGACAGCGTCTTGGCTCATACATAAGAACTGGTGACGGCGACCATAAGATGTCCTCTTACGAAATCGATCGATACATCGAGAATCAATACCGGAGCGCGCGCAACGATGCCGCTGTCGTTGAGGGCGCAACGATGGATGACCTTGACCGAGAATTGCTCACGGGATGGCTCTCGCGCGTGAGGGCGACAACGCTGGGCAGGTCCGCCGCCTTAAGCGATGAAGAGCTCATGGCGAATCGTCGTGTGGTTTCTCCCGATGCTGAAGGGGTTTTGAGGCCGACCGTTGCGGGCATTATGGCGTTGGGTTTTTGTCCGCAGCAGTTTTTTCCTCGAGCCAATGTCGTGTTCACGGCATATCCAACACCGAAAAAAGGCGAGGTGGGGAGAGCCGGGGAACGCTTTTCTGATTCGGTTGATATTGACGGGCCAATACCCGTCATGGTGGTTGATGCGGTGCGGGCTGCATCGCGAAACATGAAGCATGGCGCAATCGTAAAAGGTGCATTGAGGGAAAACGTGCCAGACTACCCGTTGGCTGCGGTCCGCGAGGCTGTTGCCAACGCGCTGATGCATAGGGATTATTCTCCCGACGCGTTGGGCACCCCGGTAATGGTCGACCTCTATCCCGATCGCCTGGAGCTGTCCAATCCTGGCGGCTTGTTCGGTTCGTTGACGGTTGAGCGCTTGGGGCAACGAGGCGCAACGGCGTCGAGGAACCAATTTCTAGCTCGAATTCTCGAGGATGTGCCATATTCCGATGTTGATGGCAGGGTCGGCCGTGTTGTCGAAAATCGAGGCTCAGGCTATCCGACGATTAATAGGGAACTCGAGCAGGCTTTGATGCCCGCGCCGATTGCCAAGAGCACTCTTGATGAGTTCGTCTTGATCATGAGGCATCGACGTATGACGGACCAGGAGGGCCGGTCATACACAAAGGAAAATGTAATGGCCGCCATCCTCGGTTACGTTACCGATCGCGAGAGCGTAAGCACGTCGGAACTTGCGAAGGCGTCGGGGATGTCAATGAAAACGGTACGCCGATATCTGTCCGCGCTTATGGAAGAGGGAATTGTCGAGGGAATCGGGATGGCCAACAGCCCCAAGCGGCGCTATCGTTTGCGTCGGTAAGAGCAGTCTGGTAGCTCGCCGGGCCCATAACCCGGAAGTCGTAGGTTCAAATCCTGCCCCCGCGACCAAGGGCTTGCAGCTCGGGGGCGAACGCCCTTCGCCGCCGGCGGCCCATTATCCGCCGGCGGCGACGGACGCATGGCCCGGAAACGGGGCCGATGCGGCCAGGCCCCCTCCCCTTCCCCGCGCCCGGCATCCGGCATCTGCGGCTTGACGATTTGCACATAGGGGCGATGATATGCGCGCCGCCCTTGCAGAAAAGTGAAATAATACTTGAGTCATCTACCGTTCTAAAATGCCCGCACCAAAGAGATGCGGGCACGATCGCACAAGGGGGAGCCGTGAACAAGCACGCGAAGCCCAGGGAAAATAGCGGGCGCAAGACGGCCCGCGTCGCGCTAACGATTTTGCTGGCGCTCTGCCTCGTCGGGATCGGCGCGCTGGCGGCCTGGCACTTCCTCGCACCCAAGGCGGACGCCGGCGCCACCGTCACCTCCTTCGACGGCATGTCCGACGACGAGATCCGGGCCGAGCTCGACCGCCAGGTCGAGGCGAGCCGCATGACCATCTCCGTGGCCGCCAAGCCGCAGCTGAAAGACGGCCGCGTCCGCGTGAACGTGGTGAACGCGCAGGACTCGCGCTTCGGCCAGCTCTTCACCCTCGAGCAGGACGGCAAGGCCCTCTACAAGTCGGGCGTCGTGGACCCGGGCAAGACCGTCGAATGGGTCGACGCCGAGGGCGCCCACGCCGGCGAGGCGACCGTCACCGTGAGCGCGGCGGACGCCGAGACGGGCAAGGCCACCGGCAACCCGCAGTCCGTGACGGTGGAGATCGTCGAGTAGCGCCCACCGGGCGGATTACCGGGGGACTCACCGCGACGGAACCCGCGAGCCGGCGCCCACGCCCCGCCCATCCGCCGCGGCCCAGGACCCCATCACCCCATTCGGGAACCCGCGGGCGTATGTCCGCGTTCCATAGCAAAGGCAGGAAGCCAACAGGAAGGAAGAACCATGTCCATCAAGAACCGCGCCGTCGCCGTCGCATGCGGCCTCGCGCTCGCGACGACCGCCCTCGCGCCCGCCGCGGCGTTCGCCGCCGGCAACACCACCACCGTCACGAGCGGCAACACCGGCACGACCGACGTCACCGTCCAGGTCCAGAAAGACCAGGGCAACGACCAGCTCGCCTTCGAGGTCCCCACGGTGATCCCGTTCGCCGCCAAGGCCGACGGCACCCTCGTCGGCCCCTCCGCCAGTGAGACCAGGATCGTCAACTTGTCCGTCTTCCCCATCCACGTGACCGGCATGTCGACCTCCGCTAAGGGCACGGGCTGGAGCCTCGTCGCCGACGCCTCGAAGTCCACGAGCGAGAACTCGCTGTCCTTCGAGCTCAACGGCGTCTCCGCCTTCAAGCCCGCCGACCTCTCCGCCGACAAGTCCTGGAACATGGGCTATGCAAAATCCGGCAACGACTCCGTGGCCATCGCCTCTAAGGGCAAGGTCTCGCACGTGACCAAGGACCTCTCCTCCGCCCAGAAGGCCGCGACCGTCACCTGGACGCTCGCCGCTGGCGCCGCTGAGTAGGAGGCCTCCGATGGACGCTAGAAGAGGGGCGGCGGCGGCAGCCGCGCTGACGCTCG